>Ga0307375_10005590_pt1 | contig 11762 bp, 16 predicted proteins | sample TR1MG_FD_202531 | JGI IMG/M metagenome (GOLD analysis project Ga0307375, IMG submission 202531) | Soil microbial communities from Risofladan, Vaasa, Finland - TR-1 | ecosystem: Environmental > Terrestrial > Soil > Coastal area > Acid sulfate soil | place: Finland: Risofladan, Vaasa | collected... | reverse complement strand
CAGTCAGTCTCCACTTGGCCCAAGATGATGAAAAAGTGCGCAAATCCAGTATGAACCGAGCTTTTCCATCTCTTTCGTCGATATGTGTATCTGTTGATGTTGCTTAGGAAGTCTTGGAGGCTCTCGCTGACCCTGTTTTCCTTCCTCTCTCCAGATTCTCGAAGGAGTCAATCAGTAACCAAACCAAAGTCAAGGCTTCGGTTCAGCGAGGCATTATTGCCAAAATTCTCGAGCAATTCCCGACCTTGGAGCCATACATTGAGGACATTCTGCCCAAAAAGGCTGGCATCGTTCAAGTCAAGTGGTACGTCTTTCTATCGCCTTCCACTGCTGTGTGTGGGTGCTGAATTCGATGACTAACGTGGTCCTTTACCTGTCATCGCCTATAGCGCGAACTACATCTCCTTGATTACGGTGAACAAGGAGATTCTCTTCTTCCAGGAGCGAGATGGTCCCTTCATGCCCACGCTTCGACTTCTTCACAAGTGTATGTGTGCTATTCTCGTTTGCGGCGCTCTTTTCTACTGTTTTTGCTCTGTAGGCTGTCCATTTTGAGGTGCCCCAGCGAGGGTTTTCGCGATTTTTCCCATACTGACGCCTTTGCAAGATCCCTTCATGTGCACCAAGGTCCAGGTCGATGCGGGTGCGATTAAGCACCTGATTGCAGGTTCGGATGTCATGTGCAGAGGATTGACGAGCCCAGGAGGCAAGCTAGACGAGGACTTTGGTATTGGCACCGTCGTGGTACGTTTTTCCTGTCCAAACTGGCACTTCTCGCCGCCTTCGTGCTCAGAAGTCTGTTTCTCACACCCTTAGCGCCCGTGTCTTTGAATGAATTCAGGCAATTATGGCCGAGGGAAAGGAGTTGGCGCTGGGCGTTGGCGTGACGCTCATGACCCGCGACGAGGTGAAGAAGATCAACGATGGCAAGGCTTTGATGCTCGGTCATGCTCTCGACGGTGCGTGTGTTGCATGTTCCTCATTCTGCTCTTTGTAGACGAATGAGTGTCCTCCTCCTCCTCCTCCTCCTCCCTCCCTCCCTCCCTCCTGACTGACACCGTTCTTCACCCTCCATTCGAATCCAAATAGATGGATTGTGGCATCTTCCTGCCCTAGAGCACTAATATCGACAATCCTGAAAGATCACGTCAACAGCATCAACTTTCCTCGATGAAGTCTACAGAGCATTCGAGCTTGGAAGCCGAGTATAGCTCAGACTCGCCGTAGCAGCCAGCCAGCCTCTCCGTTTTGTGTGTAATAGAAGACCCCTCGCGGTCCCTGACTTGTGCTCAATCCCTTCTGTGAGGGCATTTCGGGTAGTAGTAGTATGTTCGTTTCATTTGGGAATACACATATGCAATCATGCGACCGAGGAAGGAAGCGAGGAGGAGGGGAGGTATGCATGTTGCGCATCTCGTCTCCATGTGAGTGTTTCTGTGAGTGAGTGTTTCTGTGAGTGAGTGTTTCTGTGTGTGTGTGTGTGTGTGTGTAGTCTTCATCTTCTGTCGGTCGATCCAATTCCTCTCTTTCCAGAGAACAAGTGCTTTGGCATGATGTTTGGGATGGAGTTGTCGCCTGGTCCGGTTCTTCCGGTTCTGTTGATTCTCTCGTACGCCTTCTTCTCGAGTTTCTTGGCTCTCTTCCTCTCGGTGTCGTCCTTGAATCCGTCGTCTCTTGCGGCAGCGGATCTGGACATGGATCGTCTTGCCTTGGTCTCTGCGACGTCGATCTCCATCTCCTCTCGCTCTCTCTTTCTGCCTCTTGCACGTGATTGTGATCTCTCTCTGAGGTGTTCGACGGCTTGAGATGGGTCTAGACCGAGTGATTCGAGGTGGTCGGTGAATTCGGCGGAGGAGCCGATGCGGTGTTGTAGGGGTTTTACGCCGAAGTTCTTGAGTTTTGAGTCTCTGTGTCTGGAGATGAGTTGTGCCTTCTTGGCGCGGATGCGTGCGAGTTTGAGCTCCTCGACGGGCGTGAGGCGGTCGGCGGGTTCCGCGGGTAGAAGTGCGAGCTGACGCAGGAGTTCGGCCTCCTCCGCCTCGAGCGCCTCCAACTTCTCGGCCAGCTGCGGATCCATCCAATCCGCGATGTTCTCTCCATTGTAGAACTCTGGGATCACGTCGTACTTCCAATCGTCGTTCTCCAACTCGTAGTACTTGCGCCAGTCCATACCGACGTAATCTGGGTCCATCTCGTGATAGAGGTGCTGTTGCTCCGCCCATTCGGCCAACTTGGCGCGCGCCACCTTACCCGGCGCAAAGTCTCCCGTACTCGGGTTGATGTACGCCGCAGGCATCCACACCGGTCGCTCCACGTCATCGCGTGGCTTCGGGAACGCCACGTGCATGCGATTGATCAATTCGTCGCGCTTCGAGCCCTTCAACAACATCTCCGTCCTCATCGCCAACAACATCTCGCACGCCGTCTTCTTCACTTCAGACACTCCCTCCTCACTCACTGCAGACATGGGCAGAATCACTGCCTCAGGGAAGATCTGCGTGATGCCAAACACCAAATCGTGCTCCTCCACCGTCAAGTCCTCCACACGCCTCACATCAATCTTGTTCAACACAATCACCAACGGCTTCTTGCGGAACAGATCTGCAATAGAATAGAACAGGGCCACTTGCTGCGAGATCGTGTAGTTGCACTGCTCCGAGATGTCGATAAAGAAGAGAACCGCGCTCTTCAAGTGAGCCATCGCCGTAATCGACTGCATCTCAATCACATTACGATCCTCAAGCGGGTGATCCAAAATACCAGGCGTATCGATCACCTGGAAGGGCCTCATCTTGTAATCCGTATGTCCAACCAAAAGCGATTGCGTCGTAAACGCGTACGCCTGCACATCAGATTGCGCTCGCGTCACCGTATTCATAAACGAAGACTTACCAACATTCGGATAACCACACACCAACAACGTACGACCATTCGGGTTAATGTTTGGCAGACGACCCATGTGCTGACGAACCTCCTCCAAGTACTGCAAATTCGAATCCTGACGCTTCAACACCTTCACCATACGACCAAGAGCCGCACGCTTCAACTGCTTACAACGATACAGCGAGTCACCATACTTCAACAGACGCAAGTAGTCCGCCGCAATGTTGTCGATCAAACGCTTCGCATTATGCAACTGACCCAACGCCAACTTGTAATAGTCCTTATCGTACAAAACATTCATCAAATCTGCGTAGAATGGATGGATTTCCTGATGACAGAGAGGAGAAAGAGGAAAGAGGGGACACAGAACACAGAAAAAGACCAATTCCAGGACAAGAAGTCAGCAAAGGTGATGGGCATCAAAGGCAAATAGAAGGCAAACACAAGGATAAACCAATTCCACCGATGAATGGCGGCATGTTTCTACTGAGAAGAGGACCAGAAAACGAAGGCCTTTGGGGACGGGAAACCGAAGACACGCTCACCACCTCCAATCAAACGTTGTCACGAAAACGTACATCTAGAATGGGAAACTCAGTTAGCATGAGCTGCAATTTGTCATTGATGGTCTGCTGCGTGAACTTGACTTTGCGCATGTAGAACTTGCGCAGCGTAGTGATGGCGTAACCCTTGTGAACGATCGTAGGCGTCTTGCGCTGCGTGCGCGTCAACACAATGTCCACAAACTGCTTTGCATTGGGCACCGTCGCAATCTTCTTGAAGTTGTAGTTCACCATCGCGAAGAGATAGGCCAAAGGAACGTTTTGAAATGAGGAGAGGAAACGAGGCGCAAATGGACAGCCAATTCACCAATTCTCTGAGGTCGGCAAGGGAGTCAAATCAACCCTGTGATACAATACAACGCCTCTCACACGGGTGTCTGTGCAAATGTGAACCACAGACAGGTACAGATCCGACTGACGCCCAACTCGAAAGTGTGCCCAACTTTGCACTCAGCGCGGGCCCAGTTTTCTGCCAAGTCTATCGCACTTCGGGGGGTTCAGAAAAGTGCCCATACGATATTGGGGAGTAGAGACCAGGGAGAGACACTAAAGGGCACGTAACCGTCCAGGGCAGTCGAATCCTCAATAACCCTCAGGTCATCCGAAATGCTCAAGCCGAAGGTATTGCATCAGGTGCTTAGTCAGGCAAACACAGCCGGCGTGAGAGCCACAATGTTCGTTCAAACGCTGCCCTCTCGGAATCCTCACTCTTTTGTTCTTGTTTCGCTCCCGAACCCCCACTAACTGGCATCTTTCTGATTCTAAATGCATACAGCTTGTTGAATTCAGAGGGTTCCCTTCTAGCAAGTGCAGGAGAGGACCAAGATATCGCCTCGGCCATCTTCGCCAACATTTGGGCCTCTTTCGCCAAGTGTGATTCGTCTATTGACCTTCTTCTCTCAGAACAAGAAGTACGCGTCTATTACATTGCCTTTTCTACAGTATCTCTTTTTGGGAATCTGCTCGCTGGATCGAGGAAACCGCATTCGTTGAGCTGACCGACTTCTTCTCCTCTCCCTGTTCTCTTGTTCGGCATGTCTTCTCGGCGTTTAGGATGGTAAAGTGGTTCTGTGCAAGGTTACGTCTAACCTGTTGCTGATGATTTTGGGTTCCCCGACGGCAGAATTCGGCATGTTGAAGATCAAGGCGCAGAAGTTGCGCGAGTACCTGGAAGTGCCGCTGAAGGACATCATGACGGATCCCTCGATGGAAATGTAACAACGATACGCGAACGAGTGTCTCTCTGTGCACATCGAAATCTCGATCCAGTGGTGATGTCTGTTGCAGGTAATGTGCTCATCAGTCTTTGTGTGATCTCTCTATAGGTTCTCATTTCATTGTAATGTACACAAAAGGGTCAAAATGTGGGGTGTTTGAAGGGAGTGAGATCGTTTGATTCGATGTCGATGGAGTGATGATGATGATGATGATGTTTGAGGTGCTGTTTGAGTTTGAGTGGATGTTCGAATTGCGCAGTGCGTCCTTTGTTGGTTGATGCGTCTGTGCTGGTTTTGATGTGGAGTCTGTGGCCTTGCAGTTAGAGCTCGTCGTGAGGCTCAGAGGGCTCCTGGAATCCTCCGGAGAAGTCAGCGGAGTCGTACTTGATGGAGGCGTTCTCGTTGATGAACTTGGCGATGGAGGGGAAGTCTCTGGCGCCTTCGTATCTGATGGGCTCTGCCTTGTTGTTTGCCGTGAAGAGGAGAAGAGTGGGGAATCCTCTGATGTTGAGCTTTGGGTCGAAGTAGTTCTGGGTGGCGTCGAACTTGGCGATGACGATGGAGTCGATCTTCTTGAAGACGGTGGCGATCTCCTCGTAGAGAGGTGCGATTGCCTTGCAGTGTCCGCACCACGGGGCGTAGAACTCCACGAGAACGTCCTTGCTCTCGTCCATGACCACGTCGTTGAAGTTCTTGCCGACGAGCGGGCGAACGTTCTCTGCCTTGAGCTCCTCTTCGGTGGGGAGAGGTTGGCTCTTCTTGAAGGGCGTGCAGGTGCCGGCGATGCAATCGGAGAGGAACTGCTTGGCACTCTCCAGCGTCAAGTCCTTCTCCTCGTCGAAGGCCTTAAAGTCCGGATGACCATCCTTCCAAGTCGCGACAATGATGGTGGGGAACTTGAGACCAGAGGCACCCCATTGTGCGGCCAACTCGGGATACGCGGACACCTGAGTCTCCGTGAAGTGCGCGTCCTGGAACGAATCGTCCGCAAACTGACGAATCAACTGCAACTGATCCGCATTCTCGTGGAACGCAATCACCATCGTACGCTGCTTCTCAGTCACACGGTTAACGAACGCCTGATTCAACAACAGAGTCTCCAGACGAGGATAGGCCTTAGACTTCAAAAACGCCTTCAACGCCTCCTCAGTCATCTCATCACCATACACAGTAGGATTCTGATGCGCATAGAAGACCACAACGGAACCCATCTTCTGACCCAACTTCTCCGCCAACAACACATCGGAAACTCGACCATACGAGAACTCACCAACGGCAGGGCTCTCCGCAACTCGAGTAAACACTGGCACAAGATCAGAATCATCACCGGCGAACAAAACAACACGAGCAATCGTCACACGCTCATTGAACTTCTTGAACTGCTCCTCAGAAGAGATGGCGATCACACTGGGCTCAATCTTGGACGAAATCCACGCCTGAATACCCTTTGCATTCCTTTCTCCATTGTAGTCAACAGGTTCTCCACGCCTGCAAAACAACATCAAGGATGGGCCAGGTGGGGTGGAAACACGCACGGACACACAAACACATCAATGGAGTCAGACTTGGGGCAGGAACAGAGGGAGAGAGACGGCCAACATATGAGGAAATGGATGGCTATTTGGAAGGCGGAGAAGTAGAGGAAAGAATCCGTGGCTGCAGGTGGTCCGCATTTGCTGTCTTCAACATCGTGCATTGGTTCAGGAAACGTCAAAATGGAGAGAAGGACAGTGAGGACGAACGTACTTAAAGAACTTGAGAGTGGGGAATCCCTGCACACCGAAGCGAGAGGCGAGAGCCTCTTCGACGGTGCAATCAACGGTGGCCAGGACGGCGGTATCCTTCAGAGCGGTGGCGGCAATCTCATATTCGGGTGCCAATTTCTTGCAGTGTCCGCACCAAGGGGCCTAGGGAACAAAAGGGAACAGGAGAAGGTTAGAATTGAGGGTTCATGAGCGGCGGCGGTGAGTCACGATTAGGCGGGCCATCTCTCGCCTCTCCTCCATGGAATTCGGTTGAACACCCAGAAGCGAAAAGACAGAACATGGAAAAGGGAAGCGAGAAACGTACGAAAAATTCGACGAGAACGAACGCGTTGGCGTTAATCACCTCATCAAAGTTGTCATTCGTGAGGACAACAACGTCCGAAGCTTGGGCCTGGGAGTAGACGCAGGCAAGAAGTGCCAGGACACAAACGAGTCCTACTACAGCCTTCATGATGGATGAACCCAAGAACAGAACGGAGATTCAGCGAGGGTCAGCGGCCGACTGCTGGGAAGAGTTGGCCGTATTGACCATCGAGCTCTCTCTCTCACACACACACTCGGAATCTATCTATCTCTCTCTCCGAATCTCTCTCTCTCTCTCTCCGACAGTGACTCAGACTGCCGTTGAGCAACTTTCTCTACCCCCTTTTCCGTGGCCTGAATCGCCGCTTCTTCCCCTCCGGGTCGCCCTCTTCCCCCTTCGGATGTCGTCGTTCATATTGGGATAGATAGTACATGTGTTCTCTTGCCGATTTCGTCGATAGAATGGGGTGATTGGAGGCAAATGGAGCATTGGGGTGCTTGCACAAAATTGGGGCCGGTTCTGGCCTGTTTATCTCGCTCTGGGAAGGGCATTACATGTAAGACACAATGCCGTAGGCAATGATGGCGATGATGACGATGATCAAGGCAATAACGGTGGGGCTCATGCCTCCGGATTGGTTGGCTTGCGCGGAGGTGCCGTGGGCGGAAGCAGGAGCGCGGCGGCCAGTCTTTGAGGCAGGAACGTATCCCTCCTGCGAATTTCGATGTAACATGATGAGAAAAGGTTAGTGCATTTTCGTGAGCATCATTTGCGCTCGTTTAGAGGACATTTAGAGGAAATGGGAGGACAAGGAAGCAATTTGAAGAAGCGATGGAGGAGCCCGTTTGGGCCGAGCGCACGTACGACTTCTCCGATCAAACGAGGCGTCATCAGGGAACGGGCATGATCAGAGTGACCAATCTCAGTGAACGAACGGGTGATATCAGTACCAGCAGTATCCGCCAGGACCTCAGTACCTCCAGGGTGCTCAGAGACGAAGTCGGTGATATCGAACACCTTGCCTTCGTAGATAACCCAAGTGGACTTGTTAGGACCATCGATCACATTGTGCTTGGCAACCTCCGCCACGGTGTACTTCTTCGACATGATGCTAAAGAGATCGGCGTGTCGACCAGACTGGCAACGAGCCAGAGCAAGCAAGTTCAGTCCGACGAGTCTCTCTCTCTCTCTCTCTCTCTCTCTCTCTCTCCCAACCAGGAAGGTGAGGTTGCCCAGCACAGTCAGCACCGCAGTTCATCCTCACATCGCGTCCTATTCATTCCCTCCGCCACTCATTCCCTTTCTCTCTTGCTCTTCGACACACTTTAGGCCAGCAGCACTGAATCACACTGACAGAAAGCCCCTGATCAGGCCTGCTTCCACTGCCCGCATCTGCCACGTGTGCGCACCGCTTTTAGGCTCAACCTTAAGAAGGAGTCACCGAAGATCTTGGTTGAAATAGACTGCTACGGGATTGATTCCCACTTTGTCTTCTGTGATCTCAACCTGCATTTGCTGTGGAACGGTGGGGAAGCTTGGAACTCTCTTCCGGCCCAGTGATCACGCACACTCCCGGCTCAACTCCAGTGGCAATGAGTCCATTCGTCACTGTACATTCTGCACCCCTGAATGGGAACGTGTTTTAGGCACATCTGGGCTCATCAATGACCGCCTGGAGTGGGAATCCTCTCGGAGCTGCGTGGAATCCCTCGAGAACCGGTGCCGCTTCCTTTAAGGTCTGAACAAGTGGAAATCGTGGAGGAGGCAAGGATTGGGTATGAAATAACGTGTTTTAAGGCTTTTAGTGGGTAGACAAGAGACCGTCTCTTGTAGGGGGCTCGTATTCGCATGAGTCAGGGGGGGTGTTTGTATGGAGTATCGCTCTCAGCGGTTAGCATTCAGTGCCAAAAAGTGAAGGGTACGTTGTAGAATAGTGGTGGTGGTAGTAATAGTAGTAGTGGTGGTGGTTGTGGAGGAAGGGAATAGAACTTGGTTTGAATCAGGCAGGAGTGTGCAGTCATGCATCGCGCCATCGTCCTCCATTTTCGCTCACATGCGCAGGCACTGTCCCTCTCCTGAGTCAAGATTGAATGTGGGGAGATGGGGGCTTCAAAAATGGAGAGGTTGCATGTTGAGGGTTTGAAAGTAGTATCGTTTGGTTGCTTGGATGTGTGTGCGTGTGTGAGTGTTGTTGTTGTTGTCGTAGTGGTGAAGAGAGTGTTGTTGCTTACTCAGTGCGAGGAGAGTAGTTGACGGTGATGGGTCCGATGGGTGCGATGATGAGAGTGGAGTAGTCGGGTCTGATGTCCTTGGTGACGAGCTCGAACTTGTATCTGCGAAGGAGTACGGCCCAAATGACGGAGATTTGGAGGTATGCGAACTTCTCTCCGATGCAGGCGTGTCTTCCAGCGGAGAAGGCGAGGTACGAGTAGGGCTTGTTTCCCTCTCCCCTCTCTGGGCTGAATCTGTCGGGGTCGAACTTCTCGGGGTTGGAGTAGAATTCCGGGAGACTCATGGAGAGCGCGGGCGAGACGCCGACGAGTGAGCCCTTGGGGATGACGTAGTTCTTGTAAGGCAAATCCTCCTCGGTCTGTCTCACGACCATGATGATCGGTGGGCGCACGCGCAGCGTCTCCTTGATGACATTGGCCATGTAGGTCATTTGCTTGTACTTGTCGAAGTCAATGTTGAACGGCTGGCTGAAGGGAAGGATGCGGTTCTGTTCCTCCATCACCTTCTTCAACACCTCAGGGTACGACAGGATGTGGCAACCAGTCCAGGTAGACGTCACGTTCGACGTGTGCTGTCCAGCGAGAAGCAACGCCACACACATACCGGCAATCTGATCGTCGGGAACGGGGCCAGAATCGGGGTACTCGGAATTCATCAGCGTGTGGATCATGTCCTCCGTAATCTCTCCAGTCATGCGGCGCTTGTTGATGATGTCCTGATACAAGTTACCAATCAAAATACGAGCCTTATCACGACGAGCGTGAAGAGGGATGGGCAAATTAGGGTAATAGAAGCTGATCGCGCCCAAAGCCCTATCCAGATCATTGTACAACTGCGCAAACTCTCTCGTGAAGCGGGAACGCACTTCCTGACCTTGAAGCGTACGAGTGCTCGTCAACACCGTCAAAGTGTTCAACTCATCCAACAGATCGTGAGTACCAGACTTGCCCCAATGCTCATCCAAATACGCCTCCGTCTCCTGCACAATCTGCTCCACATACACCTCAAAGCGCTTCTTCGTCAAACTAGAGCTCACAAACTTGCGCTGGTGACCAAACGTCGTATGATCGCAATCGTACACAACATCCTTACCGAACACGGGAATCGTGAACGAGTACGCCTTGCGCGCGCACAACTTCTCCTCGGGCGTCTCATAGAACACCTTCTGAGCGTCCGAACCAGCCATGAAGTAGAAGTCTCCACCAGCAATGCGCACTCGGAAGAGCTCTCCGCACTGAAGAAGAACGAGCAGCGACCGAGAGAGAAAGAGAGAGAAGTAAGAGAGAAGAGAGATTAGGAGAGAGTGCAACAACATGATTTCCACACCATTTTCCACAGCAACACGACATCGGACAGCGCAATCAACCAGACGAAAGCAAAGAGGGGAGATAAGGAAAGCGTTAGAGGAGAATGATGCGGCGAGAGGAGGCAGCAGAGGCACAGAATTTGAGCGAAAGGGAGCGACTAGGATCGACGCGGAACAGAGAATGGCAAAGAAACAGACACGCGCACCTTCTTGTAACCATCCATCAGCAATTCTACGGGCGCAGTACCGAACTGAAGCGTATGCGCGATCAACGGAAGTTTGTACGGCACGAGGGGGGGCAGATTCGCACGTTCTTTGCGCAACGCCTGTTTCCAACCAACATGAGCCCACAGTCAAAAGGACCGCACCACGGATGCCACAAAACGGCATGCACACAAACAAGGGTGGGTTAGATACATCATTGTGGGGACCTAAATCGAACAAAGAAGGCCATGGGGGAGTGAAAGAAGGCTAAGAAACCTTGCCTCCCCGATTTCAAGCTCACGCACCAACGCAGTGATCACCAAGACAATCACAGCAACGACACCCGCATTCAGAGTGTTAACCTTGCCATCCTCGATGAAGACGGACTTCACCTTGGCGAAAAAGTCATCGCCGGATTGGTTCGCAGAGCGTGCAGTCGCGGCAAGCGCAGTGGCCACTACCAAGAGCGCAATAAGCGCGAAAAGAGACACCTTAGACGACATGGCACAAGATCAACAGAATCTCGACACTACCCGAGTCCAACGGCGAATGGGGGGGTGACGTTTCACACGAGCGCGGGTCCTACCACCCTGCTCTGAAGTGTGTACGTGAGCCCGGGTCATTTCCCAATTGAAGCGCCCCGCGGGTGCTCGCCAAATAGAAAAATGGATGTCGAGCGAACTGCTGCAGCGATCGAAATGTCGCACACACTTACACACTAACCCCCGCGAAAAAGAAAAGAATCAGTGTTGACGGGAATGGGAAGGGAACGAATCAATCTCAAAAAGAAAAACCCTTTTTAGAACCAACAAATGCTGGAAAGGAGCGGTGGGCTACCCAAGGTTCAAGACAAGTGCAAAGCTGTGGATGGATGTTCTCATCACTGACGCCGTCCTAGAGAAGTTGTGCCGCTCTTCGGATGGTGAGTACAATCATGACCCAATTGCAATGTCTGTTGCGTGTATAACGGATCCTGATAAGTTCTCTAAAGCTGAGGACAAGATATGGAAGCGAACCGTGAGTTGCTTTACATTGCGATCATCATTCTTACCTGTTCAGGTTTGTATCTGAGCAACGATTCAGGGTTCGTGTATCCACTGTCTACTGAAGAAATTGCGTTGTATAGAGTTGTATAAGCATCTGCAAGTGCGTTTGAAGTTGCTCTCCTTGCTTGTGTTCTCACGCGGTCGTCTTCGATCTTGTCGATCTGCACCATGCTGAGAGCGCCAAGCTCTAGAATGTTGGTCTCAAAGGCTCTCAACGTGTTTTGAATCGCGACAGTGTCCA
>Ga0307375_10005588_pt1 | contig 11763 bp, 6 predicted proteins | sample TR1MG_FD_202531 | JGI IMG/M metagenome (GOLD analysis project Ga0307375, IMG submission 202531) | Soil microbial communities from Risofladan, Vaasa, Finland - TR-1 | ecosystem: Environmental > Terrestrial > Soil > Coastal area > Acid sulfate soil | place: Finland: Risofladan, Vaasa | collected... | reverse complement strand
GACATAGATGGGGCTCGCTTCAATGGGGCCGCAGCAATTCGCTGCGGATCACGAGCTGCGGCGACACGTGGATGCGCTGGTAGTAGTCGTCGCTTCAATGAGGCCGCAGCTATTCGCTGCGGATCACAGGCCACATCATGACGCACTGCTGCGCTGCTATACGGCTTCAATGAGGCCGCAGCTATTCGCTGCGGATCACAGGCCGCGCTGCTGATCCGCGTGCGCGAAGCCGTGCAGCTTCAATGAGGCCGCAGCTATTCGCTGCGGATCACGGAATGCGGGCTGCCGAGGGGGATTTACACGGATTTGCTTCAATGAGGCCGCAGCTATTCGCTGCGGATCACGTGGGAAAACAGACTAGGGCAATACGTTGCGACTTGTCGCTTCAATGAGGCCGCAGCTATTCGCTGCGGATCACGTGATGGGTGGCGATGGGTTCAGCCGCCGACGGCGCGCTTCAATGAGGCCGCAGCTATTCGCTGCGGATCACCGGTATCAGGGCGCCTTGCATCTTACCCACGATGTTCTGCTTCAATGAGGCCGCAGCTATTCGCTGCGGATCACGAGCGAGCGAGTGCGCTACGTCGGCGCCGTGCTGGCTGCTTCAATGAGGCCGCAGCTATTCGCTGCGGATCACCAAACTGGGCGGTCTTGCCCGCAGCAGGCAGCGTGGGGCTTCAATGAGGCCGCAGCTATTCGCTGCGGATCACGAAGTAATGGACTTGGGGTTTATTGTCGACAGAGTCTTGCTTCAATGAGGCCGCAGCTATTCGCTGCGGATCACGCGGGATAGATGATGCCCTTGTGCGTGTGCTGCTGGCTTCAATGAGGCCGCAGCTATTCGCTGCGGATCACGCAGCAGCTTGGCTGCCTTTGGGAGCTGCCCGAAGGTGCTTCAATGAGGCCGCAGCTATTCGCTGCGGATCACCAGATCGCCGGGTTGTGGCGCTCCCGCAGTCATGACGCTTCAATGAGGCCGCAGCTATTCGCTGCGGATCACCGGATTAGAGGATATTACAGGTGCATTAGAGTTAGGATTGCTTCAATGAGGCCGCAGCTATTCGCTGCGGATCACAATGGTATAAGCCATGGATGATCTACCCGAAGACGTCGCTTCAATGAGGCCGCAGCTATTCGCTGCGGATTACCACGACCCGGCGCGCCCAAAGATACGAGCGACGGGGAGCTTCAATGAGGCCGCAGCTATTCGCTGCGGATCACCCGGTTGCCGTAGCAAGCTGCAACACTTGTTCCTCAACAGCTTCAATGAGGCCGCAGCTATTCGCTGCGGATCACCGGCAATGAGGGTATTGATGGCGTGACACCAAAAAGCGCTTCAATGAGGCCGCAGCTATTCGCTGCGGATCACCTCTTTGCCTGCCTGTGGAGAGTCCGCGTCTGGAGCATGCTTCAATGAGGCCGCAGCTATTCGCTGCGGATCACCGAACTCGCCCATGGCATCAGTGAGCGGAGACAGCCAGCTTCAATGAGGCCGCAGCTATTCGCTGCGGATCACCGGGCTCGCCCAGGCCGGCACCCTCACCCGTCACGGTGCTTCAATGAGGCCGCAGCTATTCGCTGCGGATCACCTAGAGAAGGCGAAACTGGACTGGAGCAAAGAGTAATGCTTCAATGAGGCCGCAGCTATTCGCTGCGGATCACGATGCGGCGAGGTATCGCGTGCTTATCGATGCGATGCTTCAATGAGGCCGCAGCTATTCGCTGCGGATCACCATCGTTCCATCGCTTGCTGGTCTGTTCAATGCGCAGGCTTCAATGAGGCCGCAGCTATTCGCTGCGGATCACCGATACGGATAGCATCATCTGTGAATCGCTAGACATGGCTTCAATGAGGCCGCAGCTATTCGCTGCGGATCACCCTCTCGCGCTGTCCCCACTTCGATTGCCGGCCTGTCGGCTTCAATGAGGCCGCAGCTATTCGCTGCGGATCACGACGCGCTCAAACGCTGGCTGGCTGCAGCGCATGCCGGCTTCAATGAGGCCGCAGCTATTCGCTGCGGATCACGGTCTTGTCAAGCTGAATGCCGATCTTGAGTTTATGCTTCAATGAGGCCGCAGCTATTCGCTGCGGATCACAGCTGCCGCGTGTTGGGACAGCCCTGCTTCGGCGAGGCTTCAATGAGGCCGCAGCTATTCGCTGCGGATCACCTGCTTACTCTGAGGGTGCGCAAATGACGCCGGCTGCTTCAATGAGGCCGCAGCTATTCGCTGCGGATCACCATCGGCAACGACGGCGTACTAACCCCGTCCGAGGCTTCAATGAGGCCGCAGCTATTCGCTGCGGATCACGCGTTAGACGCTATCGCTCGCTTCACCCGCGACAACGCTTCAATGAGGCCGCAGCTATTCGCTGCGGATCACCGCCGACCGGAACCCTTTCCAACTCGGTCAGCCGGCTTCAATGAGGCCGCAGCTATTCGCTGCGGATCACGTTGCCGCGCGCGTGGAAGCTGCCTTCACCGATCGGCTTCAATGAGGCCGCAGCTATTCGCTGCGGATCACTGAGCGGCACTGCTGGTAGCGCTCGTTGATGATCTCGCTTCAATGAGGCCGCAGCTATTCGCTGCGGATCACCAGCTTATCGAACATCGGCGCCGTCCACGGAATACCCGGCTTCAATGAGGCCGCAGCTATTCGCTGCGGATCACTGGCGAATCAGGCCGGCTACAAGCAGTCGACCGGCGCTTCAATGAGGCCGCAGCTATTCGCTGCGGATCACCCTGCACAGAAAGAGCTGCTGCTGCGGCTTCTCTAGCTTCAATGAGGCCGCAGCTATTCGCTGCGGATCACGCACAGATGAGGAGCGCGAAGATGCTGCATGAAAAGAGCTTCAATGAGGCCGCAGCTATTCGCTGCGGATCACCCGACCTGCTCGCGGGAGATGATATCCAGCGACTCGTGCTTCAATGAGGCCGCAGCTATTCGCTGCGGATCACGCGGGAATTTGCCGCCGCGAATAATCCCGACGCATGGCTTCAATGAGGCCGCAGCTATTCGCTGCGGATCACGGCCTTTCGTATGTTGGCAGCCTGATAAGCCTATGTGGTGCTTCAATGAGGCCGCAGCTATTCGCTGCGGATCACCAAAATCCATGCGCTCCTCCAAGTCGTCCAGTAGCGGCTTCAATGAGGCCGCAGCTATTCGCTGCGGATCACTCGCCCTGACCGGTGGCGGCGGCTATCACTACCTGTTGCTTCAATGAGGCCGCAGCTATTCGCTGCGGATCACACCGATTACCACTTCGGCATGCTGGCATGGCCTGAGGGCTTCAATGAGGCCGCAGCTATTCGCTGCGGATCACTGGCCTTCAGTCTGCTTGCCGCTCTTGCTGCAGAAAGCTTCAATGAGGCCGCAGCTATTCGCTGCGGATCACGCGGGAATTTGCCGCCGCGAATAATCCCGACGCATGGCTTCAATGAGGCCGCAGCTATTCGCTGCGGATCACGCGTCGATGCCGGCCATCTTGTGCTTGTGGCCATGGTGGCTTCAATGAGGCCGCAGCTATTCGCTGCGGATCACAGGGCTGAGCCATGAAGACTATAGAGCTATACGCAATAGCTTCAATGAGGCCGCAGCTATTCGCTGCGGATCACTGCGGAAAAGCGCGGGAATATAGCGAACGATCGACGGCTTCAATGAGGCCGCAGCTATTCGCTGCGGATCACCAGCGTGGAATCGCGCAGCCGGCCTTCCCCGAGGTTGCTTCAATGAGGCCGCAGCTATTCGCTGCGGATCACCTGATCCTGCGCCGTTGGCGGCTGGTGTGGTTGTGGAGCTTCAATGAGGCCGCAGCTATTCGCTGCGGATCACTGCTGGAGCTGACCAGGGCGATGACCGCGTGATAGGTGCTTCAATGAGGCCGCAGCTATTCGCTGCGGATCACACGGGGGCGGCGAAGTCGCGATTGAGCCGGTCGCTGTGCTTCAATGAGGCCGCAGCTATTCGCTGCGGATCACCCCAGGAGATTGAGACATGAACAAGCTGCATATTTGGCTTCAATGAGGCCGCAGCTATTCGCTGCGGATCACGGCGGCTGTGCTGTAATGGTATGTTTCTAACCATCGGCTTCAATGAGGCCGCAGCTATTCGCTGCGGATCACAGCCTGAATTCGTCGCGATGGACATCAAGTCGGTGTTGCTTCAATGAGGCCGCAGCTATTCGCTGCGGATCACCGTTAGGGTCGTAGTCGATGGGTGCGAGTGAATGGTCGGCTTCAATGAGGCCGCAGCTATTCGCTGCGGATCACCAACTCGGTATCGCGAACACTAATGCCAGCGTCCAGCTTCAATGAGGCCGCAGCTATTCGCTGCGGATCACGTCGACGCGCCATTGCGCTGATCCAGTTCGCGGATGCCGCTTCAATGAGGCCGCAGCTATTCGCTGCGGATCACAAAGGGCGGGCGGGCCAAATCGAACGGGCGAGGAGAGCTTCAATGAGGCCGCAGCTATTCGCTGCGGATCACTGGCAGTACACGCCGCGGTCCGGGACGGGCTTCTGCTGCTTCAATGAGGCCGCAGCTATTCGCTGCGGATCACACCGCGGCGTGTTCAGCTACGCCCGCATCCCTGCCGGGCTTCAATGAGGCCGCAGCTATTCGCTGCGGATCACTCGTCGTACATCACCGGCGTGCGCACCGGCTTGCTGCTTCAATGAGGCCGCAGCTATTCGCTGCGGATCACCAGCCAAGACCCATCGGCGGGTTGATCTCGTCTCGGCGGCTTCAATGAGGCCGCAGCTATTCGCTGCGGATCACCGAGATCCCCGGATGCATGACGCTGTACGTGGGCACGCTTCAATGAGGCCGCAGCTATTCGCTGCGGATCACGCGGCACACGGCAGTAGCCTGGCACGATGGTGTAGTCGCTTCAATGAGGCCGCAGCTATTCGCTGCGGATCACATGACGCTTGAGCAGGCGCTTATCCAGCGTCTTAAAGCTTCAATGAGGCCGCAGCTATTCGCTGCGGATCACCCCCACAGCCAGCCCGGTTGACCCGGACAGCGCGCCGCTTCAATGAGGCCGCAGCTATTCGCTGCGGATCACGGATGGAACGGGCGCGAATCCTGCCGCCAATAGTTACGCTTCAATGAGGCCGCAGCTATTCGCTGCGGATCACCGCGTATTATTTTGCAGATCGTTGAACAATACCTGCTGGCTTCAATGAGGCCGCAGCTATTCGCTGCGGATCACCTCACCCAGCCGGCCGGCTTGCCCTCGTGCTCCCGTCGCTTCAATGAGGCCGCAGCTATTCGCTGCGGATCACGCTATGGTGCAGCTACCAGGCTTGGGCTGACTACTGGCTTCAATGAGGCCGCAGCTATTCGCTGCGGATCACAATACGCCATCGCATGCACTGGAGTCGGCCCAAAATGCTTCAATGAGGCCGCAGCTATTCGCTGCGGATCACGTCATACAGTCCCGGATTCTGCTGCCGGTCATAGTGCTTCAATGAGGCCGCAGCTATTCGCTGCGGATCACGTCCGACGGTGATCAAGCCGTCGTTAGGCGGTGCGTAGCTTCAATGAGGCCGCAGCTATTCGCTGCGGATCACACGTTCAAAGTCAGCTTCTGTGGCGTTGGTTTTTATGGAGCTTCAATGAGGCCGCAGCTATTCGCTGCGGATCACATATATTTACATGGCCCTCCAGCCCTTGCCCTGCCTCGCTTCAATGAGGCCGCAGCTATTCGCTGCGGATCACAATCGTCGGCGCTTTGGCCGGCGTTTACCTCGTCATTGCTTCAATGAGGCCGCAGCTATTCGCTGCGGATCACGTTCGGCGCATCCAATCTGCTACAGCAGGTACTGTTGCTTCAATGAGGCCGCAGCTATTCGCTGCGGATCACCGAGTTCGCCGACACCAAGCCGGACGCGTGGGAGGCGCTTCAATGAGGCCGCAGCTATTCGCTGCGGATCACCGGCGTCACCGCCACCGCCCTGTGCCGCGAAGTGCTGCTTCAATGAGGCCGCAGCTATTCGCTGCGGATCACGCAGTTCGCCGAGCTGGTGAACGCGGGGCGATTCAAGCTTCAATGAGGCCGCAGCTATTCGCTGCGGATCACATGCTTGATAAGGAGGAGCAGATGCGCGCGCTGGGTGCGCTTCAATGAGGCCGCAGCTATTCGCTGCGGATCACTTTCTGGACGACTTCCACAACCGCAACATGGTGTTGCTTCAATGAGGCCGCAGCTATTCGCTGCGGATCACCGATTCGCCTCATCTCCCATGCAACTGCGGGCGAGTACGCTTCAATGAGGCCGCAGCTATTCGCTGCGGATCACTGCCGGGCCGTCCCCGAGATAGGCGACGCGCTCGCCATTGCTTCAATGAGGCCGCAGCTATTCGCTGCGGATCACCGGCCGCATGCACGTCGAGATCAGCCCGATCAGCAAGGCGCTTCAATGAGGCCGCAGCTATTCGCTGCGGATCACGCTCATATGCACGATACGATTGGAGATTGATATGGAGCTTCAATGAGGCCGCAGCTATTCGCTGCGGATCACTGCTGCAAACGCCAACGAACTCGTCAAGATCACGACCTGGCTTCAATGAGGCCGCAGCTATTCGCTGCGGATCACACGCCGGGCCGATCGGGCCCGCCATGCAGGACAACTGGCTTCAATGAGGCCGCAGCTATTCGCTGCGGATCACACCGCCTTCGCGCTGCAGTGCGCGCTTGCAGCGGCGCTTCAATGAGGCCGCAGCTATTCGCTGCGGATCACACGCGACGTGCGTTTTCGTCCATGTGGTTCGATGAAAAGCTTCAATGAGGCCGCAGCTATTCGCTGCGGATCACAGAGCAGCATCCAGCCGATCGCAGCAGGGTTCCATGTGGCTTCAATGAGGCCGCAGCTATTCGCTGCGGATCACAGTCTGGCGATGATGGCTTGGCGCCGGGCGAATAGTCGCTTCAATGAGGCCGCAGCTATTCGCTGCGGATCACAAGCGCAGACCATCCTGTTGCCAGAGTAGAGCCTCCCTGCTTCAATGAGGCCGCAGCTATTCGCTGCGGATCACGGGCAGCGGGCGATTTCGCTCTGCTGATCGTCAATACCGCTTCAATGAGGCCGCAGCTATTCGCTGCGGATCACCTGCGAACAGCAACGCCTTATCGTCGCCGGCCCAGAAGCTTCAATGAGGCCGCAGCTATTCGCTGCGGATCACCCCACTTCCACTGCCCGGAAATGCTGCCCGGATACAAGCTTCAATGAGGCCGCAGCTATTCGCTGCGGATCACCACGGCGAAATCCACCGTAAGATAACCCACAATCCGGTGCTTCAATGAGGCCGCAGCTATTCGCTGCGGATCACAACGCAGTAGCAGTTGTACCGCAGTCGAACGGACGCGCTTCAATGAGGCCGCAGCTATTCGCTGCGGATCACGGCCGCCGCGATGCCAGCGTTTCCCGTGGAACTCACGCTTCAATGAGGCCGCAGCTATTCGCTGCGGATCACTCTGTCGCGCCGACGGGCAACGTTGCCAGCGGTAGCGCTTCAATGAGGCCGCAGCTATTCGCTGCGGATCACGGGCGCCCTGTTTTTCAGATGGGGATTAATGGACTGAAAGCTTCAATGAGGCCGCAGCTATTCGCTGCGGATCACCGGCGACGTGGGCGCGCTGGAGAAGTCGTGGAACGAGCTTCAATGAGGCCGCAGCTATTCGCTGCGGATCACCGTAGGCGTAGGCGCACCACCCGACGAGTACACGGCGAGCTTCAATGAGGCCGCAGCTATTCGCTGCGGATCACGCGCCACTCGCTGCTGATGGCCTTCGGCTTCGCTACGCTTCAATGAGGCCGCAGCTATTCGCTGCGGATCACTACGACAAGAACGGCGAGCCCGACAAGACCGAAGGCGCTTCAATGAGGCCGCAGCTATTCGCTGCGGATCACCATGGCGAGGGCACAAAAATCGCTAGCTCAAAGATGCTTCAATGAGGCCGCAGCTATTCGCTGCGGATCACCCGGCGTTAGCCTCCCAGGGTGTAGATGTATTCCCATCGCTTCAATGAGGCCGCAGCTATTCGCTGCGGATCACTACGGCGCAGCCGTCCCCGCGCAATGCGGTAGGCGTGGCTTCAATGAGGCCGCAGCTATTCGCTGCGGATCACCCGACAAAGCTGCAGACGGCACGCACGATCAATGGCGTGCTTCAATGAGGCCGCAGCTATTCGCTGCGGATCACGCGTGACCCATGCCGGGGCGCCAGACACGACGGTCTGCTTCAATGAGGCCGCAGCTATTCGCTGCGGATCACCCCGCGCCGGACTTGAAGGAGTCGCTGCCGACCTCCTCGCTTCAATGAGGCCGCAGCTATTCGCTGCGGATCACATGCGACTGGCGCCGATGGCATGCCGGATGGGTGGACGGCTTCAATGAGGCCGCAGCTATTCGCTGCGGATCACCGTTCTTGAAGCGGGCCGCCGAGCCGGGAATGGCGCTTCAATGAGGCCGCAGCTATTCGCTGCGGATCACAGCCCTTGCGCAAGTTGCAGTACGGAAAGGCTGTTTTGTGGTTTTGTGCGAGGGGTGTTGCGTTCGGGTTGAGGGTAGCTTACCGAACGCGGTGTTGTGCGGCAATAAAGCCGGGTAACTGTCTGATTGTCAAAGAGCGGTGTGGTGCGAGCGGTGGCCGGGTTTCGCGGCATCACCGGAGCGCTCGCGTGGTGGAGGCGAGAAAAAGAAATTGCTGGCGGTTGGTGGTCACACGATGATTGGCTCGCGCGCGACCGGTTCGAATTTGTCGCCGAGGCTGACGACACGGGGTTTGACTTTGTCGGCGGGCCCCAGATCGATGATCAGCAGCGCATCGGTGCGGCGCAGGATGATGCCGTCGAGCAGTTGCAGCATCTCGGCATGTCGTCGGCGGCTCATGCGGCACTGGAAGACGGATAGTTGCAGCCATTCGCCGAACCCCTTCATGGTCTTGAACACACGACGCCAGCGCTTGTCGTCGCGGATGTCGTAGGTTACCAAATACAGATGTTCATCCATGGGCGTCTCACAGGTTGCGATGATTTCCGGGGTGATGATTCACCGGGTGGTGAAGTTGGGGTAGTCGTCCAGCTCGCCCAGCAGGAAGCGGCCGAGCAAGCGCGCCTGCAGTTCGAGCAGGCGGCGATAGCTGAGGCGGTAGCCGAACAGCGGATGGGTGATTTCGTGGCCGAGCCGGCGTTCGAATGCGGCGATGAAGCGCTTGCGTCCGTCCGGGGTCAGGTTGACGCTGCCGGCCGCACTGATGAAGTCGCTGGGGTGTACCTCGCCATTGTTGATCACCTGGATCACCACCGAGTCGGCGAGCAGCGGGCGGAACGGCTCCATCAGATCCAGCGCCAGGGCAGGGCGGCCGTAGCGCGGTTGATGGTAGAAGCCGCGAAACGGATCGAAGCCTACCGATTGCAGGGTGACCGTCAGCGTGCGCGCAAGCAGGGTATAGGCGAACGACAGCATGGCGTTGATCGGGTCGGTCGGCGGGCGTCGGTTGCGCAGGGTGAAGTCGAACGACAGCAAGGCTTCGTCTTCGGCCGCGGTCGGCTTGAGCGTGTTGCGGAAATGCCCGAAGTACAGCGCCGCGGCGTTGCCCTCGATGCCGAGCAGAGTTTGCAGACTGTCGGCGCTTTCGCTCTGTTTCTGGATGCGTTTCAGATCGGCAAGCAGGCGTTCGGGTTTGTCCTCAAGCTTCCAGTTGCGGCGCAGTTGGGTGCGGCAGTTGGCAACCTTGGCGGCAACCAGGCCGCGCGCCACCCGCAGGCACGCGGCATCGCTGAAGCTGGTGCGGTATTGCGCGGTGCGCAGCTCCACGTTCTTGTGGCCGTTGCCGACGGTGTGGCCGTAGAACCAGCCGCCGTAGCTGTGCCAGGTGACTGGGATATCGCGCTGCATCAGCTCGGCCAGGCACGGCGAGGTGACGTAGACGTTGCCCATCAGCACCACCTGCGAGACTTCGCCGATGCGCGCCTTGGCCAGCAGTTGGTCGTCCTTGCTGACCTCCAGCACGTCGCCCTTCTTGGCCAGCTTGGCGTTGTACTGCTGCACGTACAACGGCATTGTCTCGTGGTGCGGCACCGCCAGCGGACGCGGCGCCAGTTCCGCGCGATGCAGGAATTGCACTTCGTCAGGCAGGCAGATCGTCACCAGCGAGCAACGGGGGCATTTCGGGCTGTCCACCAGTGGATCGGGAATGCGTCCGCCGGCGGCCATCGCGCGCAGTTCGGCGATCGCATTGCGGGTGAGCGCCAGCAGTTCGTCGTCGAACGGAACGGCAACACGCTCCTTGCCTGCCACGTAATAGATCGCGCCTTCGTCGCAAACGTAACCATGCTCGCGCAGCAGCAAGCCTTGCGCGCACAACTGCACGCGCTCCGGGTCGTACACGCCGCGCGCGGTGTGCGGGCGCTTGCCGCGTTTGTAATCCACCGGCGCGACGGTGTCGCCTTCGCCCTCGATCAGGTCGAGCTTGGCGATCAGGCCGATGCTGTTGGACGATAGCGTGACCGAGCGTGCGTGGATCTCGATGTTGTCCTCGCGCGCCTTGTCGGCATGGGGCAGGTCGCCGGACGGTTTGTCCACGCGCTGATGCCGGTGCCGTCCGTCCACCGTATCGGCCGAGTCGGCCCACTCGCTCTGCACCCACTCAAGGTAGGCCAGCCGCGGGCAATACACGTGCTCGTTGAGCATGCGCACCGGAATCAGCGGCTGATCGCCACCCAGCTCCGGAAACGGCAGCTGCAAATCTCCCTGTTTCGGTTCCATCGAAAGTCGCCCCTGTGCGTCTGCCGATAATCCTTCACGATCAAGCTTTTACTCTTGTATCCTTTGATGCGGCAAGGGCGATATCTTGAAATATGAAATGTGATATCGTTATCAGATGGCACGCACACTCATCAATCTGGACCCGGACGACAAGGCGTGGCTGGATCGCGAGGCCGAGGCCCGCAAACTGCCAATGACCGAACTGGTGCGCCGGGCCGTGCACGGCTACCGTATCCGGCATGAAAGCCACGGGCTGACCGATCTGCAAGCCGCGCTGCGCCGCACCGCCGGGATCTGGCAGCACGGTGACGGGTTGCATTATCAGCATCGCCTGCGCGATGAGTGGAACGACCGCGGGTGAGGTACCTGCTCGATTCGGTCATTCTCATCGACCACTTCAACGGTATCGAAGCCGCCACAACTTTTCTGAGCGAGAACGGCAGCGAGTGCGCCATTTCCGTCATCACCCGCGCCGAAGTGCTTGCCGGCTTCACCGTCCGCACCGAACCGCTGGCGCGCGAACTGCTCGACGTGTTTCCTCACCTGCCGATCACCAGCGAGATTGCCGATCTCGCCGCATCCCTGCGCCGCAGCGGGCATTGGAAATTGCCCGATGCGCTGCAGGCGGCGGTGGTCGTGCAGCATGAGCTGGTCCTGGTTACGCGGAATACGCGGGATTTCGCGTCCAATGGCAAGCTGAAGGTATTGGTGCCTTACCGGGTTTGAGGATGGCGCACAGGTGCCACGCGTGGCATCGATTCCACCGCTACACACCTTCATGGCACCGGTATTTCCCAAGTGCCTGCTTGCCTGAAGCGACTGTAGGAGCGACTTCAGTCGCGATGCCTTTGTGTCGGGCGAAAGAGCATCGCGCACAAGCGCGCTCCTACCCGACATCACGTGACCGATTGCCGGCAGGCGACAGCGCGGGTAGGAGCCCACCCTGTGGGCGAAAGCTCTTCGCCAGCACCCGACAAAGGCATCGCGCACAA
>Ga0307375_10005586_pt1 | contig 11764 bp, 8 predicted proteins | sample TR1MG_FD_202531 | JGI IMG/M metagenome (GOLD analysis project Ga0307375, IMG submission 202531) | Soil microbial communities from Risofladan, Vaasa, Finland - TR-1 | ecosystem: Environmental > Terrestrial > Soil > Coastal area > Acid sulfate soil | place: Finland: Risofladan, Vaasa | collected... | reverse complement strand
AGGATTCAAGCTGACCCTCGTAGAGGACTGCGCGCGCGCCCGCCGCAATTGCGGCCGGAATATAGTGTTTGCCGTCGGTATGAATGCCGGGAAGCGCGCAGAAAAGCCAGCCCTCACGGGCGCGGCGTGAATCGTAGGTTATACCTCGTATTCGAATAGACTGCGATCCGACAACCGCTTCTGCGTTGATGCTGGCCAGGATAGCTGATAAGCTCTTTTCAGTCATTGACCCATGGTACCAACAGGTTTGCCGTTCCGCAAGATCGATCACTCTCAATACGAAAGCCACCCCTTCCTGCAGCGGCAGCTGGTCGCCTATATCGGCAACAAACGCGCGCTCCTCCCGTTTCTCGGCGGTGTCTTCGATGGTCTTCACTCACGACATCCGGTGCGAACGTTTCTCGATCCGTTTGCAGGCAGCGGCGCTGTCTCGCGGCTTGCGAAGCTCATGGGGTTCGAGGTTGCAGCCAATGACTGGGAGTTCTATTCGTGGGTCATGAACCGCTCTCACCTGGTCGGAAGCCCCGAGCGGATCAGCTCGATGTTCGGACGGCACGGCGGGCTCACGCGCGCACTCATGTCGCTGAACAGTGAACGTGACTCAGCCGTTGAGGGCTACATCAGCAGGTACTTTGCTCCGCAGGAGACCTCTACCGCGGACTACCGGACCGAGCGGCTCTTCTATACCCGCGAGAACGCGCTCTTTCTCGATCGGGTCCGCAGCCGTATTGAAGAGTGGTATCCCGGCTGGGAACTCGACGAACAGAGTTTGCTCGAGAAGGCGATTCTCGTCTCGTCAGTTATCTACGAAGCGGCGACTCACGCGAATACATCCGGCGTCTTCAAGGCGTATCACAAGGGGTTTGGGGGGCACAGCGGCGATGCACTCGGCAGAATCCTCTCGCCCATGCGGCTTGAGTATCCTGAACTGATCGATGCATCGACCTCCTGCACCGCAAGCTGTGAAGATGCAGTCACCTTTGTTTCAGGTCGTTCAGCCGATCTCGTCTATCTCGATCCTCCGTACAACAGCCATCAATACGGTTCGAACTACTTCATGTTGAACAGCGTAGCCCGCTGGGACCAGCCTGAGGCACCACTTGACCGGACTGAGACCGGCAGGTTGCGGCAGAAGGCGGGAATTCGGGCTGACTGGGCGGACACCCGCTCGGCATACTGTTCGCGAAAAACTGCGGCACCGGAGTTTGCCCGTTTGCTTGACCGCATCGATTCGCGCTACATCGCGCTGAGCTACAGCACCGATGGTATCATCGAATTTGACGAACTTGTGGAGCTGCTCGCGGCGCACGGTGAGCCTGAGGTGATCGGCCGGGACTACACAAAGTATCGAGGCGGGAAGCAGAGCCTGCACCGAAGGAACGCGAATACCGAGTTCGTGCTGATAGTGGAGCGCTCTGCTCGTCGTTCGTCTCACATCGGAGGCGGAACAGGAACCAGATCGAGCGATCCTGACCGCTTCATCAGGTTCCGGCTTGCGAGTCGCATTCATGCGCGATTGAAGGGCAGCTTCGAACCGGGGCGACTTGTTCGCGCGTTTGAGTTTGCCGGGAGCAGTCTCATTCTCAGCCAGACTGGAGAGCGTGAACACGAGACAGTCGGCATGACGGATGCCAGTGTGGTAATGTTGCCGACCGTTGCTCAATATCGCATCGGACCACTCGATTCACCCATCCGGTCGGAACTCGAGGATCTGCTCGTCCACGCACCGATTGAGACGCTCCAATCGATTGACCGGAGACTTGGTTCAGCGGCGTGCACTGACAATCTCGAAGAAGCGCAGGTCGTACTCAGATTGCTCCGGAGTCATGACACGTTCTCTTCGTCGAACCAAAGCTCGCAGAAGGTTCTTTCGCGCAGGCTGCTTCAACTCATCCGCAAGTTCGCGAACAGAAAATACCAGACCGAGTTCGCTGACTTCATGAGGGTCGTTCGCGAGGCGATCGAGCAGGATCACGCCCGTCTGGGTGATCTGGAAGAGGGCCTTGCGCGCCTTGAATCGCTGTTCCTGAAACGAATAGATGGATAGGCGCGACGCCAAAAGCGCTTACCTTGACATCGTCCGGGTGTGCTCCTATAGTTATCCTCTCATGAACGACACCAAGAAACGCCTTATCACATCAGCCCTGCCGTACGTGAATAACATTCCCCACCTCGGTAACCTTATTCAGGTATTGTCCGCTGACGTTTTTGCCCGTTACTGCCGCCTGCAGGGATACGAAACGCTCTACGTGTGCGGAACCGATGAGTACGGTACCGCCACCGAGACGCGGGCGCTCGAAGAGGGCATTACCCCCAAAGAGCTCTGCGACCGGTATCACAAAATGCATACCGACATCTACCGCTGGTTCAACATCTCGTTCGACAAGTTCGGAAGAACCTCAACTCCCGAGCATACGCAGATTACCCAGGGTATCTTCCTGGATCTGTACAACAATGGTTTCATCAACGAACGGACCATCCAGCAGCTCTACTCCGAGAAGTCGAAGATGTTTCTCGCGGACCGCTACGTTCGCGGCACCTGTCCGAACTGCGGATACGTCGACGCCCGCGGGGATCAGTGCGAGAACTGCGGCAAACTTCTCGATCCGTCCGAGCTCATCGATCCTCGCAGCATCATAGACGATTCGCGTCCGGTTATGCGCGAGACGAGTCACCTCTACATAGACCTGCCCGCGGTGCTTCCGAAGCTTCAACAGTGGATGCAGGAGGCGTCGGTACGCGGCAACTGGGCGCGTAATGCAGTTCAGATGACGCAGGCATGGATCCGCGACGGACTGAAGGAGCGCTCAATTACCCGCGACCTGAAGTGGGGAATTCCCGTGCCGCTCGAGCAGTACCACGACAAAGTGTTCTACGTCTGGTTCGACGCGCCAATCGGCTACATTTCGATTACCGCAAGTCTCACCTCCGAGTGGGAGCGGTGGTGGAAGAATCCGGAAGAGGTCAGCCTGTTCCAGTTTCTAGGGAAGGACAACATCCCGTTTCACACGGTCGTTTTTCCCTGTTCGCTTCTGGGAAGCGGCAGAAACTGGACCATGCTGCATCACATGAGCTCCACCGAGTATCTGAATTACGAGAGCGGAAAGTTCTCCAAGAGCAAGGGCGTCGGTGTCTTCGGAAACGACGTGATGGATACCGGGATCCCCGCCGATGTGTGGCGATTCTACGTCTACTACAATCGTCCCGAGACTTCCGATACGGTGTTCACCTGGTCTGACTTCCAGGAGAAAACCAACGGCGAACTCATCGGCAACCTGTCGAATCTGGTGAACCGAACGCTGACCTTCGTCAGCAGGTACTACAACGGAGAGGTGCCCGAAGCGCCGACCGATGAAGCGCGGCAGAGTGAGATATATCCGGGCTCAGGCAGCTTCTGGCAGGATGTCAGGGATGCCGAGAAGGAGATCACCGACCTGCTCGAATGGGCGGGCCTTCGGGACGCGTTCCGCAAGATCTTTTTCCTCTCATCCTATGGCAACCGGATTTTTCAGGCCGCAGAACCGTGGAAGATGCGCACCGAACGTCCGGAATCCGCCGGCGCAGTGCTGCATGATCTCGTCTATCTCGTCAGAGATCTCGCAATCCTCATCGCTCCCTACATTCCGGAGACCTCGGCGCGCATCGCCCGTTTTCTCGGCGATACCCCGATAGGCTGGAATCTGCTCGGAAACGATAATCCGAAGATCGGCCGCATCGCGGCACCCGAAATCCTGTTCAGGCTTCTCGAGAACGATGAAATCGAACGGCTCCGCACACGCTTCTCCGGAACCCAGGCGGAACGGCGCGACGCCGCGGCGAAGCTTGAGAGCACGCCTGCCCCCGCTGTTGAAGTTATCTCCGAAACGGAGCTGCCTGCGCGATTTGCCGCACAGGTGGAGCTGCGGGTCGCTCGAATCACCTCCATCGAACGCCACCCGAAGGCCGACAAGCTCTACATCGAGTCGATCGACCTGGGTAGTGAACAGCGTACCATCGTTTCGGGCCTGGTGCCGCACTACAGCGAGGAGGAGCTCCTCGGGCATAACATCATCGTGGTTGCAAATCTCAAGCCGGCAAAGCTGCGCGGCGTTGAAAGCCAGGGTATGCTGCTTGCGGCTTCCGACAGCACAGCGGTGGATGTGATCTTTGCGGATTTCGCGGAGCCGGGAACGCGGATTACGGTACAGGGAAATGAGACCGGAATTGCGGACTCGCTACCCGAGATCGACATCGACACATTCTTTTCCCTGCCGATCCGGGCCGAAGGCGGCCGTGTCGCTGTAGCGAAGGCGGAACTGCAGGCAGCCGGTACAACGTTGACCACCCGGCGTGTTGCTGACGGAAAAGTCGGCTGATCGTCGCAGTAACGGCAGACGCTGATTATGCAACTGAAGCTTGAATCCCTGCCGCTTGAGTCCCTCGACGGCGGCGACAATCTTCTGCAGAGCGGATTCTGGGGCGCGCACAAGGGGCGGTTCGGCTGGACGCCTCACGCGTTCGCAGTTTCGACAGCCGACACCGATGATGAGGTCCGCATACTTGTTCTCACGCGCACCATTGCTGCAGGCCGGTCACTGGCATACCTTCCGCACGGTCCGGATTCGAGGAGCGGACGGGCAGCAGACGGCAGCGCCGCGCCGCATCGGATCGACGCGAACCTCCTGCGTGCACTCGCCGCGGAGATCGGCCGGACACTGAAGGTGGATCTTGTCAGGTACGATCTGCCTGAACCCGTCATCACCGGGGAGAATGCGCCTGAAAAGCAGTTGTTCGGAGAGCAGCTTTCCGGGCTGCGACAGTCGGTGGTCGATGTGCAGCCGGCGAGCACCGTCATCGTGGATATCGGTGCAACTGAGCAGAACATCCTTGCGGCGATGAAGCCGAAGACGCGTTACAACGTCCTGCTTGCCGGGCGCAAGGGTGTCGAGGTAGTTCAGTCAAATGTCGATGAACTTGCCACCTGGTATACGCTCTACCGGGAAACGGCGGCGCGGGACCGGATAGCGATTCACTCCTTCGAATATTACCGTGCACTCTTCGATCTTGCGGAGACCTTTGACGGTCCCGCTCCGGATGTACGACTCTATATGGCGCGTCACGGCGGAGACAACCTTGCCGGTATCATTACCGCCCGGGTCGGGGCCGTCGCTACCTACCTTTATGGTGCATCCTCGAATGAGAAGCGAAATCTCATGCCCGCGTACGCCCTGCAGTGGCGTGCCATGCGTGATGCAAGCGCCGCGGGAGCCGTGTCCTACGATCTGTTCGGCATTCCGCCTACCGACGATCCTGAACATTCGATGGCGGGCCTCTACCGCTTCAAGACCGGCTTTGGCGGGCGGATTCTGCATCGTCCCGGCTGCTGGGACGTGCCGATTCGACCGCTTGCCTACGCTGTCTATCGCGCTGCCGAATCGGCTCGCTCCTACTACTTCCACCGGTTCCTGAAACGCACCAGGAGATGATTGAGCGATGAGTCGCACTTCGGCAGGTTGCATGATACGTCTGCTTGGCTCAAGAGGACTTGTCCCTGCAGAGTATAGCGCGCAGAGTCTTGGAGAGGCCGCACGGTCCGAGCCTCACGACGGCGTCTATACAGTGTCGAACACCTACCATGTCACGCAGGTTGTCGCCGTCGACGAGCATTTCGATCGGCTCGAGGAGTCGGCGCGCCTCGAGGGCATTCCGCTTCTGCTCGATCGGCAGGCGGTGCGCCGCGCACTGCGAAGCATGATCGAGGAGAGCCGCTTTGGCGACGTACGCTTCCGTATCACCGTGCCGCGCACAGGTGATCCGATCACCCTGTCCATTGAACCGTTTCATGGCATTCCGCATGAAACCTACGAGAAGGGCGTCCGTTGCGTCACGGTGCCCGGAGTCGTCCGCGCGAACGCCGGCAGCAAGACGACCGGCTGGATGCACGATCGCAGGGTCATTTCCGAACGGCTTCCCCCCGGAGTGCAGGAGGCGATTCTGTGCAGCGATCGGGGAGAGCTTCTTGAAGGCATCAGCAGCAATTTCTACGCCGTTCTTGCCGCTGAGCCTACCACCGTGCGCACGGCAGGTTCCCAGGTTCTTCCGGGGATTGCGCAACGGATTCTCCGGATGATTGAAGGGGCCGAGCGCGAGGGCTATTCCGCCGCGTCCGGGAGTCCCTGGTTCAGGTTTGATCCGCGCCCTCCGCTTATTTCCGATCTTCAGCGCTGCATTGAATCGTTTTTGACCTCCTCCAGCCGTGGAATTGTACCGATAGTCGAAATTGATGGTAAATCGATAGGCAGTGGGGTGCCTGGGGTTCTCACGCGCCACCTCATGGAACTCTACGGCGCATGGGTGGAGTCACACCTCGTGGAGATGTAGCAGGATGCATGAAATCGGCAACCGAAGAACCGTTCTTGCTCGCGAGTTTGCGGCACTCCTATCGGTTTCAATGCTTGTCTTCGCATTCGCGGCCTGCTCGAGTTCCCCCTCCACATCCGGCTCAACAGCGGGCACTGCCGCTTCAACAGGCGCGGCTGCGCAGGTACAGAACGGAGGAGCCGCAACCGTGTTGCTCCTTCTGCCGGCAAACGGTGCATCCGTTACCTCTGCAACCATGAGAGTGCAAACCTCTGCAGTCGGCGGCGGTGTGCAGACCGAGGTCGGTATCTGGAAGGCGGATGCTTCCGAGTCGAGTGCGCCGGAGAAGAGCGTCTCGTTCACCGGACCCGCCGGAACCGCAAACCTTGCCGGTCTTGTGAATGGCGAATCCTACGATGTGCGGGTCCGTTCCGACTCAGGTGGGTGGAGCGCGCCGCATCGCATCGTGCTTGCGTTGTCGTTGCCGTCGCCGGTTGCGGTGTCACCCGAAGATGGGGGAATCGAAATCGACACCATGCCGACTCTCGAGTGGAGTTATGGCGGGAAGGCGGACAACTACGATGTCGAACTGTACAGCGAACCGTCGCAGACCGGCGTTACGCCGCTTCTCTCATCAGCGGGTGTCGTCGCTTCAACCCTGACTGTGCCGCGCGTCCTCTCCCCCGGTGAATACGCCTTTCGCGTCCGCGCTCATGACAGCTCTGGCATCATCACTGCATGGTCGTCGCGCTTCACCTTCACCCTCAATCCGGAAGTCGTACTCTCTCCGACCATACTCGGCAACGGTGAGACAAGCGTATCTCCGCGATTCGCGCTCGGATGGACAAAAGTGTCGGGCGCCGCATCATTCGAACTGCAGATCGCCGCAAATAACCAGTTTGCCGCGCCGAACGTGCTCGATGTGAAGACCGCCGGAGAATCGGTGTACCGCGTGCCGGACCCCTACAGAGTCGGTGGAACCTACTACTACCGGGTACGGGCAGTTGTCCGCTCTCACGAGACGGGTGCGGCAGCGAACGCGCTGGTGAATCTGCCGTGGTCTCCGGTGACGAGGTTCATAGTCGGTGATCTCGGTTTCCGCTTTGTTCAGGTAGTGCCCGTCGGGGGGCGTGCCGACTTTTCGATGGGAGATACGCAGGCCGGTTACGATGCAGTTCCGGTCCACACGGTTACCCTGACGCGTCCCTACGAACTTGAGCAGTTTGAAGTGACAAATACCCAATATGCGGCCGTTATGAACTGGGCAATCACCCACGGTTACGCGAAACTGGTGGCAAATGATCTGGTTTCAACATACAACGTTGAGCGGTCCGAAGGGCTTGACCTTGCAGCCTCGGGAACCGGTCCTCTTGAACTGGTCGACGGCAATGGCAAACCGGGACCGGTCCCGCTGTGTGGCTTCGGTGATCTTGATTACGGCAGTCAGTTTGGTCTCGAGATTCGCAGCGGTGCAATAGCGGTCATTCCCGGACGCGGGATAGAGCCTGCGGTCGGTGTAAGCTGGGACGGTGCCGCCCTCTTTGCAAACTGTCTTTCGCTGCTGAACGGTCTTGATCCGGCATACGATCTTGCAAAGCGAACATGGAATGAACTGTCCAATGGTTATCGGCTGCCGACCGAGGCGGAATGGGAATACGCAATGCGGGGAACCGACGGCAGGCCCTTTCCGTGGGGAGCCACATTGAGCGCAAGAGCCGCCAACTACTTCCGCAGTTACGATCCCTATGAAGCAGTATTTCCTCCCTATACGCAGAACGGTGGACCGGTTACGCCGGTAACCTTCTACGATGGTGGAGTTCATCTCGGATATGCAACGTTGAGCGGAGCTTCGCCGTTTGGAATCTACGACATGGTGGGAAATGTCTGGGAGTGGTGCTGGGATCACTATTCGGCGACCGCATACGCCGCCGAGGCGAATGGCGCCACCAATCCGGTCGGGCCTGCTACGGGAGGGGAGAGAGTGACACGCGGCGGCGCCTGGAACGTTGCCGCGGCATACTTCCGCGGCACCGAACGTGGACACTACCCGGTAGACGGGCGAAGCTACAGCACAGGTCTCAGGCTTGCCCGCACACTCGAGTCTCAGTGACTCTGCACGCTTTCGCGAATCCTGTATTTCTGCTCAATCATGTCGTAGTAGTCGATCACCTTTCGTACGTACCTGCGCTTCTCCGGATATGAACGGTAGAAGAACGATCGTTTGAAACCGTAGATGATGAGATCCTTCAGTTGTTTCGGTGATATTGCAAAGTTGTTTGCGGCAAGCGCGATCTCATCGGTTACCGTCGTGTGTGATACCAGGCGGTTATCGGTGCAGAAGGTGACTGAGAGGTTGTGCGCGAGCATCTTGCCGAGACTGTGATCCTTTACCGATTTCATGTTCGGCGACGTTTGAAGGTTGCTTGTCAGGCACACTTCCACGGTAATTCGCTGATCGGCAATGTAGTTTACAAGATCTTCCACATAGGCATTCTTGTTCTTGATGTCGGGCGAATAGATCATCTCGGCATCAAAGATGTGAAGCCCGTGGCCTATCCGTTCGGCATGCAGTTTCGTGATCGCCTGAAATATCGATTCCGGTCCATACGCTTCGCCCGCGTGCACTGTCTTTTTCAGGAAGTTCTTGTGAACCAGACTGTATGACTCTTCGTGAGCACTCGCCGGGTAACCGAACTCGCTTCCCGCGAGATCGAACGCCACAATCTGCATATCGGTTGAATGACGAAGCTCAGCTGCCGCCCGGGCCAGATCCAGTGAGGCAAGACGGATTATATCCTGCTCATTTGAAAACGGGTGCAGTCGATACAGATCCGCATAGTAGTCGGAAAACGAGTCGGTAAAAAAGCGCATCGCGCAGAGGATCAATCCATATTCAAACGGAGGTTCGCCGTCGCTCAGTTTCTTGTTGGTCTCCTCGCGCGCCCTGCGCATACCTGAGTCGACCGCGCGCACCACCGCTTCCATTCCCATATTGGCATTCATGTGGAGCTGCGGTGCATACCGAACCTCGATGTAGCGAACGCCCTCGGCAATGTTATCCATTGCAAGCTCGTAGCCGATTCGCTCGAGGCTCTCGGCATCCTGCATGACCCGTGTTGTCAATGCAAAGCCGGTAAGGTACTCGTCCAGGTCCTTGTAGTTCCGCTTGAATACCAGGTCGGTGAGTCCCTCCTCAGTGTAGGAGGGGAGCGTGATCTTGCGCTCTTTCGCGAGTTCGATGAGTGTTGATAGTCTGAGACTCCCGTCCAGGTGCACATGCAGATCTGTTTTGGGAATGGCGCGAAGAAACTCGACGGGATAATCCATTAAGACAACCTCCGGTGATTCAACTATAATACCGACCGTTGGGTTTTGTGGCAAACCCCGCACCAAGGAGTGAAGCGTGTCCGACTCATCTGCTGCGGAAGTTTTTGATCTTGTCGACGAGTTCGATGTAACTGCAGGAATTACCACTCGAGCCGCGGTTCACGGGAACCCTGCGCTCATACACCGCGTGGCCCACGTTCTTGTCTTCAATGATGCGGGAGAGCTCTATCTGCAGAAGCGCAGCAGCACGAAAGATGTGCAACCGGGCAGGTGGGATACGTCAGTCGGAGGTCACGTGGACAGCGGTGAGAGCTACGAGCGAGCCGCGGCGAGGGAGATGCGCGAGGAGCTCGGCATTCAGGGTGCCACGCTGTGTTTTGTTCACAAGTATCTCCACCGGAACGGCTACGAGTCGGAGTACGTCTGCACCTATCAGGTGATCTGGAACGCTCCGATAGCTCCCGATCCTGTGGAGATCGATGAGGGCAGGTTCTGGTCGATAGGCGAGATTTTTCCCCGCCTGGAGAGCGGGATCTTCACGCCGAACTTCGTTGACGAATTGAACCGGTACTTCAGCGACCCCGCAGGAGCTCGCGCACGAGCTCTTTGAACCGGCTCCCCCGATCAAACTCATTGAGGAACATTCCGAACGACGCGCACCCCGGTGAGAACAGCACGGTGGTGCCTGGAGTAGAGCGATTCACGACCGCGGCAAGGCATTCCTCGAGTGTATCGTAGGGGCCGTTGAACCCAATTCCCTCAGCTTCGAGTGCGGGAATAAGCTTTTCGGTCGCGCTTCCTGCAAGCAGATGGAGTTCGGCGACCGAACTGACCGTTTCGGGGAAGCCTTCGAACTGCAGCTCCTTGTCGGTACCGCCTGCGATCAGCAGCACTCTGCCTGAGAGGCTCGTTACAGCGGCGGAGGTCGCCTCGGGAATTGTTGCCGCCGAATCGTTTATGAACCTCACTCCATCCTGCTCGGCAAAGGTTTCCATCCGGTGCTCGACTCCGGCGAACGCCGCGAGAACTTCCGCAGCTCGAGAAGCGGGAATGCCGAAGAGTACCGCTGCGAGACCCGCAATGAGCAGATTGATCCGCGCATGCTCGCCCTGCAGCCGGGAGTGCGCGGGCACCAGTTCCTGTTCTCCGGCTTCGAGGCGAATCCACCCCGAGCCTTCGGCGAGGTACGCACCATGAGCTCCGACCGGGAGCCGGTTTCGTGAAAAGTAGCGTACCCGTGCGGGAGTCTCGCGTGCGAACTCACCGCCTTCAGGCTGATCGTAGTTGCAGAGCGTGAACTGTTCGGCACCTTGCCCCTGATAGATAATTCGTTTGTCGGCAACATAGCGTTCCATGGAATGGTAGTAGTTCTGGTGATCCGGCAGAATGTTTGTGACTGCGGCAACGGAGGGCCGCAGCAACTTCACGCCCGCTCCGCCATCCACGAGTGTGAGATCACCGAGCTGGAACGAGGAGAGCTCGAGGACAACGGGTGCGTCAGTTTCGAGCTGGTCGAGAAACGAGAGCGGCGAGACGGTGATATTGCCGCCGAGTCTTGCCGCAGGATTCGAGCTGCGGAGCACAGCGTGCAGCGCCGAGACTACTGTGCTTTTGCCCTTGGTCCCGGTAATCGCAATGAGAAGATTCTTCGACATCTTGAGAAAGAGCGATATGTCGGTTTCGATTCTCCGGGACGTCGCAAGCATCGGTGCGGTACGCGGCACCGCAGGATTCTTTATCACGATGTCCGCACTGGAGAAGTCCTTCTCTTCGTGCCGACCGAGCACGTACCTGATCGGGAGCCCGTCGAGCTTGTCGATTGCCGTCCGCAGCACATCTTCGCTGCGTGTATCGGTAACCGTTACCTGAGCACCGTGCCGGCACAGATATCGTGCCGACTCGAGACCTCCGCCATGCAAACCGAGGCCCATAACGGTGACCCGGGAACCGGATAAGTCAGATGGTTTCATGATTGAGTGCATATTCCTTCTGGTCTGAATCGTTCAGATAGGCCTTTACGCGAAGGGCCGCGTAGTCGGCTTCCCATTCGGGGGGTACCTGCTTCTTGAGATCCTGAAAACACTGGAGGGACTCAGAG
>Ga0307375_10005584_pt1 | contig 11768 bp, 10 predicted proteins | sample TR1MG_FD_202531 | JGI IMG/M metagenome (GOLD analysis project Ga0307375, IMG submission 202531) | Soil microbial communities from Risofladan, Vaasa, Finland - TR-1 | ecosystem: Environmental > Terrestrial > Soil > Coastal area > Acid sulfate soil | place: Finland: Risofladan, Vaasa | collected... | reverse complement strand
GTCATAAAAAGCAAGGTTCCGGATCTGATCTTCGGCCCTGATACGCTCGGTGATATCGCGGGATACAACGACGACGCGCGAGGGCCGCCCCAGACTGTTTCTGATTACCCCGCCGCAGGATTCCATGTGACGGATACTGCCATCAGGCATCGCAAAGCGGTATTCAATGCGCAGTCCGATGCCGGTTTTTACGGTTTCCATAAACACCCGCTTTACATGCTCCCGGTCGTCAGGATGTATCTCAGCGAACGAATCCGTACCCTTCAGGGATTCGGGATCGCCAAACAACCGGGCATAGGAAGGACTGTTGTAGAGCCGCCTTCCATCCAGATCAAGCACCGCAATGAAATCATCGACATTCTCGGTAATCATCCGATAGAACTCTTCCTGTTCGCGGATTTCCTCCTCGAAACGCTTGTTTTCGGAGATGTCGGTCAGTACCACGCGCACTACAGTCGATTTGTTATCTTTCACAAGACGCAGGCTGTCCAGCCTTAGCTGGCAATGCGTCTTGTCTTCACGCACAACGGCCAATTCACAGGTCAACTTGTCATCTTGCTGCAGCACACGGGTGAAATATTGGCCCCAGTGCGCGGTATCTTCCGGGGCAACGAAAACGGCAAACTGCTTGTGCAACAGTTGACTGCGTTCTTCCCCAAGCAGCGTGGCCCCGGTCAGGTTGATTGCATCGATCAAGGCGTCTTTGTCAAGCGTGACATACCCGACTGGCGCCAGATCATAGAAATCGGTGTATCGCTCGTGCAATTCCTGCATCATGCGCTGAGCGCGCTGCAGCTCCTGGTATTGCATGCCAAGTTCGATCTGGCATACCTGAAGTTCATGAATGATTTCTTCGTTCGGGCGTGATGGAATATCTGCGGGTGCCAATTGTGCCAGATGATTTTCGGCCGCAGCCCGAAATGACCCGGCCAATTGCGCGTCCGCACCCGTATCAGGCAAATCGGAATCTGCTGATCTGTTGCCCATATCCCTCCCTTTGCAACCGTCTCCAGTATGGCATAACGCGCCGGTTCCGCAATATTTTTCGGGTTATTGCCGGCAAACCGAACCCGGTTTTGGCGAGTCTCATGCTATAATTACCGTCGAATTTCATGCACTTCAATTACCCGGACCGGCTATCCCGGTCATGGTGAATCGACTCTGGCCACTCTTGATTCGATTTAAAAGGTCTACACGAAATGTGCGGGCCTTTTTCATTTTCACGCATCCGGTTGCACCAACGAAAGCAGTCCAATGAACAACGCCAGCGAAGAAACTAGCACCAGTGCATCAGCAGCGAGCTTTGACGTTATCCCGCGCGGCGGCGATATCGTGCGTGAGGTCAAACGCCGCCGCACCTTCGCGATCATTTCCCACCCGGATGCGGGCAAGACCACGCTCACCGAAAAACTGCTGCTGTTCGGCGGCGCAATCCAGATGGCGGGCACGGTCAAGGCGCGCAAGAGCGGACGTCATGCCACTTCCGACTGGCTGGAAATCGAGAAGCAGCGCGGCATCTCGGTAGCCAGCTCGGTGATGCAGTTCACTTACGACGACTGCGTGATCAACCTGCTCGACACGCCGGGCCACCAGGATTTTTCCGAAGACACCTATCGCGTGTTGACCGCGGTCGATGCGGCGGTAATGGTGGTAGACGCGGCCAAGGGCGTGGAAGCACAAACCATCAAGTTGCTGGAAGTGTGCCGCTTGCGCAGCACGCCCATCATCACGTTCATCAACAAGATGGATCGCGAGGTGCGCGATCCGCTGGAAGTGCTCGATGAGATCGAGTCCGTGTTGAAGATCAAATGCGCACCGGTCACCTGGCCGATTGGCATGGGTAAACGCTTTCAGGGTGTATATCACCTGCTCAACGACGAAGTGCTGCGCTTCCTGCCGGGTGAGGCGAAAGCGGGGCAGGAGGTTGAGGCCCTGCGTGGTACACAGATCGACCAACTCGCGCAAATATGCCCGAGCGAAATGCAGACCATGCGCGACGAGACCGAACTGGTCATGGGTGCGGGCGCCTCGTTCGATCTGCAGGAATTTCTCGGCGGGCAACAATCGCCGGTATTCTTCGGTTCAGGCGTGAACAACTTCGGGGTGCGTGAAATACTGCGCGCGCTGGTGGACTGGGCACCCGCGCCGTTGCCCCGCGAAACCGATGTGCGCATGGTGCAACCCACCGAACCCGCATTTACCGGTTTCGTATTCAAGATCCAGGCCAACATGGACCCGAATCACCGCGACCGCATCGCGTTCCTGCGCGTGTGCTCGGGCCGCTATACCCCGGGCATGAAGGTCAAGCATCGGCGCACCGGCAAGGAAATGAAGCTGGCCAATGCGGTGACCTTCATGGCCAACGAACGCACCCGCATGGACGAGGCGTTCGCGGGCGATATCATCGGTGTGCATAATCACGGCCAGTTGCAGATCGGCGATGTGCTCACCGAAGGCGAGGCATTCACCTTCAAGGGCATTCCCTATTTCGCGCCGGAACTATTCAGCCGCGCGCGGCTGCGCGACCCGATGAAAGCCAAGCAACTGCAAAAGGGCCTGCGCCAGCTCGGCGAGGAAGGCGCGGTGCAGGTATTCGAGCCGCTGCAGGACACCAACCCGCTGATCGGCGCGGTGGGGCAGTTGCAATTCGAAGTGGTCGAGCACCGTTTGAAATCAGAATACGGCGTGGATGCGGTGTTCGAGCGTGCCGGTATCCATACTGCGCGCTGGGTGACCTGCGCGGATAAAAATCATCTCAATGAATTCGTCAAAGCCAACCAGGCCCGCCTGGCCAAAGACGTGGATGGCAACTATGCCTATCTTGCCGACACCGGCGTGAACCTGCGCCTGGCACAGGAACGCTGGCCGAAAATTCAATTCCATGCGACCCGCGAGCATGGCCAGCAACTGGGCTGATCGCTGACTCATATCACAGGTGCGCGCGATAAAAGGCTGTGAAATCGTCAGCGGGCAATGGCCGGCTGAAAAAATATCCCTGTATCTGGTCGCAGCCCATGTTCTTCAGCGATGCCAACTGCGCTGCGGTTTCGACACCTTCCGCCACCGTCGTCAAATCCAGCGCTTTCGCCATCGCGATTATCGTCCTTGCGATCGCCACGTCATCGGTATTTTCAGGCATGTCCTTGATGAATGAACGGTCGATCTTCACACAATCGATGGGGAAGCGCTTGAGATAGGCAAGCGAGGAGTGGCCGGTGCCAAAATCGTCCAGCGACAGGTGGATGCCCCGGTTGCGGATTTTATCCAGCAAATCAATCACCCGCTCGGGATCCTCCATCACCATGCTTTCGGTGATTTCCAGCTCCAGCGAGCTTGCCGGCAGTCCTGATTCAGCAAGCGCACGATCAATTTCATCTGGAAGATTGTCGGAGCGAAACTGTCTTGCGGAAAGGTTTACCGCCACCCGTATCGGGCGCAACCCGGCCTGCTGCCACTCTGTATTTTGCCGGCATGCCTCGCGTAGCACCCAGCGGCCGATCGCCACGATCATTCCGGTATCTTCGGCGACAGGGATAAATTCGACAGGTGAAATCATGCCCCATTCGGGATGTACCCAGCGCACCAGTGCTTCCATCCCGACCAGGCGTCCACTCTCGGTATCAACCTTCGGCTGGTAATACAAACGCAGCTCCTCATTATTCACCGCGTGCTGCAAATCGGTGATCATGCGCAAAGTCTTTGCTGCCGAGCGCCCCATCGCCTCGTCATATATCGCGAAATCATTGCCGCCGGCGCGGCGCACCCGGTTGCATGCGGAAGCAGCCTGCTGCACCTGCGCTTCCGCCATTTTCGCAACATCGCTCCCCGTACCGGCTTTCATCAGCGCCGCCCCGATCGAAAGTGTCGAGAACAGCTCGCGGCGTTCAACATGCAGCGGCTGCCGGGCGGTACCAAGCAGCTGCGCTGCACGCCGCTGCGCACCGGCCAGATCGCCGGGCCAGCACACCAGGACAAAAGCATTTCCTCCAAAACGGTAAAGCGTCTCTTCGTTTTCGTTGATCCCGTCGCGCAAACGCAGGGCAACCTTGATCAGCCAGCGTTCGGTTTCAACTGCACCCAGACTCTCAAAAATTTCCTGTTCGCGATCGGCCACAATCATCATCACCGTTCCCGCACGCTGCCGCGAAAACGCCTCGCTCAGATCTTCGCGCAAGCGATATTGATTGGGCAGCCCGCTCGCGGGATCGAAAAACGCCTGGTAGGCAAGCCTTTCCTCGGCCTGTCTGCGCGCGGTGACATCCTTGATGTGAACATGAAACTCGGAAAAATCCGCCAGGTATGCCACGGTACATTCCAGACTGAGCTTTCCATGTTGATACTCGAATTGTCTGTTGGCGGACTGTTCGAAACGGGCTTCATTCAGATGTTGCTGCAAGTCGGCAGGCAACAACGCTGCTGAATCCGAAGGGGGAAGATGCAGTTTGGTGAGCAATTCTGCCGTCGCCGGGTTGGCATAGTGGACTGCTCCCGAAGCGCCAATCCGCAATACCGGATTGGGATTGCGCTCGGCGAACATCGCCAGCCTGCGGCGCTCTAGCCCCTCGCGAATGATGGCGACAACATAGTAACCGACGAAAAAGGCGACGCCGAAAATCAATATCGAAAAACCGATGACCCAGCGCACCATGGTGGTCACGCTGTTGCGGGAATCGGTCCCCAGCTTGTCCACCGCCTGCCGGTTGGCCACCGACATGGCGGCAAGCGTATTTTCAATCTGCCCGACCTTGGGTTTGACCTGCGCCAGAATCGCGCGGGCCAGATCCCAATTCACGGCCTTGCTGGAAAGTGTTGCTGACAATTCATCGGACAGCCCGTCAAGTGCGGCGAGACGTGTGCGCAATTCCTTGACCTGTTCGCGGGATTCCGAATCCTTGTCCAGCTGATCGACGATACGGTCAAGGCGCGCCGCATTCAGGACACGCTGGGCCTTGAATGTTTCCCGTGTCGCGGTGTAGGAGTAATACTCATAGAGCAGGCGTTCCTCGTCGGCAATTACGCCGCGCAGCTCGCCGATCTGCTGTGACAGCGGAAGTTTCTCTGCGATAAACATCCGGTTCACGTCCTGCACCGAGTCACCAAGAGTGACAATACGAACCGACACCGCCACGCCAACCGTCAACACAAGGAGAAAAGCCCACCATATCCTGCGTTGAAGCATTACAAATCCGTTCTGTGTGTCAATAATGTTGTGCCATGCGAAACCATATTATAGTTGCGCGGAATGTTCCTGGCACATTTACATCTTTTTGACGGGAACGTGCTTTCCTCCCTCTGGTTCCAGACTGCCTCCAACTTTCAGACAGGTACCCAGGGGAACGGGTATGAAATCATTGGGGTCGTTATCGATCTTGGAATGCCCGGCACATGAGTGCATCTTTGGATTGCTGTTACATGCATTTTGGCCCGCCTTGGCAATACCGAAACACTTTTCCTGATTGGCAGCAGCATAGGCGGAACCAGTGGCTGCCGAAACACCAAGCACAAGCAGGCTGGTGATGGCGGTTGTAACAATCGAGTGTTGGAATTTCACCTCAGGGCTCCTTTCATATTTGGCAACTTGAACTTTAATTTCTCATATCAACGAGAACAGAACTTTACCATTGCCGCCCAGGATAATGTTCGACGCACAGAATTCCAATTCCTAAACTGATTTCCGCAACCGATTTTCCAGCCATGCATCAATCGACCAGCGCCCGCGGCTCAGTATCAGCATCACGGCAAGCAGGATGCCCCAGGACAGGTGCTGGTTCAGCCCTCCCTGACTCAGGTCGGCGTAGGAAATCACCGCCACGATATTGAGGATAAACAGCCCGGAAGCAGCAAAACGACCGAACAGGCCCAGCACCAGCAGCACGGACAACCCCAGCTCGGCACTGGCTGCCATGGTGGCGGCCACCGCCGGGGGCAGCAGCGGCACATGATAGACATCGTTGAACAGGTACAACGTGCTGTCCCAGCTTAGTATCTTGGTCCAACCGGATTTGAAAAACACATCGGCCAGATAGAGTCTCAACCCCAGATCCATCAAGGGCGCCAGATATTCCGGCAGATGTGACGCGGAATAATAAAGCCGGATAATGCGTTTTAACAGATTCATGCTTTCTCCCTCAAATTTATATCGGTCAGCACACCCTGTGCGACCAGATTCAACAATGCAGCCTGCAAATCAAAGTCGGGATGGTGTTCCAGCGTGGCAGCCGTTGCCTCTCCCAGCCGTGTTCCTGCTTGTATGGCCTGCAGCCAGTCGCCATCTGCCACCGACAATTCGTTGACAGTGACAACATCATCCCTGCGGCTGACCAGCGCCAGGCTTGCACCGCTGTCCAGCTCGATCTGAAAATCGTCCGCCGCGCCGGGTTGGTGGGCATGCCAGATGGCGACAACCGGATAAGCTGAGCGCACCAGGTAACAGGACGGATGGGTACGCAGAATCAGGTCGGGATACTGTTCGGGGGGTATCTGCGCCAGCCTGGCGATGTCCAACATGGGCGCATCCTCGGCAAAATAAGCGCGGTGACAGGCCCATTCCAGCGTCGCCACGTCCGCCAGGTAGGGCAGCGTCCCGGCAGGCTCGAAGGATGCAACAAAATCTGCCATCTGCGCGCCGTAATGATGCAGATTGCCGCTGCGCGAAGGGTGTTGTGCGATATAGTGTCGCGTCAGGTAACGGAAGAATTCTTCGCCGACCAGCTGGACTATCACCGGATAGGCGCCCGCCAGGGTGTCGTGCAGATTGCCGCGATAATTGTTGCGGTATACATCGATGGCCGTGCTGACGGAATAGTGCGGATAGGCCGTTTCGATCCGCACCGGCAGCCCATCGCCGCGCACGACCGCACCGGCCAAGTTGGACAAATCATTACTCAGCGCAGGCATGGCATTTTTCCAGGTACTGTTGTGCTTTTGCCGCCTCGCCCATGAGTACGGCAAATGCCGGAATGTCGCTGTCCCATTCGATCAGCGTGGGGCGCGGCCCGATGTGCTGCAGGGCAGACTGGTACAGCTTCCACACCTCGGGATAGACCGGATGGTCATGGGTATCGACCAGACAACCATCCCGGGTACTGAACCCGGCCAGGTGGTATTCCTTCACCGCGTCGGCCGGGATGTCCCTGATGAAGGCCTCGGCATCCACGCCGAGATTGCGTGCATTAACGTACAGGTTCTCCACATCGAACAGGATGCCGCAGCCGGTACGGCCGGTCAGCTCGGCCAGAAATTCACCCTCGCTCATTTCACTTTGCGTGAACGACAGGTAGCTGGAAAGATTCTCCACCAGCAGTTCGCGGCCGAGTTTTTCCTGTACCTGCTCCACGCGGCTGATCACGTTGGACAATGCTTCTTGTGTGTAGGGAAATGGCAGCAGGTCATTGATTACCGTCTTCATGCCGTTGGTGTTGTCGTGTGCGGTATTCCAGCACAGGTGTTCGGACACGGCAGCGGGCTGCACGGTATCGCACAGGCGCCGCAAGGCGGCCAGGTGTTCCTGGTCCAACGGGGTGGCGGAAGCCAGTCCCATGCCGACGCCATGCAGGCTGACGGGATAATGTTCGCGCACCTTGTTCAGGATGCGCAGGGGCGCGCCACCCCCGAAGAAATTCTCGCTGTGTACTTCAACCCAGCCCAGCTTGGGTAAGGTATTCAATACCTCATGGTAATGAGGCGCCCGCAAGCCTACACCGGCGATGCACGGCAAAGTAGGATTTGCGGGCGTTTCCATTACATTTTCTTCGTCGAGTCGCTGTCCATCAGATGGCCGCCGGCGATCTTGGCGCAGGTGCCTTTTGGCACGGCGACAAAATCCTTCGGGTCGTTGTTTTTGGTGGCTTGACCGGCACAGGAATGCGCGCTCTTGTTGCTCGAGCAATCATTCATGCCCGCCTTGGCAATGCCAAAGCATTTTTCCATCGCTATCTTTTGCTCGGCGGCGTTTGCATTTACGCCGGCCAGTCCCAGCACCAACAACGTACCCATTGCGGCGGAAATAATTTGACTGTTTTTCATGGTAATACCCTTTCATTGATTGATTAATAGCAGCTGACCCCGACACCAGGCCGTAGTTATCCGAATTTCCTTTCAGCAAAATGCACAGATTCAAGTTCACCGGCCCTGACCACCTCTTGGCCTTTCATCCATGCATCGGTGTATTCGCACCGGTTTAAAAAAAGGTTACATGAAAATTCTAAGTGCATGCTTGTCAGATAAAATTTGCTACAAAAGTTTTCTGCATTTGCGAAGACCAACAGACTGCCAAACCAATTTACTGACGACAAAAAGGCTCGCATTTCTGCAAGCCTTTGTTTTGTTTTAAACCCTCGTGTGCAGCCAATAGTCGATGTTAGAAATTCTCTCCATAAAGCCGATATTCTTTACTCGGGTACTGGCTACTGGCTTTTACAGGCGTATTTCCACAGCGCCTCACCAATGCTTTCCGGGACAATGGACTCCCATACGCTTGTTACATAGGGGCTCGGAATTATTCCGCCCTTTCCCATTTGTTCAAGGTAAGCAACATATGAGAGCATCCTTAATTTTCTTTTCCCACAATCGAATTCGTCCTGAACCTTCCAGGACTTTTTTATATTTCCCTTGGAGCTCGAGAAGATTGACATAATCTTACTCCCAACTTCCTTTGATAAACCAGACTGGTGATCCACCAGCACACTCATACTCACCAAGTTTCCATTCTTTTGGATAGTGCCGGGATCGACATAGGCGGTTTGAATCTCAGGCGATTGTTGGGAATGAATTACAGCAATCTTTACCCACTCTGCCATCGCATTACTGCTAACCAGTGATAGTAACAGCATCAAAATAAATTTTAGCATTGCAGTCCTATCCGGGGGTGGATTTGTATTTTGGCCATCCGAAATCGTTGCCAAGCCCGGCTTGGAAGCCAGGACGAATTTGGCGGCCGATATGCTCAAACACCAGACTCTAATCATGTGTCAAAAGAAAATATAACGTAAAAATAAACACTGCAGCAACCAGTGCGACCAAAATCTTCATGGCCTTTTCAGTCTTCCTTTTGTGAAGAGCAAAAAGTTCCTCATCACTGTATCTCTTGCCCAATTTAACCTCGCATTAACCATCTCAACGGGGGCACTTTTCAATCAACAACAAAATTCCGCTAGGTTTTTGAACCTTTGGAAATACTGGAGGCAACCGCACCCACTCCACCAGGATGACTTTGGGCTGTACCATTGTTCGACATTTTCTTTGCCATGGATAACATCGTGATGCCGAGGCCAACAAATATCAGGCCAAGACCAAAGGCGAATGTCAGCGGGATGCCAATAATGATCAGAATCCACGCCCGAACTTTCAAGGATTTGACTGCTCTGGACGTTCCATTTTGTATGTGATTGACTGCTTCTTCAGACACTTGATTCCCCTAAAAAAATCACTCGGCACGAGTGATGGTTACTGCAACCCGTAAATTGTCGACTTGTTGGTATCATGCCGTCCAGAATTCTGCACTGCGCCACGCAAAATTGTGAACCTGGCTCCAACCTTTGTCTCCGGATACGCTTCATCCCCGCCAACTGTGGCTTCCTTGATGCATGAAATTTCTTTGACTGCGCGTTCAGCCTTATGATCTGATATAGCTGCCGTTTGCAGTGCGCGGCATGCCTACTCCTGCATTAACTGCAAAATCTGTTTTTCCACCTCAGGGTGATCAAACTCACGCCCGCCAATTGCACGAAACCGAATATTACCTTTTTTGTCGATGAGATATGTAGTCGGTAATCCCTGCACACTATAAGCACGAGCCACATTACTGGCCTTGTCAAATAGAATAGTGAATGTCGGGGCAACTTCAAGCTCGGCTGTGTAAGTAAATACCTGGTCACTGCCTTCCATCTGGTTAAGGGCAAGCACGATAAAATTCTTGCCCTTGAACTTTTGGTTCAAACGTTCCAATGAAGGCATTTCTCTTCGGCAAGGGGGGCACCATGTGGCCCAGAAATTGAGCAATATTACCTTTCCTCGATATTCTTTTAGACTGAATTTTTTTGCATCTATATCTTCAAGAGTAAAGTCCGGCGCCGCGATGGGTTTTGATAAGGCTGTTAACGTATAACCCAGCTTGGGTTGTTGATGTTCCGCGGCCTGTGCTGAATTTATTAGCAGGCAACATAGCAACATCGTCAAAAATCTAACTGGCATAAATGCAGGTATGGTCATAACAGGTTTTGTCACTGTGTGGTCAGGCTTGCAGAAAGGTTTGCGGGTGCGCAGCTCATGTTCTCAATTTTCCCCTGGTGCTTTTTTCCGTCAAGCGTCCAGGTGTAAACAAGGTCAAATTTTTCATTTCTGTCTATTTTTATGGTGGTAAAGCCCTGCTGCCAATCACCGATTCCAAAGTCGCCACTTCCGGGCAGTAATGTCCAGGCAAAGGTGATGTCCGCTTTGCGCCATTCTTCGAGCCACTGCGCTTTGGTTTTGACAGGATAAGCTTTACCGTTTTTATCGATATAGCGCCAGTCCGAAACTCGATAACTTAATTGCTGCTGTGAGGTGTTCTGGATAATAGTACCAAAATCACAGTAACCGGCGATTCGTTCGACTTCATCAGCAGGCAAGCCGTGCTTGTCATATACGGCACGAACAAAGTCAGGAAGCAGTTGAATGAGTTCTATGCTAAAGCCATCATCCTTTGATGTCCATGTCAGCAGACCACTAACGTTATTTTTCTGGACGGTCGCTTGTGCGGCCTGAATCTGCGTGTGAAACACGCTCAGGCAGACAGCTATCAACAGCTGAAATTTGATCAGTTTTGTCGGCATGGATTGTTGGCGTCCGTTAAAGCATCGCTAGTTTTTCGCATATTTCTGTCGCTCATATTATCCATTTAGTCGCTTAAAAGCTGCAATTTATGAAATCTCAGAGTTTAGCCGACAGCGTTCAGTCGAGCTTGATTTAACTGAAAGCGGAAGCTCTTTAACAAAATCCATGGTTCCCAAGCCCGCCGGTACAGCCCTAATCCTGTCCGTATTGAATCAGATTGTAGCGGGGGCATTGTTTCGTTGTCACGTTTTAGTCACGGTCAAAACAAAGCGGCCTAAGGAATTAACCTTAAGCCGTTGTTTATGTTGGTGGGCCCTCGCGGACTTGAACCGCGGACCAAAGGATTATGAGTCCTCTGCTCTAACCAACTGAGCTAAGGGCCCGAAAAGAATCAGCTGTTGCCAGCCTAATTTTCACTGTCCAAGAAGCTCTTCAGCTTTTCGGAGCGCGATGGATGGCGAAGCTTGCGCAACGCCTTTGCTTCGATCTGGCGAATACGTTCGCGGGTGACGTCAAATTGCTTGCCCACTTCTTCCAATGTATGGTCCGTATTCATTTCGATACCGAAACGCATCCGCAATACCTTGGCCTCCCGTTGTGTCAGGCTGTCCAGAATATCGGAGGTTGCGCCGCGCAGGCTATCGTAAATCGCTGCATCGATAGGCACCGCGGTATGCGAATCTTCGATGAAATCGCCCAAGTGCGAATCATCATCATCGCCCACCGGTGTTTCCATCGAGATCGGCTCTTTGGCGATCTTGAATATCTTGCGGATTTTGTCTTCCGGCATTTCCATTTTCAATACCAGGGTCGCAACATCAGGTTCCTGACCAGTCTCCTGCATGATTTGCCGCGAGATGCGGTTCATCTTGTTGATGGTTTCGATCATGTGCACCGGGATACGGATGGTGCGCGCCTGATCGGCAATGGAGCGGGTGATCGCCTGGCGTATCCAC
>Ga0307375_10005583_pt1 | contig 11774 bp, 10 predicted proteins | sample TR1MG_FD_202531 | JGI IMG/M metagenome (GOLD analysis project Ga0307375, IMG submission 202531) | Soil microbial communities from Risofladan, Vaasa, Finland - TR-1 | ecosystem: Environmental > Terrestrial > Soil > Coastal area > Acid sulfate soil | place: Finland: Risofladan, Vaasa | collected... | reverse complement strand
CGCTGCACTAACCGCAGTCACCCCAGCCGCAAGATGTTCTCCATAACGAGCAACTGCGTAAGTTACCCAGGTTAAGGTAATGCTTGAACCCGCCAGGTCAACGATCAGTGCAATGTCATCATAGTTACGGATATTCTTCATCATTGGAAGGCTATCGAGGGAAATACCATAAGCATCAGTAGGAAAAGCTAACCTGACATCTTCACCCAGATACATAACAATCGCTTGAATACCGGGTTGATACCCCAGGAATACATAATCAACACCGCTTTTAGCCTCCGGAAATTCAGGTAAAATAAAGTCCAGACCTGCTTGTGCCATCCCTGCACCTTGAGGATAAAGGGCAAGTAGCATCACCCTTCTCTTCGTCGAGAGACAGTGCCTCAACATTGCATAAAGCATAGGGTCGAGTTCTGGTGCTGTTGATGGTGCATAGTCAGTGGCAATAAGCAGCGGAGGTCCTTCTGGTGGAATATTTTCTACAGCATCGAATACATCTCTTGCTGGTTTTGTAACAGTTAAAGGCAGCTTTAATGGTTTCAGGAAAGGAATTAAAACGGCAAGACCAATCAGAAGGAAAATCCATCGTCTGTCCAACTTCATTACCTTTTCCCAGAATCGCATTAGTCCCCTCCTCCAAGATATCCACGTTCTATACCAAGAATAATCTTGAGTGAAGTTGCAATCATTCCCAACCCAATACCCATAAGTATTCCCCTCTGTGCAGCCATATTAGGATACTTGAGTATCCATTCAACAATATTAGTCAGATGCAAAACTTCCGGCAATCTTCTTGTAAGCAATCCACCGATGGGAACCCTTCCAAGCATCACTATGAATGCTGTGACAAGCAAAAGCACGGCAGTCAAACTCCTTGCCTTGAATGCACGGAAAGCAGCTGAAGCGATAAAGAAAGCAAGCAGAGAGAACATCGTGGCACCCATTGGTATCTGGATATAAGTATATATCACCATCAAACCTGTCCCTTGTTCTATTTGCCAGTGAAAATGCTGTATAAACCAGGTAGTTATACGTGTAGGCTGATATACTCCACCAAGCACTCCGATCGCTGCCGTCACGACAAGAGATATAATTGTAACATAACTGTAACCCCAGCCAGGGTTTTTTCTCTTTATCTTTCCTCTGTGAACCCGGATAAGACTGGCTACAGCAAGTATATAATAAAAGATACCAACAATTACAAGCGCATTGAGCATATTTCGATAAAATTCTACCGAGATACGATGCGGGATAAAGAACTGAATTATCATAATAATGCCAAAAGTAAATGCTATTGTGAGAGGTATCTTTCTTCTCATTGTTTCGTTTTATACGTTAAACCAACTCTGAACAAACTCTATTATCTTCGATAATACAGCATTGGGTGTATGTGTTGTAAGAGAAACTCCTGTATTTACGATGGCACAAATGAATGTGATAACTACGACAACGATAAGTATTGCCTTGCCCATATCCTGTGCCTTAAGACTTCCAACAAGCAGGGGTGCTCTTGATAGATAAGCACTCGCTGCATAAAGTTCCTCTCCAATAATTGTATAGTCACAAGCAGTAACGAAAAACGGAAGTTGTGCAACTGCATCTGTTCCTGCAATCTGAATTGCACCTGTCATATTCCCTGTCTCTGCAAGAATAAGGGACTCAGCCCAGAACATTCCAAGGAAGAGATTCGTTGCAGGTTTCTCCCTGACCATAATGCCATCAACCGCAGCTGCAAAACCAAACTGGCTGTCCGTGAGGAAGAAAACCATATCCTCATTAAAGGAATCCGGCCTTCCTGCTTCAAGAAACGATTCTTTTACAACCTGTCTTGCTACAGTCATCACAATTGGGTCTCTATTAGGTACAATAATTGTGCTTTCATACTCTGCTACTTTCTTTGCCACTAATCCAAGTATGTTTATTGATGCAATAGTTGCAATATCGCTCATTGAACTTAGTCCCGGGACATAAAGTATAGGTTTACCCATCTCCGTTGCTCTTCCTACTGCTTCATCAAGCGCATCGAGACCTGCAATTCTTCTAATAAAAAGTGATTTGCCTTTCTTCGCCGTTGAAACGAAATAAAGAAGCAAGGATATAAAGATAACTACTGCAACCAGAGCATTTATCCTGTTCATATGAAACCATTGGGGTTTTGATACTGCAGCATTGGACACAGGAGAGAAAGGCGAATAGGTGTTATCCTCTGTTTTTGCCCTCACCTTGAAATAGTAAACTATGCCGTCTTTTGCTTGACTTCTGTAAACTCTTTCCTTGCTGCTTACAAACCCATCAAACGAAAATCCTTTCCCCTGATTTTCGCTTCGGAAAATTTCAAATCCTGCAATACTTGCAAGTTTATCCTCTGCGGTTTTCCATTGAACGGTGATATTTTGACCTGCGTCATTAGGCGTGTCAAATGCCTTTATTTCGGTAGGTGCTAAAATTTCTGCAAGTGTATCAGGTGGGGAAATGAGGGTATCTTGCTCAACTTCTTCAACTGTTTCCTGCGCAAAAATAAAAAGGGGTAAAAATAGTAGGGAAAAAACAAGAACAACTATTGACAATCTAATTTTCACAAGCTTCCTCTACCAGTATTCACCATTAAAACCTTATATCAGAAACACAACTGCATGTCAAGAAAAAAAGGTGGTAATTTTATGTAGGGGCGAACCCGTGTGTTCGCCCTTACTGTCCTCCGGGCAGACGCCCCATTAGATAAATTCCATTTCTAACGGGGTAAACATAGGTCTGCCCCTACCTATGCATTTATTTCTTCGTTTGTCCATGCAATTCTCCGTATACATCTCTCCAATACAAATCATGTTCCATATTGAAATTCTTTGATGACAGATTCTCCCTATCTAATGCCCATTTTAATTGATTATTCTGAATATATTCCCTTATTCTGTGAAGTTCCTTTTCGTTTCTTATAATATGTTCGTAGTAATTTCGCTGCCACAATTTTCTATCAAATGGAATCCAACCTAATTGTTTTACACCACGAATATATTCGTTTGTGGTCATTGTCTTAAACCATTGAATCATTTCATGTAGGGGCGAACCCGTGTGTTCGCCCTTACTGTCCTCCGGGCAGACAGATAGGTCTGCCCCCACAATCAAGATAATTCCATGAAAATGATTTGGCAAACTAACAAACTGATCCAATTCAATATCCTTGAATTTTCCGGTTAATTTCAACCACCATTTTTCTACCATTTCCCCTGCGTCATTCAAAATCATTTCGTCATTCAGCACCTTGCCCAGCAGATTTACTCGTTTATTCATACAAATTGTAACGAAATACATTCCTTCCTGTGCATAATCAAATCCACTCAGACGAATAGACTTACGATGCTTTAAAGTATTCATTTGATATGTGCCTTTTTTCCCATTTGTAGGGGCGAACCCGTGTGTTCGCCCTTCCTATCTTCTGGGCAGACACATAGGTCTGCCCCTACCTATGTATTTACCTCAATTCGTATGTAAATGTGATGATTCCGTTCTGGTCTACCTGCTCGACATTCGCAGGTAGTGCTTCCCATTTCCATTCCCTCAGGGCTTCGAGCGTGGTCCGGTCAAAAACCTGTCCACCGGTTTTTGAAAGAAGTAGCTGCTTTACTTCACCTTCAGGATTAACGGTGAGTTTAACTACAACTCTCGTTCGTTCCTCATATCCTTTTGGATATGAAGGAATTATCTTTTTCAGTATCTTTCTGTTCGAAAGTTCACCTGTAATAGAAAACGGCATTCCCTTTTTTCCACCGACACCTAATGTATCGCTCCCTGATGATGAAGTTTTAGGTTCAAGGTTCTTCCCGCCTTTCCCAATTTCACTGAGCAGGGTATCGAGCATTCCCTCGTTAAGTTTCTCATTTTCTTTTACAGAGGTTTCCTCTCCCTTAATAGGAGGTGCATTCACATCCGGCATATCTACGGGAATTGTCCCCTCCTTATTTTCGGATAAACCCGCAGCTGCAGTCATACCTGCTTCCTCTGTTGCTCCTTCCTCTGCAATCATACTTATCCCTAATTCCATCGGCTCAGGAGGTTTTATACTTAGACTGCAGTTTGTTAGCGAAAAAATTAGAACAAGGAAAAGGTGAAACAACACTGAATACAATATACCTCTTCTTATCTCCATAGTAATTACCTCCTTTTCTTCACCTACTTCTTAATCGGTTCAGTGGCGATCAGAAGTTTCTCTGCGCCAGCTTCCCTTGCGATATCCATAACACGAACTGCTTTCTCAATTATGATCGACCTATCCGCTCTTATAACAACGAGAGGATTTCCCATCTCCTCTATTTTGCCTTTTAATAATGTTTCAAGATTGTCAAGTCCAACAATTTTGTCTCCAAGAAAAAGCTGTCCTTCTCCTGTCATTGTAATTGTAACCCTATCCGGCGTTGCACTTTGTTCACTAAACGCTTTGGGAAGTTTTACACGAATACCCTGCTGAATCACAAATGTCGATGTAAGGAGAAAAAAGATTAATAGCAAAAGAACGATGTCGGCAATAGAGATGGGGTTCAAGGCTGTCATTCTCTTGTAACGCGTTTCAACTTTCATTAACCCCTCCGTGTTGTATGGTAAATATTCATTGCTTCTTCCGATACTTCTGCAATGTCCTTTGAAAGGGTTTCAACTCTTCCCACAAAATAATTGTAAAAAATGTATACAACAATGGCAACTGCAAGCCCGGCTGCTGTTGTAATCAATGCTTCCCAGATACCACCTGCAAGCACGCTTGCATTTACATTTCCTCCGAGATATTCAATTTTCATAAACGCTTTTATCATTCCGATAACTGTTCCCAGAAAACCAATCAAAGGTGATATTGCTACGATTGTTGCAAGAACGCCGAAGTATCTTTCCGCTTCATGAATATTCTTTTTAGCTCTCACCTCCATATTTTTTCTAATCGCTTCTGCTCCGCCGCTAAAATGCTCAAGACCATAACCAATGATATCAGGAATAATTCCTTTATACCTTCTGCATATTTCCTTCGCAGTGGCTGCTCCACTACCTATGGATTTCCTGATGTCTGAAAGAAAAACAATCTTGTTGAGTTTCGCTTTTCTGAAATACAGAAATCTTTCGACAATAATTACAACACCCATGATAGAACATATAGCAAGGGCAATCATAAGATAACCACCCTTAACAAGTATAGCCATCAAACTCATTTTACCTCCTCTGTTTTAAAACACACGAAATTAGAAATTGCGAAAATACGAAATTTCGTCCTTCATAACTCGCTATCACTTAAGTATTTTGTACTTCACTGAAAGATAGAACTGTATCCCACCTTCCGTATATCCTTGCCATCTTTCATATCTTGAGTCGAAGATATTATTGACTTCAAGACTTAAGCCTAAATTGTCAAGAATTGTTCTTTCAATGCCTGCGTTTAGCAAAAATATATCAATCGTATCGTTATACGTTTCAATAGCAAACTCGCTGTTGAAACCTGCAAAAAGAATGTATGGAGGGGTTCCTTTATAACTTAACTTACCTTCAAACTTCGACACGGGTTCGTAACGAATCTTCTCACGGGGTGTATATTCCCCACTTAAAGTAAAACTTAAATCTATTAGTGTCAGATTAATATTTGATGCTAAAATATCTTTCCTTGCTTTTATTGTTGTCATGTAACAGATAGGATAATTTTGATATTCAATATGGTTGTATGAAAGCGTATAAGATAGCCTTTGCCATCTACCTTTCACACCACTCATAATAGATTTTCCTGTACATATTGTATAGTTGTTGGTATCCATCACCCAGTAAGGGGATTTGACATCGAACACCTTCAGGGTATTGATATTCCTTCTTTCGGTATATGTCACAAACGGATACAACTCAAAACCCGGAATCACTGCTCTTAAGGAAAAGAATGGACTTACAGAAAAACCACCTTTTCCAAGAAAAGCTCTAAGTCCAGGACTAAAGGTAGCTATTCCCTGAAATGTTTTTCTCACCGAAATATTGAGAGATGTTATGGTTTCTGAATCGTTCCACCCGGTATTTTGCATATTTTTTGCTGCACCTTCCAACGACATTCTTCCTTTGATATCAATATTTCCCAAAGGGCTGTTATACTCTAAAGTATTGTGTTCAGCTGAAAACCCGTATAAATTTTCCGTTACTGTTGCACACTGCCCAAAACCTAATCCTCCAAGCATTCTATCCAAATATCGAGTATGAGAAAGAAACCCTGAAAGAGATGCACTTGAGTGCTCGAAATTGAAGTTCGACAAAAGTTCCATTCCAAGATTTTCTGTCACAAATTTATCTTCGATGGAATCAGTTCCGGTAATGTCTTTATTATAACCATAAAAAATCTTTCCTGATAAGTAATATTTTTCATTCTTCAAGACACCTTTTAGATGTACTAACTCATTGCTTTTTGAGTAGTCCTTTTCCCAACCAGCCCTTCTGAAATCCTGAAAACCTAAAGAAAGGAAACCTGTTCCATTCTTAAGTCCGCAATCGAGAAAAACCTTATCAGACCAGAAGTTTCCCGCACCGGCATCAAGAAAAACCCAATAGTTATCAATTCGTTGAACTTCCTCTTGTGATTCTCTGTAACTGGGAAGACAAAGTTCCGGAGAGCTACTTCTTGAGAGAGGAAAAAGATTTCCCTGACTTAAATATGTGAAAAAGTCCTTCTTAGGACCTAACTGCATCTTCCCGAGATAAGTGCCGTATATTACAACTTTCGGAAGCTCCAGTTTACTTCCCTCTTGAGCAACCGATATTATCGGACTTATGAAAAGACTAAGGATTAATAGTTTTAAGTCTATTCTTCGCCTGAATAGTAAGTATCTTATCATCATTCCTTTCAGTAACTTCCTTGAAAAGACTCAAAGCATCCTGTTTGTTTCCCATCTTAAGTGTAATTTCCGCAGCTTCAAAAATCGCCTTTGTTGTGAAAGGAGAATCGGGAAGGTTGTATTTGACCTTTAAGAAGGTTTTCAGGGCTTGCTTATCTTCGCCCTGTTTCTTTAAGGTTTTACCTTGCATATAGAATGCCTCAGCAATAACCGTGCTTTCCCCTGTTTTAATTGCTTCCTCATAGAATGAAAGTGCATCATTGAGATTACCATCTGTGTATTTGATTCCGCCGAGATGCAATAATGCCATCCCTTTCCACTTTCCTCTCCCATTCCCTCTAACTGTTTCAAAGGTTTGCACAGCCTTATCCCTATAATTTAGTTTAAGGTAAATTTCACCTTTAATGATTGCTATCTCGAAATCTTCATCCGTGTTTAAGCTTTTGTGTTTTTCGAGAAATTTCAAACTCTCAGAGTATTTTTTCTCCTCAAAAAGGATTCTACCAAGAAGAAGTGCTGCCATTGATGCGCTCCGGGTATCGGGAAAAGCTTCAAGCAGTTTCCTTAACCTACCCTCTGCTTCCTCTTTTTTCCCAAGTGACTGAAGACACTTTGCTTCGTAATAAAGAGCCTTTGGTTTTAATCTGTTATCCATTACATTCCCATATTCGATTTCAGCTTCCTTAGTTTTTCCGGCATAATAATACATATCAGCTTTTAGCATTTTCAGTTTTTCACTTAAGTATGTCCCCTTAAATCTATTTATATATGTATCTGCAAATTCAGCTGCTCTTTTTTCTCCATCCTTTCTCTGGATGCATTTCATTATACCATTGATGGGAACAATAGCGAATGTATCCGCCGGGAGTCCAAGCATATCAACAACCTTCTGATAGGCAACCTGTGCGTCGTCAAACTCCCCGGTGTCGAAATAATTATCCCCTGTAATCAGATAACTACTTCCAATCAGTTCACTTCCCGGATACGACTTTCTCATAGACATCATAGTGTTGGATGAACCTTCATAGTCTCCTAATTTTCGCAACGCTTCACCTTTTTTAAGATATGCATCATCTGCAAAGTCACCCAACGGGAAATCCTTTATCAATGCATCATAAGTTCCGATTGCTTTTCTGTATTCTTTGACTCTTCTATATGTGTTTCCAAGTTTTAGCAAGCCAACCTCTCTAATAGGTTTCTCTTCCGATGCCTTCTTGTAGTTTGTAATCGCCTCGCTAAATTTACCGGCATTATACGCCGCATTTCCAAGCGTCAGCCAGTCCTTTTTTTCGCCTTCAAATGATTTTACCTTTTTTAGGATGGCGTATGCCTCTTTGTCTCTTCCCAATTTCGAAAGCGCCCATCCTTCACCCATCATTGCAAGTTTTGCTTCTTCTGTGTCAGGAAAATTCTGCTCAACACTTCTATAACGAGCGAGTGCATCCTCCCATTTCTTCTGTTTGTAAGCACTCTCGGCAAAGAGAAGCAATGCTTCTTTCTTATTTTCGCCAAGAGGATAGGTGGTAAGATAGATGTTAAAATACTCTTCAGCCTTTTCGTAATTTTCGACTTTATACAGAGAGGATGCAAGTCTGTATATTGCATCCTTTCTGACACCATCAGCTTCTTGTGAAACAATCTGTTCATAAATTGTAATTGCCTTCCTATATTGTTCCCTTGCAAAAAGGCTGTTGCCCTTGAGCAGAAGTGCCTTCCACTTTCTGTCTGTATTTCCCAATGAAGAAACAAGACTATCTCCTTTTTCTACCTCTTTTGATTCATATCCAATTCTTGCGAGTTCATAAACAGCATCATGCCTATAGATACCTGCCTTTTGCATTGATGCAAGTTTAGTGAACTTCGCAATCGATTCTTCTTTCTTTCCCTGTCTTTCAAGTGCTATTGCAGACCAGTAGTAAGAAGGGAAATAGAGTTTGCTTTTGTCATCAATCAATCCGAAATTCTTAATCGCATTAGCATAATCCTTTTTCTCAAAATAAGTCCAGGCAATGTAGTATAAAGCAGCATCTTTATATTCCGAATGCGGAAATTTGTTTACGAGTTGCTGAAATGTTTTAAGGGCAAGTTCATTCTTTCCCTCTTTTCTGAATACTCTGCCGGTTAAGAACAATGACTTATCATACAATTTCCCTTTCGTATGTTCTTTTCTATAATTGTCGAAAATAGTGAGGGCTTCGTCAAGTTCACCGTTGTCTGCTTTTATTTCGCCGATTGTTAGGTAGGCATCTTCTGTTAAACTGCTTTTCGGGAAACTATCGACAAGTGTTCTCAAAAACCTTTCAGCTTCATCATAGTTTTTCTCATCGCGAAAACTGGACCCAAGAGAAAATAGGGCATAATCATAGAACCTTCCCTTAGGATATCTTTCTAAGCAGAGTTTATAATAGTACTGCGCTTTTTTGTACTCTTTCTTTGCGTAGTATGTTTCCCCCAACCAGAAAAGAGCATCTTCCGCTTTCTCATTCTCAGGATATGTTTTTAGAAACTCAACAAATGTTTTTTCTGCATTGTCGTAATTCGCAAGTTTTAGATAAACCTCGCCGATTCTTTCTCTAACAAAAGGAGTATATATCTCTAAGGGAAAATCCCTCATATACTTCTGGAAATGATTGAGCGATTCATCATACTTTCCACCCAGGAACAGACAATCATAAGCAAGATAATATGCTTCGGCAGCATCGGGAGAATCAATGTTTTGCGTCGCAAAATCAATAAATTCATCGTATGCAATCTCATAAAGACCTTCATTCATTAATTTCTTTGCCAATGCAAGGTCGGAGTTTTCCGCTGCAACCAGAAAATTTGCTAAACTCAAAGAAAAAACAAACAAAATATAAGCTGCGTATAAAAATCTTCGCCTATTCCAATACATAAATATACCCATCTCTCTCGCCGTTCAGATTAAACTTTTTACTTTTCACTTTTAACTTTTTACTTTCGCTTGTCGTTGTCGTTTCTCCGATACCCCGTTTCACCGTCACTCCGTTTCTCCGTTTCGCTCTTCCCTCATATCCCCATTGCCTGTAATTTCTTAAGAACTTCTATATTCTCTTTTGCTTCCTTGTTATCCGGTTCATACTCAAGCACCTTGTTGAACTCTGATATTGCTCTTAAAATCCATGCCTCCTCATCCATTCTATCTTCATATAATTCATCCTTGACAATATCAGAACGAGCCATTCTCGTACAGGCGAGACCGAGATTAAAATGTGCTGCCGCATCTTTGTCATTTTGTTTTACCACTTCTTCAAACGCATCGATTGCATCTTTAAGATTGTCAGCCTCTAAATATTCTACACCTTTCTTGAACTTATCTTCCAATTTTTTATTATTTTCCTCCATCCCTTGCTCCTTTCTATTCTATGTTATTTTACTATAACCAAAATAAAGCATAATGTCAAGAAAATTCAGAAAACGCAAAGTCGGAAACAAAAACCCTAAACCATACAGAGAAGTGCCATTCTCAGTAATCCATTCCATATTGACCATGGAAGAATCTAAAACGAGATGGTGAAATAACTAATGTCACCCTGAATCCTGACCTTCGTAAGGACAGGTTTATTTCAGGGTCAGAATGACAAAAGCAAAAGTTCGGAAAGTGAGTGTATTTCGAAATCAGGTTTGACTTCCTCTTGAATAGGGTCTTTTCCATCCCTGTTGAACCAGCAGGCTTTCATACCGCTTCTTTTTGCTCCCAGGATATCTGTATCAATGGAATCCCCCACAAAAAGACAATCCTGTGCCTTCCTGTTGAGTAATTCAGCCGCCTTTCTAAAAATCCCCTCATCAGGTTTTCTTATACCAATTTCCTCTGATAATAGAATAACCTGAAAAAGTTCTTCCATTTGCAGTGCCTTGAGTTTGTTGTATTGAATATCCGGAAATCCATTGGATATTACACCGAGAGAAAACTCTTTGCTGAGTTTTTCAACTACCTGCTTCGCATTTTTGACTGAAGCACTTACAGAGGGATATGCTTCAATATATAATTCTGTGATTCTGTCACTAAACCCTGTGTCCAATTCCAACTCTTCCAGAAACCACTTGCTTCTATTATTTCGTACATCTAATCCCTTTACACCTTTGTTGAATGCATCCAATCCTTTTCTATCTGCTTTACGAAAAGCCTCGATCATTTTTTCCTCTTTTATGCCATAGAAAAGCTCCGGCAGTTTCTTAATAACTCCTCTAATGACTTCATCAATCGCCTTTTTCCTATCAAAAAGCGTATCATCTATATCGAAAATAATAGCCTTTATATCGCCGTTCTTAACCATCAAGCCAATATAGAGGCAACATCCTTAAATGTCAAGAAAAAAAGGGCGGACACATATGTCCGCCCCTACAAAAGCGACAGTCCTTAATGGGACAGGTCCTTGATGGGACAGGTCCTTAATGGGACAGGTCCTTTTAAAGGGACAGGTCCTAAAGGCTTTAAAGGACCTGTCCCTTATTTCTTGTCCCTTATTTAACAAACAGCATCTTGCCTGTCTTTACAAAACTACCTGCTGTTAATCTCGCAAAGTATACTCCGCTGGATAAACTCTTGCCATACCTGTCTCGTCCATCCCAGTTGATTTGATAAAAACCTGCTCCCTGCTCTGTATCTACAAGTATGCTCACTAACTTACCCGCTATGTCGTATACCTTCAAGCTTACTCTGACATTCTTACCCCTCGGTATCTGATAACTGAGTCTCGTCCTGCCATAAAATGGATTCGGCACATTACGACTTAACCCAAATACCTTGGGATATACTGTCGGGGTTGCTTCTTCCGCCACTCCTGCATACTCAGGTGGGTCCGTCGTGAACTTTAATACAAATGCATCGGCAAGCGGCGTAGAACCGGAATTGTAGGAATTGCTTATCTGATACTCCAATCCTATGGTCTGTGAAGCATCCTCTATACCCGT
>Ga0307375_10005581_pt1 | contig 11776 bp, 8 predicted proteins | sample TR1MG_FD_202531 | JGI IMG/M metagenome (GOLD analysis project Ga0307375, IMG submission 202531) | Soil microbial communities from Risofladan, Vaasa, Finland - TR-1 | ecosystem: Environmental > Terrestrial > Soil > Coastal area > Acid sulfate soil | place: Finland: Risofladan, Vaasa | collected... | reverse complement strand
ACCTTGGTTTGGGGCGGGCCGCGGCCCACGGCCGTATCGGCGTTCTGAACGGACTGATTCTCGCGCACCGTGAGGGCGATGATGGGGATGGCGAGGACGTTCTTGCGCGTATCGGTGATGATCTTGGCCGTGGCCGAGAAGTCGGGCCGCGTATCCTTGGGCACGTTCAGCAGGCGGATGGTGACTTCGTAATCCACGGCCTGGTCGCTGCTCGCGGCGGTGGCGGTGGCGCCGGTGACCGAGCTGTTGGCGATCTCGGTGACGCGGCCGACGAAGGTGGTGTCGGGGAAGGCGTCGATCTGGACCACCGCCGAGTCGCCCACGGCGATGCGGGCCACGTCGGTCTCATCCACCTTGACCTTGGTTTCCAGCTCCGACATGTCGCTCACCGTGAGCAGCGTGGCGGCGTCTTTGTTGAGTGTTCCCTGAATGGCCGTCTCGCCCTGTTCCACGTTGAGGCGGGTGACGCGGCCCGACATGGGGGCGTAGATGGTGGTCTTGTCCAGGGACGACTTGGCGTTGTCGAGCGAGGCGAGCGCCTGGTCCACCTGGTGGCGGGCTGACTCGACGAGCGCGGTATTCACGTCCACCGCGGTCTTGAGCTGCTCGAGCTGCTCCGGGGTCACGAACTGGGGGTTGGCTTTCTGCAGTTCCATGCTGCGCTGGTAGGCGCTCTTGGCCTGGATCAGGTTGGCCTTGGCCTGTTCGTTCTGCGCCTTGGCGGACGCGGCGTTGGCCTCCCACTGCTTGACGGTGGCCTCGGCGTTGGCCGGGTCGATCTGGAGCAGGAACTGGCCCTTGGCGACCATGTCGCCCTCCTTCACGGAGAGCTTGGTGATCTTGCCCGAGACGTCCGAGCTGACGTCCACCTTGGTGTGCGGGCTGACCTGGCCGCTGGCGGTGACCGACGCGACGAGGTTGGCGCGCGTCACCGGCTCGATGCGCACATCGACGCCGGCGTTGGACTTGCGCGCGGCCGCGGTCGCGACGATGGCGGCGAGGCCGACGAAGACGATGCCACCAACGATGAGTTTCGTGCTCTTCTTCATGGATGTCCCCGGGGGCTATCGGAGGGGGCGTCCGACCGCGCTCGAGAGCGAGGCGAACGCCTTCTGGAAATCGTAGATGGAATTCAGCCGATCGACCTGCGCCTGCACGAACGTGCCGTGGGCGACGGTGACGTCGAGGAACGTCGCCTGCCCCACGCGATACCGGTCTTGCGCGAACTGATATTCCTCGCGCGCCTTGTCGGCGTTCTGCTGCCGGAGCGCAATGGTCTTGTAGGCGAGCTGCAGGTTGAGATAGGCCTGCGTCACCTGCGCGCGGGTCAACAATTCCTGCGCCTTGAGCCGGTACTCGGCCGATTCCTTGTCGGCGATCGCCTGCTGGACGTTCTGTTCGCGGCTGAACCCGTCGAAGATGGGCAACGAGATGGTGGCGTTCAGCGACAGCGGCGAGCGGGTGAAGCGGAACGGGAACGCACTGTTGGTGCTGCGGATGCCCTCGATCTGCGACGGCGAGAGCGTGGGCGAGGGGCAGGGATAGCCCGCGAGGCCCACCCGCGTGCGGATGGAGTCGGACTGGATACAGCTGGCGTAGCTCTGCAGCGCGCCGTCCTGGGCGCGATTCACGAGGTAGTCGGCATTCGTGTACTGGTACGAGTTGCCGCCCCACCCGGTGCTCAGCGACAGCGACGGGGTATAGCGCGACTGGGCCGTGCGGACGCCGACGGCGGCGGCGCGCTGCGAGGCGCGCAGCGCCTCGATGGCGGGGTTCCGGCCCCGCGCCATGGCGAGCAGCGAGTCGAGGTCCAGCGGCGGCAGCGTGGTGTTGAACGTCGAGGTGAGGACGACGTCGGCGGGCTCGGGCACGCCGATCTGCTGGTACAGCGTGGCCTTGGTGATCTCGGTGTTGTTGTGCGCCGTGAGGGCGGCGATCTGGGCCTGGCCCAGCGCCACCTCGGCACTGCGCACGTCGAGAATCGTGCCCTGGCCCACTCCCAACTTGGCGTTGGCCAGGTCGAGCTGTCCCTGGGCGGTGATCACCAGCGTGTCCTGCAACGCGGCGTTGGCTTGCGCGGCCAGGGCGTCGAGATAGGCCGACGTGACGTTGGCCCGCATCAACTCGGCCTGATCGGTGATGTTGGCCTCGGTGGCGTCGCGGTTCGCCTTCTGCAGCTTGGGCTCCATGAAGGTCGCGGCGCTCAGGTTGTAGTTCACGCCGAGGCTGTAGCGCGACGTGACGGCGTCCGACGACCCGCTGAAGGTGAGGCCGTTGAAGACCTGGCTGCCGGCCTGCTGGTAGCCGGCGCCGAACGACGAGCTGAGCGTGGGCAGGAACGCCCCGTACGCCGAGCGGACCGCGGCGTCCGCCGTGCGACGGCCGGTCACGGTCTGCAGGTACGTGGGGTTGTTCTGGCGGGCGAGCGCGATGGCTTGCTCGAGGGAGAGGCCCGGGCCTGACGGCGTGGCGCCGCCCTGGGCGACCGCGAGCTGACCGACAAGCGCGAGGAGCGCGGCTGACACCGAAAGACGCATCGAAAAGAGGTCCTGTGGTAAGGGGTCAGCCTGCCGTACGGCGGCGGGCCGGACCCGGTTTCAACGCGGCTCCTCGGGTGCGTGGCGGCCGGCGGCGGCCGCGCGGATGGTGGGCGCGTCGCCCCCCGGGCTACCGGGGCAGTTCGTCCCGCTGAGCCACGAGGCCCGCGGCCGGGATCGCCACCCGCAGCAGGTGTCCGCGGGCGTCCATCCAGATGTCCCGCGTGGCGCCGTCCGGCCCGACCAGCGCGACGTGCCGCGCCGTGACGGTGCCGCGGCCCACGCGGATCGGTTCCTGGCCACGTTCCTCGAACTTGAATGTACTCTGCGTACCGGCGCGCGGGTCGATGACCGAGAATCGGGCGCGGGCGGGCGGGAGGAGGGCGAAGTAGTAGGGGGCGAACACATTGGCGTCGAGTGCCAGGGGGCTCTCGCCCATCACGTAGTCGCGGGCCGACTCGCCATCGGGTGTCTTGGACAGGGTGCTGAAGCGTCCGGGCCGCCCGTTGCCGTCCACGTGGGACGTCAACTGGCCGTGGACACGCACCTCGACCTCGTAGGTGAGCGGGGCGCCCACCGAGTCGGTGGTGAGGCGCAGCGAGATCCGGTCGGCGTTGAACGACACGGTGGCGGTGGCGCGGTAGGCCTGGCCGCCGCCGGCCGCTGCGCGTACGATGCGGTACGCCTCGCGGCCTACGGGGGCGCCGTTGTGCGTGATCACGAGTGTGCCCTCGTCCACCAGGGTCTCCTGGGCGGGGAGGGTGGCGGCCACGGCGCACAGGGCGGCACCGAGGGCGAGGGCGAGGGGCAGGCGGATCGGTCTCATACGATAAGTGTACCCACGCGGGGGCTTCATGTTCAGGTGGCGGCCGCGGGGGCGAGAAAGATCCGCTCCCGGACGCGGGCGCGGATGCGCTCGTAGAGCAGCTTTCCCTTTTCCGCGGTCGCGAGTGTGGGCCGCCCGATCGATCCCGGGCCGCGTTCCGACAGCCGCAGCCAGCCACGCCGGTAGCGACGCAACTCGTCGGCCGACATCGTATAATCCTCTGCCAGCGACATCTGCACCAGTTCCGGTGCGATGTGCAGGAGCAACGACGTATCCACCTCGTCCCCGTGCATGGGTTCCAACTGCCCCTCGAGCAGATCCGCGAACGCGAGCCCGAAGATGTTCACCACCCGCAGGCGGGCGTCCGTCGTGATGACGGTCTCCAGCGCCTCCAGGTGGGGGTCGTGTTCGTGCGCCGTGAGGAGAATGAATTCCTTGACGCCGCCCGCCTCCCACGAATCCACGAGGTCGTTGAGGGTGCGATGGAGCGTCTTGCGGCGCACCGAGGCGTTGCCGGCGAACTGGCGCTCGGTCACGGCGTTGACGCCGTACTCCACCGTGGGCGCGCGCAGGACGTGGAATTCCGCCGAGAGGTCATCGGCCAGGCGTTCGATGATGACCGTGTCGGCGCCGAGCGGAAGGTGCGGTCCGTGCTGCTCGCAGGTGCCGATGGGCACGATCAGCCGCTGGTCGGCGGCCAGCGTGGCCGCGACCTCGGCGGGGCGCATTTCCTTGAGACGCCGCGGACGCGGCGCGCCAGCGTGAGTGGACGTCATGAAGCCCGAGTGAGCGATGACCGGTTTGCGCACTGATCGGCTGCGCGCGGCGTGGTGGCCGGTGGCCGCGGCGCTCGCGTTGCTCGCCGCTTGCCAGTGGCTGAATGGGACGAGCGTAGAGTATCTCGTCGGCGCGGTCGTCGCCACCGCCGCCGCCCTCGGGGGCCTGCGCCACGTGCCGGCGCGCGGCCGCCGGTGGGCGGCGGCGTCGAGCGGGGGGCTGGTGCTCCTCGTGGTGTTCGCGGTGTTCGCGCAGGTGCGGCTCCATCGCGTGGACCACGCGTGGCCCGAGATTCGTTCGGCGCTGGGCTCGGATGCGCTGGCGGCGCTCGACCGGCGCGTGGACGGCGCGGTGGGGACCATGCGGTCGGCGGCCGCGCGGGCCCTCGATGCCCCGGACGGCGCTGGCGCGGCGTTCGCGGCGCTGTCGTCGCTGGTGCCGGTGGGCGGGGACGCGGGCATCGTGCTGTACGAGCAGGGCCGCCCGCTGGCGTGGGCCGGTCGAGTGCACGTGCCCACCGATGGCCTGGTGGATTCGGTGGGGGTGGCGCGCTCGAACTTCTATACCAGTCTCTACGCAGTGGCCGCGCGTGGCGGGCGGCGCGCGGTGGTCACCGAGCTGCTCGACGCGACGCCGCCCGCCGACCGGCTCACGCACCCGATCGCCGGCGAGATTGCCCGGGCCATGGGGATCCCGGGGTTCGACTTCGCGACGGCGCCGCCCACGCAGGCGGCGCCGGAGTGGCAGGCCTTGTGGGACCACACGCGGATTCTGCTGTACGCGCATCCGGCGGCCGTCACTCAGGCGGCGGTGCGGCTGGAGATGCTGCAGAGCGCGCAACTGGTCGTGGCGCTCCTGGTGGCGCTGACGCTGGCCGGCTTTCTGGTGGGGGCGTGGCGGATCGAGCGGCGATTCAGCTGGCGGCTGGCCACGCTGGCGGTGGGGCTGGAGTGCACGTGGCTGGTGCCGTTGGCGGCATTCTCCAACTACTCTCGGCTGTTCAACGCCTCGGTGTATTCCACGGCCATCGGGGGGGCGCTCACGGCCAACGCCGGCGCGCTCATCATCACCGGATCGCTCAGTCTGCTGGCGCTGCTGGCGGCGGTGCGGCGGCTGGCGCATGGCACGCCGCGCGCCTGGTGGGCGTTGGCCGTGCTGGTGATCGCCGGGTTGGGGCCGTTCCTGCTCCGCGATCTCGCCCGGGGCATAAGAATTCCCATATACGGCGTGAACCCGTCGCTGTGGCTGATCTGGGAGGTGGCGATCTTCCTGGCCGGAGCCACGGTGCTGCTGGCCGGCGCGGCGGCGGGGAGCGCGGCGCTGGGCCCCGATCGCGGACTGCCGGCGTGGGTGGGGCCGGCGCTGGCCGCCGTGGCCGCGGTGCTCGCGCCCATCACCTGGGAGGCGGCGGACCGCTGGCCGTGGTGGTATCCCATCCCCTGGATCATCGCCATCGGCGCCCTCGCGCTGGCGCGCCGGTCGCGGGCCATCGTGGCGAGCGCCGCCACGGTGGCGGCGCTCGGCGCCACGACGCTCGTGTGGGGTCAGACCACCCGCGGCCGCGTGGCGCTGGCCGAACTCGACGTGCGCGGTCTGAGCCAGACCGATCCCTACGTGATCTCGCTCGTGGAGCGGTTCGCCGCCTCGGTGCGCGCGGCGCCGGCGCCCCAGCCCACCCGCGAGTGGCTGCTGCGGGCGTATGCCACGTCGTCGCTCGCACCGGCCGGGTTCCCGGTGTGGCTCTCCCTGTGGCAGGGCGATACCGTGCCCACGGTCACGCTGCCGGCGGCGGCGTTCGATGTGCCGCTCCCGCAGGCCCGCGCCATCGCCGCGCAGGCCCTGGCGTCCGACAGCATCGTGGAATTTCCGATCATCTCCCAGCCGGCAGTGGAATTCGGGATCTGGATTCCCACGCGGGCCGGCGTGGTGGTGGTCGTGGCGACGTCGCGCACGCGGCTCATCGCCGCCGATCCGTTCGCCAAACTGCTCGGCATTGACCAGCCGCCCGAGGCCGAGCCGCCCTACGTGCTGCAACTGGCTGAGGCCCCGCTGCATCCGCCGCCGGGTCCGCCGAGCGTGGACTGGCGGCGCGAGGGCACGGCGCTGCACGGCGACTGGGTGGCCCGCTCGGGGCTGGGGCCGTCGCGCGTGCACGTGGAGGTGGAACTCCGCTCGGTGGACGCGCTCGTCCAGCGCGGCGCCCTGATCGTGCTGTTCGACCTCGCCATCGTCGGCCTCCTCTGGCTGGTGAGCGTGCTGGCCGACGGCGCCGTGGCGCGCTGGCTGCGCGAGCGGCAGCGCCGCTGGCGGCGCAGCTACCGCACGCAACTCACGCTGGCGCTGTTCGCGTTCTTCATGATTCCCGCCGTGGCGTTCGCGGCCTGGTCGTACCAGCAGCTGGCGTCGGACGCGGCGCAGAGCCGCGAACTGCTGGTGGGCGAAACACTGCGCGCCGTGGCTCCCGCCGCCGACGACGCGCAGTGGGTGCCGCGCGAGGCCCGGCGGCTGGACACGCCGCTGTTCCTGTACCGCAACGGCGAACTGGCCGCGGCCAGCGATCCGCTGTTGGCGGCGCTCGCGCCCACTGGGCGCTTCCTGTCGCCCGATCTGCAGGTGGCACTGGCGGTGAACGACGAGGTGGCGCAGAGCCGCGACCAGGTGTTCGGCGCCACCCACGCGCTGTTCGGCTACCGCGCGGTGGATGATCCCCAGGGGCCGGTGGTCATCGCCGCGCCCGCCCGGGCCGACGATCTGACGCTGGACCGGCGCCGCCGCGATCTGGGCATCCTGGTGATGTTCGCCACCGCCGCCGGCGCGCTGGCCGCTTTCTGGCTGAGTGGGATCGCGGCCCGCAAGCTGGCCGGTCCGATCAGCGCCCTGCGCCAGGCCGCGCTCACGCTCGCCGCCGGCGGCCGCGCCCCGGCGCTCGAGGACAACCCGACCACGGAGTTCCGTCCCGTGTTCGCCGCGTTCCGCCGCATGGCGAACGATCTCGACGCGAGCCGCACGGTGACGGCGCGCGCCGAGCGCGTGCTGGCATGGGGCGAGATGGCGCGCCAGGTGGCGCACGAGATCAAGAATCCGCTCACCCCCATCCGGCTCGGCGTGCAGCATCTGCAGCGCGCGCGCGCCGACAAGCGCGTGGACTTCGACCGCGTGCTCGACGAGAACGTGGCCCGCATTCTCGCCGAGATCGACCACCTCGACGAGATCGCGCGGGCCTTCAGCCGCTACGGCTCGGCGCCGAGCGAGCGTGCGGCGGCCGAGCCCACCGACGTGGCCGCCGTGTTGCGCGACCTCATCGGGCTGGAACGTATGGGAGGGGGCCGGATCGCCTGGGCCCTGGACGGCGCCGACATGCGCCGGCTGGCGCTCGCCCAGCGCGACGAACTGCGCGAGGTGCTGCTCAACGTGTACGAGAACGCGCGTCTCGCGGGCGCCGGCGCCATCGTCACCACGCTGACGGGCAACGGCCGCGTGGTGATCGAGGTGCGCGACGACGGGCACGGCATTCCCGCCGACGTCATGCCGCGCGTGTTCGAGCCGCACTTCTCCACGCGCACCAGTGGCAGCGGGCTGGGTTTGGCGATCAGCCGTCAGCTCATCGAGGGCTGGGGCGGCACCGTGGCGTTGGAGAGCTGGGAGGGCCGGGGCACGCTCGTGCGCATCACGCTCGCGCCGGCCTGACCTACAGCCGCACGCGCACCGTCTTCACGTTCACGAACTCGCGCAGGCCGAAGGTGCTCAACTCGCGGCCGTGGCCCGAACGCTTCACGCCGCCGAACGGGAATCGTGGGTCGGATGCGACCATGGCGTTCACGAACACGCTGCCCGCCTCGAGGTCGCGGGCGAATCGCTTGGCCTCGGCGCGGTCGCGCGTCCAGGCGCTGGCGCCGAGTCCGAACCGCGTATCGTTGGCGAGCTGGATGGCGTGGTCGAGGTCGCGGACCACGAACACCGACGCCACGGGGCCGAACAGTTCGTCGGTGTACGCCGGCGCGCCGGCCGGCACGTCGGTGAGCACCGTGGGCTGGAAGAAGCAGCCGGGTCCGGCGATCGGGCCGCCGCCGGTGAGCAGGCGCGCGCCCAACGCCACGGACCGGTTGACCTGCTGCGCCAGGTCGCCCACGAGCTGGGGGCTGGCCAGCGGCCCCACCTGCGTACGCTCGTCCAGCGGGTCGCCGACCACCAGCGTCTCCATGGCGCGCACGAACCGGGGGACGAACGCGTCGGCCACCGCGTCATGGATGATGAACCGCTTGGCGGCGATGCACGACTGGCCGTTGTTGAGCGTGCGGGCGCGCACGGCCGCCTCCACCGCGCGGTCGAGATCGGCGCTCGGCATGACGATGAATGGATCGCTGCCGCCCAGTTCGAGCACGGTCTTCTTGAGATGACGGCCCGCGGTCATCGCCACCTCGGCGCCCGCGTCCTCGCTGCCGGTGAGCGTGACCGCGGCCACGCGACGGTCGGCGATCACGCCGGCCACGGCGGCCGCCGGTATTAGCAAAGTCTGAAAGACGCCGGGCGGGGCGCCGGCTTCGGCGAACAGCGCCTCGAGCGCGAGCGCGCACTGGGGCACGTTGCTGGCGTGCTTGAGCAGCCCCACGTTGCCGGCCACCAGCGCCGGGGCGGCGAACCGGATCACCTGCCAGAAGGGGAAGTTCCAGGGCATCACGGCCAGCACCACGCCCAGCGGATGGAACTCGATGCGGGCGTCCTCCGCCTCGGTGGCCACGTGCTTGGCGGCCAGCATGCCGTGCGCGTGCTCCGCGTAGTAGCGGCAGGTGTGGGCGCACTTGGCGGCCTCGTCGCGCGCCGCGCCCACCAGCTTGCCCATCTCCAGCGTCATCAGGTGCGCGTAGCGGTCGCGGTCGCGATCGAGCAGGGCGCCGGCACGGGCCACGATGCGCGCGCGGTCGGCCACGCGGAGCTGCCGCCAGCCGCGCGCGGCCTCGGCGGCGAGCGCCAGGCGCCGTTCGACTTCGGCGGCCGCATGCGGGGCGAACTCCCGCCCGTGCTGGCCCGTGGCGGGGTTGATCGTCGCGATGGTCATGCCGTCAGCCCTCCCGTTGTCACGCGCCCGCCGGCCCGTCGGAGCCCCAGACGCCGTCGTCGTTCTCGCCGCCCAGCCAGCGCCGCCACCAGGGCGCGCGCCGCTCGCGCTGCGCCACGGCGCGCACGGCGTCGCGCCACGCCTGCTGCATGACCGCCGCATCCTGGAACCGGCGCGTCACGTCGGGGTCGAGGCCGTGGCGCAGCCAGTCGGCGATCTCGTCGGGGAACACGGAGAGGTCGACGTCGGCCGACAGGGCGCGGGCGAGAATGGCGCGCACATCGGTGTCGCCGTAGGGCGGGTGGCCCGACAGCGCGAAGTACACGATGGCGGCCAGTGAGTAGCAGTCGGCGGCGGTGTCCTGCGGCTCGCCGAGCAGCTGCTCGGGCGGCGCGAACGCGGGCGTGCCGCCGGCGTCGGCGGGGTCCTGCCCCCAGATGTTCGCGATCCCGAAGTCGGCGATGCGCCAGCGCCGGTAGCGGTCGATGACGATGTTCTCGGGCTTCAGGTCGCGGTGGATGACGCCAATGGAATGCGCGGCGGCGAGACCGTCGAGCACCAGGTCCACGCGTGGCGCGATCTCGGCCAGCGGGCGGGCGCCGGCGCGCTGGATCATCTCGGCCACCGAACCCGCCTCGGCCAGCTCCATGGTGTACCAGGCCACGCTGCCGCGCGAATCGAAATCGTAGATCGGCACGATGGCCGGGTGGGCGAGTTGGGCCGCCAGTTGGGCCTCGCGGCGAAACCGGTTCACCGCCACCTCGTCGCGCGCGATGTGCGGGTGCAGCAGCTTGAGCGCCACCTCGCGGCCCAGCGCCAGGTCACGCACGCGCCACACCGAACCGAACGAGCCCGAGCCCAGCGGCGCCAACACGTCGTAGTCGTCGCCCAGCGCCCAGCGCAGCCGCGTCTCTTCCGATTCCTCGGGTGCTCCCGAGTCATCGTCGCCGAGCATGAGCATCGTGCGGCTGCCCACCACGCGGTCCACGGCGCGCAGCATCGAGGCCACGCTGGGAAAGCGTTCCTCGGGCAGTTCGCGCAGGGCACGGTCGAGCACGGCGGCCACCGACTTGGGACAGTCGGGGCGGACGAGCAGGATGGGGGGTACGTCGCGCGGTGGTGGCAGTTCGCCGGTGAGCGAAAAGAAGCAGAGCGACGCGAGCTGCCACTGGTCGCTGAGCGGCGTGGGAATCCAGCCGGCGCGCGTCCAGTCGTCGGGTGACGCCATCCACGCCGGATCGGGAGCCATGCCCACGGGGATCTCAGCGCCGGGGATGGCCCACTCCCAGCCCAGCATCCAGAGGCGGCCCATGGGCGCGATCCAGACGGTCTCGGGCGACACGGCGCCGTGCGTAGAACCGGCGTCGTGCAGGTAGCTGAGCGCGGAGCCCACCTCGCGCATCACGCGGAGCATGGCGGGCACGTCTTCGGTGCCGGCGCGGCGCACGCGGGCGCCCACGGTTTCGCCGGCAATCCAGCGGCGCAGGTAGCCGGGCCCGTGACGGGCGGCGCCGTACGTGGCCCAGTAGTGATACGTGGTGGGGACCGCCGGATGGTTGCGGTGTGCCAGGTGGCGCGCCTCGGCCGCCAGCCACGCCTCGTGCGCCGGGTCGGGCACGCTCACCAGCGACAGCGAACGCCCGAGGGCGTCGATGAGCTCCTGATAGTGCCGGGCGCCGAACCGCAGGCCCTCCGCCCCCCAGGTCCAGTTGGGCGGCAGCTCCCAGTTGGCGAGATGGGGCGGGAGCTGTTGCGTCACCGCATACGGTTCGGACGAAGCCGCGGGCGTCATGCCGGGCTCCTGTTACATCCGGGATTCAGAGAGGATCTCCTGGGCGGCCTGCGTGAGTTCCGGGATTCCGACGATGTCGGGGCGGACGGCCACCTCGACCATTCGTACCTCGTGGCGCGCCCCGGTGCGGGGGCGGGTGGACCGGGCCGAGGGCACGTGCAGCGTTACCGAGATGACGCGCCAGCAGGTGCTGGGGCCAGCCAGTTCGCCGTCGGCGTCGAGGGTGTCCAACTGGAGCGTGTCGCCCACCGTCGGAGCCACGGTGCTGAGGCATTCCGCCAGCACCTGGTCGGGCCGGTCGTGGCGGACCACGCGCAAGGTGAACATCGGGCGTCTCCGGAGGTGGCGGAAAGCGGCGGCGGCGGCGGCGAACGGTACGGTGCCGCCGCTCCGCAAAACTATCGGCCGGGCGGGGGCGACACTAGTGTTGCGGGTCACGATCCAGTCGCGATGAAACCCTGCGCGCCGGACCGCGTACGGTGGACCAGAGACCGTTACCGGGAGAGCCCGTGTTCCAGTTCATTGCCTTTGCGGCCAGTGCGGCCGCCGCCGTTTTCGGATACGTCACCGCGCGCCGCTTCGTGGAGCGGAGGTTGCGGTACGTGGATGGCATTCACACGCTCAAGGCGCCGATCGTGGCCGGCGTGGTGGCCGCACTCGTGGCCGCGCCCGTGGTGTGGCTGTTGCCACTGGTGGGTGGGGGCACGGCCATCCTGTTCGGCACGAGCGTGGCGCTGGGCGTGGCGAATGGATCGCGGGAAGTGCGGAAGCGTCTGACGGCGGGATGA
>Ga0307375_10005580_pt1 | contig 11778 bp, 8 predicted proteins | sample TR1MG_FD_202531 | JGI IMG/M metagenome (GOLD analysis project Ga0307375, IMG submission 202531) | Soil microbial communities from Risofladan, Vaasa, Finland - TR-1 | ecosystem: Environmental > Terrestrial > Soil > Coastal area > Acid sulfate soil | place: Finland: Risofladan, Vaasa | collected... | reverse complement strand
GCGAACAAAGGGGCACTCTTAAGCCCGCGACCGTCTTTCGCCGTGTTTCCCGGCTCCCTTGGCTTCGCGAATCCGCACGCGCAGCCGCCGCCATTGCCGCCAAAAAAAGGGGTGCCACATGGCACCACGTGGAATCGCTGGCGATCTGGATGGAGCGTTTCGCGGATGGGCCTCCGGGTCTTCCTGGCCATGGCCCTCTAACCGGCCAAGAATCCTCTTTGGTGGCGGAACTCATATGGGAAGCCCGGGCGCGCGCCGCCAATGACCCGCGACGGGCGTTATGCAGTTTTTGCTGGCGCCCCGCAGTGGGGTTTCTCAAAAAAACCCGAGCGGTGTGCGCTCGCCACATTCCCCCCTCCGCCGACTATCAAAAAGCCCGGCGCCTGATCAAATGGGCGGGTGGGTATGATTCGTTGCGGGGACTCTTTGTGGCGGAACTAACGCGAATTCGGGCGACCGTTAACGATGGTGATCTGGAGGCCGTGATTCGGGAGACCAAAATCGAACCAAAGACCAGAGAGTGGTGGGCTGCCTATCCCTTCCCTTGGGCCACTTTTGATTTGGAACTAGGGGTTCACATCCTTGCCCATAGCCACATCACCAAGCAATACCAGCACACCACATTAGAGGCTAGGTGCCAGAACGGACGCAGCGGTGGACGCCCGCTCCATAATGATGACCGGGCTGTCGCTCAGGCAAGAAAACTGATGGAGCGTGGACGAAGTCTACAGGACGCGGCCGCAGCGGTCGGCATGAGTGGCACCACCCTCTGGCGACGGCTGAAGCGATAATGTTTTGGTGGGTTGTTAAGGTACTGCGCAAAAGGCTAGCCAATCTGCTAGCCAATCGTGTTTTTGTGAGGGGGATATTAACGTATAACATGTTGATTTCATTGGTGGGCCGTCCAGGGATCGAACCTGGGACCACCTGATTAAGAGTCAGCTGCTCTACCAACTGAGCTAACGGCCCGTGCGACGAGTCGAAGTATAAAAGGTTTTCAGCAGACAGCAAGACATTGACGAAAAAAAGTGCGCGCGTGACCTAAAATAGGCAGAGGTTCTTTTGAGGAAAGAGAGAGATCCGTGCACTGAGGTCACATTTTTTCCGGCGCCGAAAGGGGACGGGCCCCGTTTGGGTACGTATTTTCTGTGGTGGCGGGGTCATTTCCTCAACATGGTGCACGAGTTGTCCAGGGTGACGCATTCTTAGGCCTCCAGGCCGACCTTAAGGGCATGTGTGGCGAAAAAGGCCTAGAGGGTGCGAGGTCCTTAAAGTAAGGCCCCTCACCTTCGGCGTGACGGTTCGCGCCTCCTTTCCTCATGAGTGCTCGCCGATGGGGGGTGCGCGTGATTTTACCGGATCACGGTCTTACTGGATCGCTTGGGTGCGAAGCGTGGCGACGGTTACCGCCGCGGCGGGCGTCTTCGCTTTTTATGGGTTATCGAGCGACATCGTGGGCCGCGTTCGGGGCGGCGTCTGTCGGTAGGGCTCCTCCGTGGTGGATAGCTCATGGGCTGATCGACGGATGGGCTGGTTTTGCTTTCGCGTTAAATAGCGTTAAGCGGGCCATCACTTAAGATCTTTATGTCGAAGTCTGATGCGGCATGAATGTTGCTCCCTTTCTATATGCTGATCCAGAGTTCGGCTCGCCGCTTGGGTGCGCTGGATGACAAGTATCGGGGGCTTGGTCTACGGAGACAAATATGCGGAACAATTCAGGCGCGATCGCGTCCAAGGCGATGTAAGGGCGGTGCTTGCATGCGAGGCGGGGTTTGGGCCTATCCTTTATCGTGCCATTTTGTGGTTTGGCGAAACGGTACATAGGCAAGAGAGGTTTTAAGTTTACGGTCGTGACGGGGTTTTCGGAATAAGGAGGGTGAACGGCGGCGATTTATTCGTCTATCTTTAGTGTTAAGGGGATTCGGAAAAGTAGGATTGGAATTTTTTGTAGAGGAGATCGGAGCGGCGGTAAGACAAAACCGCGTGGGATGGGATTTAGTGGATCGGAGGCGGATAATATATGGTGCCTAGGGAAAGGCGCGTTGCATACTTGGCTTCGATAGGAGATGGCCGAAGTTGGTAGAGGCGACATGGCGTAACGCAAGAGCACTCTGGTGAGGGATGGACTATGGCGCTATTTGATAAGTACCAAGAGCGGTTCATGCAGCAACGGGAGATGACGCTTACGCTTGATGAGTATCTCAAGATGTGCGCGAACTCGCCGCTTGTGTACGCTTCGGCGGCAGAACGGATGCTTGCGGCTATAGGCGAACCACGGATCGTAGATACGCAAGCAGATCCACGTTTCGCGCGGATATTCATGAACCGAAAAATACTCACGTACCCCGCGTTTGAGGATTTTTACGGCATAGAGGATGTGGTCGAGAACCTCGTGTCTTATTTTAAGCACGCGGCGCAAGGTCTCGAGGAGCGCAAGCAGATCCTGTATCTCCTAGGCCCCGTAGGGGCGGCCAAGTCGTCGCTTGCCGAACGCCTAAAAAGCTTGATGGAGCGTTATCCCATTTACTGTTTGGCGGCCGATGGAAAGGTATCCCCCCTGTATGAATCGCCGCTTGGCCTTTTTGACGCCGTCGAGGACGGTCCCATTCTTGAGGATCGCTATGGGATCTCCAGGAGGGCGGTCTCGGGCGTAATGTCTCCTTGGGCCGCTAAGAGGCTGCGTGAGTTCGAGGGGGACATCCGGAGATTTTCGGTCGTACGGTTGAACCCGTCTCAATTGCATCAGATCGGCATCACGAAGGTGGAGCCGGGCGATGAGAACAATCAGGATATCGCGAGTCTTGTAGGTAAAGTCGACATCCGTAAATTGGAGGATTACTCCCAGGATGACCCGGATGCGTATTCTTACGCGGGTGGGCTAAATGTCACGACTCAGGGCGTCTTGGAGTTTGTCGAGATGTTTAAGGCCCCCATCAAAATGCTTCATCCTTTGCTTACGGCGACTCAAGAGGGCACCTACAACGGGACCGAGGGGTTTGGTGCGATGCCCTATCAGGGCATCATCTTAGCGCACAGCAATGAATCGGAGTGGGCGGCATTTCGCAACAATAAGCGCAACGAGGCGTTCTTGGATCGGGTGTTTATCGTCAAGGTGCCCTATTGTCTGCGCGTGACCGAAGAGACCCGCATTTATCGCAAGCTTCTCGAAAACAGCACGCTAAGCGGTGCGCCGTGCGCGACGGATACATTAGAGATGCTCGCGCGGTTTTCGGTCTTGAGTCGACTTAAGGACCCCGGCAACAGTAGTTTATGGTCGAAGATGGAGATTTATGATGGGAAGACCCTTAAAGACCGCGACCAACAGGCCAAGAGTTTGCAGGAATATCGCGATGTTGCGGGCGTAGATGAAGGCATGGAGGGGATTTCTACTCGTTTCGCTTATAAGATCCTCTCACGCACCTTCAATTACGATAGCGAGGAAGTGGCGGCCAACCCCGTGCACCTCCTGCACGTGCTGGAGACCCAGATTCGGGCGGAGCAATTTTCCCCCGATCTCGAGGCTCGTTATCTCGGGTTCTTGAAGGATGACCTTGCCTCGCGGTATGCCGAGTTTCTGGGGCTTGAGATCCAGAAGGCCTACCTCGAAAGTTATGGCGACTATGGCCAGAACCTCTTTGACCGTTACATTCAGTATGCGGATTTCTGGTTGCAGGATACCGAGTTCCGGGATCCGGACACAGGTCAGATCATGAATCGGACGCTCTTAAACGAGGATTTGGAGAAGATCGAAAAGCCGGCTGGGATTGCCAACCCTAAGGATTTTAGGAACGAGGTCGTGAATTTCGTGCTGCGCGCCAAGGCCGGTAACGGTGGCAAGAGCCCCGCATGGACGAGTTACGAGAAATTGCGGATTGTCATTGAGAAAAAGATGTTTGCGAATACCGAGGACCTTTTGCCGGTCATTTCTTTTGGCAAGAAGCGTACTTCGGAAGACGAGCGCAAGCACCATGATTTCGTTGTGCGCATGCAAGAGAAGGGCTACACGGAAAAGCAGGTGCGGCTCTTGGTCGATTGGTATATGCGCTATAGGAAGCATCATTGACCATAGTGTGAGGTGGGACGGACAGGTTCTCGATCTGCGAGGGGGAGGTCTCCGTGAGCGTAATTATCGATAGGCGCAACTTGGGGACGCGAGCAACGGCCAATCAGGATAGGCTCCAGCGACGTGTGCGTAGTCGCATTAAAGCCGCGGTCGAGAAGTTGGCGCGCGAGCGCGCCCTGGGCGATATGCTAGATGTCGAACAACCCATCGCGATTCCCACCAAGGATCTTCATGAGCCAAGTTTTCGACATGACATGCGCGATGCCTCCTGGGAACAGATTTTGCCCGGCAACAAGGAGTATCGTCGCGGCGATCGGGTACCGAAGCCGCGCGAGGGCGAGAATGCGGATGGGGATGGCGGGAACGAGACGCGCGGCGCCTCCGGAGGGTTGGGCGACGACGAGATCGCGATTGTGTTATCGGCCGATGAGTTTTTGTCGCTTCTTTTTGAGGGCCTAGAACTACCTAATCTGCGGCAATCTCGCGTGGGCGACGTGCAGGGTCAGCAGTGGCGCCGGTCGGGGTTTGTCAAGGAAGGAAGCCCGTCGCGCATGCATATCGGGCGGACTATGCGCACGGCGCGGGCGCGGCGCATGGCCTTAAGGGCACGCAAGAAGCGCGAACTGGAGGTCCTACAGAACCAAGTCGCGGTCCTGGAAGAGGAGATCAGGGTACGTCAGGAGCATGGCGAAGATACGAGCATAGAGCGCTTTAAGCTCTCCGAGATCCAGGCCGAGATGAAGGCCCTCGAGCGCAAAATCAAGGCAATTCCGTTTATCGATGAATCCGATTTACGTTTTGCCCATATAGAGCAGCAGCCACAACCTATTACGCATGCGGTGATGTTCTGCGTCATGGATGTGTCAGGTAGTATGGGCGATATTGAAAAAGACCTCTCTAAACGCTTCTTTTTGCTTCTCTATCTTTTCATTCATCGTCAGTATAAGTCGGTCGAGATCGTGTTCATCAAACATCACGGCGAGGCCGCGGAGTGCACGGAGCAGGAATTTTTTGGGGCCAAGGAGGGCGGCGGGACGCTCGTCTCCCCGGCGCTTATCCTTGCGGAGGACATTATCATGGAGCGCTTTCCGTCGGATGTCTGGAATATTTACGTGGCCCAGGCGTCGGACGGAGATAACGCGCATGACGATAACCAGGTCGTCCAAGAACGGGTGAGGGGTCTATTGCCGAAATTGCGGAATATGTTTTATTTGGAGGTCAATCAGGATCAGGAAAGCGCGCTCTTACGCGCTTATAAGGATATCGCGCAGGATGTTCCGGAATTGATGACCGCAAGGGCAAGAAGGGCGGAAGATATTTATCCGCTCTTTCGGGCGTTGTTTGCGATTCGTTCGGGGGTGGCGCATGGCTAGTGCCGGAAAATTGCTCTTTACCGATAACGATTGGACATTCGAACGAATCGCAGCGGTGACCGAGGAGATCGCGCAGATCGCCGAGGAGGAGTTGCGTCTCGATATCTACCCCAATCAATTGGAAGTGATCACAGCCGAGCAGATGCTGGATGCTTATGCCTCGACCGGCCTTCCCATGTATTACCCACATTGGTCCTTCGGGAAGCAGCGGGCGATTGAAACAGGCCAGTATCGGCGCGGTGAAATGGGTCTTGCCTACGAGCTTGTCATCAATAGCAATCCCTGCATAAGTTACCTCATGGAAGAGAACACCATGGTCATGCAGACCCTGGTGATCGCGCATGCGGCTTTTGGGCATAATGCCTTCTTTAAGAATAATGCGTTGTTTCAGCAATGGACGGATGCCGACGGGATACTCGATTATCTGGAGTTCAGTAAGATTTACATATCGCAATGCGAGGAGCGTTACGGGATCGATGCGGTATCCGAGGTCATTGACGCGGCGCATGCTTTGAGCCGAAATGGCGTTGATCGAGCGCCTCGTCCTCAAAAATTATCAGCGCGGGACGAGGAAAAAAGATCGAAGGAGCGCGAGGCCTTCCTGGCCCAGCACTTATCGGAAATTTGGCGGACCTTACCGAATGACGCGGCCGCGGACATGGCGGCACAAGCGGAAGTTCGATTTCCGACGGATCCCCAGGAAAACCTCATTTATTTTATCGAGAAGAATGCGCCAAATCTCGATACTTGGAAGCGGGAAGTGTTACGTATCGTGCGCAAGATCACGCAATATTTATATCCCCAGGGCCAGACCAAGATCATGAATGAGGGTTTTGCGTGCTTCGTCCATTATCATGCCATGCATAGCCTCCATGCCAAGGGCCTGATAAGCGACGGGGCGCTTCTCGAGTTCTACGCAAGCCATACGGCCGTGACTTATCAGCCGGGATTTGACAGTAAGCGGTATGCGGGCCTCAATCCGTATGCGTTAGGGTTTGCGATCTTTCAGGATATAAAGCGCGCCTGTCTGTCCCCTACGAGTGAGGATCGGGAATGGTATGCGTTTGCCGGAGACCCGGATTGGCTTAAGCATATTCATTTCGCGATGCGCGAATTTCGTGATGAAAGCTTCGTATTACAATACCTCTCGCCTAAGGTCATGCGCGACCTCCATTTTTTTGCGCTTGCCAATGACGCCAAGGCGGACGCCTTCGAGATTACCGCGGTCCATGACGAGACGGGCTATCGTTATCTTCGCGAAGCCCTGGCGCGGCAAATATCCGAATCGGCTCGGGCCCCTGATATTCAAGTCGTGGCTGTAAACCGTCTCGGGGACCGGCATCTGCATTTAAAGAATATGGATGAGGGATCGCTGGATCAGACGGAGGCCAAGAAGACCTTGGATCACATCGCGCGCCTGTGGGGCTACGATGTGCATCTAGATGCCGGTGATGCGCTGATGATTGCGCGCGCCAAGGCAAGCACGTGAGGATGTCGCGGGACGTTAGTAGTCGCGCAAGGTGATGGGGGGCGCTCGGAGCTGATCCTCTTGGAGGGACAGTAATGCCACGAGCTCCCGGAAGTGGCGGTCTTCGCTAAACCACGGAAAGGCCCGCGGGAACGCGGGGTCGTGCCAGCGCCGGGCAATCCACGCGTTGTAATGTAAGAGCCGCATCGTCCGCAGGGGCTCGATCAGACGCAATTCCTCGACGCGGAAGGTGTGGAACATCTCATACCCCGAGATAAGGGGGGCGAGCGCCTCTTCTTGCTCTGCGCGATCGCCGGGCAGCAGCATCCAGAGGTCCTGAATCGCCGGTCCATTTAAGCAGTCGTCGAAGTCCACAATGGCATAACTCGCATCCCCGTCAAATAAGATGTTCGAGGCGTGACAGTCTCCGTGAAGCCGGAGTATGTGCGGGTGAACCTCGGCGAATATCGCGAGGATCGCCGTGCGCAGCCGCCGCGTGATCGCCAAAAAAGGGTCCCGGAGGTCGGTCGGAAGGAAGGGGCTCGCTTGTAAGGTGGCGATGGCCGGATCCATGTAGCTTGCGACGTCGAGCGTGGGGCGCGCATGAAAAAGGCCCGTGCCTGCCATATGGAGGCGTCCTAGGTAGTGGCCTAGGGTGAGGCGCTCGTGCGCGGTTTCAATTACCCCTGCCCGTCCTGCGCGCCACGGAAAGACCGCGAAGCGGTAGGAGTCGACCCAGAAAAGGGTTTCGTTGTCCTGGCGTAAGGGGGCTATGGCGGGGATTTCGGCGTCTAGGAGCATCTGCGTAAAGTCATGCTCTTCCCGGATGCCGGCGTCGGTCCAGCGGCCTGGCCGATAAAATTTAACGGCCCAGGGCACGGTTTCGGTCTCGACCTTGTAGACCCGGTTCTCGTAGCTATTGAGTGCTTGGAATCCGCCGGTTGGTTTAAGGCCTAAGGTTTCGGCGGCGCGCAGGATGGTCTCTGGCGCGAGATCCGCGTACGGCGGAGCCGCTTGTGTGTCCTGAGGTTTGTCGGTCATGGTTTAGTATACCGATAACGGCATGCATTACGGTATATGCGGACGCGCTGTGCGAGATGTGGAGCTTCTCTTACCGGGGCGGCCTTTTCTCTTGGGTGGGTGCGGCAGGGTCTATCATACCGGCGTGCAAGAACCCGGGTTTGTGCATGGATTAGGTCCGGGAGCGCCCCGGCGGCCGGCCGGGCGGGGCCTTAAAGCCGCAGGGGGCACACGCCGTGCCGGGAAGGTTTAGGAGCCCCGGCCCAGATACCGGGCGAGATCGTCGGCCCCACCGATATGTTTGCCGCCAATGAAGACTTGGGGCACCGTGGAGCGGCCGGTCGTGGCGCGCAGGGTGCGCGAGGTGATGCCTTTACCGTAACCGGTTTGGATTTCCTCGAAGGCGAGGCCTTGTTCTTTCAGTAGGGCTTTGGCGCGAAGGCAATGCGGGCAGCCCTCGCGCGTAAAGATCGTGATAAAGTCGGGGCCCTGCGCCTTGGGATTTATGTAGCGGAGCATGGTATCGGCATCGGAGACCTCGAATGGGTCGCCCGGCTTATCCGGCTCGATAAACATCTTTTTGATGACGCCGTTTTTGATGAGCATGGAGTAACGCCAGGAGCGTTTACCAAACCCGATATCCGACTTGTCGACGAGCATGCCCATCCCTTGCGCGAACTCTCCGTTCCCGTCTGGAATAAAGCGGATATTGTCGGCGTTTTGATCTTTCCCCCAAGCATCCATGACGAAGGCGTCATTAACTGAAAGGCAGAGGATTTGGTCGACCCCGTTTTCCTTGAATACCGAGGCGAGTTCGTTATAGCGCGGTACATGGCTTGACGAACAAGTCGGCGTATAGGCCCCAGGGAGCCCGAATACGATCACGGTTTTCCCCTTAAAGAGCTCATCGGTGGTGACGTCCTTCCATTCGCTGCCCTCTCGGGTCTTGAATGTGACGGACGGTACGTTCTGTCCTTCTCGATTAGCGTGAGGCATATGGACTCCTTTTATTGTGCGGGTGACCCTTATGTTTGGCGGTGTCAGCGGATGCCATCGGATCTATTGGCGCTCCCAAATGGTGACTTGTGACACGGTGTGCTGAAATTTGCGGCCAGTTTCGCGAATAACGAAGGGTAGATCCACAGGGCTATCCGCTTGGAGCCGAAAGTCGGGTTCCAGGACTGCCTTGAGGCCGTCTAAGGTCGTCCATTTTTCGCCATTTTGATACATCCCCCCCAGCCACTTGTCGCGGGGCGTGTGCTCGGTCAGCCAGGTATAGGGGGATGCCAGCAACAGGATGCCTCCCTTGCGGATGCGGTGTTTAATGTCGTTCAAGAACGCGCGCGGCTGGTAGAGTCGGTCGATTAAGTTGGCGGCGACGACCAAGTCATAGTCAGTATAGAGGGGCTTCATATTACAGGCATCCGCCTGGAAGAATTGTACGTGGTGCGCCGTGTCTTTGAGGCCTAGCGTATCGAGCCCGACCATGCGGAAGGTCTTAATCTCCCCTTCTTCGGTGAGCGCATAGGAAAACCGGCCCTTTTGGCGCATCTGGACGCCTACTTGAATAAATCGCGCCGAGAAATCCAGGGCCGTGACCAGGGGGCATCGGCGCGCCAGTTCAAAGCTTGTGCGCCCGACCGCACAGCCGACATCCAAGGCGCGCTCTAGTGGTCGCTGACCCATGGCGTCTAGGGCGATGCGCGCAATCGCGGCCGGAAAGTTTTCGACCCCAAAATAAGTCGGTCCGTAATGAAATTCCGCGTATTGGGAAACGGCCAGGTCGCTTTCATAGAGCGGGATGTCGGGTAAGGCGTTAGGAGAGGCCACATAGCGAAAGCCGGCGTGCTGGAAGAAGTGTCGGCGAAAGGCATAGCGCGCCTCTTTGTGCGTCTCATTGCCAAGACTCATAAAGGAGCCGCCTTTCATGAGATTATGCTGTCTATCGAACGTGGGTACGCTGAAGTCGTCATAATAGGGATGCACGCGGAAATCCATAAAAGGATGGATCGGCGAGGCCGTCCATTGCCAGACGTTGCCGACGACATCGTAGAAGTCGCCATGTCGAAAACGATCGACGGCACATGGCGACGCGCCATAGGCAAGCCCGATATTTCCAGGCACCACGTTCCATTCATTCGTGTCGGGGATGCCGCTTAAGTCGCGGAGTCTACGCCACTCTTCTTCGCTCGGTAGCCGTACTGCAAGGCCCGCGCTAGCGGATTTCCACGCGCAGAACGCCTGCGCCTCCAGACAGTTGACCTCGGCCGGCCAATTCCATGCCATGGGGCGCTCTTCGGCGAGCAGACGTAAGCGCCAAGCGGTGCCCGCCGCCACCCAAAAGGTCGGGTGGCGGGCGTTGGTATATTGACACCAACGTTGTCCTTCTTCGGTCCACCATCGGGGATCCGTATAGCCTCCGGCCGTGACGAAGGCGAGATATTCCCCGTTACTGACAAGATGACGGCTAGCCGAGAAGCCGGCTAACTGTTCATGACGGTGCCCGTACTCGTTATCCCAACCATAGAGCGGGGAGTCGGTATTGTGACCGAGATCGACCGACCCCTCCGGCACGGGGATCAGCGGGTTATCGCAGGGGCTTGCGGATTCTTTGTGCGGCGCAAAGGCCGCGACCGGGCGCACGAATGCCAGCGGAAGCTGTCGGATCAGGACGGAACTCGTCTCTAGGTGGATGTTTTCATGTTCTATGCCCATCAATATGAGCCACCAGGGCGAATCCCATGTAATCGGTAGCGAAAGGGGTAGCGTGCGGATATGGCGGTCGACGATGGCGCGGACCTGGTCTCGGTAAGCCTGTACGGTGGCGATGGAGGGCCATTCGTAGTGGGTATCGTCCAAGTCATCCCAGGACATTTCATCTACGCCGATTGCAAAAAGTGATTCGAGTAGGGGGTTGACTCGCTCCGTAAGGATGCCCGCCGTCCGCAGTTTGTTAATAAAGAACGTCGCGGTATGGCCAAAGTAAAAGATGAGCGGGTGGCGTAATGAGATGGCTTTCTCATACCAGGCGCGCGGGTCTGCGAGATGTTCAAAGAGCGTTTCGTAGAGCGAGAAGGTGTCGTGAAACGCCGCGCGAATCTCCTCACGCTTCTCGACAGCGCTGTGTCCATTCAAAGTAAGAGCGGCGACCTTCAGCCGTGCGTCCAATCCTTTATCGATATTTTCTTGTTGCGATAAGTTCATTTTTGACACCGAGTTTCGTGTTGAGAGGATTGCGAGTCTCAGGTCTTTTGACCCTCCGTTCACATGGGCCGCCGTGGGTTTTCAGGTCGCGTGCCGGGTTCTGGCGCGGTGCACGAAGGCCTGGAACTTCTTGTAGGGTGGCGTTATCGGCGTACCCTTTCAGTCCGCCATTATTTTTCGATGGGGATGTCCGCCGAACGTTGTTTGCACCCCCCGATGCATGCTCGTTCCGAAGATGACCTTCGCCTAAACCGACGCGACTAGGTGTGCGTGTGCGGATGAGGGCGCGTTGACGTATGGTCGATCTTAGCAGGCGAACGGGCGGTCGTGCTAGGGCGCGATCCCGAGATCGTCTTTGGGGGGATCGTGCTTAGGATCAAAATACTCCCATAAGGCCCGTATGAGGCGGTTTAGACTAAGTGTAGACGCCCTTTTTGGCGGAAATGTGGGATTTTCTGAAAAAACCACCCGAATGGGCGCCTGAAGGGCTGCGCTTCATCGGTGGGGCATGGTGTGCCGCGGAACGCGCCCGCGGCGTGCGCGCGACTAAAAAAGGGAAGGCCCGCCCATGACGGCGAGCCTCATGTTTTGTCTTATCCTTGTTGTTGAGGGATCCCATTGGGTGGGTCCCCGGGAAGTGGTGCCGGGTT
>Ga0307375_10005579_pt1 | contig 11785 bp, 11 predicted proteins | sample TR1MG_FD_202531 | JGI IMG/M metagenome (GOLD analysis project Ga0307375, IMG submission 202531) | Soil microbial communities from Risofladan, Vaasa, Finland - TR-1 | ecosystem: Environmental > Terrestrial > Soil > Coastal area > Acid sulfate soil | place: Finland: Risofladan, Vaasa | collected... | reverse complement strand
GGTAGACGATTTTCTCGCTGGTACACGAAGAGGCGACCACCGCACCAACCATCAGCGCAGTCAGCCGCCCCAGAACCGGACGAATAGAGATTCTCATTTGCATACTCTCCGCACTCCGTGGGGGGGCGTGGGCTCGGGACAACCGCATCAGTGCTGCATTGCGTGCTGCCGTTCCATCCTCATGTTCACGTGCGACTGCAGGGGTGAATGTGCCCTTCCTCAGGGGCGCCGACCGTCGGAGGATGCCGGAGATTTGTGGTGCATACGCCTACAGAATTGTCATGTGTTTACCGTGCCGGTTACGCCGCTCAATATCTGTCGGGCAATCCCCTACATCCCGTTCGCACACCGCATTCGTGTAACGACGGCGGGGTGTGGGGCCACTCTGGCCCCACACCCCGTCGCCCACACCCCCCACGGGTGCGTGCGTCCTACGGTTGCGTCAGCGGTTGTTGGCTGGCGCCTTCGAAAGCGTAAGGTTGAGGTTCACGCTGAAACTCGGCGCGATCCCGTAATCCTTCTGGACCTGCGTGATGCTCGTGGTGAGCAGCGTCTCCATGAGGAATGGGTTGTGCTCGGCGCTGCCGGCCTTCTCGGCCAACTGCAGGTTGAACTTGGCGCCGATGGCGGTATTCATCGTGGTCTTCTTGAACTCGGTAGCCGGGATCTGCACCAGTTGGCTGTTCAGCGCCGAGTCGAGCAGCGCCAGACGGCCTTCCACGGCCATCATCGCCGAACGCGCCGCCGCCGGACTGCCATGGCAGCCGCTGGTCGCGCAGGCATCGAACGACCGCTGCGACAACTCGCAGTTGCCGGTGGTGGGCACGCCCTGCGCGTCGAGGCACGGAGCCGCGGCGAACGTGTGGCCCTGGTAGTTCTCGACGAGCACGCCGTTGGCGTCGTTCACGGTCAGCTTGCCCATGTGGCAGGTCACGCAGAGTTTCGCGTTGGTGGCCGAGCCGTGCGTGCCGACGATCGTGTCGGGGCCCGTGTAGCTGGGGGGGAACCAGCCGGCGATGCCGAGCAGCACCGGACCTTCCGGCGCCATGGGCGCGTAGTTGCTGGCTGGGGCAACCGGCTTTCCATTGCGCTGATGGCAGCGCATGCAGAGGTTGCCCGCCGTGTCGGCGACGTTGATGGGATAGCGCAGCTGCGCGGTGTTCGGCCCGCCGTGCGGGTCGTGACAGACCGCGCAGGTGACGGTCATGGGATTCGTGGCCGACTGACCCGCTTCGATGTAATTGGTGTTCACGCCCCACTTGGTGAGCGCATCCTGGCCGACGTGGCAATACGTGCAGGAGGCGTTCCCCAGCGCGTGCGCCTCGACGTGGGCGTGGCCGGCGTCGGCCGTTTTCATCCACTCGTCGACGAACGGATTGTGGATGTCGGTGTGGCACTCGCCGCAGCCGTTGCCGAACGCCGTACCGGTATCCACCGCGATGGAAGCCAGCGGCCGGTTGGCGAGCGACGGCGCCGTGACGTGCGTCTGTCCAGGCCCGTGGCAGCTCTCGCACTGGACGTCCTTATACCGCGCATCCTTGGTGGCCGTGTACCCGACCGCGTCTTCGGTGGCCGAGTTGCCGTTCTTGCTGATCGTGTGGCAGGGTTCGCACGACGCGCCGGCGTGCCCGCTGGCCTGCAGATCCGCCCACGCATTCGCGTGCTTGGTGGTCACCCACTTGGCCTGCTGGCCCACATGGCAGTTGCCGCAGACCGTCTGCTTGGTGAGCGTGTCGGCGTAGCCGACAAAATTTGCCGCCGCCGCCGGCGGCGTGGTGAAGCTGGGCTCGCTCCGGTAGACGATCTTGTCGCTGGAACACGAAGAGGCGACCACCGCCCCAACCAGCAGCGCGGTCAGCCGCCCCAGAACCGGTCCAATGTCGGTTTTCATCTCTGTAGATCTCCGCACTCCCCGATGGGGCGTGGTGGCTTGAAATGTTGATGGGTCCTGCGTCTATAACAGGGGCCGATGGCCCTGGTCGTCATACGTATCTGTTGTGCGGGGAATCTCGTTGCGGGGTATGGCGGCCTGCGTCGGCAGATTCCCGAATTTTGTGAGGCACTCTCCGACGCGCGTGTGGTGCAATCGCCGCCACGGTCCGGCAGCGTCGCGAACATCAGGGTTTTCCTCACAATGGCCGCTCCGTCCGCCTGACTGACGGCAGGCACGGCCTTTCCCACGTTGGGCCATCACGCGGGAACACCCGCTCGATCGATGAGGGAGGAACGATGTGCCTCGGCGTGCCCGGCCGCGTAATCGAGATCAACGGACAGATCGCGCAGGTGGACTTCTTCGGCGTGCGCCGCGAGACGCGCCTCGACATCATCGACGAGCCCGTGAAGCCCGGCGACTACATCCTCAACCATGTGGGCTTCGCCATCCGCCGTATTGCCGACGAGGACATCGGCGAAACGCTCGCCCTCTACGAGATGCTCCTGCGTGAAGCCGAGGGCGACATGATGGCCGCCGACGTGCGCGGCGAGATCGACGCCACCGAACGCGTGGCCGGCGAGGCGAGCGCGGGCGGCGCCGGTGTCTGAGGCCGCGGGTATGACGGCAGCCCGCCCCAAGGGCGCCGACGAACTCAAGTTCCGCGATCCGGCGCGCGCCCACGCGCTGGCCGAGGCGATCGGCCACAGTTGCGCGCAGATCGGCCGCGCGCCGGTGACGGTCATGCACGTGTGCGGCAGCCACGAGCAGTCCATCGCGAAGTTCGGGCTGCGCGCCACCTTCCCCGACGCGCTCGAGGTGATCATGGGCCCGGGCTGCCCGGTGTGCGTCACCGATCTTCCCGAGGTGGACGAGGCGGTGGTGCTCGCCGAGGACGGCGTGCGGGTGGTGACCTACGGCGACATGCTGCGCGTGCCCGGCACCGTGCGATCGCTGGCCGAGGTGCAGTCCATGGGCGGGCACGTGGATGTGGTGTACAGCGCCGCGCAGGCGGTGGACATCGCCCGCGAGCGCGACGAACCCGTGGTGTTCTTCGCCAGCGGGTTCGAGACGACGGCCGTGGCCACGGCGGCCATCGTCCTCAACGACCCGCCGCCCAACTTCTTCGTGCTCTCGGCGCACAAGTACATCCCGCCCGTCATGGAAATCGTGGCCGAGATGCCGGGCGCGCGCATCGAAGGGTTCCTCGCCGCGGGCCACGCGGCGACGATCACCGGATGGGGGATCTTCGAACGGTTCGTGGAGCGGCACGGCATTCCGGTGGTGGTGGCCGGGTTCGAGCCGCTCGACATCCTGGCGGGCCTCGCGCAACTCGTGGAGTTGATCCGGGACGACGACCATCGCGTGGTGAACGCGTTTCCACGCTGCGTGAGCAAGGAAGGCAACCGCGTGGCGCAGGAGCAGCTCTGGCGGGTGTTCCGCCCCACTGGCGGCAACTGGCGCGGCATCGCCCACGTGCCGAACGGGAATCTGCGCCTGCGTGACGAATTCGGGCGCCTCGACGCGCGGCGCCAGTTCACCATCGACCTCAAACGCCTCTGGACGCAGGCGCCGGCGGCCCTCACGCAGCTGTGCGTGTGCGGCGACATCATGGCCGGCATCTCGTCGCCCGAGAAGTGCGCGTTGTTCGGCAAGGAGTGCGTGCCCGACGCGCCGGTGGGCGCCTGCATGGTGAGCAGCGAAGGCACGTGCCGCATCTGGCACCAGTACGGAGGCCACCCGAAGCTATGACCAGCATCATCAACGAAGAGGCCGTGCGCGCGCACTCCGGCCGCCGCGACCCGACGATCGTCATGAAGCACGGCGCCGGTGGACGGGCCATGCGCCGGCTGATCCAGGAGACGCTCACCCGCGGCTTCATCGACATCGAGGTGGACGGGTTCGGCATCGCCGCCATGGACGACGGCGCCGCGCTGCGCGTGGGCGACCGGTGGCTGATCGTCACCACCGATTCGCACGTGGTGCAGCCGGTATTCTTCCCGGGCGGCGACATCGGCCGCCTGGCGATTGCCGGCACGGTGAACGATCTGGCCATGATGGGCGCCACCGAACCGCTCGGCCTCACCTGCGCCCTGATCGTCGAGGAGGGATTCACCTTTCCCGATCTCGAGCGCGTGCAACGATCCATGTTCGACACCTGCCGCGAGGCGGGGACCACGGTGGTGACCGGCGACACCAAGGTCATGGGCCGGGGCGAACTGGACGGCGTGGTCATCAACACCACCGGCGTGGCCATGGCCGATGCCATCGTGCGCGACTCAGGGCTGCAGGTGGGCGACCGGCTCATCGTGACCGGCAACGTGGGCGACCACGGCATGGCGCTGATGGCGCACCGTCACCATCTGGCCATCGACGCCGAGCTGTACTCCGACGTGGCGCCCATCAACCACATGATTCGCGACGCCCTGGCCGCGCGGCCGGGCGCCGTGAGCGCGATGAAGGATCCCACGCGCGGCGGACTGTCCAGCGCGCTGCACGAGATGGCGGAGAAGGGCGGCGTCGGCATCCTGGTGCGCGAGGCGCTGGTGCCGGTGAATCCGGTGGTGCGGGCCGTGGCGGAGATGCTCGGACTCGATCCGCTGCACGTGGCCAACGAGGGCAAGGCGGTGCTCGGCGTACGCGGCGATGACGCCACGGTGCAGGCGGTGCTCGCTGCCCTGCACCGGCATCCGGCCGGCGCCAACGCCGCGGTGATCGGCGAATGCGTGAGCACGCGCGTCGGCGACGTGGTGCTCGACACGGGGCTCGGCAAACGGCTGCTCTCGGAGTACGAGGGTGAGTTGCTGCCGCGCATCTGCTGACCGGCCCGCCGCCATGTCCATGGAACACATCCATATCGAACGCGACGGCCCGGTGGGGACGCTGGTCATCGATCGTCCGGCGCGGTTCAACTCCATGGACGTGGAAACGGCGCGCGACTTCCGGAAGGCGGGCCTGCAACTGGCGCGCGACGCCGAAGTGCGATGCGTGATCGTGCGCGGCACGAACGGGATCTTCTGCAGCGGCGCCGACCTCAAGTACATCCGCGCCCAGGGATCGCAGGAGGACTTCGGCTATCTCCGGCCCGAGGGCACGGCGGCGGCGCCGGGGTTCGGCGAGGGATTCAAGGAGATCCTCGAATACATCCACAGCACCATCTCCGAGATCAAACGCGCCCCCAAGCCGTTCATCGCCGCCGTGGACGGCGTGGCGGCCGCCGGCGGCTTCGGCGTGGCCATGGCCTGCGACCTGGTATTCGCGTCCGATAATGCCACGTTCGAATGGGCCTACCACAAGACGGGGCTCACCGGCGCCGAGAGTTCGACCTTCTTCCTGCCGCGGCTCGTCGGCCTTCGCGTGGCGATGGGGCTGGTGCTGCTCAACCCGCGGCTCACGGCCGCGGAGGCCAAGGAAATGCGCCTGATCAACGACGTCTTCCCGCGCCAGACCTTCCTGGCCGACGTGATGGCCGTGGCGCAACGCATCGCCGCCGGCCCCACCAAGGCGTACGCGGTGGCCAAGAGCCTCATCAACCAGGCGGCGGGCGTCGAGCAGCTCGACTTCCACCTGGACGAGGAGCTGCAGCACCTGGCTCGCTCGGCCGACGGGCGAGACTTTGCCGAGGGGCTCGACGCGTTCTTCGCCAAGCGCTCGGCGACGTTCGACGGACTGGGATAGGTCCAGCCCCCGCGGCATGGACGGACGCCGAGGGCTTGCCCGTCGGCGAAACCCCGACGCTTTCGCGGAAACCGCCCGATGTTGGCCGCCCTTGTCCCCGGCGTATCTAGCGGCGTAGCCCGGTTCCCGCACGACCGCCACGCGGAGGGGGCGCCATGAGGACATCCGGAAAGTCGAAACCGAAGGAGCATCCCGACCAGTCGGCGCTCGAAGCGCTGCTCGAAGCCGAACGGCTGGTAGCGCTCAGTCTCGAGCAGGCCGAACAGGAGGCGGAACGGCTCGTGCACGAGGCGCGAGCGGCGGCGGACGCCACCGACGCAGCCGCCGAGCATGAGCTGGCGGAGACGCTGCGCCTGCTCGACCTCAAGTCGGCGCGTCAACGGGATGAAGACGTGCGCGCCATCCAGGACGAAGCTGACCGGCGGACGCGACTGTTCGCCGACGCCGATGCGGTGCGCATCGCGGCCATTGCCGAACGCCTGGCGCGCGTGGTCGCCCCCGCGGCGTCATCGCCGTGATCATTCCCATGGCCAAGGTGCGGGTGCTCGGACCCAAGGACCGGTTCGACGCCGCCCTGACGGCCGTGCAGGACTTCGGCCAGCTGGAGTTGGCCGAGGCGCCCGTTCACGCGGGCATCGAACGCGCCCAGCTCACGCCGAGAACACAACGTCGCCGGGCACAGCTGGCGCGTGTGCTGGCGGATGTGGAGGACTCCCTGCGGTTGCTCTCGGCCAACGGCAGCCGGCCGGCGGCCCCCCACGCCTCCGTGGGCGACTTCGCGCACTGGGCGCGGCTCGCCCGCCGGGCGTCGCGCGACGCCCAGCGGTTGCGCACACGGGAGGCCGCGCTCGGCGAAGAACGGGCGCTGATCACGCGCTACCGTGATTTTCTGTCGGCGGTGCTGCCCGCGGTGCGCAAGGTCGCCGGCTCGCCGCGCCTCACGAGCCACGCCGTGGTCGTGCCGCGCGAGGCGCGTCCCACGGTGGACGCGCTGGCCGGCGCGTTGCGCGACCAGCTCGGCGCCGAATTCACGATGACCACGCACGAGCTCGCGGGTGGCGATCTGGCCATCCTGCTCGTGCTGCCGCGGGAGTTCAGCGACAAGCTCGACGCGCGGCTGGCGGAGGCGCGCGTGCCCGAGGTGCCGCTGCCCGCGGCGTATCGCGGCATGCCGCTGGAGGCCGCCGTGCCCAAGATGCTGGCGCGGCTGGTCGAGATTCCGGCGGAACTCGAGGCGTGCGCCGCGGAACGCCGGGCCGTGGCGGGGCGCCGCGGCCCCGACCTGCGCCGGGCCCGCTCGGCGATCGAGGACTGGCTGGCCGCGGCGCGGGCCGAGGAGCAGACGGCGACGACGCGCCACGCATTCACCATCGAAGGGTGGTTGCCGCAACGCAGCGTGGAGGCCTTCACGCGACGCATCACGGCGACGGTCGGGCCGGCGGTGCTCGTCGAGACGGTCGCGCGCGAGGACTGGGGGGAGGACGATGCCCCCGTGGTGCTGTCCAATCCGCGGCTGTTCCGTCCGTTCGAGAAGCTCATCGCGCTGCTGCCGCTGCCGCGCTACGGCACGATCGATCCGACCCCCTTCGTGGCCGTGTTCTTCCCGCTGATTTTCGGCATGATGCTCGGAGACGTGGGCTACGGCCTGTTGCTCGCCGGGCTTGCCCTGGTGGTGCACGCCAGGGCCAAGCCCGGGTCGTTGCTGCGCACCGCCGCCGAGATCGCCGGTCCGTGTGCCGCTTTCGCGGTCATCTTCGGCGTGCTGTACGGCGAGTATTTCGGCGACCTCGGCGTACGGCTACTGGGCGTCCACCCGATCATCTTCGATCGCGAGAAGGCGGTGTTCGCCGCGCTGGCGGCGGCGGTGGGGCTGGGCGTGGTGCACGTGGTGCTGGGCCTGGTGCTGGGCGCCATCACGTCGTTCCGGCGGGAGCCGAAGCACGCGCTGGGCAGCGGCGTGTCGGCGGTGATGGTGCTGCTCGTGGTGGCGGCGCTGCTGGCGGCGTTCAAGGTGCTTCCCGACCGGCTGTTCACGCCGGCGGTGATCGCGCTGCTCGTGGCGTTCCCGGTGTTGGTGTTCGCCGAGGGGATGATCGCCCCCATCGAGCTGCTGGCCACGCTGGGCAACGTGTTGTCGTACGCCCGCATCATGGCCATCGGCACGGCGTCGGTGATGCTGGCCGTGGTGGCCAACCAGATGGTGGGCGCCATCGGCAGCACCGTGGTGGGTCTGATCTTCGCGCTGTTGTTCCATCTCGTGAATTTCGCCATCGGGCTGTTCAGTCCGGCCATTCACGCGCTCCGTCTCCACTACGTGGAGTTCTTTGGAAAGTTCTATAGCCCGGGCGGGCGGCCGTATCAGCCCTTCGGCCATCGCGTCGAACCGCCCGTTCCCGTGTCGACGAGGAAACCGTCATGAACATGATGTGGATCGTGATCAGCGCCGCCGCCGTGCTCAGCGTGGCCGCCCTGGCCACGGCGTGGGCCCAGTCCAAGATCGGCACCGCGGGCGCCGCGGCGCTGGCCGAGAAGCCGGAGCTGGCGGGGACGATCATCGTGCTCGTCGCCATTCCCGAGACGATGGTCATTCTCGGATTCATCGTCGCCGTGCTGATCATCCTGCGGGCGGGCGGAGGCTGACCGATGCCGGCCCCGGCCGGCCCGCTGCTCGACCAGCTCCGGCGCGACGCGACGGCGGCGATCGCGGCGCGCGCCGCCGAGGCGCGCGCCGAAGCCGAGCGCATTCGCGACGCGGCGGCGGTGCGACGTGCGCGCCGGCGCGCCGACGCCGTGGCCGAGCGGGAACGGGCGCTGTCGCAGCAGCGGGACGCGGCGCGCGACGCCGCCACGCAGCAGACGCGCGGTGCCGTGCTCGGCGCCCGGGCGGCATGGCTCGATCGCGTGTTCGCCGAGGTCGCGCGGCAGCTCGAGATGCTCGCCGGCCGGCCCGATCTGGCGCAACGCCTCACGCCGCTGCTCGCCGACGCGCTGCCGTTCATCGAGACGGACGCGACGCGGGTTCGCTGCTCGGGGGCGACACGTCCGGCGGTGACGGCGGCGCTCGCCGCGTTGGGCGGCGCGGACACGCCGGTGGCGATCGACGACACGGTTCCCCTCGGTGCGATCCTCGAGGACGAGCGCGCCACCGTGCGGGTGGACGCCACGCTGGCGGCGCGGCTCCGCCGTCTGCGGCCCACGCTGTCCATCGACGCGGTGCGGATGCTCGAGGAGGCCGCGCCGTGAGCGCCTGGGGAGCTCTCGTCGCCCGTGCCCGCGGGCTTTCGGGACACCTGCTCTCGCGCGAGACGCTGCGACTGCTCGCCGGCTCGGACGACCGGCGGGCGTTCACCGAGGCGCTGGTGCGGATCGGGTACCTGGCGTTCGCGCCCAACGCGCCGCCCCCCGACGCGTGGGCGGTGGAGGTGGCCATCCGGCGGGTGGCCGCCCGCCGGTTCGACGTGCTGGCGCGCTGGAGCCGCGACTGCGGCGACGTGCTCGTGCCGCTGCTCGAAGACGAGGATCGCCGCTCGCTGCGGGCGATTCTGCGCGGCGCCGTGGGGCGCGTTCCGCACGACGCGCGCACGGCTGGGCTCATTCCCACCGCCGCACTGCCGGCCCGGGCGCTCGACGAGCTGGCTCTGCTCAACGACATCGGCGCCGTGGGGGCGGCGCTGATCGCGCTCGGGCATCCCTTCGGCGCCGTCGTGGCCGAGGAATCGCGCCGCGAACTGCCCGACCTGTTCGCACTGGACCAGGCGATCGCGCGGGCGTGGGCGGCGCGGGCCACGCGCGCCGCGCAGCACGGCGACGCCGCGCTCCGGCTGTACGTGCAACGGTCCATCGACCTCCAGAATCTCTGGGCGGCCCGCCTGCTGGCCGAGCAGAGCGCCGACGCCGACGCGGACGCCATGTTCGTGCCGGGCGGCGGCCTCGTGACGGTGGACGACCTGCGGTACGCCGTGGCGACGCGCAGCGTGGACGCCCTGGCCGCGCGGCTCGCGCCCCGCGTGGCACGCACCCCGCTCGCGGCGGCGCTCGGCCCGGCCGCCGACGCCCCCGACGACGCCGCGCTGGCGGCCCTGATCGCCGAGTTCCGAGGCCGCGCGCGGTTCGCGCCGCTGGGACTATCTTTAGTAATTGTTTATATCCTTCGCCTGCGGACGGAACACCGCGCCCTCCTGCGCACGCTCTGGCAGCTGTCGCTCGGCGTACCCCGCGATCTCCGCCTGCGCGCCCGCGAGGCGGCCGCATGAGCTACCGCGTCCGCGCCGTGGCGTCCCCCGCGCTGGCCGCCGGCCTGCGCCTGGCGGGGCTGCCCACCGACGATGCCGAGACCCCCGAGATTGCGGCGGCCCGCGTGGCGGCCCTGGTGGACGACCCCGCGCTCGGCATCCTCCTCGTGGAACAGCCGCTGCTGGAGGGGTTCCCGCCGCTCGTCCGCCAGGCCCTGGAGGCGCGGGCCGTGCCGATCTTGGTCCCCGTGCCGCGCGCCGAATGGGGAGCGCCCACCGGCCGCGCCGAGGCCTACATCCTGGACCTGCTCCGCCGCGCGATCGGCTATCGCGTGAGGCTGCAGTGAGCGCCGTGGTCACCCGCGTGGCCGGCGCCCTCGTGGAGGCCCGCCCCTGCGCGCCCGCACTATATGAGTTAGCATATGTTGGCGGGCATCGCCTGCTGGCCGAGGTCGTGCGGGTGGAACACGACACCGCCACCCTGCAGGTGTACGAGGACACCACGGGGCTCCGCCTCGGCGCGCCGGTGGAGTTCTCGGGCGTCACCCTCACGGCGCAGCTCGGACCCGGCCTGCTCGGCGCCGTGCTCGACGGCGTGGGCCGCCCGCTGGCCCGCGTGGCCGAGGCCACGGGCGACTTCATCGCGCCGGGCACCGCCGCCGATACCATCGACCCCGGCGACCTGTGGAGCTTCACCGCCACCGTCGCCGCCGGCGACGTGGTGGGCCCCGGCGACACGCTGGGCACGGTGGCCGAGCACATCGGGTTCACGCACCGCATTCTGGTACCCCCCGACGTGGGGGGCCGCGTGGCCGCCATCGCCACCGGCTCGTACCGCGTGGCCGACCCGGTCGGCGCCCTCGACGACGGCACGCCGCTGTTTCTGGCGCACCGGTGGCCCGTCCGCGTCGCCCGCCCCCTGGCCACGCGGCTGGGATACGAGCGCCCGTTCGTCACCGGGCAGCGCGTGTTCGACCTGTTCTTTCCCGTGGCCGAGGGGGGCAACGCGGTCGTGCCCGGCGGGTTCGGCACCGGCAAGACGATCATCGAGCAGTCGCTGGCCAAGCACGCCGACGCCGAGATCATCGTGTACGTGGGCTGTGGCGAGCGCGGCAACGAGATGACCGACGTGCTCACCGAATTCCCGGCGCTCGTCGATCCGCGCACGGGGCGGGCGCTCATGGAACGCGCCGTGCTCGTGGCCAACACGTCCAACATGCCGGTGGCGGCGCGTGAGGCGAGCATCTACTTCGGCGTCACGATCGCCGAGTACTTCCGCGATCAGGGATGCCGCGTGGCGCTGATGATCGACAGCACGTCGCGGTGGGCCGAAGCCCTGCGCGAGATGGCGGCGCGGCTGCAGGAGATGCCCGGCGAGGAAGGGTATCCCACGTATCTCGCCAGCCGGCTGGGGCAGTTCTTCGAGCGGGCGGGCCGCGCCCGTGTGCTCGGCCGCCCCGAGCGCGACGGCGCGGTGACGATCATCGGCGCCGTGTCGCCCCCGGGCGGCGACTTCTCCGAACCGGTGACGCAGGCGTCGCTGCGCGTGGCCGGCGCCATGTGGGCGCTCGATCCCGCGCTCGCCCATCAGCGCCACTTTCCCGCCGTGGACTGGGAAACCAGCTACTCGCTGTACGTGGACCGCATCGCCCCATGGTTCGCCGAGCACGGCGGCCCGGACTGGTCCGAGGTGCGCGTGGCCCTCATGCACCTGATGCAGCAGGAGCGCGAGCTGCGCGACATCGCCAGTCTGGTGGGCCCCGACGCGCTCGAGGACGCGGACCGGCTGACCATGGACTGCGCCGCCATGGTGCGCGAGATCGTGCTGCGCCAGAACGCGTTCCACCCGCACGACGCCAGTGCGTCGGCGGCCAAGACGTACGCGCTGGCGCGGGGCGCGCTCGACGCCCACGCGGCCGGCGTGGCGGCGCTGGGCGCCGGCCTG
>Ga0307375_10005578_pt1 | contig 11786 bp, 15 predicted proteins | sample TR1MG_FD_202531 | JGI IMG/M metagenome (GOLD analysis project Ga0307375, IMG submission 202531) | Soil microbial communities from Risofladan, Vaasa, Finland - TR-1 | ecosystem: Environmental > Terrestrial > Soil > Coastal area > Acid sulfate soil | place: Finland: Risofladan, Vaasa | collected... | reverse complement strand
CCATGGAGACCACCCAATACAGACCTAATTATCTGTGGCACAGAAGCTGCAGAACATCTCTATACTATTTTAAATCAAAAATAATCGAAGATTTTCTTGTTTTTTCGAAAAATAGGATTATCTTTGTATTTACTAAATTTTAAAATTATGAAAAAACTGAATAAGAATCGAATAGGACAGGAGGCAAAACAAGTATCAAAAGCCTTGATGAACTTTATCTTCAAACATAGAAGAGGAATGGTAATCGGTCTATTGTTTTTCTTCAATGTAAATGTTATAACCCCTGGATCATATGGGTCGTTATATTCCCCACCAGAGTTATCAAAAGAACAAATTTACGTCAATACTGTTAAAGACAATTTCAAATCCAAATTGGTGATTGAAGTTGATAGTCTTATTCGTAGAATGGCGCCAGAATCTAAACTCTCCCCAGACTATCTTGTGGATAAGTGTCTTGAATATAATACTGACATTATATTTGTTCTGGCTCAAGGTCTTTTAGAATCTCATTTTGGGACAAAAGGGAAGGCTGCAGTAACAAATTCTGTTTGGAATGTCGGAACATATGATAACGGAAGAGTTCTTTATTCGTATGAAGATCCGAACGAATCATTAGAACCGTACCTAAAACTCGTGAACGAAAAATACCTAATAACTGTGGAATCAAATGGTGATACCATTAATAAGAACCTATATCATTTAATACAAGATAAGGGTTATACAAACTACAATGGGAAACGATTTGCATCCGCAATTGGATATGAAAACGCATTGAGGAAACTCATTATAAAGATTAACATGGAAACCTCAATAAATTTCTATCAGGAAGTTCTAACTTTACCAAACGAACAACTGTTAGCTCTTTTCAATCCCACAATGACTCAGGACTCACCCGATGAGTATATGGCAATGAGGTAAAAGATAAATGTCAAACTATTTATATATCAAGAAAGAATAATTCAAGATATTTATTAGTTATGACGTACCAAATTTCCGATTCCGAAAGACAGAGAATACTCGGTCTTCATGGTATAAACCCTGACGAGAATTACTTAAAACAAAGGCTCGCCGAATGTAAATTCACTAAGGATGGAAAATATGTACTATTTGAAAATAATATTTATTCTTCTGAAACAGGTGAGTTAATACCGTTGACAGAAAAATGGACGTTAAGTGATACCTTTCACACAATTGGTGACTTGGCATCAGCAGGATTAGATTTCGTCTTCCCTGGATCTGGTGCAATTATCGACACATTAAACGCTATCAGTTATATAATCGAGGCCCAATTTAAGTCTGATCCTAAAGAGAAAAGAATGTTATATGTGATGGCAACAATAACATTTGCGTTTGTTATTGTTCCTGGCGCATTACAGACAAGTATTACCCCATTGAAAATCTTTTTAAAGACAGGTAAAGGGGCAGAAAAGGCGGTTGTTCAAAAGGGGATTAAACTGGTACCTAAATTTATCGATAAAATTGTATTAGGAATTCCAAGGATGGTTTCAAAAGCGTTACAAAGCCCGTTAGCTAAAAAATTATTGGGTAAATTCGGAATTGTAAAAATTGGAAAAATCATAGATAACTTTATCTTAGCGATAAAAACTAGTGTCGATGATATTTTTGGTGTTGTTGCAAAGGAAGGGGTTAAAGTTGGTGGTAAAACCGCAACCAAGGCAACAGTAAAGGGTGCCGCCAAAGTAGGATCCAAAACCTTATTAAAGACTGAAAAGTTCTCGATGATAAAGTTCTTCCAAAAGACCGCGCAAGGTATAAGGGGAAAATATGTGATGAAAAAATTCGGGTTTGCCGCAGGTAAAGAATATGGTTATATAATTAAAGCTGGTACGTCGGGACAAAGAGTAACAATTATTAAAGGTATGAGTGATGGTGTTGTAGTAAAAAACGTGCTAGGCGGCAACTCGTATTTTGTTCCAATTACACAATTTCTTCGTGGAACGGTGGGTGCCCCATGGGCACATAAAGGTTATTCCGAAGCGGTACCATTTTTTATAAAAATGTTTGCCCGTTCAATCCTTCCTGATGGGTCTGGATTGAATTATGCTGAAATGGATGCGATGCCCGACCTTAACCCTGACCAGACATCATTAGAGTCACTCGCGTACCTACGGGACGAATTGGCGGCGTATGAAGGTAATATGGGAGCTTACTCCGTAAACACAACAGTTACCGCTTTCCAAGAGGGATTAATTGCATTAGGATACCCATTATCAAGATTCGGGGTGGACGGAAAATTCGGACCCGAGACTCAAGATGCATTAAAACAATTCCAACTTGATGCCAAACTCGAATCATCACAAGGAAAGATGGACAGACTAACAGCAGATAAATTGGCTCTTGAATTGAGAGCTCGTGGGATTCCAGGTTCAGAGGAACTACAAAATACATTAAATTCAATTTAATTTGGTATTCTGAAATAATTTATTTATATTTGTATCACGTTTCCCTGTTCGTAAAATAGGGTGGTGGAGCAGGTGGGGAACCATCAGCCTTAAATGAAAAAGGTCGGATAATATCCGACCTTTCTTTTTAACTCTCCATCGTGGGTTTCAACCACAACGTATCTCCTTTGAAGATGTAATCCTTTAATTTTGAATAATCATTCAAAAAGTCCAAAGTTTTCAATGTGTCATGTTTGAAACACTTAAACAATTCATCTTTGATTCTTTCAGTAGAAACTACACCCATTTTAAGATCATAGTCGTAGAAGTATATTTCACTCCACATTTCGTGGGGTATTTTAAAACCTTTGGTGATCGCAAATCTAATCGCCCGGAGAATCCTCAGAGGATCATCATCAAATGTGACCTTTATATCCAATGGTGTTCTTAAAACCCCTTCTTTAAGATCCTCAAGACCGTTAAAGAAATCAATAATTTTACCATCGTCACCTTTTGCCATCGCATTTAAGGTAAAGTCACGCCTCTCCAGATCGTCATATAACGTCCCTGGACGAACTATCGGTGTCCGAGTACCTGGGAGATACCCTATCTCCTTTCGAGCCATTACGAAGTCTGCAACACCGCTGTACTTATGTCCTTCGGGGAATTTGGCTCGGATAGTGAAACATCCGGGTGTTTCCAGAAAAATTTCGAACTTTTCTGCGGTCAGATAATCACTTAACACCAGAAACATATCAGACGCTTCCGTGTAGTCTCGCAATAACATCTCGTTAGGAACTGCAACATAATCAACATCCTTAGATTTCAATCCAAGGATCTCATCACGTATTTTTCCACCTACTTCATAAAATTTGAACATATCTTTTCTTTTAAATTTATACAAAGATAATTGTTTTTCTGAGAAAAAAAAACTATATTTAATATATTATGAAATTAGTTTTTATATCTGACACCCACGGGTTACATCATTCAATGCTCCATCCCATACCAGAAGGGGATATATTAATTCATGCGGGTGACCTCACAAATGTTGGATCTGAAAAGGGTTTACGGGATTTTGTGTACTGGTTTCAAAACATAAAAGGGTTTGATACTAAAATTTTTATTGCTGGTAACCATGATTGGTGTTTCGAAAGGAAACCAGATTGGTTAACCAATTATATTAACGATGAGAATCTATCTCAATCAGATTGTGTATATCTTGAAGATGAATCGTATACCATTGAAGATCCCGAATTTTCAAGACCAATAAATTTTTATGGATCCCCATGGCAACCAGAATTCTGCGCTTGGGCATTTAATGTTCCAAGAAGTGAATTGTACAAATATTGGGAGAAGATACCTGAAGACATTGACATTTTAATTACCCACGGACCACCAGAAGAAATTCTAGACCTCAATATGAGAGGTGAACTTTGTGGTTGTTCTTCACTTAGATATCATGTGGAGAGGGTTAAACCGTTCATACATGTATTCGGGCACATACACGAACACCATGGATATGAAATTCATGGCGGTACGACGTATATTAATGCAACAACATGTACCCCAAGGTACGTACCATCAAATAAACCAATTGTGGCTTCGTTAAGAGAACTTGACGGGACATTTATAGTAAACATACAAGACCCATGGAATTATTAACAGTAGTAATATCAACAAGAAAAAAAGACGACGAACTTTTAAGAAGGATTAAGAAATCATTTTCTCATCCGAAAACCGAAGTCCTCATCTATGAAAATGATAATAAAATGTCATTGGCAGAGGTGTATAATAAAGGATTAACAGAAGCCAACAATAATCTTGTTGTATTCATGCACGACGATCTTATTATTAATTCTACCAATATGGCACATAAGATCGATAAGTTGTTTGAAAAATTTCCTGATTATGGTATTATTGGTGTTGCCGGAACGACCGACTTATCAAACGGTACGTGGTGGAGTATTCGGAAATCAATGCACGGAAAGATGGGTCATACTAAAGACGGAAAGACATGGACGAATAAATATTCCAAAGAATCATATGTTGATACATTAAAAGATGTTGTAACAGTCGATGGGGTCTTCTTCGTTGTAGACAAAAGAAAAGTCACCCGTATATTTGATACCGATTTTAAAGGTTTCCATTTCTACGATATTCCGTTCTGTATCACTAACTACCTGGATGGTGTTAAAATTGGTGTTACAACCAAATTTGATATGATCCATAAATCCATTGGGGAAACAAATGAACAATGGGAAGAGAATAGGAAACAATTTGAAGAAAAGTATAAAGATGTTCTCCCAATCAAAATGACCAATAATAAAACGGTGGAAGAGAGTTTGAATTATTCCAGAGATAGTATTGGTGTTGGAATGGTAACATATAAGGCCGAGGACAGAATTAAACAATCTGGGAAAACGATTCCAGGCTGGGTTAAACACTTTGTTATCGTCAATGATGGAACACCATACGATGAATCGTCATATCCCGAACACGCCCACATAATCCAACATGAGGAAAATAAATCTGTTGGTCAGGCCAAGACCACCGCAATCAATTACCTTATGGAACAGGGTTGTGACCACATTTTTATAATTGAGGACGACATTTTAATTCAGAACGAAGATGTGTTCGATAGATACATTAAAACATCCCTCAATACGGGAGTTAAACACCTGAACTACGCATTACAGGGTCCAGCCAATAAGAAAGGGGCTAAAGGATTTGAAAACTTGGAAGAACGAGCACAACAAGCCAATCTTACTGAACCGAATCCAAGACAAATCGTAAAATACCCTGACGGGTATGAAATTGCAATGTATCCTAATTCAGTCGGAGCATTCTCATATTACCAAAGAGAGGTTCTTGAAAAGATCGGTGGGTTTGATAATGTATATAAAAATGCATGGGAACACGTTGACCATACAATGGAAGCTTACAAACAAGGATTTACAACCCCTTATTGGTGGTTTGCCGATATCAATGAATCGTGGAAGTATATTAAAGATATTGAAGGGTGTATTGAAAACTCAACAATTGGACATACCCCAGAATGGCAAGAAAATTATCGAAGAGGATATTTACACTTCAAAAAGAAGCATGGGTTTGGGCCAACCGAAGTCCCCGATAGTAAACCTGAACAGATTCAGAATGTTATGAATTTTCTTTTTCAAAATAAATAAACTATTTATAATTAAACCTTTAAACATTATGTTAATACCCATAATTATTACAGCTGTAATCGTACTAACAATCGTATCGATTATTATCTTCAAAAAGAAGCCGACGCCACCAGTACCGTCACCATCAGTACCATCACCAACGGCATCATCACCATCACCATCGCCAACACCATCACCACAACCATATACAACCGTATACGTTTATAATGCGGATTATAATACTCAGGATATCAATTCAATTAGGGTTGAGGGAGTATTAGTGACAGGAGGTATATTACCACTTGAGCCTGGAAATGGTGATACTTATATTACTCTAAAAAGAGGACCAGATTTGGACATTCAAGTCACATTTTCAGGGTTACCAGCAGGAACCGAGTCATTATCAATTGAGACGGGAACATATAAAGATTGTATTAGTGGGCCCGCAACCATACAGGAATTTACGAATATTAAGGTCGACGGAACTAAGATCAATATTGACTATGACGAAGTTGGTTGTTAAAAATTAATATATTTATTATTTGGTATTGTAAAATATTTTTTTTACATTTGTATTTGTTCTTTGAAAATATGGGGGTGACCTGGCTTTTGACTGGAGTTTTAAAAAGTACATGGGCACGTAGTCAGATATCATCTATGACTTTAATCTACGGTGGTAGTTTATAGACGGCAACGTATATAGCAACATGGAAGTAGCAGGCTTGCTTGCAACTTCTGAAGTAACAGCATAGTCTCAGACTAAGTTTTTACGAGGGGTCGGGGAGTACCAACCCAGCAACAGAAGCTCTAAAGGTGGACACCACCTAGTGTGTCAGATGTCTCGTTTGAGGTTCTACATTAATACAAGTGAATTTCCCACAGTTTCGGTTAACGATGGAAAAATAGGAATCCGATATTTGTTTGTTATGAATAACAAAATAAACGTGTAGTCCATTTACGGTTTGGCTGCAACACCGGGGTTCGACCCCCCGCACCTCCACTAAACACTATCGTTCATTGACATATAGGAGAATTATATTATGGAAGTATTATCATTTCTATTAGGGATGGGTGCTGTGCTGTTAGTCGCCTTGGCGATTGGTGGCGTTGTCGCTCTTGTTAAAGTAGGAAAACTAAAAACTCATGTGAACATAAATCACAATAACAGATCTTCGGAAATGCAAAACATATATCGTCAATTCGATGACGTATATAAAGCAATGGATTCCCGTTTTGATAAAATGGACAATAAGTTCACGGGTGTAGTTAACGACATTAATCTACGACTCGCGAACATAGATAATAAAAAGTAGTTGAAGATCGATAGTGTTTAAAATATCCTTCCTGGGTGGAGCGCATCCCTGATGTACAGGATAATCGGCCGTAAAAGACTCCAAACTAAGAGGTGACTGACTATAATTCTAGCGGTGACCTCTTTTTTATTTGTATAAACGAACAAAGAGGCCGAAGCCTCTTTGCCGAGATTGTACACACCTCCTTTGTTTTTGAAAACTTTATCGTGATGTGGAGACCAATCCACACCCTCGATAATAAATACCCAGAGGGGTTGTTTTTTGTTAGGATCTTCCTAACTTTTTATTAAGTCGAGCCTCCTTATTTATTCGCTTCATTTCTTTATGACTTATGGTTGACTCATTTACGAATCCCTGAGCCATATTCGTGTACCCTTGTTCAATTGGTTTTGGGTTGACTAGTGCCGTGTCTTTAGCTGCAACTTCAGGTTCAAGCCCTAATCTTTTTTGATCTATTGGTAGATCTTTTCCTGAATATTCTGTATAAGAAGATTTCATTGCGTCTAAGGCGGATTGTCCCTTATACGTTCCCGCAGATAATCGATTATAAATTTTATTTATATATTCTGGTTTTTTAGTAAGTCGACTAAAATACGTTTTCATTTCAAGAGTAGGTATTTCGGCGCTAATATCACTACTAATCTCTTGCTCCATGATCTTATCACCCTGAACTGGATTTAAACCTGGATTTGACATTTTTGTTGTGTCTATTCTGGCTGGTTCGATCTTCTGAGCAACTGGGGCTTTCAATTTCGCTTGGATGGCGGGAACGTCAGCGTCTGTAAATTGTTGACTAAATTCAGGGGCGACTTGGGCTAGTTTTTCTTGTGTTTTCGGACCAAACATATTGTCAATCTTTAAACCCCCTAACATTTGTTGCACTTGACCAATTGAGTTAGATTTACAACCTACCTTATTTACACCGCCCTGACAAGGTTGGAACCATCCTGTTTTCCCACCACTACTTACAGCTTGAGCGGTATCTTGACCAATTTCAGGTTGTGTATTAGTTTCTGCCCCTTTTTGTAATACCGCCAGAAAGTTCTTTTGATTTTCCGCTCCCGTAAAGTCGAGATTTGTTAATTTAGTTTGTATATCACTTACCAAATCAGTTCCATATCTTCTTTGATATTCATTTTTGACGGTCTCAATAGCATCTGCACCATTATATTTTCTTCCCTGAAGATAATAAATTTGTGAATATGCGTTTTTCATATCCCTACTATCAGAATTAAATAAACGACCATCCAAACTGTTATGAAGGTACCTTGTGACCCTAGTGATTTCACCTGCGGTAACTGGTTGATTTCTCTTTTGTTTCCACTTATCAGTACCCGTTTTCCCACCAATAAGGTTAGACGTAACATTACCAACCTTGTCTATGAACCCTTGTTCTTCGATAATTTCTTTATTCTCAATTGCGGTCATTGTCGAATCATAATACATCAATCCTGAGATCTTCTTTAAGGACTCCTTTAACATTTCTTTATTATCTTCCATTGTTTTGTTTTTTATATAAATATATTATTTTAGTTGATTAGCGTGTCCCCTAGATATTTTAGACCCAACGACATCTGACCATTTTGAATTCATGGCGACTTGATTGGCTGGTCCTCGTTGAACTCCACTTTCCCACTTTCCAACTTCTGGGTATGGGGGATTATCCTCAGTACTATTACTCTTACCATATTCCCCACCATCTGAGGTACTTGTTGAAGATGTTCCAGCGGTTGATATAGATGGTTCTGACGAAGCCGTATCTGTTTGTTCGTCCACATCTTGACCCACCACATACCCATCGCTTTCTGGATCTGCGTTTGAGACACTATCGTACTCAAGATCGTCAGAAATATCCTGTTTTAGAATTAAACTTGCTAATTGTTTTTCAGATATGATATACTTCATGTAAATAAATATTAAAAAATTTGTTTAAATGTATTGCCAATCCAAATATTCTTTATATATTTGAAGTGTCTAATATAAAAACTTTGAAATTATGAAAAAATTCTTGTTTCTTTTACTGTTCATTCCGTTCCTTTTTGGATGCGAATATGACAACTTTCTGTATTACACAGAAATTAGTGAACCCCACTTGACTGGAAAACCTTGGACTTTTGTTGATTATAAGATCCAAGTGATCAGTTCAATTTCCCCCGTAGAAGTGATTCTAAATGACACCGTCTGTATCAATGCCTTTGGTGAACAGAGTTATGTTAGTGAAGGAATATTAATGCAGCAACATTTTGATTATACTTCCCCTGACCGAAGATTCGTTAAGGGAGTAACCCAATGGGAGTTTGATGACAACAGTCTTACGTTATATATTAACGGGAACACGGATATACGATATCCAGTGACCTTCCCAAACTACATGATGAAAGAGTATGACAAAATGGTCGTTGATAATCCATTGATTGGGGCTGTGACCAACTATTCTTTTGAATCGAACGCACAAGGGGCAAACTACCCAACCGAGTTGGTTCTATTGAGCCCCGAAATTGTAAGTGATTTACTATTATCCAATGGTATGAGGGATAAGGCCGTAACTGTACAGGTGTTATTGATTTTTAGACGTTAAATGTCATAGATTGTTGGATCAATCTTGGCATACATTTTGATAAATTGTCCAGCTTTTGCATTTGCTTCATCTTCAATGGGACCACCTATATCGGGTGGTCTCACTTTTAATTTACCGTCCTCCCATTGTTTGTGATGGGTTAACTCATGGGCTGAACTTCTCATTACGTCAACTAACATTCGATTTTCAACATAGATCTTAATAACCTTGTTTTCTTTTGTATAATCGTAGTTCGCCGTGGTTTTCAATCCATCCCTTTTAGATAATAGGGCAATTGTTGGTGGGTTTTTAATCCCCAATTCTTTCACCACGAATTTGATAAACCCCGTTAATTGTTTAATCTTTTTCTCGTCCATTTTAAGCTAAATTTGGTTCGGCTTGAATAGGATCTACCGCAACACCGTTGATCAATATTTCATAATGTAAATGTGGTCCCGTAGATCTCCCTGGATGTGGGTCGTTTTTACCCCCACCTGAATAACCAATCACAGCTCCCTTTTTAATTTTTTCTCCTGGTTTAACCACCATTTTACTTAAATGACAAAATTTGGTTTCTATTCCATCATTATGTTTTAGTCTGATGTGGCCACCACATGGGTCAGGAGTGGTGTCTTTTGATTTAAGAACCATAGCATCTAACGGGGCATATATGGGTGTTCCGGAATTGGTGGAGATATCTACCCCTTTATGGTTTTTAGTTCCTACCGCAACATTTCTATTACCGAAATTACTAGATATTTTGGCGCTATGACCCAATGGGTGCATCATTTCTTTTCCTTTAGGTATGTTTATCACCGGCTCTTTACCACCTTTATTGGTGGCCGCCAATGCGGAAAAATTGGTGGTATTTTGAAGCCCCGACAGAAATTTATAAAGATTTGGAGCGTCCTTTTCTATATTAATATCGTCAAATCTTGCAGACATTTCTGGGGACAACGCACCAGTGGGTAACCCTAATTTACCTTTAGTAGCATCAGAGGTACTGGCGCCAACCTTTTTAGCGAGTTCAGGATTGTTGACGGCAATCTTGGCGGCTTGGCCCGCCCCCCAATCTTTAATTCCTTCGAATAAAAATTTGGCTTGGGTTTCTGTAATGATTAGTTTCATATGACTATAAATATATCTAATGTTAGGTTTTAGATATTTATATATGAAATGTCAATTAATTTTTTACTCCAGGCCACACGTATCATTCATAATGGGAATTATGATGATACTGAAATTAGAATGATCTATGATTATTTACGAAATCTTGACTATTCGGTTTTAATTGATTATTTTAGTACATATACAGTTTTAAGGTACAATAATGACTTGGAATTATGTGTTGAAGTGATCGATAATATGATCGTAATATTGGAGAAAGAAGAAGAATATGAAAAATGTCAAGTTTTATTAAACAAAAAAGAAGAGTCGTCAGACATAATGAATATAAAAGAAAATAACTATGAGCGTCCTTAACATGTCAGATGAGGAGAAAAAAGAAATCCTCGAAAAACACAAAGCAGCAACTAAAGAAGTTCGTGATAGAATGGCAGCTGAAAAAGGTGGACTAAAATCCCCAAAAGAAGAAAAGAAAGGTTAAACAATGAATATCACTAAAGAACAATTTGATGAAGCCTATAACATGTATCCTCCAAATTGGTGGACTCGAATGGCGTTCAAATATTTTTCAAAGTCCACAGAAAGAAAAAATATGAAACCATCAATCACTATTACGGTGATTCTTGGTGTTCTGTTCATGACAGGAATGTTGGGCACAATAATGAAATGGCCTCGCGCTGTAATAGGAACTGTTACCATATGTTATATGATAGTCCTATCGATACTTGTGTTTTCTTTATTAGCGGCGGTTTGGATGAATAATGCCCGAATTAAAAAGATAGCTAAAAAACTTGGCGTCTCATTACAGGATTATAACCAGTTATCGGATATCTTTTATGACGATTAATCCTTCTTTTCTTTAGTTTTCTCTTCTTTCTTCAGGTTTGTACCATAATATTCGATCATGCCAAATTGGGGAGACAAGTAAAACCGCAGAATGTATTTTTCCTTCTTTAGTTATCTGATATATGTGGGAGCTCCACGTTTGTTCAAATGGATGGGCCCATTTCGTGTCGATAAACATTTTTTGGTTTCCTGCCTTTGATACAATCATCGGCCAATTACAATAATTAACTTCCCCTGACACATATGCAACCCCATCTAGTACATTAATGTGGTCATATTTGGCTAATGGTGAATTTGGATCTAACCCCGTCACAGGAAGTTTGTCATAATCTGGCCAATCCCGGGTACGTATGTTTTGAGGGACATTATACCATGG
>Ga0307375_10005577_pt1 | contig 11787 bp, 10 predicted proteins | sample TR1MG_FD_202531 | JGI IMG/M metagenome (GOLD analysis project Ga0307375, IMG submission 202531) | Soil microbial communities from Risofladan, Vaasa, Finland - TR-1 | ecosystem: Environmental > Terrestrial > Soil > Coastal area > Acid sulfate soil | place: Finland: Risofladan, Vaasa | collected... | reverse complement strand
TCCGTGGGTCCTCGTTATGAGCTCGCGCTTCTCCAGTTCATCAAGATAGCGTCGAACGGTCATGTCTGAGACGTTGAGTTCAACCGCAAGTTCAGACACTGTGCGATAACCCTTGCGCATAAGGATGGCTCGAAGATTCTCAATACGGCTCTTCACTCTTCAACTCCATAGCTAAATGTCGCCTTCCGGGATGTGATGGACGTTCGAAGGGTTCGTCCGCAGTAATTCCTCAGCAATCCTAACCGCGCCATCAACATCGCCGTGCAGTGACGAATATTCATCTTCCACCAGTGACGTCAGGGCCTCGGCAACTGCAAGCCGAAGTGATCGATATTTAGCGACAAGCATTTCCAGGAACCGCGCGTCTGTGAAGCCGCACGCGATAGAGCTGATTGGGCCCATGCTCAGCTGGTCCTGCAACAAACGGGCAACGGTGTGTCTCCGAAAACTGTGCCACCAAGGTCCGACAGACACGTTCCCGACCTGCTTTGCGGCACTCGCCATGTCCCGGTAAAGCCCTTCATGGGCGCACAGATATTCAAAGTGCACGTTCGGAAACCTTATCCATACTGGATACTCGTCCTGAGCAAGGCGCGGGATTGGGGAAGGTATGGATTGTACCTCACGTGTCCAGTCCATAAAGTGCGTGGCACCGCCGCACAACTGTATGCACGCGCCAAACCGAGCACCGTCTTCTCTGTACTCTTTTCCGATATCCTCTAACGCCTCTAGAATCGCCTCCGCAACGCAGGAGACAACCTGCTTGCGCTTCTCGCCGTCAAGATTGTCTCGATGGTGCCGTAAGGCATAGTCCACGATTGACGCTGACCAAGGGGAGCTAAACCGAAAATCCTCGGCTTGAAATCCGTCAACATACAGGATTCGACTTGTCGGATTCGAACGTGGACTTCGAAGGATTTTCATGAAGAAGGAATGAACTGCGTCCTTGAGAGTAGTGACCGATGTAATAGAGGCCTCCAGATATTCTTCAAGATGAAGTATGTACTTCTCTCCCTCGAACTTGTGGCCCTGAGTGAACAAACCGAAGTCAGTTGCTCTCTCCGGCCACAGAAAGCCATTGAAGTCGAACATATTCCATGCTTCATTATGTGTTGAGAACGATAGGTCAACATCTGAGGGATGCACTGGCGGTTTCAACGGAATCTGATCACGGTTTTCGATGCTTGTCACATAATGCGCTATCCTATTGGTCGCCAGGATATTTTCAGAAAAAGCTGGATCATGCCGTTGCGCCGCCACAGCGTCGTATACCTCGTCAAACCGACCGGCATCCAGAGGATCCGCGATCGACCCCGCCCCGTCGTACAGGCCGTACATGATTCGGATCCATTCGGCATACTCGGAGTGCCGACTATCCTGCAGTTCGCCAAGGATGTACTTCCCGGCTGCGCGACGCTCCTCTTCGCTGTTCTGGCCGAGGATAGAAATTGCTTTGTCCAGTCGATTGCCGGAACCTTCGGCAATTTCCGCGAACCACGAGTAGAACAGTACGTGAGTCGCATCCATCATTGTCCGTCGCACAAGCCGTCCAGATTTCCTCGCCACATTGAGAACTTGTTCCGGAGGGCGATTGTATGCAGCTTGAGTCCCTGACACCGCTTCAGCCGTTATTGCGGCACTGAGGTTCATAAGATCGTCCTGTATGTGCGTATGTGCATCGACAACCGGAATGCCGTTGATACCGGAATAGATCCGTTTAAAAGTCTCTTCCTTATGCGTCATAGCGATCTCTCCTTGCGACGTCGTCGATCCCCCAAAGAAGGAGACCACAAGTTACTTCACTTTATAGCGCCTGCTGTCATTCCCTGTACCAGGTGGCGTTGAAGGAAGATGAAGATGATCATGAGCGGAATGCTGCTCACTGTGCTTACTGCCATGACCGAGTTCCAGTTTATTCCGAAGGCCCCAAAAAACTCCCCCATTCCTACAGTAACAGGAGCCGCTTGCCATCCGGTTGTCAGAGTCACACCAAACATGTATTCATTCCACGCTCCCAGAAACGCCCAGGTTCCTACCGCGACGAATGATGGCGTCATGAGCGGGATGACCACCCGTATCATGGCCCCGAGCCGATTGCATCCATCGATCATCGCAGCAGACTCGAGTTCAGAGGGAACACTATCCAGGTAGCTTTTCAACATCCAGATTGTAAATGGCAGAACAAACGAAGTATCGGCCATGATTAGCACGATGTAGGTGTTAAATAGATGAAGCGTCTTCGCGAGGTCGAAATACGGAACGATCAGAACGATTCCCGGGAACATCTGCATGACAAGCGTGGTGTACAACAGAACCTCCCGGCCCTTGATCTCCATACGTGAGAATCCGTAGGCCGCAAGAGTTCCGACAATCAGGCATAGAACCGTGACTGATGTCGAAATAAAATAACTGTTGAAGAAATAATGAAGCCACTTTTGGCTGTCTATAATCGTTTGGTACCCAGACAGTGAAAAGCGTCGTGGGATAAGATGGGGTGGCACGGAAAAGATTCCCATGATCGGCTTCAAACTGGTGCTGATCATCCAAAGTACCGGAAAAAGCAGAACAACTGTGATCAGAACCATAACCAGTGTCCGTAGTACCGACCAAGTTCGATGGCTCCATTTCATATCCGGTTGCTCCTGATATAGGCTCTGATGTAGATGATGCTGCAGACGGACAAAAACGCAAACATAAGTACACTCACGGCCGCGCTGTAGGAAAAGTTGCCGGACATGAATGCTTCTCGATAAACGTAGAATGCCAACGTTTGGGTGGAACTCTGAGGCCCCCCACCGGTCATTAGCTTGACCAGATCAAAGTGACCGAACGTCGTGATGAAGTCCAGCAGCGTCATTGTCAGCACAGCGGGCCATACAAAGGGTACCACCGCGTAGCGCAGTTCTCCCCAGTACGAGGCCCCCTCTACTCTCGCAGCTTCGAGCAGGACTTCGGGAACAGATTGCATAGCTCCGAGCAACAGCACAAAGTAAATAGGATATGTTTTCCAAACATTCACATTCACGAGTGCGCCGAGTGCACTGCTGGTCCGTCCGAGAAAGTCGATTGGTTGCTGAAGAACTCCGGAGTTTACGAGGGTGAAGTTCACCACGCCAAACGGGTTGTACAGTAGACCCCACATAAGAGCTGCGGCAGCTGTTGAAAATAACCATGGGAGAATCCACAGACCCCTGAATAGATTCCGTGCCCAACCCAGTCCATTTGATGCAAACATCAGCAACGCGAGGATCCAAGCGAAGAGGGCATGAAAGATCAAGGAGCCAAATGTGAATATGAGCGTGATTCTCACACTTGACCAGAACTCCCCGCTTGTCACGACCTTCCCGAACTCCGAAAGTCCCAGCCAGGCAACGTGAGAGGTCTGAAAACTGAACGAGGTAAGGCTCATTTGAATCGTTTTGGCAACCGGATATACGGTGATCAGCGCCAATAGCAGGTACGCGGGTAAAATGAAGAGGTATCCTCCCGCCTGCTTAACTAGGAGGCGCCGGAACCTCTTCTCAGCCCAACCTGTAGTGGAGTTCTGCTCAGCTCTCACGTATCTGATCTCCTGCATGCATGGGATATTCGCGAACCCCGGATTGGCAGGAACTTGCAAAAACTGCAAGCAACGCAACCCCCTGAGCGGCCACCTCCCGGCGGTGGCTGACACCGCCGGGTTATCGCCACTCGTATTCGTGATCCGCTATTTGACCAAACTATTCCACGAGTCAGCGGCGTCGGATAGTGCCTGCTGTACTGACTTCTGTCCTTGCACAGCAGCCTGTATATTGTTGATAAACGCCGTCTGTACCTTATCTGCATTTGGAATTACGGGAAATAGAATCGAGTTAGGATTCTGGATCATTGCAGGAGCCTGACTCAACACTGCGCTGCTCTGGACGAACGGATCGCTTGCCATGCTCTTGATTCCCCACGGCAGTCCAGTCACCTTGACCATCATGCTTGCGACTGGGTCGCTCATCATGTATTTGATGAAGTCCCATGCCTCTTGTTTGTGCTGCGATTTCGCGGACATCGAGAGGCCACTACCACTCACCACGTATCCGCCGGCGGCGGTAGTCATCGGAGGAGTATAGGCCGGCGTCAGATCCGGATTCGCCTGCTTGGTGATCGTCGTAATAAAGGGACCGTCGAACGTATAAGGTGTTTCATTCGCGGCAAAGTACTCCCGTGTCTGCTTTGCGGTTTGTGCCAGTGGATCCGGCACAATCACCTTTTGGTCGACCAGCGATTTCATGTAATCAAGAGCCTTGACGCCCGCTGGCGAGTTAAACGCTGCAGTTCCATCGGCATTTTCGAATTGTCCACCGTACTGCGCAAGGAACAGACCAAATGTCATCATGGCCTGATATGCAGCGTCTGAGCTAAGGGCAAGTGATGCACCGTAGACATTTTTCTTCGGATCAGTGAGCGTCTTGAGCTGACTGATCAACTCGGTTAGGCTCGTAGCAGGCTGCAATCCCGCTGCCTTTAGCATCGGGGGGTTATAAGCAACTGCAAATGGATACACGTAGATGTAGATTGCCTTGATCTCACCACGATACTTAACGAGTGCGGGGCCAACAAACCGGTCCTTGTAAGCTGCACCTTCCTTATCAAGCCATGGTCCGAGGTTCTCAAGCATGCCCAACTTGTCCAAAGTGGACATCCAGACACCCTCCATGCCCAGAACATCCTGCTGAGTTCCTGCTTGAGCCATGGCGATTTCGGTATTATGCGTGTCCCACCAGTTGTGATCGATCACGTCCACAGTCACGTTGGGGTATTTGGCTTCGAACCCGCTGACCAGCTTATCCATAACGCTGCTGCTCCATTCGTTCTTCCACCACTCTACCCAAACTATCTTTGTTTTCGCTGTAGCTGACATCGTAGCAGCTTTGGCAGTTGCCTCGCTCTGACCTCCTGCGAAAACTGCGAAAGAGCAGACAAAGAAAAAGACGATAGCAAACACAATTGCTCCAACTTTTCTCATTTCCTTCCTCCGTTGACGGATAGTTCCGATTTGGTCGGAGAGCCACCGCATTTACCATTTCCTCCTTCATACTCAGATTTCCGGATGCACCGAATGATCATCTACGGTCGTCAATGTGTGACTCTTCGCACAATTATTGCATCCGTTTTGTGCGTAAGTCAACAAATATCTTTCGATTTAGAACGCAATCGAGGATTATCGTCGTTCTTGGCAGGCACATGGTGAGATCACAATTATACCGGCAAATCACTCGTTGCCGTAGCTTGTCTTCGGCTTGCGGGAGACTCTGGTGTCCCCGCGGGATCTTGGAGTGACTGTCGTGCCAGGGCCGCAAGATCCGCAGTGAGGCGAAGGCGCCACGCGGATTCGTCGGATCAACCAAATTGAACGGATGGATTCGACCGCTAAGGTACATCTCAACTTTTTTGATCGTCACATGAATCAAGTAGTGTAGCAAATCGCCTAACTTTTTTCTTGACAACTGAGACCCGATGGAATAATGTAAATCATTTTCCGTCACTCATGTTCGTTAGGTGTTCACTTTCGAACAAATTGGATTATGGGAGCCGGATGTGAATCATGAATGAATGGAGACGGCAGGATCTGAAGCCATTATGGCGACTGACCGGGTGCCAAATTGGGGCAACGTGATCAAACCTGCGGGAGGCAGGTGCTCGCTTTTTTAGGGGAAAATTCCGGATACATTGCGGCGATCAAGGAGCTTGCGGCAGATTCCACGACCGAGCACCCTAATGTTACAGCGAAGTATCATTCCCTTCTGTGGGACAAATGGGGCCTGAGCTTCACCCCGGAATTCGCGAATCCGAGATCGAAAGGATGATGCAATCTTTTGACTTCGAGCGGTGCATTCAGTCTCAAGTGGCGGAACTGTTTCGAACTCATCTGTCGATGACGAGTGACGTGAATATAGAGGGGCTAAATGGCAGATCGCATGGGAAAATTGTTGGAGATCCTTGCACGTAAAGGCTATCGGAGCGTGCCACAGCTGGCCGAGCACTTGGAAGTCTCCGAGATGACTGTAAGAAGATACCTCTCCAAACTGGAGCTGCAAAGTCTCGTAAAGAGAACCCACGGAGGTGCGTTTGCCGGCCAGGACATGATCGAAGTTGACTACCGCGTTCGGGAAACAGTGATGAGAGCAGAAAAGGAGGCGATTGGCAGACTTGCTGCCAGTCTCATTCAACCCGGCGAATCGGTCTTCATTGACTCCGGAAGTACCGCGGCCTTTCTTGCTGGGGCCATCGACGACACGAAAAGAATAACGGTGATTACAAACTCCACAGTTGTTCTTCAGACGCTCGAGAATAAGGAAAACGTGGAGACCATATGCATCGGTGGCAAAGTGCATAAGCCTTCTCATTCGTTGGTAGGCGTTTTGGCAGAAGACGCAGTCAAGCAGTTCCGCTTCACCAAAGCATTCATCGGGACGAACGGAGTCGACCTGGCGTATGGTTTCAGTCAAGTCAACGTGGAGGAGGTGCCGGTCAAAAAGACAGTCATTTCAAACTCCCAAGAGGTAATAGTGTTGGCGGACAATTCGAAGTTTAGCCGGTCGGTTCTGATGGTTTTTATGCGCCTCGAGCAAGCCGGTACCGTGATCTCCGACTGGGGTCTGCCGGCAGAACATCGGCAAACGCTGGAGGAAAAAGGAATACACTTGATTGTCGCCCTTCCCCCCTCTTCGCGTGCGGTTACCCGCAATGATCTATAGCTCATCGAACAGTCGATCACTCTACATCGTGTTGCTCATCTGTTTCATCCTTATGGGGAGCGTTGTAACGCTCTTCGGCTCACTTATCGCGGAGGTCATACGCGCATATAGATGGAGCTACGCCGAAACAGGCATCGTCCTTTCCGCACCCGCATTCGGCTTCTTCTTGTCCAGCTTGAGCGCCGGCATCCTTTCGCAAAGGATTGGCCCCAAGACGGTTATGATTGCAGGAATGATAGTATTGGCAATTGCGTTGTTCTTTTTCGGACACTGGCCAAACGTCGGTCTGAACGTTTTTCTCAATTTTGCTGTTGGCATTGGATTAGGAACGAATGAATCGCTCACAAACTTTCTCGTCGTGCGCATGGAGACTGGAGGGCGAAGCCGTCTGATGAATCTCATGCATTCCTCTTGGTGTGTTGGCGCATTCATTGGACCGTTCGCGCTTGCAGACATTATCCACTTGGGTTTGGATTGGAGAATTGCATATCCGGTTATCTCACTCACAGTTGCCGTGATTACGATTATACTGTCAAGAATAAAATTCCCAATGTTACGGTCAGTGGCATCGAAGTCTCCAGGCCAGACAGAGATTGGAACCGGTGCATCTCGCGGCCCGGGCAGAATAATCTTATTATGCGCGACATCAATATTCGTGTACGTTGGTGTAGAGAAGGGAATGTACGGATGGATTTCCGATTTCTTTGCGCGGGTATTACATTCCGCTCCATCGGTAGGCACGGCGATGGTCGGAGTCTACTGGTTTGGTCAATTCCTTGGTCGACTCTTCCTTGCCATACTTTATAACGGAAGCCGACAGCAAGTTGTCCTTCTGTTACTATCGTGTGCAACCATCGCCGGTGTACTTCCGCTTGTGCTCATTCATGATCCAGTAATGGCAATGTTCCTGACCATTTTGATCGGGCTAGCAAACTCTGGGATCTTCCCCATCATTGTTTCCCTTGCCGGAAAGTATTCGGCAACAAGCAGATCAATAGGTTTCGTTACAGCGGCCGGAGGCATAGGTGGATTTGGGTTTCCGTTACTTGTCGCAGCGGTATCCGAGTCATACGGCATCGCGGTTGGATTTTCGACGGTGGTGTATATCGCGACAGCTCTCGTGTTACTTGCCATGATAATTGCATTCGAAGTCAAGAGCACGCAAAGTCTACCAACATATGGAGGTGTTTCATGAATATAGGGAAAGTGGTTCGGATGAACCGGATATTTTCGCATAAAAGTGGCCGGCTTTTCTCCGTTGCAGTAGATCACTTCAGCGGCTATTCGCTTGGCTTGCCGGATAGCCTTCAACAAATGCGATCCACACTGTCAAAAGTTGTCGAAGGATTGCCGGATGCAGTTACGATGCATATTGGCGTTGCCATGAACGCCTGGTCCCCGTTTGCCTCCAAAATACCCTTCATTCTGCAAAGCACGCTTGCGAGACCCGACGATTCCCAGTATGAATTGCTTGCTTCGCCCGAAGATGCGGTTCGGCTCGGAGCCGACGGTTTTGCAATTGCAACTTACGTTCGGGGACCGACGGAAGGCAAGTATCTCAGGCTTCTTTCTGAACAGGTCCGGCAAGCCTCCCGGTTCGATATCCCGGTGATTTGTCATATCTATCCGCGCACATTTTCGAAACAGGAAGTCGCAATATCATTCGAACCCGAAGATATAGCTTGGGCGGTGCATTGTGCCTTTGAATGTGGAGCCGACGTGGTGAAAGTTCCGTACTGCGGCGACCTACCGGCTTATCGGGAAATTGTGGCTTCCTGCCCGGTCCCCGTAGTGGCAGCCGGCGGACCCAAGCACGAAACAATCCTTTCCGCGCTCAGGATGATGCATGACGTCGTTGCAAGTGGCGCGCGCGGTGCGACCGTTGGCCGAAATATCTGGGGATTCGCAGAAATCCCGAAGCTCATTTCTGCGTTCAAGTTCGTTGTCCACGACGACATCGAGCCCGAGGCCGCAATCGCCAAGGCGGGAATATCAAAATCGCTGAGCCCCGGGGGATGATTCGACCATACAGGCGGGATCACAACAGTTTCAACCTGGCGTTCCATCAACCCAGGAGATCGTGCAGATTTAAAAGCCTGGAAGTCTTCATGCCCCCAATCCTGACATTGCACGATGCTCAATCGGACTTTTTCCGCCGTCTGAGAGCTTGATGCGTTTTTCGTTGTACCAGTGGATGCACTCCTCCAGACGGTCGACCCACCCGGGATAGCGTTAGTGCAAGCCTCCGTCCGAATGCACGATCGGCAGTTGGTTCGAAGCGAAGCTGCCGACGGCAATCTCAAGCATCGTATCGACAAGCGTAACATCCTGCTCGTGCCGATCGTCCAGCTCACCTCCGTGCCGCCAATAGAGTCGATGATCGGTGAGAGAGGTACCCTTCCGTTCGCTGGCTGAAACTGGGTGATATCGGTAAGCCACTTCTGGTTTGGGGCATCGGCATGGAGATTTCGCCCTATCAAGTTCCTGACCGCCGGCGTGATCTCATCTCCCGAAGTAAAGATGGGTGCGTTGCACCGCAGATCCCCGGGTGGCCGGTCATAAGATAGACAGGTGATCCGAATGGCATCGTACTAGTCCGCAGTGAGAGGGCAAGAGACACCGGGGCTGAAATGTCCAGCGGTAGAGACATACTGGTGCGGCTCTTCCTGTTCCATGCGCGGCGCGCCGCGGATTCACGTTTGCGCAAGAGAGAACGCTTGTTCGCTACAGGACCGGCAGCTCGGTGTCACCTTATTGCGCAATAAATCATCCGTCTCTCGCATGGTTGACAGTTCGACTTCGGGCGTATTTTTTCAATGAGGTACTGAATGAAGGATCTTGAAGGCAAGGTGGCTCTTGTCACGGGAAGTTCCCGGGGAATAGGAGCAGCAACGGCGAAGCTGTTTGCACGGTATGGCGCGAAGGTCGTTCTTCATGGACGAGACCAGGAGCAGCTTGCTCGGACAGCACACGACATTGAGAGGGAGGGAGGAATCGCGATGACTGCATTCGCGAACATCGTCACCTTCACTGAAATTGAAGCAATGCGGCGGGACATCGAATCACGATTCGGTCCTGTCCAGATACTCATCGCGAACGCAGGAGGAAGCTTTACTCCGCCGGGTCCGCTGGAAGAGATCCCCGAAGAGGGCTGGCGCGCATCGATAGACGGGAACCTTACTGCCACTTTCCTGACGATGAAAAGTTTCATTCCATCGATGAAAGCGCTGCACAAAGGGGCGATTGTCACTATGTCTTCGTCCGCCGGGCACAACGCTCACTCCATGGCGCCCATTCCTTACTCCGCCGCGAAGGCAGGAATTGAGATCATGACAAGGGATCTGGCCGCGCAGCTCGGACCATACGGCATTCGCGTGAACTGCATCGCTCCTGAAACGATTCTGACAGAGCGTAATCTGGAGCGGATTCCTTCGGATCATCGAGATCGGCTGGCAGGGTACCATCCACTTCGCCGCCTTGGAACGCCGGAAGACATCGCCGAGGCTGCTCTCTATCTCGCCTCAGACAGGTCCTCGTGGATCACCGGAATCGTGATGGAAATCGACGGCGGGTCAGCGGTGAGTTAGGAAGCCGGGTGGCGCCGTTTCCGGCGTACCGACGAGGGCGGGCAGCCGTACTTTCGCCGAAATGCATGCGTGAGATGGGCCGGAGAGCTGTACCCGACGATGTCTGCTATTTTCTCGATGGTCAGTTCGGTTTCGAGCAGCAGACTACAGACGGTTTCCATTCGATGGTCGAGCAGCATTCCGTATACCGTTGTTCCGAATACGGATTTGAAGTCTCTTTTCAGCGCAAACTCGTTCGTGCCAACACTATGCGCCAGCTCCGAGAGTTTCGGCGGATCGTTCATGCGCGACAGAAGTAACCGTCGGGCTTCAACCATCCGATCGACCTGCGCTTTTGATCGCGTTCTCCCCCGGCTCGGGCGGGCATAAAGATCGGCTATCTGGAGGGAAAGGAGCTCGAGCACTTTGGCTTCAATATACACCGCTCGCGCGATCCCATGATGGGCGCTATCGAGAATCTGAGATGCAATCGTCTTCATCGTCGAGGTAAGACCGCCAGTCTGCGAATGCAAGGAAACAGCGCTTGACGACGCGCAGGAGACGAGAACCGAAGACTCCAATGACGGATACCTTTCCAGCAGCTCCTCAACGTATTCAGCGGTGAGGTTTACTTCAAATACCGATCTGATCAGATCCTTTTCAAGATGAAAGGAGAGCTGAGGATCGGGAAGGTAGAATATGCCGTGTGACTGCGGCAATGCATGCGGCAGATCGGAAACACGCGGGTCCAACGGCATCGGACCTTCGAAGGTAAGCGCGAGGATTGTCGGCAGAGGTTCCTGCTCACTGAGGAGGTCGATATCGTCGAGAGCCCGGTTCGTTCCGTGAACTATCATCATCCCCCGGGTCGAGAGTATACGCGAGCGCGCATGAAATAGCTCATGACTCACGTGAATGACTTTCTCTTCGACTCCCGATTTCGGGTTTGCGGAATCAAAAATTACGTGCAGAGCCGGCAACAGATCTTTTGAATTGAGCATGAAGCGCACGAAACATCCCCCGAGTCGAGAGAGCGACAGGAGAAAACTACGGAATCACGACGGCGCCGTCAAACGCGGCTCGTCGGCCCCCCGTTCAGCAGCTATTCTTTCTGCACCTTCGCGGTAATGCTACGGTCAATTTCCGAACATCTCGCTCATGAGCTGCATGCAGATGAGAATCAGCCCAAAACCTGCGAGCTGCAATCTGCCGTAGCTGACGAGCCTTCGGCGCATGCGGCTTGTTTGGGGCGATCGGCCCGAGCGATCCGTTGCGGAGCCCTCCGCACCTTCATGCGCAGTAACGGGAACTGAAAGATTCTCTTCAATCGGCCATAGCTCGTCCGCGTCATAGTATCGTGTAGTTGTGCGGCCTACGCCCGCCGCACCGAGCACCGCCAGCACTGCAGCAAGCACGAGGGCGAGGCACCACACGATGCCGTACGGCGAAAGCAGCGTTGACGCGCTCCGGATCGGCCCAAACAACGTGCCGCG
>Ga0307375_10005575_pt1 | contig 11793 bp, 11 predicted proteins | sample TR1MG_FD_202531 | JGI IMG/M metagenome (GOLD analysis project Ga0307375, IMG submission 202531) | Soil microbial communities from Risofladan, Vaasa, Finland - TR-1 | ecosystem: Environmental > Terrestrial > Soil > Coastal area > Acid sulfate soil | place: Finland: Risofladan, Vaasa | collected... | reverse complement strand
GCCATGTCGCCATCGTCACTTACTGGAGGTCTTTCGAGGAACATGAAAAGTCGCATGCCGACAAAGTGTTCAAGGAAAAATTCTCTGCGCTGGGCAAGCTGTGCACGGACAGCAAGGAATTTGGCTATGACATGTTGTGGCAGGGTGTGCCTGAGTAGCGGCATGCTGAATTTCATGGGTGGCAAGGCGCGGCAAGCGGCATCAAAAGCCGCCTGGGGCAGGAGCGGCCATCCACGCCAGTCTTGATGATTTTCCCGGGCAGTGTAACGGAACCAATAGATTAAGCGGCCGGCATTGATTAATATACGGGCCTTTTGGGTATTGAACATCCGTGTCCGTCGCGCAAACCATCATCCCTATCTTCCTGTTGATCCTGCTGGGTGTGGCCATGCGCCGCTGGTTCGGTCAGCGCGAGGACTTCTGGCCGCAGCTGGACCGGCTGATCTACTACGTGTTCTTCCCCGCGCTGCTGTTCCATGCGCTCGCGCATTTCGAGATCGACCTGCGCGCTGACACGCCGATGCTGATCGTCGCCACGCTGTTCATGTGTGCCGGTATGGTGCTGGGTTATGTCGCGAAATATTTTTTGCATGCGCCGGCCAAGGTGTACTCGGCGACCTTCCAGACTTCTTTCCGCTTCAACAGCTATGTCGGCCTCGCGATCGCAGGGGGATTGCACGGACACGAGGGGCTCGCCGCGATCGGTCTGTTGATGGGCTTCATGGTGCCGCTCGCCAACGTCGCTGCGACGTTGATGCTGGCGCGCCACAGCGAGAGCCACTGGCTCAAGGAGATCCTGCTCAACCCGCTGATCATCGCGACTGCGGGGGGCATCGCCTTCAGCCTTGCGGGGATTTCCTTGCCGGCGATGCTCAATTCCACGCTGGGTTTGTTGTCGCAGGCTTCGCTGCCGCTGGGCCTGGTCGCTGTCGGTGCGGGACTGCGGATGCAGGGGCTGCACAGCCATCCCGGCACGCTGTGGTATGGCGTGGCGGTGAAACTGCTGGTGTTGCCCGCGATCGCATGGGGTCTGGCTACCGCGTTCGGGCTGAGCGGCGTGTATTTCCACATAGTCGTATTGCTGGCCGCGTTGCCGGTTTCGACGGTGTCATACGTGCTGGCGAAACGCATGGGCGGCGACGGCGACACGATCGCCGCACAGGTGATGCTGAGCACACTGCTGTCCGCGCTGACGCTGCCGCTGTGGCTGCTGCTGATGGGGCTTTGAATCAAATGGCCCGATGCCGCCAGCGCCTCATCGAAATCCGATCCCTGCCCGCAGGTCAGAATTTTACAACTCTGTCATTCTCGATTTTGACCGTTTGATCTATGGCGAGACTGGGTGCGGTTGCCTGATTAAAGGTGCGCGTTTCGCCGTTATCCATTTTCACAGTGACGTCGTAGGACGTGGCTTTCTTTGCGTTTTTCTCGATCTTGTTGCCGGCGACCGCGCCGCCGACCGCGCCGGCGATCGTCGCGAGGTCACGCCCCGAACCATTGCCGACCTGATTGCCCAACAAGCCGCCCAGGACGCCTCCGGCAATAACCCCCAAACCGGACCCCTGCCCTTCCTTTTCAACCGGATTGACGGATACCACCACACCGCAGTTGGCACAGACGGCCTTATGTGCAGGGGTTCGCGCACTTGCGACGGCATGTTGCAACCCGGCTCTTACTGCAGCCTTGTGTTGTTCTGCAAGGCGCTGTCTTTTCTCGGCTGCTGCGGTCGCCTCCTGCTTGCGCTTTTCTTCGGCCTGCGCAGCGGCATCCTGTTTGGCTTTTTCTGCGGCCTGCTGGTCAGCGATAAATTGTTGCTTTGCTTCTCCGACCGCCTTGTCGACTGCCGCCTGGATCTGCGCCGCGTTTTCTTCGGCAGCAGGTTTTTGCGAACAACCCGTGACGAGAGTGATCGATGCCAGGGCCAGCACACCAGTAATGACATATACGAATCGCTTGTGTATCGGGTTTTTCAATTTATTCTCCATTGATGAATTCGGGTTGGCCGGTATGCTTTTCAAGCCTGCGTAAGACTTGGCAATGGGCCAAATAGTTCAGCGCAACACTGCATTTGAGCGCACCGGCACTGCGGCGCGCCCTTCATGCAGTCACGCTCCCAACCCGGCAAAGATCAAATGGCTTTCAATGCCGCCAGCGCCGCATCGTAATTGGGTTCCTTCTTGATATCGCTGACCAGCTCGGTATAGCGCACCACGTTGTTGCCGTCCAGCACGACCACCGCGCGTGCGGTGAGACCGGCCAGTACGCCGTCCGCGATCTTGACGCCATAGTCGCGCATGAACTCGCGCCCGCGCATGACAGAAAGATTGTCCACGTTGTCCAACCCTTCGCTGCTGCAGAAGCGGGCCATCGCGAAGGGCAGATCGGCAGAGATGTTGATCACGACGGTATTGCTCAGGCTGGCGGCTTCCTTGTTGAAGCGGCGCGCGGAAGCCTGGCAAGTCGGGGTATCCAGGCTGGGCACGATGTTCAGCACTTTGCGCTTGTTGCCGTAGCTGCCCAGCGTGATGTCCTGCAAGTCCTTGTTCACCAGCGAGAAGGAAGGTGCGGGTTTGCCCACTTGCGGGAAATCGCCGTAAAGTTTTACCGGTGTGCCGCCAAGAGCCGTGGCCAGGCTTGTGTTTTTGGTCATGCTGTTCTCCTTTGGTTAAGTGCGCGATGCGAGAAATCTCGGGCTCGAATCATTTCGCGGCTGGAAATAATACTCTTCCCGTGTCTTCACGCAAGGATGGAACCGTTCCTGTGGCCGGCGACTTAAAACCCGGCGTCCGGACAACCGGGATTCAGCCGGAGACTGGCCACGATATATTTATTGGCATACTGGTGCAGGACCGAATCAATGTGACGTAGCTAGTACAATAGCCCGGGCTGGCGCAAAAATTCCGCGGGAAATTCAGCAGGACAATCAGTTGTTCCCTGCAGTTCAGCATCAAGCTTCGATGCACTCATATCACCGTATCGCGCATACAAAGGAACAAAACATATGCAGGAAATCTTCGCCTATTCAATTTTTGGCAACACCATATTCGCTTATCTGTCGTCGCTCGGGATCTTTCTCGGCGGCATGGCAATTGTTTACGCATTCAAGCGATACGTTTTAAGCCGGCTAAAAAAATGGGCCGACTCGACTGAAACCACAGTCGACGATTTGCTGGTACGGGCAATCGAAAAATCCCTCGTTCCGGTTATTTATTTCGCCGTACTTTACGTTTCACTGCACACGCTGGTTCTCTCGCCGGAGTTTAAACATGGCCTGACAATCGCGGCAATCGTACTGATCACCGTGCTTGCTGTCAGGGCTCTTATCTCTGCGGTTAATTTCGGACTTGAATCGTACCTGGGTCATTCAGCCGATTCGGATGGAAGCGAAAAACAGCTCAAGGGAATTCGCGGACTGGTCAATTTTGCAATCTGGGTGATCGCGCTGGTCTTCCTGCTGGACAATCTGGGCGTAAAAATTTCGGCCGTGGTTGCAGGGCTGGGGATCGGCGGTATCGCGGTTGCACTGGCTGCCCAGGCCGTGTTGGGCGACCTGTTCAGCTACTTCGTCATCTTTTTCGACAAACCGTTCGAGATCGGCGATTTCATCGTTGTTGGCGACAAGATGGGTGCCGTGGAGTACATCGGGATCAAGACCACACGGATTCGCGCGCTGGGGGGTGAACTGCTGATTTTCTCGAACAAGGACCTGACCAACTCGTGCGTCCATAATTTCAAGAAGATGGAGAAACGAAGAATCGTTTTCAAACTGGGCGTGATCTATCAAACGCCCTCCGAAAAATTAAAGGCCATTCCTGCAATCGTCAAAGGCATCATTGAGGGGCAGGAAGACACCACCTTCGACCGGGGACATTTTGCCACTTATGGCGACTTCAGCCTGGGTTTTGAATTCGTTTATTACGTGAACGGCGCGGACTACGCCAAATACATGGATATACAGCAGGCTATCAACCTGGAGATTTTCGAATCGTTTGAAAAAGAAAAGATAGAGTTCGCTTACCCTACACAGACTCTTTTTGTCAGCAAGGTCGATTAGCATTTCAGCGGGACTGTACTCCATTTGCCCACCGAACAAACTGTTCGGGCTGGTCGTTGTTGCTAGTCAGACTCGCGTTGAATGAACGCGGTCTGGGTCCCGACATCCTTCTTGGGCGGTGGCGGCTTGTAGATGAAATTTTCTGACAGCGAGTGGTATATCGGTGTCGGGCACACCAGCCGCGAGCAGGCTTTGGCAATAAATGCAGCAGCCATCAGCGGCAATACCATCTCGTGGTTGTCGGTCATTTCCATGACAATGACGAAAGCAGTGATCGGCGTTTGGGTGACGCCGGTGAAGTATGCGACCATGCCGAGTATGATCGTCGCGCCAACGGGTACAGAGGGAAAGAAGGGTGCAATATTGGAACCGAATCCCGCACCTGCGGAAAGTGTCGGCGCCATGATCCCTCCCGGGATTCCGCTGATGGCAGTAATCGCTGTGGCGAGCATTTTCAGCAGGCCGTAGCTTTCCGGCAATATCGAATTGCCATCGACCAGTGTTTTCGCTTCGATGTATCCGCTGCCGTAGGTGTTGTTGCCGGAAACCAGCCCCACCACTACCAGCAGCAAGCCGCAGACTGCCGCGAATGCAATCGGCCTCTCACGCATCCAGTCGCCGATACGGCCATTCAGACCTTTTTTGTTGGCCTCGATGAGTATACGACTGAATATTCCGCCCAGCAGCCCGCCCACGATGCCGCATAAGACCACCACATACCATTCCTTGCCGAAGCCCATCGATTCGGAGGTGTGGCCGAAATAGGAATAATTCCCGAGCACGGCAAGCGAAGCGATCCCGGCAATGATGACCGTCATGAGGATGGTCGTGCTGTTGTGCTCTTCGAAGGAACGGCTCATCTCCTCGATGGCGAACACAATACCCGCCAGCGGCGCATTGAAGGCGGCGGCAACGCCGGCGGCGGCACCGGCAAGGATCAACCCCTTTTCCAGATCATGCTTGGGGAAGCGTGCGAGACTGCCCAGTTTGTGCATGATGGATGCGCCGATCTGGACCGTGGGGCCTTCGCGTCCCACCGCCGTTCCGCACATCAGCCCGACAACAGTGAGTGCAATTTTCCCGAACATCACGCGCAGCGACAGCACCTGCTCGCGCACTTTGCTGCTTTCTGTCGGGTCCAGCGATGCGATAACCTGTGGAATGCCGCTGCCCTGTGCGCCCGGGAAGTACTTGCGAGTCAGGTAAACGATCAGCGCGATTCCGACCGGGGTGATCAGCAGAGGCAAATAAGGTGAGATGACAAGCAGTTTGTGGAAAACGCCGTCCGCCCATTCGCAGGCAATTGCAAACAGGATCGCAGCCAGCCCCACGCTGACGGCCCCGCTCCAGAACACAAGGCGGCGCTTCCATTCCAGAATCGTGCCCTCTTCCGGCAGTGGGAATTTCATCGGTTACTCAAGATTTCCGCTCAGCGGCAGTGAATTTGTAATGTATCAGTTGTACGCTTAATTATATAGAAACCTAACCGGGGGATGATTCCAGAATCGAAATTGCTTTCTGAAACGGCGAAGCTGTGATGTCATAGTTGATGCCCCCGATTATTTGTGGCGACCTTTTTTGGAACAGGTGACGGAAACGATGTTCAGGGTGTCCTTGTCAAAGGCGGCGTTGATGGATTTGATCGCGCATTCAAGCTTGGCCGGTGTTGTCTTGATCGCGACACTGTAGTCGCTGCCATCGGGCAGGCGAATATCGGGGAAAATGAATTTGCCATTGCTTGCGATCACCAGGTCGTTCGCCCCATTGAGCTGGAGTATCAGCTTGTTCCGGTTCCCTTTGCCGGGAAGTCCGGAAACCGTGCCGCCGACGGCAAAGCTATTGGTGGTGCAGGTGACCACGATGTTGTTGATTTCCGCATTGGCGATATTGCCGCTGCCTGCACCGACCGTACAAGTCTGTTTGACAGGCGAAGAAGGCGAAGCTTTGACCGTAACGGTATAGGCGCTGCCTCTGGTTAGCGCTTTGGGGTAACTGAATTTTCCGTTGGCGCCGACTGCCAGATCGTTGGCTCCATTGAGCTGGAGTATCAGTCCGCTGCCGGGAAGCCCGGAAACCGAACCGCCGACAGTGTGCGGAACCGGTGGTGGGGGTGCCGGCTTGGTGACCGGCTTGGCCTGCTCGCTCTCACCGCAACCGGCCAGTCCGGCAATCATGGCCGCTATACATACCGCGCGCACTGTTTGTGTGAACTTTGCCATCTCTCGCTCCTTGTCGTTCAATTCACCGAACATAGATGATGTTTGTAATTCGGGCGGTAATCCATGCCCGCAAATTGCGCCAAAATTTCATGTCGTGCGGGATTGTACACAATTTGCAAGGGCAATTTGCCGGAGTCGGGCAGGCCGGTACCGTAACTATGCAAGATCGGCCTCGCTCCCGGCGAGATTTGTTCTGCGCAATGAATACAGCAGGGCAGCGGCGTTGAAAACCAGATAAACAAGATAGCTGGCAAAATACAGCCATGCCGTCCGCTCCAGCGTCATCCCGTCGGCAAACAACCACAGCAGTAGCGCGTAAAGCGGGAGCGACAATATCTCCCCGGCCATGATCAGGCCGGTGCGGTGCGCGGAGAAAAGACCGAACAGGAACAGCCACGAGGCGATGCGTATCCAGCCGCCCAGCATGATCAGCGCGGCAGTCTGATCGCTCACCACAAAACGCGTGTCATACAGCATCGCCAGCAATGTGCGCTGGTTGAAGTAGATCAGCAGCAGCAAACACGCCGCAGGGATCAGCACCATCACCCCGGCACGCAGCATTTCGCGTTTGAATCGCGCCGTGCCGTAAGTGCTGCTGAAGCGCGGCAGGAAGATCAGCGACAACACCCCTGCGGCGGTGGCAGTCACCCACTCGGTGGAGCGCCACAATGCCTGCAGGAATCCCACGTCGTTCCACGAAATCGAGCCCGACAACATGCCGCGCACCAGCAGCATAGAAACCGGACTCATGATGCCGATCGCCAGACCAACCGGCACGAACTTCACCAGCTTGCGGAAATATTCCCTGCCGTGCTCGTGCTGTTCTTTGGGTTGGGACAACTTGCGCAAATAATGCCAGATCACCAGGCCGAAGATGCCCAGCAAGAGGGTTTGCACCCATATCAGTCCGCGCAGGGAAATCCCGAACCATGCACTCCCTGCCACCAGCAGCAATATCAGGCTGGCCAGCAGCGCCAGCCCCAGCATGCGCTGTTGCTGGTGTTTCCCCAGCCAATAGGCATTGAGTGTGGCGGGAACGACGCTGACACAACCGGCCAATGCAGCCAGCACAAACAATCCCGTTTCGATCCTGCCCCGGGCGAGCCAGGCCGCCAGCTCGGGCGAGGCCAGCGCCACGATCAACGCGACCGCCAGCGAAGTGCCCAAGCCGAGCTTGAGCGCGTCACGCAACAGGCTGCGCTCGTCGCGTGCAGTGTTCACCTGGGTGATCAACACCGTGAGCCCCTGCAACACCCCTGCCATAGTTACCGCGCTGACCAGCTCGACCACCGACTGAAGTTGCGCCCAAAGTGCAACCATGGTGGGGCCGCCGGCCAGCGCCAGCACCTTGTCCAAACCGGCACGACCCAGAAGATCGACCAGGATGATGATGAACGCGGCCAGAACGCTTTGAATGGAAGTCAATTCAGCCTCATGTTGTCATAACCTGAAAAAATGAAATTCCGTCATTGCGGTCTGCAAGGCAACGGTGTTTTTGGTTGATGATATACCCCGCCCAACTTCAGGGAAAATTATAACGGCACTGCAACGCCCTCATTTCATGCCCTGGCAGGGCATGATCGCTCCCGGAATCAACCTGTTCCTCGATCGCAATGACGTTCTCGATTGTCCACCCGTTCGGTCTGTTAGCGATACAATGTCACTCTAAAAGTTAGCGTGAAGATGTCAGCGGCGAAACAGGTTCGCGCGTTAGATGGCTCACAATCCCCCACTAAAGGAAAATCATGAAGACCCTGTTAGCCGCTTTTTTTGCAGTCTTTGCTCTCGCCAGCCTGCCAGCACATGCCGAAATATCCATCATTAACCTGAGCGTCGGCGGCGAGATCAGCCCGGGTGTCTACGGACAAGTACAGTTCGGCAATGCGCCTCCCCCCCAGGTTCTCTATGCCCAGCCGATGATGATTGTCCGTCAACCCCGTGACGTTGTGGTCGAACCGATGTACTTGCATGTTCCTCCGGGTTACGCGCGGCACTGGGCCAGGCATTGCCGCGAGTACAACGCCTGTAATCGCCCCGTATATTTCGTAAAGTCCGGCAGGTACCAACCGGATTACCGCAATGGCCGGAACGAAGACCGTGGGGATCGCGGGGACCGCGGGGACCGTGGGGATCGCGGGGACCGTGGAGATCGTGGGGACAGGGGCCGTGGCCGTGGAGACCGTGGCCATGATCGCGGGGACAGGGGAGACGATTGAGCAGAAGCGTGATCCGTTTTCAACCCGCATGAACGACAAGGCCAGCTCGACGCTGGCCTTTTTTCTTTGTGCGCTGTGAAGCTTGACGTTCTGCCCGCTGCAACACAACTTTGGCATTTCAAATCATTCCAAAGCAGGCTGCCCACCGGAATGTTCCAGCGTGGCGGTGCGCACCCCGGGGGTCTCCAGGCTGATGCGACCCAGTTTGCCGCTGCGATATTCGGTCAGCAAAATCATCGCCGCTTTTTCCAGATCCAGTTCGCCGCCGCGCCCTTTCAGCAGACAACCGCGCTTCTTCGCGATTGCTTCGATCACATCCACGCCGTCCAGCCCAGCCTCGGCAATATCGTAACGCGCGGCCAACAGGCCCGGGTAACGCGCAAGCAGCGTGGCGGCGAGAAATTCGGCGACCTCTTCCTCGATGACGGCATTGCGGCCGATGGCGTGGATCGTGGCGAGCTTCAGGCCGTCTTCCGGCTTTTCGATCTTGGGCCACAGCAGGCCGGGCGAATCGGTCAGGGTCATGTGGTCGTTCAGCTTGTGGCACTGCTGCGACTTGGTCACGGCGGGTTCGTCACCGACGTTGGCAACGCGGCGTTTGAGCAGCATGTTCATCAGCGTGGATTTGCCGACATTGGGGATACCCATGATCATCATGCGCAGCGGTTTGTGGGTGCTGTCGCGATGCGGGGCGAGCGGCTGGCACAGGCTTGGCACCCTGGCGGCATCACTTGCATTTTTGCAGCTCAGTGCCACCGCCTTGACCCCAGGCTGCCTGTTGTAAAAATCCAGCCAGGCTTTTGTGGCTTCGGGATCGGCAAGATCGGCCTTGTTGAGTATCTTCAGACAGGGGCGCTGGCGATGCAGGCGCAGTTCCGTGATCATCGGATTGCAGCTCGCTTCGGGCAGGCGTGCGTCGAGCACCTCGATGACGACATCGGTGAACTCCATCGTCTCGGCCGCTTTTCTGCGCGCCGAGGTCATGTGACCGGGAAACCACTGAATAGACATTTGCGATTGGCTTTATGAACGAAGGCGGATTTTACTCCGGACGGCTGGCACTCATCCTAATAAAATCTTGTAGGAGCGGGCCCTGCGTGCGTTGTTGGGGCTTTAGCCCCTTAGTGTCAATTCCACACGCAGCTTGCTGCGTAGTGGATTGCCTGCCTTTGGTACAACCACGGCGTACCCCTTGCGGGTGATGCCCGCGATAGTCATATTGTTCGCGGGCATGGCCCGCTCCTACAAACATGGTAATAAGCACTGCAATTATTCAGGCTGGTGACAATAGTCCCAGTTGAGCATCGTCGAGATAACACCATTCGCCTTCCGCCAGCCCCAGCGTATCGAGTTTCAAGCCGCCTATCTGTGTGCGCCGCAACGCAACACAATGGTTGCCGGCGGCCGCCAGCATGCGTTTGACCTGGTGGTATTTGCCCTGTTCCAGCACGATCTCGATCCGGTGGCTATCGACCATGCGGCAGGTCACCGCCGCGAGCGGTGCCGGCTCGTCGTGCAGCTTCACGCCGGACAACAATTTTGCGACCAGTTCCGGCGTGACCGGATCATGCGTGGCGGCGGCATAGACTTTGGGGATGTGACGCTTGGGCGAAGACTGGGCGTGTATGAACGGCCCGTCATCCGACATCAGCAACAGGCCTGTGGTGTCGTGATCGAGACGGCCCACAGGCTGCACATCGCGCCGCGTGAATTGTTCCGGCAGGATGGTCAGCACGCCCGGGTGGTGGCTGGCCTTTCTGGAACATTCGAAATCGGCCGGCTTGTTCAGCGCGATATAGATATGTTCGCGATATACCCATGGCTCGCCGAATATGGTGAATACCAGTCCGTTGGTCTCGATGGGGACGCGGTTGTCGGTGATGGTCTGTCCCGCGATGCTCACCTCTCCGTCCGCGACCAGCCCGCCGCACCACTTGCGCGTGCCAAAGCCCTGTGATTGCAGGATACGGTCCAAAGTCAATTTGCTCATGAACGGACTTTAGCAGAAGGTGTGCTGTTCTGGATGCACCTGAAAAGCTGTTTGTCCACGAAAAACACGAAATGGCTTAAGCGGAAATCTTTCTGCAAATGGTTTTCGAAATCGTGAATTGGTTATTCACCGCAATATTTGGATTTGTTTCGTGTATTTCGTGCTTTTCGTGGATCAGTCGTTGTTTTTGAATGGGTAGCTTGCACGACAAAGTGGTGCAGGTCTAAGATGCGTTCATGAGTCACTTCCTTCCTCTTTCCCGCGTTACCAGGCTGGTTGGAATATCCCGACATGCCTTGCAGGAAATGATACGCGGCGGCACGCTGGATACCTTCGACGGCATGGTCGAGCTGAACGAGTTGCTGCGCGCCTTTCCCGATGCGAAATGGGAAGATGATGCTGAATTGCGCCGCGTAACCGAGATCAAGGAGAAAGCCTTCGGCAAGCGCGTATTCGAACGTGCCATGCCGGACAAGGAGGTGTTGTCGGCTCGCCTGTTGGAGTTGGGCAACGAGTATGCCGCCACCAAAGCGTTGCTGATGCATTACAGCCAGGTGCTATCGTGGCTGGACGAGAAGATCGACGAAATGGAAGAAGACCAGAGCAGGGAAACGCGCCATGCATTGCATAGCTTGCGCGCGTTCATCGTGCGCCATTTGGCAGAAATGCCGCCCGATGCGGCAAAAATACAGGCTGTTATCGCACAGGAAAGGATACTCAGGATCATGTCGGCACACGTCACCATACAGCCCAGCGGCCACGAATTTACCGTCGAGGGCAATGACACGCTTCTGGAAGGCGCACTGCGTGCCGGGGTGTCGCTCAATTACGGTTGCAGCAACGGAAATTGCGGCGAATGCCGGGCGCGTTTGATATCGGGCGAGGTCAAGAAAGTCCATGCGCATGACTATGTACTGAGCCAGGCCGAGAAGGATGCCGGCGTGATCCTGATGTGTTCCTGCGCGGCAGTGAACGATGTGGTGATCGAGGCCGGCGTGGCCGGTGCGCAGGACATCCCGGAACAGCAACTGGCGGCCCGGGTCAAGTCGGTGGAGATGTTCAATCCGCAAATTGCCGCGCTGCATTTGCTGGCACCGCGCAGCCAGCGCCTGCATTTTCTTGCCGGGCAGTCGATCCGCCTGTCGGCGCTGGGTGCAAGCGGTGAATATCCGATTGCCAGCTGCCCTTGCGAGGAAAGGCACATCGAGATCCAGATATTGCGCAAACCGGACGATGCATTTTCGGAGCTGCTGTTCGACGGTTTGAAAGTGCATGACAGTGTGGAGGTGGAAGGGCCCTACGGCGAATTCGTGC
>Ga0307375_10005571_pt1 | contig 11799 bp, 10 predicted proteins | sample TR1MG_FD_202531 | JGI IMG/M metagenome (GOLD analysis project Ga0307375, IMG submission 202531) | Soil microbial communities from Risofladan, Vaasa, Finland - TR-1 | ecosystem: Environmental > Terrestrial > Soil > Coastal area > Acid sulfate soil | place: Finland: Risofladan, Vaasa | collected... | reverse complement strand
TGGAGAACGAGCTGGATCTGCAGCGCGAGGGCGCCAGCGCTAGCCTGCTCAAACGCAACTTCGCCAGTGGCGTCGACCTCTACGTGCCGGCCGTGTACTGGGAACTGACTGCCCGGCGCGTGCTGACGCTGGAACGCGTGTACGGCATCAGCAGCGACGACATCGCCGCGATCGACGCCGCCGGCGTCGATCGCAAGGCGCTCGCCGTCAAGGGCGTGCGGGTGTTCTACGAGCAGGTGTTCCGCGACAATTTTTTCCACGCCGACGCGCATCCCGGCAACATCTGGGTCGATCCGGCGCGAATCGCCGAGCCGCGTTTCATCGCGCTCGATTTCGGCATCATGGGTTCGCTGCCCCAGGCCGACCAGTACTGGCTGGCGCAGAACTTCATCGCGCTGTTCGAGCGCGACTACGCCCGCATCGCGCAGTTGCACGTCGCCGCCGGCTGGATGCCGGCCGCGGTCAGGCTGGACGAACTCGAGGCGGCAGTGCGCACCGTGTGCGAGCCGTACTTCACCCGCCCGCTGTCGCAGATCTCGCTGGCCGAACTGCTGGTGAAGCTGTTCCAGACCGCACGCCGCTTCGAGCTGACCCTGCAGCCGCAACTGATCCTGCTGCAGAAGACCCTGCTCAACATCGAAGGCGTCGGCCGCATGCTCGATCCGCAGATCGATATCTGGGCGGTCGCGCACCCGGTGCTGAAACGCATCCTGCGCGAACGCTACAGCCCGCTGCGCACCCTGCGCGACGTGCGCAAGCGCCTGCCCGAATGGCTGCACAACGCGCCGCAGATTCCCGAGCTGGTCAGCGATGCACTGCGCCAGATCGGTCGCGGCGAACAGCGCACGCTCAGCGACCCGCTGGCACTGCAAATGCAGCGCGAGGATGCCCGGCGTCAGCACAGACTGCTTGCCTGCGGCCTGCTCGGCAGCTCCTTGCTGATCGGCGCCGCGCTGTTGTGGGCACTGACGCCGCTGCACGGGATCTGGCCACCGCTGCTCGCCGCTGGCGCTGGCATGCTGGCATTTGCGATCGGCTGGCCGCGTTCGCGCTGATGCATGATGGCTTGCCGTAGGAGCGCACCCTGTGCGCGATGGCCCGGACACACCCGAAAAGCATCGCGCACAGGGTGCGCTAATGCACCGGACAGCCATCATGCTTGAAATTCTCCACCAGGACGACACGCTGATCGCGGTGAACAAGCCCGCGGGTCTGGCCGTGCATCGCTCGAAGATGGTCGGCAACGCCGAGGAGTTCTTGATCGACCGGTTGCGCGTGCAGGTTGGCGGCAACGTGTATCTGGCCCATCGGCTGGATCGCGCCACCAGCGGCGTGCTGCTGATCGCGCGTTCCCGTGAAATCGCCGCCGCGCTGGGCGAGCAGTTCATGGGTCGCACGGTACGCAAGCACTACCTTGCGGTGGTGCGCGGATGGCCGCAGCCGGATGCGGGGGTGATCGATTACGCGCTGCCCGGTGCGCGCGAAACCGGCCCGCGACGGGAGGCACGCACGCAGTTCAGGCGATTGGCCACGATCGAGGTGCCGATCGCACTGGGCCGTTATCCACAGCAACGTTATGCGCTGGTGTCGGCCGAACCGGAAACCGGTCGTTTCCGGCAGATCCGCAAGCATTTGGCGCATATCCATCATCCGGTCATCGGCGATTGCCAGCATGGCCGCGGCGACCACAACCGGCTGTACAAGCAGTACTTCGGTTGTCACCGGATGCTGCTGCATGCGTGGCGGCTACGCTTCGCGCATCCGGCAACGGGTGCCCTGATAGAGATCGAGGCGCCGCTGGACGCAGCGTATGCGGAACTGCTTGGACGCTTCGGCTGGACGGTGCCGGAATTGAGGAGTGAGTGATGAAGCGGGGAGTGAGAAACGAGTGAGGGGCCCACGCGACCACCTTTGACTTTCCCTCGTTTCTCAACTCCTCGCTCCATCTACTCACTTCTCACTACTCCCCCTACACTTCACCCATGTTGACCATCAGCAAAAACATCTTCCTGCCCGAGTCCGAGCTGGTCGAGCGCTTCCTGCGCGCCGATGGCCCGGGCGGACAGCATGTCAACCGTACCGAAAGTGCGGTGGAGCTGCGTTTCGACGTGATCAATTCACCGTCGCTGCCGGAGGAGCTGCGCGCGAGACTGTTGGCGCGGCACGATCGCCGCTTGACTGGCGAAGGTGTGCTGGTGATCCAGTCGCGTCGCTTCCGCGAACAGGCCCGCAACCGCGACGACGCACGCGAACGACTGGTCGAGATCATTCGCGGCGTGCTGGTGCCACCCCGAAAACGGGTCGCCACCCGACCGACCCGCGCCTCGAAGGAGCGCCGGCTGGTCGGCAAGCTGCAGCGCGGGAAAATCAAGCAAACCCGCGCGCGCAAACCGGATATCGAATGAAGCGATACATCCCGTCGCCGACGCAACTGCCGCCATGCATGCCGCAATTGCGCGATGGTCTGCAGCGCAAAACCTGTCGCGCCGCGTTGCGGCTGTGTGGATGGAGTTTTGCGGGCGAGTTCCCTGATGTCTCCCGGGCGGTAGTGATTGCCGCGCCGCATTCGTCCTGGTGGGATGGCTTCTGGGGCCTGCTGCTGAAAGTGGCGATAGGCGCCGATGTGCATTTCATGGGCAAGCAGGAATTGTTTCGCGGGCTACTCGGCAGTTTGCTGCGCCGGCTCGGCGGCATTGGCGTCGACCGTGGCGCCGCCAAGGGTGTGGTCGAGCAGATGATCGACCAGTTTCGGCAACGCGATGCCTTCTGGCTGGCTATCGCTCCGGAAGGTACCCGCAAGCAGGTGACTCGATGGAAAACCGGTTTCTGGCATATCGCCCATGGTGCCGGCGTACCCATCGTGACCGCGTATTTCAATTATCCCGATCAGACCATCGGCATCGGTCCGTTGTTCGAAACCAGCGACGACATGGAAAACGATCTTGTTCGCCTGCGCGCGTTCTACGCGCCGTTCAGAGGCAAGCACCGCAACGTCTAAGGATTCTCCGCGGCGGTCACCGCGCTGTTTCCCGAGACCCTCACCCAGCAGTGCATCGTGCATCTGGTCAGGGCGTCGATGCGCTACGTGGCGAGCAAGGACATGGAAGCCGTGGCGACGGCGCTCAAGCGCACCTACACCGCGGCCACGATCGAGGAAGCGGCGCGCGAGCTGGACGCCTTCGAGGAGGCCTGGGGCGGCAATTACTGCGCCGCCGTGCGCGTGTGGCGCAACGCCTGGGACAACGTCGTGCCGTTCTTTCAGTTCCCGCCGGAGATCCGCAAGATCACCTACACCACCAACGCCATCGAATCGCTCAACATGACCATGCGCAAGTACACCCGCAACCGGCGCATCTTCCCGAACGACGACTCGGCGATGAAGTCGCTGTACCTGGCAATCCGCGAAGTGGGCAAGCGTTGGCGTGGCGTGCATGGCTGGAAGGCGGCCCTGCAGGTGCTCCAGATCCTGTTCGGCGAGGACCGCGTGCCGGTCAACGCCTAACCCCGAAACCGCAGTTACACAGTTGGATTGACAGACCCGGCCGCCTGCCTATATCTTGGCTTCGATCTGCATTACTGTGACGCAGTTCACAAAATAAAGGCATGGCGGCTGACCATGTCCTCCATGGGAAGGGGCGGCCCGTGTTTCATCGCATTCATTTCCGGCCTGCGGCGTTCAGGCCCCGCGCGGCTGTCTGCGCCTCAACGCCAGACCGGCACACCGTGGTTGCACGTCGCGTGATCAGGCTTCCAGACCAGCAGCGCGCCTCGCCGGACCTGTTCCGGCGCTTCGAGAACGACGCCCGCCGATCGTGTCCTGACCGTCGTGGCCAGCCATGTGCCGGCACAGACCCGCGTGGGCCGGAGGGGCCGGATGCCGTGTCGCCACCCGTGTCTGAAACGGGTTATGCATGTATCGAGAATGGACTGAGCCGCGTGCTGTAACGGCAAAAAGGGGGGGCTGTGATGGAAATTTCTGCCAATGGAGCGACGCTGCTGACCGTGGCGTACTGGGTGGCGGTGTTCACCCTGTTGCTTGCCTTCAGCCTGTTGACGGTCATCGTTTTCCTGCGTGCACATTCGCAAAGGCGCGAACGGCGCGACAAGCGCGCGCTGCAGCACTGGTCGCAGGTGATGCAGCACGTGCTGGCGAGCAAAGAGGTGCAGGTATGTCCCTTGGGACACGATGAGGTCGCCGGCTTCATCGAAGCCTGGAACGCAACCCATGAATCGCTATCCCCGCCGGACTCGGCGCGACTGTTGCCGCTGGGGCATCGCGTGGGCCTGGTGGACGCCGCGCGACGCATGTTGCGAGGCAACTACCACGACCGCGCGATGGCGATCATGGCGCTCGGGCATTTGCGCGACCATGGCGTGTTCGACGAACTGGTGCCGTTCCTCAACGACCGCAGCCCCATTGTCTCGCTGTGCACGGCGTACGCGCTGGGAAAGGTGGATCCGCCCCAGGCGATGGCGATGTTCGTGCCGATGATCATGGAGCGCGACGACTGGATGCCGAGCAACGTGGCACGCATCCTCGCCCGGAACGAGGATGGCAGCGCGGTGCGCGAACTCGACAACGCACTGCTGCGCGCCAACACCAGCACGATGGTGAAGCTGGTGCGGTTCCTGGCCGACATCGATCCCGGGCATGCCGCAGGGGTGATCCGGCAACTGCTTGACAGCTCGGTCGACGACCATTCTATCTCGGTCTGCCTGCAACTGGTGAGCGACAAGCAGGATCGCGAGCGGGTGGCAGGCTTCCTCGGCGCATCGCGCTGGCATGTGCGCATGCATGCGGCGTCGGCGCTGGGCCGCATCGGCGAAGCAGCCGACGCCAAGCGCCTGGAGCCGTTGCTGGCCGACCAGGTGTGGTGGGTGCGCTATCGGGCCGCCCAGGCGCTGCTGGCGCTGCCGGGCATGGGGACGGCTGCATTGCGCCAGATGCAACAGCGGCAGAGCGATGCCTACGGCCGGGACATCATCGACCAGGTGCTTTTCGAGCACGACATGGGGGTCGCGGCATGAACACTCACTGGAACGCGTTCGTGGCCAGTCTCCAGCACGGGTCCTGGGACCATGCGCTGGAGTCGATGCAGTGGTTCTTCATGATCTATTTCGTGGCGATCAATCTGGCCTACCTGATCCTCAACTACATCTCCGCCTACCAGATCGTGCGCTACATGCGCGAATACCGGGCCAACTATCTGCCGCCCGGCCTGCGCGAATACCAGCCCCCGGTAAGCATCGTGCTGCCCGCGAACAACGAGGAGAAGTCGGTAGTGGCCTCGGTGCACTCGCTGCTCAAGACCAACTACCCCGAGTTCGAGATCGTCGTGGTCAACGATGGTTCCAGCGACCGCACTCGCGATGCGCTGATCGAGGCCTTTGGCCTGGTGAAGGTGCCTGAGGCCTATCGCGCCCGCCTGCAAACCGAAGAGGTCAAGGGCGTCTACGCCTCGCCGCGATACCCGCGCGTGCGCATGGTGGACAAGGCCAAAGGCGGCAAGTCCGATGCGATCAACGCCGGCATCAACTGCGTGCGCTATCCGCTGTTCTGTGTGATGGACGCCGACTGCATCCTGCAGCCGGAAAGCCTCTCGCGGGTGGTGCGCCCGTTCCTGGAGGATGGGCGCGTGGTGGCCACCGGCGGCGTGGTGCGCGTGCTCAACGGCTGCACGGTCACCAACGGCATGATGTCCAAGGTGGGCCTGCCCAACCATTGGCTGCCCAGCTTCCAGGTGATCGAGTACCTGCGTGCCTTCCTGTTCGGACGCATGGGCTGGTCGCCCATGAACGCGCTGCTGATCATCTCCGGCGCATTCGGCGTGTTCTACAAGGAACGGGTGATCGCCATCGGCGGCTATCGCAACGATACGGTGGGCGAGGACATGGACCTGGTGGTCCGGCTGCACCGCAACCTGCGCGAGGAGAAGCGCGACTATCGCATCGTGTTCGTGCCGGACCCGGTGTGCTGGACCGAGGTGCCGACGGACATCGCCTCGCTGGGCCACCAGCGCGTGCGCTGGCAACGCGGACTGGCCGAAAGCCTGTGGTCGAACATCGGCCTGATGTTCAACCGCCGCGGCGGCGCGGCGGGCTGGGTGGCGTTCCCGTTCATGCTGGTGTTCGAGTTCCTCGGCCCGATCATCGAGGTGGTCGGTTATGTCTCGATGATCGTGCTGGCCCTGGCCGGACTGGTGCCGCTGAAGGTGTTCCTGGTTTTCCTGGCTGCGGCGGTGGGCATGGGCATGCTGCTTTCGGTCAACGCGATGCTGCTGGAAGAGCTGTCCTTCGGCCTGTACGCACGGCCATCGCAGCAATTGCGCTTGTTCGCGGTTGCGGTGCTGGAAAACTTCGGCTACCGGCAAATGAATTCCTGCTGGCGCTTCTACGGCACCTTGCTCTGGTTGCTCGGACTGCGCAAACACCATCGATGGGGCCATATCAATCGTGACGGTTCGTGGCAGCACAACCTGGCGGAAAACGAAACGATGCCAACCGACCAGCCCGTCGACGGGAGCAGCCATCCATGAAACGCAGGAATCCATCCGTGATCACGCAATGGCATCCCTCCCGCCCGCCCCGCATCCTGCGGCCCCTGCTGTTGGCACTGACGGCGGTTTCGCCCTGCCTGATGGCGCATACCGCCGCTCCCGACGCGCTGACGACACAGATGGTGCAGATACGCCAACTCGCCACCAGCGGCCAGAAGCAGTTGGCCATCCAGCGCTACACGGCCTTGCTGGCCGAGCACCCCGGCAACGGCGATCTGCTGCTGGCGCGTGGACGCACTTACGCCTGGGATGGGCAATACGCCGCGGCCGAAAGCGACCTGCGCACGGTGGTGCAGCACAGCCCGGATTACGACGATGCATGGTCGGCGCTGGGCGATGTCTATCGCTGGAGCGGTCGCCCGCAACAGGCGGTCGATGCCTATTCGCACTGGGTAAAACTGGCGCCGCGTGATCCGGAAGCGTACATCGCGCGCGGTCGCGCCCAGCGCGACATGTGGCAGCTCGCCGCCGCCCGCGCCGATTTCGATGCCGCCGCGGCGCTGGGGGCGAACCCGGCCGAAATAGACAGCCTGCGGCAAAGCCTGCTGCCGCGCACAGCCAGCCTCGGCGACGGGTACGACTGGGGCGCAAGCCTCAGCTGGGACCACACCGGCTTCACCGGCGGGCGGCAAGGCTGGAACGACATCGACCTGTCGCTGCGCCGTTACTTCAGCCGGGGCTCGCTCGCCCTGGAGCTGCTGCGTTCCGATCACTTTGGCATCAACGACACTGCCTGGGCGCTGGATGGCTACGTGCCACTGTGGTCGCGCGCCTACGCCAACCTGCGCTACCAGCAAGGCCCCAGCTCCGGTATCCTGCCGCAGCAGGAATGGCGCGCGGAAGTGTTCCAAGGGGTGGGTCGCGGCTGGGAACTGTCGGCCAGCATCGATCATCTGCGTTTCTCCAGCAACACCCAGTTCTATGGCGTCGGCGTGGGCCGCTACTGGGGCGACTGGTATGCGCGCTACAAGCTGCAATACGTGCCTGGCGTGGGTTCCGGCAGCTGGAGCAACCGCTTCCTGCTGCGCAATTACTACCGCGGCGATGCCTACGACTACCTGGAGCTGAGCGTCGGCAACGGCCGCAGCACCGATCTGAATCGCTACGGCACCCAGGTGATCAACAATCATGCCGCCATCGGCGCCGCCTGGAGCCACTACCTGTCGCCGCGCTGGGGTTTCAAGGTCAGCGCCGGCTACGGCGAGGGCAGCGACGTAGCCGGTGTCAACGAACAGATCCTCTCGCTGACCTTGTACTCGCTGTGGTGATGGCACCGTCGCCGGCCTCCGCACGCCGAGGCAACCCCCGGTCGCGCTTTTCCGCCGCGTTCCCGGCATTGTTGCCGGCACAGCTCGCGCTGGTGGCGTGCGCGGTCGTCAACGGCGCCGCCGATGTCGCCTGGGACGGCAGCCAGAAGTGGGCCATCGCCGGCATCGCATTCGCGCAGGCGGCGCTGGTGCTGCTGCGTGCGGTGCCGATCCTGCTGCTATTGTCGCTTCCGCTGCTGGCCTTGCAACGGGAGCGACTGCGCATCGTGGCATTGGCCGTGCTGTGGTCGCTGTTCATCGTGGTGCAGGCCGGGCTCAACCAATACTTCCAGGTGGCACATGTGCCGCTGGGGGCGGATCTGTTCGGCTACAGCGCCGCGGAAATCCGCACCACCCTGTCCGGCGACACGCCGCTCGATCCGCGCAGCGTGCTGGCATACGCCCTGCCATTGCTGCTGCTCTGGGGCGGCCTGTACGTGTGCGCGCGCCGATGGGCTGGTGGCTCCATGCGATGGACGACGTTGCTGGTGGTCGCTGGCCTGCTGGCATGGCTGCCGTCGCTGCCGACGGGTGCGCAGGCGCTGAAGGACGACGCGGCGCACGATCTGGCCAGCAACAAACTCGCTTGGTTCTGTGCCGATGTCTGGCGCTGGTCGAAGAGCGATGCAGCAGCGGCATCCGCGCCAGGCAAGGCGGCAACGGCCAGCGCCGGCGAGCCGCCGCTGGACCCGCAGTTCCCCTTCCTGCACCCTGAGCAGACGCCGGACACGCTCGGTCCGTACTTCTCTCCCACTTCCGACGGTCGTCCGCCCAACGTGGTGATGATCGTGGTCGAAGGGCTGGGGCGCTCGTTCTCCGGTCCGCAGGCATCGCTGGGAAGCTTCACGCCCTTCCTCGACGAGCTGGCGGCGCGCAGCTTGTACTTCGAAAATTTCCTGTCCAACCAGGGCCGTACCTTCGGCGTGCTGCCCAGCCTGTTCAACTCGGCGCCGTTCGCCAGGGAGGGCTTCACCTCGCTGGGTGTGCGCATGCCGCCGGGCCCGGGACTGTTCAACCTGCTGGAGGAGCAGGGCTACCACACCGCGTTCTACAACGGCACCGACACCAGCTTCGACGACGAACGCGCGTTCATGCAGCTGCAGGGCGTGCAGCACCTGGTGGACAAGAAGAGCTTCGGCCCTGGCTACCAGCTCAACCCTTTCAGCGAATGGGGCTACCCGGACAAGGAGCTGGTGTCGCGCGTGCTGGCCGACAGCGCGCAACTGCAAACCCCGTTCCTGCTGGCGATGCAGACCATCTCCATGCACACTAGCTACCAGTTTCCGGGCCAGGGCGCCTATCTCGCGCGCTTCGAACAACGCCTGCGCGAGTTGCGCATCCCCGAGGAGCAGATCGCTGCTTATCGGGCCAACGCCGACATCTACAGCACCATCCTCTACACCGACGACCAGTTGCGCCGCTATTTCGATACAGTGGCGAAGCAGCCGTGGTACGCCAACACCATTTTCGTGATCACCGGCGACCATCGCCTGCCGGAGATCCCGATGGGCGAGCACATCGACCGCTACCGCGTACCGCTCATCATCTTCTCGCCGCTGCTCAAGCAGGCCAGGCACATCCGCGCCGTGTCGTCGCAACTGGATGTCACGCCGTCGCTGCTGGCGCTGCTGTCTCATACCTACGGGCTGAAACGACCGGCGCAAACGCCCTGGCTGGGCACCGGCCTGGACGTGGACGACAGCTTCCGCAACATCCATCAATTGCCCTTGCAGCAGACCAAGACCAGTGCGCCGGATTACCTGGCCGGCCGCTGGTGGCTGCACAACGGGCAATTGTTCGAACTGCAGGATGGCATGCACCTCCTCCCGGCCGACGATGCAGCCGCGCGCGACTGGGTGACACGCCGCCTGCAGCGCTACGAACAGGCCAATGCGATCTTCATGCAGAAACTGGCGCTGACTCCCGGTGGTGCCACGCCGAAACTGGTGGCTTACCAGGCTGTCGCGCAAAAGCTGCAGCCGACCAGCAACGCGCCGGTCGTGCATGGCCTGTCGACGGAATCGACCGAGGTGACGGTTGTCAGCCATGGTGTGCAGCTGACGGCCATCTTCGACAACGGCGACGCGCAACAAAGTCGTGAGTTCGTGCCGCTGGCCGTGCTGACCACCGAGGATGGCCACGAGCTGCAGGAAACCTCCGGCCGTGCCTTGCAGCTACCCGCGAACGGACACCAGCAGGTGCAACTGGCCCTGCAGCTTCCCGGCGCCTGTAGCAGCCGCTGTTACGTATCGGTGTTCCCGTCCGATCCGCAAACCGGCAAGGCCATCGGGCAAGGGCGGTACCACATACCGGTGGATGCCGGCACCACGACCGGAGGCGCGCCATGAGCCGCGTCTCCCGTCTGTGCCTGATGCTGCTGCTGTGTGCGCTGCCGATCAGCGCGATGGCCCGGGTCAGTCGCGCCGTCTGGACCTGGGAAGCCGACTCCTACGCCATGGTCAAGGATCCGGCCGTCGCGCGGGAAGCCGTGACCTATCTGCAGTCACAGCACATCGGCACCGTGTACCTCTATGCCGATGCGTACCAGGGCCACAACCTGATCGTCGAGCATCCCGAGTTGTATCGTGCCTTCATCGAGCGGCTGCATCGTCAGCACATGAAGGTGTACGCGCTGCTGGGTTCGGCCTACCTGCACACCGAGAAATACGTGCTGCCCGCCTATCGCAAGCAGGCCGAGGACATGTTCCGCCGGGTGGTGCGATACAACGTCGCCGCACCGGCGGCGGCGCGCTTCGACGGCGCCAACCTGGACATCGAGCCGCACGTCCTCGACGAATGGAACGACGACACCCGCGAGCGCCTGCTCACCGATTTCCTGGACATGGGCGACGCGCTGATGAAGATCAAGCGCGAGTACCACGCCACCCTGGCCGTGGGGCCCGCCATCCCGTTCTGGCTGGATGGCATCGATCTGGAATGGAAAGGCGTCAAGCGCCCGGTGAGCGAGCACGTCATCGACCTGTTCGATTACGTCGCCTTGATGGATTACCGCCACAAGGCTGAGGGCAGCGACAGCATCCTCTCGCACGCCGCCAGCGAGATCGCCTACGCCGACCGCGTCGGCAAGAAGGTGGTGATCGGTCTTGAGGTATCACCCGACGAGCCGGAGAAGGTCACTTTCGACAAGGTGGGGCCGAAAGTGTTCGAGCAAGCGTTGAGCACCGTGGAACAGGCATTGCGCGACGATCCGTCGTTCGCCGGCTTCGCCATTCACCATTACCGCACGTACCGGAACTGGATCGAGCGGAACCAGGACTGATATCGAATAGCGATCAATAAAAACTGTACGGCCTCGTTCGCGGCGTGGCCGTTCGCCAGGCTGAGCGAGACGGTCGCTGCGACTGATGTTCCGGGACGAGGGGCGTTTCGGGTTATTGGGTTCCCCGCGGCGGTGCTGGGCTCCCGCCGCGGTGCGGCTGATCGTCGGGGCGCGCCTTTCGCGCCAGTACCTCTACGCCTTCGCGGCTGTCGGCCCTCACAATGGCATCCCGGACGATCCGTTCCTGTGCGACGCAAGGAAATGCCGGGCCGAGCTGGATGGCGCTTTCCTGTACCGCGACGAGGGTCATCTCTCTTACGTCGGCTCGATCATGCTTGCCCGTGCGATGCACCTGGTGCGTTGATCGCAGTGGCGGCACGTTAGCCCTCCCTCGCTGGCTGGTATGGCCCCGGCTCAGCGCTGCGAATGGCCCGACTCGTCGTAATCGCGATGAGTCAACAGGCCCGGATTGATCAGGTCGATGAAGGCGCGCGCCTCGGCGCTGAGAAACTTGCCCTTGCGCATGACTACGCCGTAAGCCCGCTGGGGAAAATACTGGCGCAGGTTGCGCACGGCCAGCCGGCCGCGATCGGCCTCGGTGATGCAGATGCCGGTGACGATCGAAATGCCCAGTCCCATCGCAACATATTCCTTG
>Ga0307375_10005569_pt1 | contig 11801 bp, 12 predicted proteins | sample TR1MG_FD_202531 | JGI IMG/M metagenome (GOLD analysis project Ga0307375, IMG submission 202531) | Soil microbial communities from Risofladan, Vaasa, Finland - TR-1 | ecosystem: Environmental > Terrestrial > Soil > Coastal area > Acid sulfate soil | place: Finland: Risofladan, Vaasa | collected... | reverse complement strand
GATTCTTTGTGCGGCTGTCTCTCGGTACGGAGAGCAGATGCGGACGCCGGCCCCTCCACCCCGGCTTCTTAACTGTTACACAAGAAAGCCGATACCACCACCCCAACCATACAAGCGGACGCCCATATAATTGGCTCTTTGGCGAGCGGCTGCTTTGCATTACCTGCACGGGAGGCGGCAACGTGCCAATAACAGACATTCACGATTGGCCTGTCAGGTTATAAACTCTATGGTCTGCGCCTGTTTGATAAGCTGGGTTGCGATTCCAAAGAGCGAACCTGGACAGTTTCTATTTTACCGATGCGGTATCGAAAAATGAAAAACTATGACAGAAACTGAATCACAGCTGAAACGTTATCAGACATTGATAAACAATGTTCGCGATGGTATCCACGTAATGGATATTCAGGGCAACATTGTTGAGGTCAATGACGCATTCTGCGATATGTTGGGTTATACCCAAGAACAAGCCAGAAAACTCAACGTTGCCGATTGGAATTCGCAATGGTCAAAAGAAGAATTGCTGGCAATATTCAAGAATCTTGTCGGTAAGAAGGCAAGGTTCGAGACCATGCATCGACGCAAGGACGGTACATTAATCAATGTTGAAGTCAGCACCAATGGCGTTACTATAGAGGGGCAAACCTACTTCTTTGCATCAAGCCGTGATATTACCGAACGCAAGCACTTGGAACACGGCTTAAGGCTGTTGCAATACTCCGTCGATCACGCGCAGGATGCCATATTCAGGCTAAACCAGAAGGCAGAGATTGTTTACGTCAATGATGCCGCTTGTAAGCACCTTGGCTATTCCCAAGACGAACTTCTCAAGTTATCTCTCTTTGATATTAACGCTGACTTTTCTCCGGAGAGGTGGGCTGTCCATTGGGAAAATATAGTAAACACCGGCGCGAAACGATTCGAGACACACCAAAAAAGAAAAGATGGCACGCTTGTGCCTGTAGAGGTGGTGGCCAATTGCATAGAAATTGATGGCGAATTTATTTTCACTTCTTTTGTTCGCGACATTACCGAACGCAATCAGACTGAAGAGATACTTCGGCTCACCCAGTTTGTCACCGACCAAGCGCCCGATTGCATTATCTGGGTAGATGAGAAGGCTCGTATTGTCTATGCCAATGAAGCAGCATGTCGCGAATACGGTTATACAAATGAAGCGATGCTTTCGCTGTTTATTCCCGGAATCGATCCAGGTACCCGAATCGACAGATGGCCAGACCACTGGCAAATGCTACGGCAGAAAGGCCATCTCACCATCGAAACAACACACCAACGCAAGGACGGCTCCATTTTCCCCGTCGAAATTTCCGCCAACTTCATTAGCTTTGAAAACAAAGAATATAATGTTGCATTCATGAGGGATAGCACTGAGCGTAAACGGGCAGAGGAGGAGATTCACAATTTGGCCTTTTATGACTCGCTTACCAAGCTGCCAAACCGACGATTGTTACTGGATCGACTCAATCTTGCACTGTCAGTGTCAGCGCGAAACCACCAATATGGTGCCTTGCTTTTCATCGACCTGGATAGATTCAAGGCGCTTAACGATACCCTGGGACATGATTATGGTGATTTATTGCTGATTGAAGTAGGTGAGCGCATCAAGTCCTGTGTGCGTGAGGTGGATACCGTAGCCCGTTTCGCCGGTGATGAATTTGTGATTGTACTTGAAGTGGCTGGTACGGAGATGGATGACGCATCGCAAAATATTGCTCACGTTGCCGAAAGAATTCGCGCCTCCCTGGCCGCTCCTTACAGTCTCAAGGAGCATACCCATCACGGCTCCTCTAGTATCGGGGTTTGCCTTTTTAAAAACCATGAAAAGTCGGTCGATGAGTTAATTAAATGTGCCGACATCGCGATGTATCAGGCCAAGAATTCAGGGCGAAACAAGGTGAGGTTTTTTGACCATTTCATCCAATAATCAGGTGAAAAATGTGTCGTTCTGGAATCGAAATTGTGCCAATCCATTTCTGAATCGCAATAGCGGTTGATCAATGCTTTCATAAGTCTAGAGCGACCGCAGTGTGTCGGAATCGGCATGTCGCGAATGACCGAAAAGGCCGAAATTAACCCCCATCGATGTATAAAGCAGGAATTAAAATGGACTATCAGAAAAGCCTGATATTTGATAAGCAACTACGCCTTCACGCCCTATCCAGGCTATCAAAGGCGCAGTCGCTGTTTTTTTACTCGGATTTGCTATAGGCCTTGAACCCGTAACGCTCGAAAATAGCCAGTGCCGTGGGTGTACGCAAGAATTCCACCCACTCTTTGCCTGCCTTGGGGTGCGCTGCACCTTTAACGACAGCTGAAGCATAAATTGCAGTAGTGTTCTGGTTATCTGGAATATCTATATGACTGATCGGGTGTCCAGCCTGCTCCTGAAAAATTGCTTCCGATTTCCAAGTCACGCCCGCATCGACCAGGCCTTGCATCATGAACAGCGGCGTCTGACGGTGATGAACATGGGTCAGGATGGTCTGGCCGTTCTTGACTTTGTCCTCATAAACGATTTTCTCCAGTGCCGGACCGCCTGCTTTGACCAGCGATGCCTTGATTTGCAAGACAACGCCTTCCCACGCCGGGTTTGGCATGGACAGACGCACGCCAGGTTTACCCAAATCATTCAAACCGGTTATATGCGCAGGATTATCCTTCGGAACCATAATGGTCAGATTGTTGGTCACATAGGGCACAGCCGGGCCGGTCACGATACCGTCAGCAATGGCGATCTTGATTTTTTTCAGCCCGGCCGCAAAGACATCGGGCTTGACTGTCCAGGTCATGTTGCCCACGGTAATCGTGCCGCCCGAGTGGATTTGCTTGAGCAGAATACCTGGCGGCAGGGTTTCAGAAAATATGCGCCCCTTGTATTGCGGGTGTTCTTTCTCGAAAGCCGCCACTAGCGGTGCCATCGCGAAGTAATAATTCCCGGCGACGAAGATCACCAGTTTTGGATTATTCAAATTGCCGTGAAAGTCCGACAGGACGTTGACTTCGGGAACGGTGAATTCCAATCCCTTGATGGTTGCCGGTGCGTTGGCACCGTGCTGCCATGGGGGGAATATCTCGCCTTTATACTGGGGCGGCTGCACCTTGCCGCCCCAGCCGGAGACTGGTTCTTGGCTCCATGCTATGGGTGTCAGGGACATAAACATCAATGCGGCTAGCAGCCGCAACAGCATACGGGAAGGTGAAAAATAATTAATTTTATGCAAATCGGAACCGTTCATTGTTTTCTCCCTGGTTGAAGATAATATAAGCCGAATAACATGCAGTGAAGGTGTAATAAATTTTGTTCATTTTATGAATGACTGGTATTGGTTACGGTTAAAGCCGGTCACGAGCGTCAGCTTTCCTGCTGGATATATTACATCTCGACCGTCAGCAAATGGCACCGCGTGGCCCGCCAGCTAGAATTGCCATAAGGGCCGCTCCACGGTGCGGTTTCAACGGTCGATGCAGAACTAAAAAGAAAAACGGGTTTGTCCTCACCGTACATGTAAACAGCCATTAGTTGGAGTCCAGTCTGGTTCGCCGATCCAGACTCGATCCAAGGTCAGTTCAGCCAAGCATTCACACTCGAAATTTCACTTTGGCGGCTCTGCCGATACCGGGCAGCAGGCCCAGTATTTGAACAAGGTCCGCTTTAGCCCTGGGTTATTACTTCCCGCTGTGGTCATTCCCTTCTTCAGCATAAGCGTAACCTTGATTCTGTAAATAAAGTTCACGGCCAAAGGCGCCCTGGTTTACGTAGATTCTGCCACCTGCCTTCGGGTCTGGGTCGCCTTTGGCTGTGTAAGAATAAAGATTCTTCTTGGTTAAACCTGCTCCGTTCATGGCAGCGGCACATGCTTCAAGATGAATGTTTACTCCTTCACTTTGGAGCTTGAAGATTGCGTTTATCCACTTCTTTTGAGTGCTTGCCTTGGTCACCCACTTGAGCGCGGATCCATGAACGATTCCAATAATCGAAACGTCTTCTGGTTTAATCAAGCCATGCTTGATTTGTTGCTTCATCACGAAGCCCATCATTACCATATGTTTCAAACCGTTGGCATTTCCCTTCTTGTCGACAGCTGGCGTGTCCATGTTGAAAACTATTTTTGCCTTTTCCAATTTAACAGGAATATCAACGCAGATAGATGTGTTTTTCTCACCAAATTTCTTTGGAAATGCCATATTTGTTGCTAGCGGTAAATATTCACATTGATTGAGGATGCCATCGGAATTTGAATCAAGTTTCTCGCTGGCCAATGCTACGCTAGCACTGCATATACCAAATATAAATAGCAATGCGCCAGCAAAATACTTAATGGTAGAGTGATTCATTTTTTCTCCTGAGGATAGAGGGTTAGCCATGTTATTGATGGCGTTGGTTGAACGTAAAAAAACTTCAGAATCGAAGACTACGTACTGACATGACGTATTCGACTTGTTTATAGACGCACATCACTACCGAAATATTCCCTCATCTGAATCAAATATCCATCCTAAGTATCCCGTTTAAGGACTGTCTGGCGGACGGCCGAGAATTTGCGCTACTGCAAGTTACATGATTACAAACTTAACGACTGCTTCTGGAGCCACCAAATTTGCGTCCTTGAACAGCATCTTGAGGTTCATTGCGACCGGATGAAATTACCTTATAAGCAGATGCTGGCTTGGTTGGCTTGTGAGGATATAGGGAATTCCAGGCAAATTGTTTGCCGCTTCCAAAGTGAAAAGGTAACGCGGGAAAAGTTCTGTATCTATACCGGACCAGCTTGCCAAGTCGGACTCAAACTAATGACCGTTCAGGCAAAGTGGACAAATTTGCTTTCATTGTTGATGTCTGCAATGGCCGAATTCTACCTGCCATGTGGGAAAACAGATTTACGATCTGTATATCTGCTTCTCTCCCCGGAAGCAGATATTAAAAAATCATCGGACTACCAGCAGATTTCTGATGCCATTTTCAGCGGTGGGATTATAAATATAGTGAGTGTTTGAATTCCTTGGGTGCGCACCATGCGTGTTCTACACTTCACGTTTGCTGCCGCACATATAACATCCTGAGTGCAGGGTAACATTCTCGTTAAGAAATAAATTCAATCGACCGTTGCCACGGCCCATACCGAAAATTGTGCGAAGCGTGGTTCAGGCCACGGCACGCCGTAACAGAATTCGCTGTCCAGTCCGGAACTTTGGCACGGGATATCTTGTCCGTCATCGGCATAACAGGTGCGTTGGCCGGTATGCAGAAATGGCGGGAGGTCATGATTGCTCCTATGACTGTTTGAACGGACCGGTCTGAAGAGGGTACCCGGATGGTGCGCCAAGCTTTCAATCAACGGGCTGCCACATTTTTCCGCATTACGTACGCCAGCGTACATACAATAATTTTCATGAATTGGATAATGTCGTTGGTAGCGAATGAATTTGCCGCTGCGGATTTGGCTGCAATACATCCCCCCCTTTAAATTTTTACCATGGAGAAAATAAATGGAACATACCTTACCCGCACTGCCTTATGCGATGGATGCGCTGCAACCTCACATTTCAAAGGAAACATTCGAGTACCACTACGGCAAGCATCACCAGGCCTACGTGGCCAATCTTAACAAGCTGATCAAGGGCACTGAATTCGAAAGCGCCACGCTGGAAGACATCGTCAGGAAATCTTCCGGCGGCTTGTACAATAATTCCGCGCAAGCGTGGAACCACACTTTTTTCTGGAACTGCATGAAGCCTCACGGCGGTGCTGCGCCAACCGGGGCGCTGGCCGCTGCCATCAACAAGAAGTGGGGCAGCTACGACGAATTCAAGAAAGCGTTTCAAACCTCTGCTGTGGGCAACTTCGGTTCCGGCTGGACCTGGCTGGTGAAGAAGGCCGATGGCTCGGTGGATATCGTCAACATGGGTGCAGCCGGTACACCGCTGACGACCGGCGACAAAGCGTTGCTGTGCGTGGACGTGTGGGAACATGCCTATTACATCGACTACCGCAACATGCGCCCCAAGTTCGTTGAGAACTTCATCAATCATCTGGTGAACTGGGATTTTGTAGCGAAGAATTTCGCTTGAATTCCCGGTTATGAGCTTGGCAAAAAATAATATTCCGCGTCACATCGGTTTCATTCCCGATGGAAATCGGCGCTGGGCCATAGATCATGGGCTGAGCAAAGAGGCCGGATATGCCCATGGTATTAACCCGGGATTACTGCTGTACGATAAATGTAAAGAATGCGGGATCAAGGAAATTTCGATTTACTGCTTTACCCAGGACAACACCAAGCGGGCTTCCATTCAAAAACAGGCATTCAGTGAGGCCACCGTTGCATTTGCTTTCGAAATTGTACGCCGTGGAGCGGCTTTGCTTGTTGTCGGGGATGAGACATCGAAGCAATTCCCCCAGCTGTTAAAAGAATTCCGGCAGCGCCAGGGTGTCGGAATCAAGGTGAATCTACTCGTCAATTACGGTTGGGAATGGGATCTGGCCGGCCTTAAAAACGGTGGCTTGCGCTCAGATGAAATTTCACGTCTGGATTTGATTGTGCGCTGGGGAGGAGGACGCCGATTGAGCGGTTTTCTGCCGGTGCAATCGGTTTATGCGGACTTCTATGTCAGGGATGAATATTGGCCGGATTATGAACAGCAGCATTTTGAACACGCGCTCGCCTGGTTTAAAAATCAGGACCAGACCCTCGGCGGATAATTCATGGCTCTCATCCGGGCAAATTTTCGACTGGTTGAAATTGCTTTGACCATGATTCCTTGGTGATGATTGACTATCAAAATAGTGGAGGAAGCGATGGCTGCTTTTTATGGAATTGAAGAACACAATGCGCAAGGTTTTCTCGAAAATAAAATTGTATGCCTCCCGCGTTCACCGGATGGCAAGCTGGACTTGCACAGTATCGTTTCGTCCATCAAGAATGAAGACATCGTTTTCATCAAACACTGCAAGCCAAAATCCACTCTGCATATCAAAGCAATAGGTGTTGTGCTGTCAGACTACCCAACCGAGAACGATCTTGGAGTCTGCTTGCCTGTCGACTGGGTGTGGCGGGGAGAAAAAGTTCTGGAGAATTTTGAAGAAGTGCTGCTGTTAAACGACAACCCGCTCTATGAAGAGCACAATAGTCTGGTGCAAAGGGAAATCATCAATTTGCTGCCGGAAAAATACCAATCGCCGCAAGAATGGTAAATCCGGAATGCCGAACCTTTCAGCTCAAAGAACCGGCATACCCTGGAATTGTGGCGAATGTTCTTTTCCTGGCGTAACACATCTTGTGTGGGAGGGATAATTCTTCCGGTGATTGAAAGATACCAATTTAGAAAATTTCACAGATAGCGGTGTGATCTTTCCGACTATTTGCGCGCCTATGTTGGAACCGAACTAACAGAGTCAATAAAGTAAACATGAAAATAAGCCCCATGGCAGGCAAGCCCGCCACACCAGCAATGCTGGTCAATGTGCCGAGACTCATTACGGCCTATTACAGCAATGTGCCCGATGCTGCGATACCCGCGCAAAGGGTCGCGTTCGGTACCTCGGGTCATCGTGGTTCGGCGTTCGAAACCAGCTTCAACGAATGGCATGTGCTTGCCATCAGTCAGGCTATTTGTGACTACCGAAAGCGACATGGCATAAGCGGTCCGCTGTTCCTCGGCATTGACACGCATGCGCTTTCGGAACCGGCGTGTGCCAGCGCGCTCGAAGTGCTGGCGGCCAACGGCGTGGAAGTCATGATCGCGGACAACGATGAATACACTCCCACTCCGGTGATTTCCCACGCGATCCTTGCCTACAACAGCGGACGCAAGACTGGCCTTGCCGACGGCATCGTCGTCACGCCATCGCACAATCCGCCCGACAACGGCGGCTTCAAGTACAACCCGCCCAACGGCGGGCCGGCAGACAAGGATGTCACCGGTTGGATCGAAGCCCGGGCCAATGCGTTTCTGACAAGCGGCCTGAAGGGTGTGCAACGAATTTCTTTTCAAAAAGCGCTGCACGCGACTACCACGCACAAACACGACTATCTCAATACTTACGTGAGCGATCTTGGCAATGTCATCGACATGGATGCGATTCGCGGCGCGAACATACGCATGGGTGTGGATCCGCTTGGTGGCGCCGGAGTTCACTATTGGGGGCCGATTGGCGAGCGTTATGGTTTGAATCTCACGGTGGTGAACGAAGTCGTCGATCCGACCTTCCGCTTCATGACAGTCGATTGGGACGGGCAGATACGCATGGATCCGTCCTCGTCCTATGCAATGCAGAGCCTGATCGGCCTCAAGGACAGCTACGACATTGCCTTCGCCTGCGACACCGACCATGACCGGCACGGGATCGTCACACCTAACGCGGGCTTGCTGCCCCCCAATCACTACCTTGCGGTCGCCATTTCATATCTCTTCCGGCACCGGCCCAAGTGGAACAAGGATGCGATGGTTGGCAAGACGGTCGTCAGCAGCCAGTTGATCGATCGCGTCACTGCGAAGCTCGGCCGCAAGCTCTATGAGGTACCGGTCGGATTCAAGTGGTTTGTGGATGGATTGCTAGACGGCTCGCTGGGCTTTGGTGGCGAGGAAAGCGCGGGCGCATCATTTGCACGCATGGATGGCAGCGTCTGGACTACAGACAAGGATGGCATTGTCCCGGCGCTGTTATCTGCGGAGATCACCGCGCGCATGGACCGTGATCCCGGCGAAATTTACAGCGATCTGGCGCGCGAGTTTGGCGCACCTGTTTCAGACCGCATTCAGGCAACAGCCACCCCGGAGCAAAAAAACCTGCTGGCGCAACTCTCGGCACAGCAGATAAAGTCCACCCAACTGGCCGGCGAAAAAATCCAGAGCATTCTCACTGATGCGCCGGGTAATGATGCATCCATCGGCGGTTTGAAGGTAATGGCTGAAAACGGATGGTTTGCGGTTCGCCCATCCGGCACCGAAGACATCTACAAGATCTATGCCGAGAGCTTTCGCGGAGCGGATCATCTGCGCCGGATTTTGGAGGAAGCACAAGCAATAGTCAGCGATGCTTTGGGCGAGTCGCCGGACAAAGACCGCACGTCGCCAGTGCTATCAGCAGACAGTAAGCGAAGCCAGGGAAGCGTAACGTAACGAGGGAAATACTAACTGAGACTGTAGGGCGCGCATTATAAATTCCCAATGGAGCCTTCATGCTGAAAATATCAACTGCCATACATTAGCTGCTTCGCAAAACGTGCGCTCTGTGCGCCAGAAAACATTCAACAAAGTGTTCATGTCGTAGCTTTGAAAATTTCACGTTGAATCGCGCTGGCGTTGCAATTTCTGGATGAAGTTGAAGCACTGAAAGCCGAATGAAAATCGCCCATATACCAAACAGGAGGTGAACCATGACCATTTCAGACGAACTGCAAGCCACCATTGAACAGATGGTGCAACGCGGCAAAGGCATCCTCGCCGCAGACGAGAGCCAACCCACGATTGCCAAACGCTTCGCATCTATCAATGTGGAAGCCACCGAAGAGAACTGTCGCGCTTACCGCGCCCTGCTGTTTACCGCCCCCGGCATTGAGCGCTACATCAGCGGTGTGATCGAATTCGAGGACACGCTTGCGCAGGCCGATGGCGATGGCACGCCGCTACCCGAGGTGCTGGCGCAGCGCGGCATAATCCCCGGCGTCAAGGTGGATAAAGGAAAAGGGCCGTTGGCGCTGTCGCCCTTCGATCTGATTACCTATGGCCTGGACGGTTTGGCGGAACGCTTGATTCAATATAAAAGACAGGGCGCGCGTTTCGCCAAGTGGCGTGAGGTTTACCAAATCGGCGAACACTATCCTACAACGCTGGGTATCGCGGCCAACGCCGAAATGCTGGCGCGTTATGCGGCGGTATGCCAGGAACAGGGCATCGTGCCCATCGTCGAGCCGGAAGTGCTGATTGACGGTGGTCACAGTATGGATCGTTGCGCCGAGGTCACCGAAGCGGTGCACAAGGGAGTTTTTCATGCGCTGCACCTCCACCATGTCGTGCTGGAACACCTGATACTCAAACCCAGCATGGTGTTGCCGGGCAAGGATCATCCCGTCAGGGCCAGTGCCGCAGAGATCGCGGCGGCGACCTTGCAGGTATTACGGCGCACCGTACCGGCTGCGGTGCCGAGTATCAATTTTCTTTCCGGAGGTTTGAGTCCCGAAGAAGCAACGGTCAACCTCAACGCCATGAATGCCGGTTTTCCCGACGCTCCATGGTTGCTGTCCTTTTCCTATGGCCGCGCCCTGCAACAGACAGTGTTACAAGCCTGGCAGGGAAAGGCGGAAAACGTCGCCGCAGCACAACAGGCATTGCTGAAACGCGCCAGGTTAAATGGCGCAGCGCAGCGCGGCGAATATCTGGCTGCGATGGAATCATCGAATTGAATAGTTCTGAAATCACGGTTGCAGAATATTTGCTGATTCGCCTGAAACAGATCGGCGTGGATCACCTGTTCGGTGTGCCGGGCGACTTTGTCCTCGGCTTCTTCAATCAGGTGCTGAACAGCGGGGTGAACTATGTCGGCACCTGCAACGAACTCAACGCGGCCTATGCCGCTGACGGTTACGCGCGCATCCGGGGTATAGGGGCTTTTGCCACCACCTTCGGCGTCGGGGAGCTGAGCGCCATCAATGGCGTGGCGGGAGCATACGCAGAAAGAGTGCCGGTGGTGGTAACCGGCTCGCCCGCGACGATCAATTTCCGCACTCTCCCCCTGTTGCTCCACACCCTGGGCGATTACCAGATTCCACTGAGGATGTACGAGAAGATAACCGCCGCCTCCACCCAGCTCGCTTCGGGTGCAACTGCGCCGGACGAGATCGACCGGGTGTTGTCGGCGTGCCTTTATTACCAGCAGCCGGTTTACATCAGTATCCCTTCTGACGTGGTAATGATGAAATGCAATCGGCCTGACGCCTTCCTGTTTCCGGTATATCCACCCAGCGATGAAGATGCGCTCGATGAAGCGATCAGGGAAACGCTGTGTTCTCTGTACCCGCAAGGGGTAGACTGTGGTTGTAAGGGGCTAAAGCCCGAACAACACACGCTCTGAACTCTGTGGCTTGAATTAAGGGATTTTAGGTTAAACAAAAGGAACGCTAATGACCGATTCTGCCGCTGACCAAAAAAATATCACCGCGATAAAGGCGCTTGTATTTCGCGGGCCGAACAAACTGGCGCTGGCCAGGTATCTGGACGGCGTGTCGGACGCCGATATTGTCGGGATGAATATTACTGCCGTGAACCCGCTGGTGCATGAACCGGATAGGGATATGAAACCGATCCGTCACTATTATCCATGGGATGCCGAACGGGTGCGAAAGGCGATGCAAGCCAGTGCCGATCACGTATTACTGAAGAATCAGATGGAGGCGGGATCATGAGCGAACAAACAAGACCGATTCATTCCAAGGATCAACTTTTCAGTTCCGACATAGAGGGTTTCGATTTACTGGCCGAGCTTGCTTTGGACATGCGTTCGTCGTGGAATCACGCCACCGACCAGGTATGGCGGCAGCTGGATCCCGTGCTGTGGGATCTCACGCATAACCCGTGGGTCGTCGTGCAGACTGTCTCACGGGAAAAACTCAAGCAAGTTTTGGCTAACCAGGCTTTCCGCAATAAAGTTGATGGTTTGGTACAAGCCAGGCGGGATGGGATGGATGCGCCCGCATGGTTTCAGCAAACCTACCCGCAATCTCCGTTGAGCTGTGTCGCATATTTCAGTATGGAATACATGTTGAGTGAAGCCTTGCCCATTT
>Ga0307375_10005568_pt1 | contig 11804 bp, 7 predicted proteins | sample TR1MG_FD_202531 | JGI IMG/M metagenome (GOLD analysis project Ga0307375, IMG submission 202531) | Soil microbial communities from Risofladan, Vaasa, Finland - TR-1 | ecosystem: Environmental > Terrestrial > Soil > Coastal area > Acid sulfate soil | place: Finland: Risofladan, Vaasa | collected... | reverse complement strand
TTCCAGTTTTTGTCGGGAATGAGGCCCTTTTTGTTATGGGGAAAGCCTTCAAGACCTCCAGTCCCAAGTCCAACATCCCTGAAAAGGGCTGCGAGGCGTTCGACGCCCACCCTTTTGGCAATTTCGTAAAAAAAGACATCACAGGATTCAGAAAGCGCACGTGAAACGTCGACTGTTCCATGCCCCTCTTTTCTCCAACAATGAAACTTGTGATTTCCAACGTAAATATGGCCTGGGCAATGAACAGTTGTTCCCTTATCTATGACACCTGATTCAAGAGCAGCAAGAGCCACAAAAAGTTTGACGGTAGATCCTGGTGGGAAAAGACCTGAAACAGCTTTATTGGTGAGTGGCACATAAGGATTGTCTCTTAATTCATGCCAGGCTTTGTGGCTAATTCCTTGAGGGAATAGATTAGGATCAAAAGAAGGGCTAGAAACCAGGGCTAGGATATCCCCGTTTTGGATATCGATCACAACCGCAGCAGCACTTTCGTGCACGGATAGAAGTTCTTGGGCGTAGGCTTGAAGTTGAGCATCCATGGTTAAATGGATATCTTCTCCTGGAATACTTGCGGTTTGATGGAGCTCGCGTACGATTTTGCGTCTTGCATTCACTTCAAAAGCGCTATGGCCAGGAGTTCCCCGCAGGCGAGTATCATAATATTTTTCAAGGCCAACTTTTCCCATCTGAAGGCCGGGAATGGAAAGCATAGGATCTTCTTCTTGCTCTTTTTCAGAAGGGGATGCAACATAACCTAGGAGATGGGCCCCTCGAAAATATTCGGGATATTTACGCACAGAGCCTACTTCTACTGAAATGCCAGGCAAATCCGCAGAATGAAGTTCGACGGCGGAAACCTCATTCCATGTCAAATTATCCTTAATAATCAATGAGTCCAAGCCTCGTTTTTTGTGGACCATTTTTAGGGTTTCTTCTTTTTCTTCTGGTAACAATGTGATTAGATTTGAAAGCGTTTCAAGGGTCTCCTCGATTTCATCTTTTTTATCTGTGAGTAAGAGTAATCGAAAGCTCGTTTGATTTTGAGCGAGTGGAACTCCCCTGCGATCATAAATTTGACCCCGAAGAGGAATCAGAGGGCGGGTTGCTACACGATTTCCTTCTGCTAATAAACGATAATAAGATCCTTCAACGATCTGAAGATAAAACATGCGTCCGAAAAGAATAGTGATGAGCATGAGTTGGAGAATTCCTAAAAAGAGAATTCGACGAAGGAATTGAGTATTTTCCCTTTCAAGCATAAGGTTGTAACCGGAGGTGAATATGGCTCAGAGCCCAAGCTACAAGGGGGTATAAGATAAGTCCATAAATCCACGAAATCGACAAAGGTAAACTTCCAGAGTTTAGTGAACTATAAAAATCATATAACCCAAGCTATAAATGCTAAATCCTCCCCAAATCAAGAGGAACCTATTAGGATTTAAGAGAGGCCGAACGTGTTGCCCCAGGTAAGAACTTCCCATGAGAAGCAAACAAGAAAAACAGTACTCATTTCCGATGAGCCCGTCATAGAAAAGTCCGATCCCAAAAAGACTCCATAAAGGAAGCCAATTAGGGCGAAAAACAAGCCAATAATAAATCGGGATGAGAAACACAGCGGGAAGAAGCGGATAACTCCCTACATTCAAGCTCGAACACCCCAAGATCATAAAAAGAATAGTTAAAGAAGGAATGGCAGTTTGGAAATAGTGAAGGGATCTCATTCCCCCTCCAAAACTGTCGAGAGCTCTTCAAGAAATCCATCGGGGTTAATGCGCAAGATTTGAACCCATTCAAGCTTTTGAAAAGGAACATAGGGTCTAACACGTATCTTTCCATTCGTGATCTCATCTACTCGCCCTATGGGTAAACCAGCTGGGAAGATCCCTCCAAGACCTGAGGTCAGCACACTTTCGCCTTTTTGTACTTTACGCATATCTTCAATATAGACGAGAGTTGGGAAGAAACTCCCGTCTCCAGCTAAAATGGCTTTTTGCTTTGATTCAGACGTCATCACTGGAATGCGGGAGTTGATGTCATTGAGGAGCAAAACTCTGGATACATATCTTCCAACTTTTTCAAGACGCCCCACAACCCCTTCGGGCACAATAACGGCTTGATTTTTTTCAAGGTTTTCACCATGACCTGCTGCAATTAAGAAAAAATGGTGGAGACCATCATAGGGACTTGAAAGAATGCGGGTCGTAATATGGCCATATTTCTGATAGGAGGGTACCTTTAAATTCTCTCTTAAAACGACATTTTCATGTTGAAGAGGGGCAAGGTATTGAAGTTGCCATTTCAATTTTTCATTCTCGTCTTTCAGACGAGCATGCTCTTTTTTAAGATGCATAAATGTGTATGTGTTTTTAAGAAGGGCCCGCGTTTCATGAAAGGGATGAATAAACGTACCGTGAACTAAAGCTGTGCCATCAAAAAGAACCTCCTGAAGGACGTCGTAGAGGGGTTTGTAAAACCGGAGGCTCCCTCCCAAAATCAGAATCAAAATGAAAGTTATGCCAAGGCTATGGCGCCATCTTTGGAAACGAGAGGGGTAAGGATTCGCAGTAGGTTTTAAAGGGCCTGGTTTTTTTTGACGAACAAAAACGGCCACCTCCTAACCCTTTACATGCTAATTAAAACGTTTTTATGATGATTCATCATATCAAGAGCTTTTCCTGTCCCTATGGCAACACATGACAATGCATCTTCGGCGACAATGACAGGAAGGCCTGTGGCTTCCCGTAGAACGATGTCGAGATTCATCAGAAGAGAACCGCCTCCCGTGAGCACGATACCACGGTCTACAATGTCCGCAGCAAGTTCCGGTGCTGTGTTTTCGAGGGCCAGCTTTACGCCTTCCACAATAGCTGCAACAGGTTCGCTGAGACTTTCAGCAATTTGTCTCTCCGTCATCACAATTTCTTTAGGAATTCCATTTACAAGATCTCGGCCTTTGATCTCCATCGTGCGACCATCTCCGCCTCCTGGAGGGGGTGAAGCAGAGCCAATGCCTTTTTTAATACGCTCAGCGCTCCCTTCTCCAATCAAAAGATTATGCTGGCGACGAATAAAACTGATAATGGATTCATCCATTTTGTCCCCTCCGACACGAACAGAGCGGGCATACACAATCCCACCGAGTGCGAGAACGGCAACTTCAGTTGTTCCTCCCCCAATATCCACAACCATGGAGCCTGTGGGCTCTGTTACGGGCAAACCAGCACCGATTGCAGCAGCCATGGGTTCTTCAATTAAATAGACGCTGCGGGCTCCTGCACTTTCTGCGGATTCTTGGATTGCGCGTCTTTCAACGGCTGTTGAACCAGAAGGCACGCAAATAATGACGCGAGGACTGATAAAACTGCGACGTTTATGGACTTTTTGCATGAAGTATTTGATCATTTCTTCTGCAACTTCGAAGTCCGCGATGACACCTTCTCTTAAGGGGCGAATTGCCTTGATATTCCCAGGAGTACGTCCCACCATGAGCTTTGCTTCCTCGCCGACGGCTAAGACATGCTTTTTATCTCGAGAAGTGGTAATAGCGACCACGGAAGGTTCGTTCAACACAATGCCTTGCCCCTTAACGTATACAAGGGTATTGGCGGTGCCTAAATCTATGGCCATATCTGAAGATAATGCGCCAAGTAATTTTGAAAACATCCCCATTTTTACTCCATCTTGTCCTTTGAAAATTGTATTACTATTTAGCACACTCTTTTTCAAGTGCGCAGTTTTTTTTCAGGGTATTTTTAAGCGGTTGTTTTTGTTAAGGGATAGCTAACCTTATACGACTTTCTTTCGCTGGGCATCGAATAAAGCCCATGTGCCCTCTTCCCCATGCCAGCTGCCGCGCGTTGCGGCTTTGGAATATTCTGTCGCACGAGCTTCAAAGAAGTTCGCATGTTCAACGCCGTTTAGCATGGCGCTTAACCAACCTAGGGGATGGGGCAGTTTTTGTTCATAATCACCTGCGGTGCCTGTAAAGTAACCATAGACAGGTGTCAGGTTGAGCTGGGTTAAACGCCAATCGGCGATGTAGCGAACATAATTCTGGATATCCTTCAGGGTCATCCCTTCCACTTCGCCTAACTCAAAGGCAACTTCCACGAATTTATCTTCAAGGGACACCATGGTTTTCGCGACATCAATGATATCGTCGCCGACGGCTTTTGTGACTGCCCCCGTTTCTTCTGCCCAAGCATGATAAAGCTTGATGATGCTTTCGCAATGCAGGCTCTCATCCCGCACAGACCAGGAGACAATTTGTCCCATGCCCTTCATCTTGTTGTGACGAGGGAAATTCATCAGCATCGCAAAGCTGGCAAAGAGGGACATGCCTTCCGTGAATGCGCCAAACATTGCGAGTGTTCGGGCAACATCAGCGCAAGTCTTTGTCCCAAAGCTCTTCATGTAATCTGCCTTGGCCCGCATTGCAGCGTAATCTCGGAAAACCTCAAATTCAGATTTTGGCATGCCGAGCGTTTTCAGGAGCAATGCATAAGCATCGATGTGGACGGTTTCGATGTTCGTAAAGGCAGCCATCATCATTTGCACTTCGAGCGGCTGAAAAATGGGGATGTACCGCTTAAAATAATTATCGCTCACTTCAACGTCCGATTGCGTAAAGAAGCGGAAAATCTGTGTCAGAAGATTGCGTTCATTCGCTGTCAGAGTGTCCGACTGCCAGTCTTTAATATCTTCTCCCAGCGGAACTTCCTCGCCCATCCAGTGTATCTGCTGCTGGCGTTTCCAGCATTGATATGCCCATGGATATCGATCCACATCATAAGTTCCAGAGGTTTCCAAAAGGCCAATCAGGCCTTTTCCTTGCAGTTCGAGTGGGTTTGCGTTTGCGTAGGTCATCTTATTGCACTTTCTTTTATTGGCAGGCTAAGCATTCTTCATAATCGGTGCGTTCGACTTGCACGGTTTTTTCTGCAACTCCTTCACCTCCCGTATATTCCGCTCGTTGAATCGATTTTGAACGGCAGTAATATAGGCTTTTTATCCCTTTTTCCCAAGCTAACCAGTGCAGCATCAACGCGTCCCATTTATCAACGTCAGCTGGTAAAAAGAGGTTAAGCGACTGTCCTTGACAGATAAAAGGCGTCCGATCTCCCGCCAGCTCAATAACCCACCGTTGATCAATCTCAAAGGCAGTCTTGAATACATCCTTCTCATCCTGGGAGAGTTCTGTCAAATGCTGGACAGAGCCTTCATTTTCAAGGATGGTTCGCCATGTTTCTTCAGAATTGATGCCTTTAGCTTCCAGAAGTTTTTCAAGGTGAATATTCTTAACAGCATAATTACCTGAGAGCGTTTTGTGATTATAAATATTGGCAGGGATTGGCTCAATGCAAGCACTGGTGCCCCCACAAATGATGCTGATGGAAGCTGTTGGGGCGATCGCGATTTTATGGCTAAAACGAGCCTTGATATTGCGATCTGCTGCATCTGGACATGCTCCTCTCTCTTCTGCCAATTGGACAGAAGCGGCATCGGCTTCCCGCCTGATATGGCGAAACATTTTCTTGTTCCAAGATTTGGCGAGTGCGCTTTCAAAGGGTATGCCGCGGGATTGAAGAAAAGAGTGAAAGCCCATCAATCCTAAGCCTACTGAGCGTTCGCGCATCGCTGAATACTTAGCACGCGCCATCCCTTCAGGAGCTGTATCGATAAATTCCTGTAATACATTGTCCAGAAAGCGCAAGGTATCCTCAATGATACGCGGGTGGTCATGCCATTCCTCCCAGGTTTCAACATTGAGGGATGAGAGGCAGCAGACTGCTGTGCGGTCTTTGCCGAGATGATCAGGACCCGTTGCCAGCAAAATCTCACTACATAGATTTGACATACGGACTTTCAGGCCCATTTCACGTTGATGTTTCGGCAGTGCTTTATTAACGCTATCAATAAAGATGAGGTAAGGCTCTCCCGTTTGCAGGCGCGTCTCTAGGATTTTCTGAAACAAATTTCGGGCGTTCACCGTGCGAATAACTGCATCGGTTTTAGGGCTCCGCAGTGCAAATTCAACGTCATCACGCACCGCTTCCATAAATTCGTCCGTAATGTTGATTCCATGATGGAGAAACAAACTTTTACGGTTAAAATCGCCAGAAGACTTGCGGATTTCTAAAAACTCTTCGATTTCAGGGTGATGGATATCAAGATAGACGGCGGCGGCCCCCCGGCGCAACGAACCTTGGTTGATAGCCAGAGTTAAGGAGTCCATCACACGAATAAAGGGAATGATGCCAGAAGTCGAACCCGCACGTCCTATGGATTCGCCAACGCTGCGGACAAATCCCCAATAAGTGCCGACACCGCCCCCGTTGGATGCGAGCAGAACGTTTTCATTCCACGTTGAGACGATACCATCCAGGCTATCAGATACCGTATTCAGAAAGCAGGAAATGGGAAGGCCGCGTTTTGCGCCACCATTTGAAAGGATAGGCGTTGCGGGCATGAACCAAAGTTGAGACATGTAATCATAAAGACGTTGCGCATGTTCTAGATCATCCGCATAAGCGCAGGCAACGCGTCCAAACATATCCTGATAACTTTCGCCTTGCAGCAGGTAGCGATCGTTGAGGGTTGCCTTACCAAAATCGGTGAGGAGGGTGTCACGACTGCGGTCGAGACAGAGGTTCTTGGGAGTCAGGTCTGGTTTAGGAGTAGGTTCGTCTGGCTTAGCCCGCTTTGGCTTTTCCGGAAATTTTAGAATGCTTCGCGTTGGATCAAAATCAATGAGATGCCCATCGCGGTCAAAATCGTATGCAAATTTCATAAATACACCCTCTATGGTTAGAGGGCAGGAGTCCTGAAAGCGGGGAATACACGAGAATTGCGTATTGACACGCCCTCATCGGTGCACCCCGCCCGACGTGTTACAAGCTTGTCCAAAGGCAGGTCTCCTGGCTCGCGGGTCGTCGTTAGTACAAACTGCCTTCCCAGAAAAGATTCCCAGTGGCTTCATGTTTGTAAAACATACCGCTTACAGTTGCGGGGGCAGCTCCGGTATTGCATAAAATATGCGCACCGGATTCCCATTTCAGCACCACAGTTTCGATAGCGATGCACCTTAAGATAAAAGACAGTTTAGTGTGATTGAGGTCAATGTCAATAGAGGAGGAGTGTTTGAAATTTGGCATCGCAAATGCCACTTTGAGACTCAAAATGGCATTTCAAATGCCACTTTGCAATATTTCTTTTGAAGGTAAGGTATACGTGATAGGGCTGAGTTAACTAGGCGCCCTTTGCGGACAAATTAATAAGTGATCGTAACAATTTGTCCAAAACGAATGGCGGCTTACCTTTTTTAGGCTGAAGGAAGTGTATTCATATCAATCACAAATCGATATTTCACATCCCCTTTAATCATACGCTCATAAGCTTTTTCAATGTCTTGTATCGGGATTAGCTCGATATCTGCAGTAATGCCTTTTTCCGCACAATAATCCAGCATTTCTTGTGTTTCGCGAATGCCACCGATTAAAGTCCCAGCTATTTTCCGTCTTTTTTCGATGAGTGAAAATGCCTGGATTTCTAAGGGTTTATCAGGGACTCCAATCATAACAAGAACCCCGCCTTTTTTTAATAAATGAAGGTACATATTAACATCATGGGGCGCAGAAACAGCATCGATAATGAGATTGAAAGAATTAGCCAACGCTTCAAGATTTTTCGGATCTTTGGTGACAACAAACTTCTTAGCCCCTAAAAGATATGCATCTTGTTCTTTTGTATCCGATCGACTGAAGACAGTGACTTCAGCCCCCATCGATGCCGCAAGCTTAACGGCCATGTGACCTAATCCGCCTAAGCCAATAACGCCCACCTTCTGACCGGGTTTCACGTTATAAAAACGAAGGGGGGAATAGGTCGTGATTCCTGCACAAAGCAGCGGCGCGACATTTGCAAGCGGAAGGTCAGGAGAAACCTTGAGCACATATTTCTCATCAACAACAATTTGGGATGAATAGCCACCAAAGGTTGGTGTTTTCTTGTCTTGCTCCGTACCGTTATATGTTCCGCTAAGATGGACTTCACAAAACTGCTCTTCATGTTCTTTGCAACTCTCACATACTCTGCATGAATCAACAAAGCAACCAACGCCTGCTATATCTCCTACTTTAAAGTTTTTAACTTGAGAGCCAACACGCTCCACCCGACCTACAATTTCATGTCCCGGAACCATGGGATAAATTGAACCACCCCATTCATTTCGGACTTGGTGAATGTCAGAATGGCAGATTCCGCAATAAAGAATCTTAATAAGGACATCATGATCCTTAAGCTCGCGTCGCTCAAAGTTGAAAGGCTCAAATTTTGAAGAAGCACTTTTTACGGCATATCCCTGTGTTGGTATCATGTTCTTTCCTCCCTTTCCGATTTTAGGTCACTCTTTCCTATGTACAGAACCTTAAGTATTCTTTTGTCATATAAATATATCACATTTTAACAAAATAAAGAAGGAAGTTATAAATAAATTTATACAGAATAGGTAAATTAGCCCGAGAGATTTAGGGACTGATCTCGATACGGCGTAGCGTGAGGGCTCCTCGCTATGACAGGAGGAGCTAATCGCCTGTTTCTCAAGCCTCACACAGGCCATCTTCAACTGTGTTGTTAGGAATTTTTACGCATAAGAATGAACTTATACCAGTTAAGAAAAATAAACTGACGAACCACTGGTGGGCCATCTTAGGATTTAGCCCGGATTAAATCCGGGGCTTCGTCAGTTTATTTCACCTCAATCGGTTAAGATAAGAAACCTAAACCCCAGCCTGTGGCTCTGGTGATCCTTTAGGAGCTTTTTTCGAAGATGCCTTCTTGTTTTCGGCCTTGACTTCTTTCCCCCTGAAGGAATTGAAGAGGATTTTGGAATTTCTGGACCGGATGCATTTTTCACACGATCCAGCTTTCCTTCTTTTAATAACGTATCAATCTCATCGCCGCTAAGTGTTTCAAATTCTAATAAGGTTTTTGCGAGAAGTTCAAGGTGGTCGCGATGCTTTGTCAGAATGCTTTTTGCTTTTGAATAGCCTTCATTGACGATCCGTTTAATTTCTTCATCAATAATTTGAGCCGTTGATTCAGAAACATTTTTATGCTGGGCTACGGAGTGACCGAGGAAAACTTCCTGGGAGTTTTCTCCATAGGTAATAGGACCAAGTTTATCACTCATGCCCCATTCCGTTACCATGCGACGTGCCATTTGTGTGGCCATGCTGATGTCTGAAGACGCGCCAGTTGTGATTTTATTCGCTCCAAAAATCATCTCTTCTGCAATACGCCCGCCCATGGCGACAGCAAGGTCCGCATAAAGTCTTTCCCGGGACATAGAGACGCGATCACCTTCTGGCAAGCGCATCACCATTCCAAGCGCCATTCCCCGAGGAATAATGGTTGCTTTATGGATAGGATCAGAAGCAGGTGAATGAAAGGCAACAACGGCATGACCCGATTCATGATAAGCGGTCAGTCGCTTTTCTTCATCTGTCATAACCATGGAACGACGTTCGCTTCCCATCATAACTTTATCTTTGGCTTCTTCAAGTTCGGCCATTGAAACGGAGCGACGATTCCGTCTGGCTGCGAGGAGGGCGGATTCATTAACGAGATTGGCTAGATCTGCCCCAGAAAATCCAGGGGTTCCCCGAGCAATTACTTTCAGATCCACATTATCGGACAAAGGAACATTACGTGCATGAACGGCAAGGATTTTTTCACGACCCACAACATCAGGATTAGGGACAACGACTTGTCTGTCAAATCGACCCGGTCTCAGAAGCGCAGGATCAAGGACATCTGGACGGTTCGTTGCAGCGATAAGGATAACGCCATCATTCGCTTCAAATCCATCCATTTCAACCAGAAGTTGATTAAGGGTTTGCTCGCGCTCGTCATTGCCACCGCCAAGGCCCGCCCCTCTGTGACGTCCAACAGCATCAATTTCATCGATAAATATAATACAAGGGGCATTCTTTTTTCCTTGATCGAATAAGTCGCGCACACGGCTTGCACCCACGCCTACGAACATTTCAACGAAATCAGAGCCTGAAATGGTGAAAAAGGGAACATTGGCCTCACCCGCAATAGCTCGCGCTAGAAGAGTCTTACCTGTTCCTGGAGGGCCTACTAAAAGGACACCACGAGGAATCTTTCCTCCCAAACGTTGAAACTTTCCAGGATCTCGAAGAAATTCAACAACTTCCTCAAGTTCTTGCTTGGCTTCATCGACACCCGCAACATCGTTAAAAGTCACTTGAGTGGCTTTGTCGTCTAAGAGACGTGCCTTTGACTTCCCAAAACCCATGGCTTTGTTTCCCCCAGACTGCATCTGACGCATAAAGAAAATCCAGACGCCAATCAACAGAATCATTGGGAGCCAAGAAATAAGAATTTGGAAGAACGTTGGGATTTCATCCTCAACGGGGGCAGCTTTAATCCGCACATTGCTTTCTAAAAGCCTGTCAACAAGGTGGGTGTCGTGGGCAGGAATAGCAGATGAAAAGGTGGTTCCGTCGGTCAAATGCCCAGTGACTTGATCCCCTCGGATCAGGACTTCTTGGACACGCCCCTCTTTGGCGTCCTTCAAAAGTGTCGAATAATCAATGTTTATGTGTTGCTTTTGAGCGGGAGGGGATTGAAACAGATTAAATATCGCAACTAAAAAAAGTCCAATAATAATCCAAAGAGCTAAATTACGGTTCATGGGATACGGTTCTCATTTTTATTGAATCTATTTATTTTATATAGTGAATGTTAACGAATCATGAAAGAGGGGCTTCAAATAAAAAAATTTAAGATGATCCATTGCACTCTCGGTATCATAGCAAAAATGAGGGATAGAAACAACAGTTCCATTGACCCAGAGGGCTGGTAGGGTTGGCCAGACGCGGCGTGGAATCGATGAAATAACTTCTTTTTTTAAGCCTGGAGAGGTTCCTAAAGGAGCAAGAAATGTTTCACGTGAAACATTTTTTTTAATCTCGGGGTCAATCCAAAAGCGGTTATCCCATAGGGTTTTCTGCTGTAGCTGGGAGAGGGGGACTTTTTCCGTGACTGCAGAAACTTCACGCAAGAGGAGGATCTCTTCTTGTTTTGGAGCCCAATAAATTCCCCCCGCTGTAAAAGGGGCAGAAGTCTTTAATTTCTCCAAAATAACCTCTACTTGGGATGAGCGTGGAGAATAGCGTTTCCCTGAAAACCACTGCATCAGAAAAGGAAGGAGCCTTTTGGAAATAGCTGGATGTAAGTCTTCAAAAGACTTTTTCTGCAAGGAAAGGTAGCCACCATCGTGCACGTGGACGGTGGTTTGGATAGCTTTTTGAAGCTCGTCATGAATAAAATCAGCGTCGGTCTGTAATTTTTCCATGATATTTGAGAGCCGTTGTTGAGAAAGTCCTTCTTTTCCCAAAAATGTACGTAACCGTCCTCGAAAAAAGCGGGAATTCTGATTGCTAGGATCTTCAATCCATTGTTGATTGTTCGTCATGAGAATGGATTTGAGTCGTTCTTTCGAAAAACCCAGGAGGGGGCGAAGGATTGTGATACCATCTCTAACGATCTCTTTTTTCATGCCTGAAAGGCCATCAAGACCACTTCCTGAAGAAAGACGGAGCCAAAAGGTTTCCTCCTGGTCCTGTTGATGGTGACCTAAGAGAAGAGTGGAAACGTTATTGTCTCTGCACCATTGGGTCATAAGTGCATAACGGGCGAGGCGCGCTTTTTCTTGGATGCGTGCGTTGGGTTTTTCATCTCTCCATTCCAGGGTGACATGTTCAATGCCTCTC
>Ga0307375_10005566_pt1 | contig 11806 bp, 7 predicted proteins | sample TR1MG_FD_202531 | JGI IMG/M metagenome (GOLD analysis project Ga0307375, IMG submission 202531) | Soil microbial communities from Risofladan, Vaasa, Finland - TR-1 | ecosystem: Environmental > Terrestrial > Soil > Coastal area > Acid sulfate soil | place: Finland: Risofladan, Vaasa | collected... | reverse complement strand
TCTTCGTCGAGGTCCGAATACTCGCGCTCCATCGAAGCTTCCCTTCCGGGAAGCGCCGGAAGAGCCCGAATTCCTGAATCCAGAATGCGGTCAAAATTGACGATCTGGGCCACGAACAGGCCTCCGGGCGTGAGAACTCCCCGCACATCGGTCAGGAAACGAGCCAGCTCTACCCGACTGCTCAGATGCACCAGCGTATTCCCGATGCAGCAGATCGCGTCCCATGGCCCGGGTGCCAGCTCTCGAATCCGTCGCATGTCGCCGACGACAAACACCGCCGGGCAGCTCACGATGGCATTGGCTCGCTCGATCATGGATGCGTCCGAATCGATGCCGGTCACCTTGTGGCCGGCGGCCGCCAGCGCACATGAGTAGGTGCCGGTTGCGCAGCCGATATCGAGGACCCGTCGTCTCCCTCGGAGCTGTTCACGGAGAAACTCTACTATCGACTCCTCACGAGGGAAAAGCTCGTCGTAGTACCTGGAGAGCAAACGGTAGAAGTCGGCACCCACGGATTCGCCCTGTTCGCCGAAATTCACTCGGTTGCAGTAAGCACGTATGCTCCGGTCGAACTCGAGTCGTAGGATGACGCAAGGATCTCGACATTTCCGTCCTGGTCGAAAGTGTAGGTGACCGCGGAGTCGGTAGTCTCCTCCGTGGCGTCGTCGTTTTCCGTCCGCTGCCCCTGTGGATCGATGAGAACCAGGTAAGCGTCAAAAGATTCAGATTCGAGTGATATGGTGAATGTCTCGCCACTCCTTCCGGCGAGCAGGTAATGGTCCACGTAACTGCCGTCTACCATCTCGTCCGTGCCGTCCAGCGTTCCTTCGGTTCTGGCGCCGGGCAGAAGAGTTGTAGGGGCCGGGCCTTCAACCACGCTGAGTGTGTACGCACCACGACTGTCGGAATCGGTGCCGTAGACATAAATCGCAAGGTCACCAGCCTGGTTGAAAGTACTGGAAAGCTCGGAGTTGCGGTTGTCGTCGCTCTTGTCGTCACTTTCGGTCTGGACGCCTGACTTGTCCTGGATGCGAAGTACCGGGTCGAAATCTGTCGACTCGAGCCGGATGGTTACTCTGCTCCCCGCTTCACCGTGGAGCAGATAGCTGTCTGAAGGCTGACCCGCAATCATATCGTCATCGTCGGAGAGAGTCTCGGATATTGATTGTCCCGTGGTGATCTGTACAGGATTTTTCGTGACGGTGACATCGATGGAATAGGGGCCGGTCTCGTCGGCCGCGTAAGAAGTCGCATCGATGCGTGCCACCCCGTCGCTGTCGGAGGAGAACCGGAGAGCCGCGCTTCCGCCGGCCGAATCATCGTTTTCAAAGCTTCTGCCGTCCGGCAATGAAATTCGGAGGAATGTGTCGAGATTGTCCGCGGTCATGACGACGGCAATCGGCTGACCTGCCCGGACCGGAAGCGTATACTGGTCGTAGTAACGCCCGTCCGCGTCAACTGTGTCGTCGTAGCTGAGCTCTCCTTCGCGCTGTTCACCCGCGGCAAGCGCCGGCTCGGGGTCGAACTGGCTCACGCGAATGCTGAATCGCGGCGGCTGACCGTCTGTAGCCGCCGAAGTCGGTATCTCGCCTGCCGGGGTGATCCCTATGCGGACCGGCTCCGCCTGGTCGACAATGATCGAAGCGGCTGCCGACCCGGATTTCCCCTCGCGTACCAGAGGATCTGCGGAACCTATACTGACGGAAATCGACGGGGTGAAGTCCACTGAGGTCACTTTTATGACCAGACGCTTTCCGGCCGCCGGTTGCACCGTGAACCATGTGGCCGCGGTCGACGAATTTCCGGATGCCATCTCAAGCGGTGCATCACGCCGCAGAAGTGTCTCTTGCCCCGTAACGGGCAAAGCCGCGAGCCCGAATGCAAGAAGAACCGGCAATAGTCTGAGCATCTTTCCACCCTCCCTACCCGTCGATGGTATACCACGGCCCGAAGTACGTATCAATAACCGGCAGACGCGACACAAAAATGCTATCGAGACTTCCCGGGTTTTTTCGGTTTCTTCGTCGAGCGTGCGGGCGCGCCCGCACGCTTCCCTGTACCCCCGGCCGCGGGCTTCTTTCCCCCTCCCGACTCGCTCCCCGACCCGTTTTTCCGAGCCGATTTCCCACCAGGAGTGCCTTTTTTGACCGGGGTAGCCTTTGCGGAAGTCTTGCCTCCGGGCGCCCGCTGTCCCTGCGTTCCCCTCGCCGACCCGCCTGCTTGCTGTGCATCACCCCGCGCCGGTGACGCGGCGTTCGGCCGCGAAACTGAAGATCGGGTTCGTTTGTCGAGTGACACAAAATGCCCGAACTCGGCCACCTTCGCGACTATGCGCACTCCCGCTGCCTTGAGGCCTTTCACCGGAAAATCCGCCACCGGATAGAGCAGCGTAGCAGCCTTCTTTCTCTTTGCGGGCGCGAATCGGACTTCAGCCGCGACATCGGTCTTGGTCGTGCACGCAAGAGGGGTGCATTCGTCGGGGACAATTGAGTAGTTCTTATCGAGTATGAACTGCTCGATTTTGCAGCGTTTGAGGTAGGGGTAGCCGCTGCTGTTCTGGCGATACAGCACGCTGAACACCTTTTCCGAAAGAATCTCCTTGTCCGCAAGACCACACGCAAGCATCCCTTTGTCGACAAAGAGTCGTTCCGGAACATCAGTGATCGAGTAGATGCCGCTCTTGCGCATAATCAGTATTCGATCGAACTCCGACACATCGAAGAGCGGCTTTCCGGCGGACACCTCAGTGCCGAGGTACCCGGTCTCTCCGTCATATCGGAGCGTGAGGTTTCGCTGGGCCGCCTCGCGCGCGTCGACACGTTGAAACGAGACAACCTCGGTCTTCCTTTCGAACTGGGCACTCTGTTCCTTGATTATTCTGTCGAGAAAGGCAACTGCGTAATCGACGAGGTGCTTCAGGTGATGGGCGATCTGCTTCAGCCGTGCGCGAATCTCCTCCATTTCCTGCTTCGCCCGGTTGATGTCGTAGAGCGAAATCCTTCTAATCGGGATCTTCAACAGCCGCTCGACGTCCTCGACGGTGACTTCACGCTGGATCTGAGCGGCGAACGGTACGAAACCGCTTATCACGGCGGACACAACCTTGTTCTGCGTCTCCATCTGCTCGATCCGTTTGTAGAGACGCTCCTCGATGAAGATGCGTTCGAGCGTTCTCGCGTGGAGCTTTTCGGTGAGCTGGCGCTTCTCAAGCTCGAGCTCAGCTTTGAGGATCTGCGTGAGCCTCCCTGCGTGATATTCGATTACCTCGGTCACGGTCATCGCGGCGGGGTTTCGCTCCCGGATCACCAGAAGATTGCAGCTGATTGCCGATTCGCAGTCGGTGAACGCGTAGAGAGCATCCACTACCTCGTTCGAGTAGACACCTCGGGCAAGCTTGATCTCTATCTCGACGTTTTCGGTGGTGAAATCGTTGATACTCTGGATCTTCAGCTTGTTCCGGCGGACCGCGTTCTCGATAGACGTGATGAGACTGTCTGTAGTCGCGCCGAAGGGAAGATCACGAATCAGGATTCGTTTGGGATCGGATGTATCAAGTTTTGCGCGAACGAGCACTTTGCCCAGACCGTCCTGGTAGTCCGATACATCGACGAGTCCCCCGGTCGGAAAGTCCGGAAAAAGTCTGAAAGATTTACCCAGAAGGAATGCCTTCATCGCCTGCAGAACCTCTATGAGATTATGGGGCAGGATCTTCGTCGACATTCCCACTGCAATTCCCTCCGCTCCGAGCACGAGAACGAGAGGAATCTTAGCCGGAAAAACTACTGGCTCGCGATTGCGGCCGTCGTACGAATCGTCATAGTTCGTGATCTCGGGATTGTAGAGGACTTCCTTCGCGAACGGCGTGGCCCGGCACTCGATGTATCGCGACGCAGAGGCCTGATCGCCGGTGAAAATGTTGCCGAAGTTTCCCTGTTTCTCGATCAGAAGCTCTTTGTTCGCAAGAACAACGAGGGCTTCATAAATGGAAGCGTCCCCGTGGGGATGGTACTTCATGCAATGTCCGACCAGGTTCGCGACCTTATGAAACTTCCCGTCGTCCATCTCGAAGAGGCTGTGAAGGATGCGTCGCTGAACCGGTTTCAAGCCGTCGTCGACGTGAGGAATTGCCCGATCCTTGATAACGTAGGATGCGTACTCGAGAAAGTTGGTATTGAAAAGTGTATTCACATATGCCATTTCAGACCAGATTCTCCATGATGTATTCGCGTCGCTCCGGAGTATTTTTGCCCATATAGAACTCGAGGGTTTCCGGAACATCCTTTATCGACTTGATATTCACCTTGACCAGGCGCATGTCCTCACCGATAAACTGCCCGAACTCCTTCGGCGATATCTCGCCCAGCCCTTTGAAACGAGTCACCTCGGCGGCGCTGATTGCCCTGACCGACTCGTCGCGCTCTCGCGCGTTGTAGCAGTACCGCGTCTCATTCTTGTTCCGCACACGAAAAAGCGGCGTCTCGAGGATGTAGAGGCGGCCCGCGACCACAAGCTCTTCAAAGTAGCTCAGGAAGAACGTGAGTAGAAGATTGCGGATGTGGAATCCGTCGTAGTCTGCGTCGGTGGCTATCACTATGCGGGCGTAACGAAGACCCTCCACGTCGTTCTCGATACCTAGCGCCATCATCATGTTGTAAAGCTCTTCGTTCTTGTAGATCTCCGCCCGCTTTCTCGCGAACATATTCTGCGGTTTCCCGCGCAGGCTGAATATGGCCTGGGTGTAGACGTCGCGCGATGAGACCATCGAACCGGCCGCCGATGCGCCCTCGGTGATGAAGATTGTGGAGCTCTCTCCGTCGGTGCCCTCTTCGAGGTGGTATTTGCAGTCCTTCAGATTGGGTATTTTGAGCGCGATCTTTTTCGCGGCCTCGCGGGCCTGACTCTTTACCGCGTTGAGCTCCTTACGCAATCGTTCATTGCTTGCGATCTTGTCGATCAGCCGGCGTGTGGCCTTCTCGTTCCGGGTGAGGAACTCGACGACCCCGGAGCGCGTCTCGTTGACAATCCAGCTTCTGATTTCGGTGTTGCCCAGTTTGTTCTTGGTCTGGCTTTCGAACACCGGCGACTTCAATTTTACGGAAACCACTCCCGCAATTCCTTCACGCACATCTACACCGGAATAGTTCTTCTGCAGATACTCGTTTACCCCTTTCAGAAAGCCTTCCCGAAACGCACTCTGATGGGTACCTCCGTCCGAGGTATACTGGCCGTTCACGAAGGAGAAGTAGGTCTCGCCATAATTGGACGTGTGAGTAAAGGCGAACTCCAGGAACTGTCCTTTGCAGTATCCGATTTCGTAGAGAGCCGCGTCCCCTACCTCCGCGTTGAGCAGATCGAAAAGCCCGTGTTCGGACTGAAAATTGCGCCCGTCGAACTCGAGGACGAGCCCGCTGTTGAGGTAGGCGTAGTTCCACAGACGCTGCTCTACAAACTCCATGTTGTACTGGTATTCACCGAAGATCTCGCGGTCAGGACAAAATTCGACATAGGTGCCGTCAGGTTCTCGTGCCGTTTTCATACGTTTCTGCGACTTGAGAACCCCCTGGGAAAACACCGCTTCAAAACAGTGTCCGTCGCGATACGCGGCCACTTTGAAGTGCGATGAGAGAGCATTCACCGCCTTTGTGCCTACTCCGTTCAGGCCTACGCTGAACTGAAAGACATCGTCGTTGTACTTCGCACCGGTGTTTATGATGGAAACCGCGTCGACTACCTTGCCGAGCGGAATGCCGCGACCGTAGTCCCTCACTGAAACAAGCCGGTCGCCCGCGCGCTCGCCAATATCAATGACTATGCGGGAACCGTAGCCCATGATGTACTCGTCGACGCTGTTGTCGATGACCTCTTTCAGCAGAACGTAGATACCGTCGTCCAGGTTCGAGCCGTCACCAAGACGTCCGATATACATCCCGGTACGCAGTCTGATGTGCTCGAGCGACGAGAGCGTTTTGATCTTGCTCTCATCGTAGTTTGAAGTTTTTGCAGCCATTGTTATCCGATTAGAACCAAAGATTGAGTGCCGCGCACGTCTGCCCCCCCTCCCTGGCCTGACGCTCCGCCGGACGGCGGAAAGAGCTAAGTTATTGCGCGGAGTAAATGTAGCACATCGGGCCGATTGTGACAAACGGGTGGACCTCGATGGCGAAGGCCCTTCATACGGAATCGTCGGATCTGCGAAGCAACCTTCGTTCCAAAGGATATTGCTTGCTTTTGCGTCGGTTTTCCGCCAGAATAGGCACGATCAGCATGGAAAACGACGCGATGAAACCGACGGCACATCGATCGGGCGGCCTAGCCGGAAAGTTGACACTCACGATTTCGCTTGCAGCTTTGTTCTGTCTGCTCTCGACGGGATGCGCGACTTCGCCGCCTCAGACAAAACAGGTTTCCCCGCCGAACACTCCAGCTATGGTGAAAGCGCCGGCCCCGGCAAATGCGGCGCCCGCCGCAGGGACCGTGACAGATCCTGCAGGAAAATCCGGCGAAGATTCTGTGAAACTGCAGGATGAAATCGACAGTCTCAAGGCCCGACTCTCCGAGGCGCAGAAGAAAAACGATGCGCTTGTCGCCGCCAACCGATCGCTTGACGATGCGTTGAACCAGATTGCTTTCGCGAAGGGATTGCCTCCGGATCAGCTTCTCCGACAAAGTCAGTCGGGCGGCAACTCCGGGTCTGCCATCCCGACCGGCGGATTCATCGGAACGTCGGCCCCGTCGCTCGTCACCGGGTCGGTGATCAACGACACACTCGATCCGGCGACCGGTACGCACACACTCGTGGATATGCGAGCCAATGCGGGGACGGGCGACAGCCTCTATCTCAGCATCACGTATACCGATGGCGGCGCACCGCAGCTTCACCTGACCATCCAGCACCGCTATCTTGTGGGCGACCCGCCCTTCATGGTCAGGTCGGTGACCGTGGTCGCCGGGAAGTCGGTGGTCTCACCCGATCTGACTCTCTTCACGCTGTCCCGCTATCGATCGGATCCGTTCAAGATCGAATCGGCAGACACAACGGACTTGTCGGTTATTTCACAACTTTTGCAGACAATCCTCGGGGAAAAGCCACGAACCGATGCCGCCACCCCGACCGGGGAAGCGCAGATCGCGGTGCTCGAGACGGGGCTCCGCTCAAGTTTCACACGGCTGTTGTCACTCGACGAGATTCGTGCGCTGTCCAACATGCTCTACGCCTATCGCGAACTCGGGGGCAAGGCTCTGTAACGGATCACTGCACAAAAAGGCCCGGCTTCCGCCGGGCCTTTTTTGGCAATGAATCCTCACGCGCAATCGATCACACCGCTTAGTTGTTCATTCCTACCGGCAGTTTGTCTCCGTCGGGGGCCTCAATGCGATTACCGGCACGGAACGCGATCTTGCCGTTGCGTATCGAGACTATCACATGACTCCCCGGACCGAACCGCCCTTTGAGGATCTCCATGGCAAGCGGGTCTTCTATCTCGCGCTGTATCGTCCGGCGAAGCGGCCGGGCACCGAATTTCACGTCGTAGCCGGTTTCTATCAGGTGTTCCTTGGCAGTCTGTTTGACCTCGAGCACCACCTCGCGTTCCGCCAGCCGCATCTGGACGTCTGCCAGAAGGATATCGAGTATCTCTCTGACTTCTTTCCGATCAAGGCTGTGAAACACCACCACCTCGTCGACGCGATTCAGAAATTCCGGCCGAAACACTTTCCGCAGCTCATTCATCGCGCTGGACTTGATATCGCGGTATTCGAGCACACCCTCCATCGGCTGGAAACCGACCATGGACTCCCGGGTAATTTCGCGCGCACCCGCGTTCGACGTCATGATAAGTACTGTGTTGCGAAAGCTGACCGTATGTCCAAGGTTATCCTGCAACTGGCCTTCTTCGAGTACCTGGAGGAGAATGTTGAACACGTCCGGGTGTGCCTTTTCGATCTCATCGAGCAGAACGACACTGTAGGGGCGTCGCCGGATCTTCTCGGTGAGCAGGCCTCCCTCTTCGTAACCGACGTAGCCGGGAGGGGCGCCGACGAGTCGCGACACGTTGTGCTTCTCCATGAAGTCCGACATGTCGATTCGGATGAGCGCCTCCGAATTACCGAACAGGAACTCTGCGAGACTCTTGGCCAGAAGTGTCTTCCCGACGCCGGTGGGCCCCAGAAATATGAATGAACCCATCGGGCGATTCGGCGAGCTCAAACCGGTGCGCGAACGGCGAATCGATGCGGCAATGACTCCTATAGCTTCCTGTTGCCCAATGACCTTCTTGTGGAGATCGGTCTCAATCTGCAGAAGCTTGTCGCTCTCGCTCTGCACAAGGCGCGACAGGGGTATTCCGGTCATCTCCGAGATGACGAACTGGATGTCTTCGGCGTCGACAACGTTGTGTTCAGTTTTGAGGGTCACCTTCCACTCGGTCTTCATCTCCTCAACGCGGCTTTTGAGCTCACGCACCTGGTCACGCACCGCTGCAGCACGCTCGTAGTTCTGGGAGTTCACCAGCGCAAGCTTCTCCTGGTTGAGCCGCTCGATCTCCGCCTCCAGCTCGGCAAGTTCCGTGGGTCGCACGCTGTTCGATATCCGTTTCCGGGCTCCAGCTTCGTCGATCAGGTCGATCGCCTTGTCCGGCAGAAAGCGTTCGGTAATGTATCTTCGGGACATCATGGCCGACACCTCAATGGCGCCGGGCGTGTAGGACACGTTGTGATGATCCTCGTAACGCGCCTTGATGCCTTTGAGGATCTCTATGGTCTCGGCAACACTCGGTTCGTTTACAAAAATGGTCTGGAACCGACGTTCGAGCGCCGCATCCTTTTCAATGTATTTCTTGTATTCATTAAGCGTCGTAGCGCCGATGCACTGTATCTCGCCGCGCGAAAGTGCGGGCTTGAGCATGTTGGACGCGTCGATAGCTCCTTCAGCACCGCCGGCGCCGATAATGGTGTGCAGCTCGTCGATAAACAGGATGACGTTCGCGGCATTGGTGATCTCTTTCATCACGCGTTTGAGACGCTCTTCGAACTCGCCGCGATACTTGGTGCCGGCGATCAGGGAAGCCAGGTCGAGCGTCAGAACGCGCCTGCCGAGCAGAACTTCGGGCGCCGATCCGTCGACGATTCGTTGAGCGAGTCCCTCGACGATCGCAGTTTTCCCTACGCCCGGTTCACCGATGAGAACGGGATTGTTCTTGGTTCGCCGCGCGAGAATCTGGATCACACGCTGGATCTCCTTCTCCCTCCCGACAACGGGGTCGAGCTTGTCCGCCCGCGCGAGCTCGGTCAGATCGCGGGAAAACTCGTCGAGCGTGGGCGTGGTTTTCTTTGCCGACTGGCCGGTGAGACTCTTTTTCTTTTGCTGTCCTCCGGAGAATCTGCCCCCTGACCCGGAGCCCGCGCCCCCGCTGCCCGAAAGCTCAGCAACTACTTCTCGCAGCATTTCGACGGTGATGTTGTGCTTGGCGAGGTATTTCACGGTCTCGCTGTCTGCTTCTCGTGCGCAGGCGAGCAGAAGATGTTCGGTGCCTATGTATTCGTGACCAAGATTGCGTGCCTCTTCGGCCGAATCTTCGAGGACCTTGCGTCCCCGTGGAGAGGGCGGGACATCACCAAGAATGAACCCTCCTCGTTTTCGCGGAATTGCCTTCTCTATTTCAAATTGCATTTTTGCAGGATCTATCATGACCTTCTGCAGGGCCTTGTAGCCTAACCCGCCGCCCTCTTTGAGCAGGGCGAGAATGATGTGCTCAGGCAGCAGCTGATCAGAGTGAAATCTCTTCGCTTCATCCTGAGCGAGAATGGTGAGCACTTTCTGTGCTCGTTGCGTCAAACCTTTGAACATGCAGTCCTCCCAACAAACATCGCCGAAGAGCCGACCACCTGCCGCGACCCCTGCCCGCCGCCCCGGTTAGTCCTTCCCCGACGCATTCACACGTGCGGATACAGATACCCGCGAATCAACGCCGCGCGTCTTTCGTCTATGGTCTCGGGCTCGATTTCCGTAACCTCCTCCGCTTCCGACAGTTCCGTAGTGCCTCCTTGTGGCCGCACCTCATCGTTATTCCCGTCGGCGCGTAGCGCGTGTAGGACGTGGGACCTCTGGGAAACAAAAAAAAGCGCGGTCACCGACTCCAATTGTGCGTCCGGAAACAGTCCAAGAGCGACGCCGAGCCGAATTTCGGAGAGCAATTCTACTGCTTCCCGGTAACTGAGCGACTTTCCGGTCAGCAGCTTCGCCTTGGCATCGGCAACTCGCTTCTCGATAATCGCGTGCTTCCTTCCCCGCATCAGTCCTCGCCGTGCTTTCCGCTCATAATTTACCAACTGCGAGGCCGCCTTATCAAGTTTTTCGACAATATCGGTCTCGCGCACGCCGATAGTGATGAGATTTGCGAGCTGGTACATCTGCCCGAGCGACCGGCGAGGGCTCTCTTCGCCGTCGGACACCCAGAATCCCTTCACCATGAAGCCGGAACGCGTCACCGTTTCGAACACTTCCGGCGCCTGATCGGTCTCGATGAGTGCAGGAAGGTGAAGCAGAACCGAGGCGCGCATCCCGGTCCCGATGTTGGTAATTTCGCTGTTGAGATAGCCCCATTCGAGGGACACAGCGTAGGGAAGGTCGGCCTCGACGATTCGGTCGATTCGATCTGCCTCTTCGAAGGCTTCGGCTACCCGCCGTCCGCCGCGAAGAACCGAGAGCCGAAGGTGATCGACAAGGTTCACTGAGGCGGCAAAACGCTCGTCTGAACGCAGAATCAACACGGTTCTGGCCGCTGTGGGGAAATCGTCGGAGACCAGATTTCGTTCCACGAGCAGCTGAAGCGAGTGTCGGGCAAGGCGTGATGGATCGACGACCAGATATTCACGGGTGGAAAAACGATCCTGAAATAACTGAACAACGCCCGAAGCGACCTCGCTCTCTTCCTGCGGTGTCATGAAACCGGGAAACGAAAAGCCCGCAAGGTTCCGGGCGAGTCGGACGCGGCTGGATACTACGACGTCATTATCCGGCCCCGGCTCGGTGAACCAGCTGGGGAGGCGGTTTTCGCTGCTCTCGGAGCCGGTTTCGCCGTGCCCGGCGTCCGGCACGCCGTCACTCGATATCATCGGCTATCCCCTCCGTCCGGTCAAGACGATGTATCTCTTCCCGGATCCGTGCCGCTTCTTCGTAGTCCTCACGGACGACGGCGGCGGCCAGACCCCGGGAAAGCCGCTCGCGCTCCACGAAAATATACCGGTAGCGCTGCAGTTTCTCGGGCAATCGCCCGATGTGCCGTCCTGCAAACGACTGATCCTTCAATACTGTTTCTATGATCGGCCGAAAGACCGCATAACAGTTAACACAACCTACCCTGCCGGTCTTCTTCAGTCGCGCGATCGTCATCCCGCAGTTCGGACATTCGCGACCGTCCTGCGCAGCGCGTTCGACCCCGAGATCATCGCCCGGGGAGCTGCCTTCGCGTCGGACCGCGGCTGATCCGCCGGAGGAAGCGGCCCCACTCGATTTGTCCGACTGGCCGCCGGAGGCCGGCTTTTTTCGGCGCTTTGGCGATCGAGGCCGTAAAAGCCCGGAAAGCAGATCTGCGGTACGCGGTTCAATGGCCGGCTCCTCCGGGTCGATGCCGTGCTTTTCCGCGCACGACCGGCAGAGCCACAGGTCCTCAGTTACGGGACCCATGATTGTCTGGATTTTTATGACGGCGTCGCCTTTTCCACACGACGCGCAGATTTCGCCCATTTTGACCTACCGCTGATACATTGTATCCCCAATCTCTGATTAATGCTTACGCATAATCGATAG
>Ga0307375_10005565_pt1 | contig 11808 bp, 10 predicted proteins | sample TR1MG_FD_202531 | JGI IMG/M metagenome (GOLD analysis project Ga0307375, IMG submission 202531) | Soil microbial communities from Risofladan, Vaasa, Finland - TR-1 | ecosystem: Environmental > Terrestrial > Soil > Coastal area > Acid sulfate soil | place: Finland: Risofladan, Vaasa | collected... | reverse complement strand
GGCCTCATCAGCGTCGCCGATCCGATCAAATCCACGACGCTGGAGGCGATCCGCCAATTGCGTGCCTCCGGGCTGCGCATCGTGGTGCTCACCGGCGACAACGCCGCGACCGCGGCAGCGGTGGCCAGGCAACTGGGGCTGGACGAGGTGAAGGCCGGGGTCATGCCGGCGGATAAATTCAAGGAAGTGCAAGCACTGCAAAAGCAGGGCCGTATCGTTGCGATGGCTGGCGACGGGCTCAACGACGCTCCGGCGCTCGCCGCAGCCAACGTCGGCATCGCGATGGGTACCGGCACCGACGTGGCGATGAATAGCGCCCGCGTGGTTCTCGTGAAAGGCGACTTGCGCGGCATCGCCAAGGCGCGCTCGCTAAGTCAGAGCACGATGAAGAACATCCGCCAGAACCTGTTCTTTGCTTTTGTGTACAACTTCCTGGGCGTACCCGTCGCGATGGGAATACTGTATCCGTTCTTCGGTATTCTGCTGAGCCCGATGATCGCCAGCGCCGCCATGAGCATGAGCTCGGTATCGGTGATCGGCAATGCGCTGCGGCTGCGCAACATAGCCGTATGAGTATCGACGGGAATCCTCGCCGCCCTGTCGCTGCTCCACGGGGCGCTGGATCGCAAGCGCTCGCCGATTGCGCCGGCCCTGCGGTCGCTCATCATCGTGCGCGTATCCCGGATCAACTGGTGTGCCTTCTGCATCGACATCAATTCCGCCACCTGCCTGAAGCGCGACGTCGCCGTGTTTGCCGCCAGTTCCGACCCGCAGGACCGCGCCGAGCAAGCGAAGTCGGGCTGGGGCCGGGCCAATCTGCGCGTCGGCTACGGCCTCTCGATCGACAACGCGCGCCGCCTGGCCGGCAGCGGCAGGCGTGCGTCGTACAGCTCGTAGGCAGAGGCTTCGGCCCGCTCGAGCGCCGCGCGTATCGCCGCGCGCCCGGTGCGAAACGACGGATCTTTCAGGGTGGCCCGATAGAAGCCGGCGTAAAAGGCATCCGGATGAACGCTGATGCGCAAGACCACGGCCGCGGCGCGTGGATCGATCGGCCGGTCGTAGCGATAGCGGCGCAGTTCGTCCGGCTTCAAGCGGGTATCGGCGCGCTCGACCGCGAGGTTCAGGCTCACGTCCCGGGAGATCAGGCGGCGCAGGACGGTGGCCGGAATCACTTTTTCGTGTCGATCTAGCTGGGCGATCTCGACTTCGACCTTGGGCGTGACGTAGGTGGGGAAGTCGTGGCCGACGCCGGTGTTGGCCACGCTCAATTCGGCGGCGACGCGGCCGGCGGCGGCGGGCACGAGCGCTGAGCCGATCGTGAGCCCTGACCTCACCATCGCGGGATCGTGGATGCCGCGCCACAAGTGGCGCCGCTGCGGCATGTGGCAGGACTGGCAGCTCACGCCCGCGCGGGCGTAGCGGCTGGCCCGCCATTCTTCGTAGGTGTTCTCGAAGGGCTTGCCGTTCAAGCCCGGGCCGCCGGGCTCGAACTGGTGGCAGGCGGCGCAGAAGCGCGAATCCTCGAAGGCGGGCGTCGCCCGCCAGCCGTCGTGGGGCAGTTGCGCGTCGGCGGCGGGCACCGTGCCGTCCGACCTGGGCGGGCCGTAGCGGCGATTGCCGCGCACGTGGCAACCGGCGCAGCTGAGGCCGTCGGCCGCTGAGGCGCCGTCGGCAAGCGGCGGCAGCATGCGTCCGGCGATCAGCGATTTGACCAGGTGGTCTTCTTGTTCGGCCAGGGGCGCGTGGCAGCGCAGGCAGGCCTGGTGCTGGTCGCGGGCTGCGGGGCCCATCGCCTGCAATTGACCCAGCAGACCGGGGCTCATGGCGTGACTGTGCAAGGCGCTGCGCCAGTCTGCGAACTGACGCGGATGGCAGGCGCCGCAGGCCGCGGGCGAGAGCGAGGCTTCGAGCGGAGAAAAATTGCCCGGTGCCGGGCCGTTGGCGGCCAGCGGTCTTTGCCAGTGGTGGGCCAGGAAGGCGGCGATGGCGGATGAAGCCGGGGGCGATCCGAGCGCGGTGCCCGGATCGCCGCCCGTCAGGGCGAACAGCAAGACGATCGCCGCGAGCGACGGCCAGCCTGCCACCCCCACGCTCACCGAGTCATCACATCTTGGCGGCGCAAGGATTGGCCGCCTTGGGGGCGCAGGGGTTGGCGGCGGCCTTCTGATGTTTCTTGGCGGCCGCGTGCTTGTTCATCGCCTTCTTCTTCACCTTGTGCTTGGCGGGCTGGGCGCAAGGATTGGCCGGCTTCGCCGCACAGGGGTTGCTCATCGCATCGGCGGCGAAGGCGGGGATAGCCAGCGCCGAGGCGATCAGGGCGACGGCGCCCAGGGACAGGGTCTTGCGGATCAGGGTGGAGGTCATGGTGGTTTCCTTTGGCGGTTGGATGATAGCGCGCGGATTATTATTTCGCGCAGGGGTTGGCCGGCTTGACCGCGCAAGGATTCGCGGGCTTGTCCGAACAAGGGTTGGCCGGCGCCTGGGCGCCCGGCCGATAGGTTTTCTGCACCTGCCGGGTGTAGGCGACCAAGGCGGCGAGCTCCTTGGAATGCCAGGGCAGGGGCTCGGCGGCCATGGGCATGAGCATGCAGGCCTGGATCATCTCGTCCAGATGCACGCGCTTGACGCCGAGCTTGTCCTTCGCCATGCCGACTTGGTGCGGGTAAGGCTGGGCGAAGCTCGCCTGGAAGGCGCCGTGGTTTTGGTGGCAGGTGTTGCAGGACATGCCGTTGGTGGATAGCTTGGTATCGTTCCAGAGCTTTTCGCCCAGCCCGATATCGCCGGCACGCGGCTGGTAACCGGTGGGACGGGTGATGCCCTTGGCGCCGGCGGCCGGCACGGCGGCGACGAACAGGGAGAGCAGCAGAAAGCGGAAAATTTTGGCCATGGAGGGTCTCCAGAAAATCGAGAGGTATCCCTTGGTCGTCGCCCGGGCCGATTTCTTACAGGATTTTTCGCCCGTCGACCCTCGGCACCTTAGCGCCGCGACGGCGTCCGTGAAGAATCGCAAGGCAGCTCAAACGATCAATACCGAATTTCCCACCTTGCGCCGTGGCCGGCTGGGCACTTCTTCCGCGCGGCTTGATCACCAGCCGAACGTGCCGCGCCATGCGCCACGTTCGTGGGTGATGTCGACCCGCTTTGGCGCAATCTTGCGCAGCGCCTTGCTGTCGATGTCCCTTTCCGGTTGGCGGCCCAGTCGCTCGGCGACTTCTATGCTGCAGGCGGTGGAGGTGACCGGTCGGAAGTACAGATGGAGTTTGTCGCTCGCGGCGACGGTCGGCCTGCCTCTGGAATCATCGCGGAAATGGACGAACTTTTTCACCAGGCAGGAGAAATACAATTCCAGCTCGACGATCAGTGGCGCCCGCCTTTTCTCCAGCTCGCGGGCGGCCGCCGCCGTCCACTCGACCACGACGTCCCGGCCGTTGATGACGACTATCGCGCGCTTGCATTCCCTAACCATTGCCAAGGCTCCTGTGAAATTCCATGAGCGGTAGCCGCGGAAGTCTGCGATTTTCCAAGCTTCTTGTACCCACCGTAAGAATTCGCACCGCTAGACGACTATTCAGCAGGGCCGGCAGACGGCGGGCCAGTATATCAGGCCCGATGCGCCTGTTTCTGGAAAAACTGGATCGATCGTCGCTTCATGAAACAATGCGTCATTGGAGAAGGAGAAAATGCATGAGCTTGCTGAAGGACGACGGGACGAATGGGCGCGCCAAAGGATCTTGAGCCCGCCGCCAATGCTGACTCGATGGGCGTGGCTGTGCGCGAATCTGCGCGTGCGCTGCTGGCAGCCTGAGCGATGACCGGCGAACGGCTGAGGCAGGACGCGCCCTATCTGGCAGAGTTGCGCCGCGACATGCTTCGCTTCGCCAATCTGCAGTTGCGTGATGACCAACTGGCGGAGGACGCAGTTCAGGAGGCCATGATGGCCGCGTTGTCGGGAGACTTTTCCGGGCGCTCCGCCTTGAAGACCTGGGTTTTTGCGATTCTTCGCAACAAGATCGTCGATGCAATCCGGCAGCGTAGCCGGTATATCAATGTCTCGAGCTTTTCGCCGGAGGAAGAAAACCTCGACCAAGCCTTCGAGGCGCTGTTCAAGCCGAATGCGCACTGGCAACCCCAATCGCGACCCCGTGACTGGGGCGATCCCGAAGCAGCGCTGCATCAGGAACAGTTCTGGGCCGTGTTCGACGCGTGCCTGAAACACCTTCCCGAGAACACGGCGCGCGTATTCATGATGCGGGAATTTCTGGAATTCGACACCATCGAAGTGTGCGCCGAACTCAAGATCACCGCCAGCAACTGCCACGTCATCCTGCACCGGGCGCGCAATGGTTTGCGACGCTGTCTTGAGCAAACCTGGTTTTCCGCCGGAGAGCAAGCATGCTGAACTGCAAGGATGTCACTCATCTGCTATCCGAATCCCAGGACCGGAAACTGAAGTTGGCCGAGCGGCTTCGGTTGCAAATACACCTTTCCGTGTGCGAAGGCTGCACGCGCTACAGACTGCAAATCGATTTTATTCGTCGTGCCTGCCGGACTTTCATTGACGGCAGCAGCAGCACGGAGGAGTAGCCGGATATGCCGGCGGGGGACATCGGCGCTGCCGTGGCGTGGGCGCGCCTAGCTTCCGCTCCCGCGCCCCAGTGACCTGACGGGCCCTGGCGTCACCCCTCCCGGAAACGCGCTTATCCCCGAGCTCGGCCGCACATAAATATGCTAGAGTCATCGAACCGCCATCCGTCGCCGCACGACTCAGGCGCCGGCTGCGGCGGTGGGACGAGCGGCATCCGGCGGAGGGGACGAGCATGGCGAATGCGGTGGGCAAGGCGGCTGTGATGGCCGACTGGACGGTCCTGGTTTATCTGGCCGGTGACAACAATCTCGACGGCGCCGGCGTCGTCGATCTGCTCGAAATGAAGCGCGTGGGTTCCAGCGACCGGGTCCATGTCATCGCCCAGTTCGACCGCGCGGGCGTCAAGCAGGCGACCAAGCGCTACCGCCTGCGCCGGGGAAGCAAGCTCGCCGCCGACGTGCTCGAGGAACTGGGCGAGACCAATACCGGCGACCCCAAGGTGCTGCGGGAATTCCTGAGCTGGGGCGTCAAGCGCTACCCGGCCGGGCATTACCTGGTGGTGCTGTGGAACCACGGTTCCGGCTGGGACGACTCCAATCTCTACGCCGGGCACGGCGACTATTTCAGCGGCGACGCGCCGCCGATCGCGCACAAGGGCGTGGCCATCGGCGCCGGCGGCAAGGGACGGGCGATCCCCTTGGCGCAGGCCAGGGCCGCGGTCCGCCGCGCCCGGCGGGCGCTGTTCGGCACGACGGTGAAGCGCATGGTGAACTCCCGCGCCATCGCCTTCGACGACCAGGCCAAGGACTTCCTCGACAACATCGAGATGAAGCGCGTGGTGCGCGACATCGGGCGCCTGATCGGGCGCCCGATCGACATCCTCGGCTTCGACGCCTGCCTGATGAGCATGCTGGAAGTGGCTTACCAGGTGAAGGGTTCAGCCGCGTTCGCGGTCGGTTCGCAGGAGGAGGAGCCGAACGAGGGCTGGCCCTACGACCGCGTGCTGAAATCGCTGGCGGCCGATCCGACGATGTCGCCGGCGGAACTGTCGGGCACCATCGTCAGGCACTACCTCGCCTCCTACGGGGCGAACGCCGGCGTCACCTTCTCGGCGACCGACCTGGGGCGCGTCGCCGCCGTGGCGACAGCGGTCGACCGGCTCGGGGCGGCACTGACGGCGGCGCTCGCCGACGCGCCGGCGCGCGAGGCGCTGTCCCTGGTGCGCGGCCGGGTGCAGGAATACTCGGCGCCCTACGACGATTACGTCGACCTGGTCGATCTGTGCGACGGGCTCGCCAAACTGATGCCGCGTCCCGACGTCGCCGTCGCCTGCCAGCAGGTCAAGGCAGCGGTCGCGGCGATGGTGCCCGCTTCCGGAGCGAAGGGCGCGGGGGTTGCGAGGTCGCACGGCAGCTCGATCTATTTTCCGAAGCGACGAGTGTGCAGTCTCTACGCATCCCTGGATTTCGCCAAAAAGAGTGCCTGGACGAAGTTCATCGGCGCCTACGTCGCCAGCCTCGCGGCCCGGGGCTGGGCGTAAATCAACGAGGAGAAAACCATGCCCCCACCCTTCAAGCGCATCGACCTCAGCGAATTCGAGTCGCTGCTCGCCAGGTTCGACTTCCGCCGCCGCATCAACGCGGTGCACATGCACCACACCTGGCGGCCCACGCGCAGCCAGTTCAAGGGCCACGACACCCTGGTCGCCATCTGGCAATTCCACACCGTGACCAACAAGTGGCGCGACATCGCCCAGCACGCGACCATCGATCCCGAAGGCGCCATCTGGCTCGGCCGCGACTGGAACCTGGCGCCCGCCAGCGCTTCCGGCCACAACGGCAACGGTGAGGCCGGGCCGTTCATGTTCGAGACCGTGGGCAACTTCGACACCGGCCACGATTTGCTCGACGGCGCGCAGCGGCAGACGGTGCTGGGCGTCATCGCCAGGGTGCAGCGACGCTTCGGCCTGGCACCCGAGACCCTGGTGTTCCACAACGCCATGGCGCCCAAGACCTGTCCCGGGAGCGGCGTCGATTACGCGCAGCTCGTGGCCGAGCTGCATCAGGCGCACCAGGCGCTGGAGCAGGCGAGCCGCCAGCCGCGCAGCCCGGCGGGCGGACCCTTCCCCGAGGAGGCGTCGGAGCGCAGCCAGGCGGTCGAGGAGGCGATCAATCTGCTGAGCCGCGCGCTCCCCGCCGGCCATGAGCCGGCCGACGCCGAGAGCGACCATCGGGAATTCGCCGATCGGCAGGAGGCGCAGATCGTCCCGACGGCGAAGTCGAGTCGTTCCGCGGCCCGCCAGGCCAGAGACTCCGGCCTGGGACCGGCACAGCTCGCGGCGCTGCGGCCGCACCTCGTCAATCTGTCCTGCGGCAGGTTCTCCGGCGAGGGCGAATTCAAGAGCACCGCCGGCGACGTCGATGCCATCTTCAACCAGCACCTGCCTGCGTGGCTTGCGCAACTGCCCGAGGGCGGGAGGCTGCGCCTGCTGTTCTACGCCCACGGCGGCCTGGTCAGCGAATCGGAGGGCCTGAAGATCGCTTTCAAGCATATCGGCTGGTGGAAGGAAAACGGCGTCTACCCGATCTACTTCGTCTGGGAGACCGGCCTGTTCGAGACCGTCGGCTCGCTGCTCTCTCTCTGCCGGCAGCGTGCGGCGCGGGCGCTCGCGCGCGACCTCTGGGACCACACCACCGACCCGCTGATCGAGGAGGCGGTGCGCGCGCTGCAGGCGCCGCGGATCTGGGGCGGCATGAAGCGCTCGGCCGAGCTCGCGGCGGCGCCCGAGGGCGGCGCCCGCTACGTCGCGGCCGGGCTCTCCGAGTTCTGCGCCAGGCACGGCGACAGGGTCGAGCTGCACGCTTGTGGCCACAGCGCCGGAGCTATCTTCCATTCCCACTTCCTGCCCGCCGCGCTCGACCACGGCGTGCCGGACTTCAAGTCGCTGCAGCTCCTGGCCCCGGCGATCCGCGTCGATGCCTTCCGGGAGCGCTTGCTGGCACGGATCGGCAAGGGCAGGGGAATCGACAGCCTGAGCCTGTTCACCATGAACCGGGACTACGAGCGCGACGACAACTGCGCCGGCATCTACCGCAAGTCGCTGCTCTATCTGATCCACGAAGCGCTGGAGGATGAACGCAAGACCGACATCCTGGGCCTCGAGACCAGCCTGCGCGCCGACCCGGGGGTCGCCGAGCTGCTCGGCCTGGGCCCGGATCCGGCGCTCGCTGCGGGCGAGGTGGTCTGGTCGGTGTCGGCCGCCGATTCCGGCCGCAGCGCTTCCACCTCGGAGAGCCACGGCGGCTTCGACGACGACGCGCCGACCATGAACAGCGTCGCCCGGCGCATTCTGGGCCGGGCGGACGCGGACGCCATCGTCGAATACACGGGGGAGGGCAGCCGCGCGCCCATCAACTGGCAGGACCAGGTCGACTGGCCCGGCGCGCTGCGCCAGGTATTGCCCCACGGCGTGCCCGCCGTCGCAGCCGTCAGCGCACCGGCTCCCGTAGCCGCCGCCGCGCAGGCGACGGTCGCGGGCAGTCGCCGGGCGCTGTGCGTCGGCATCGACCGCTATCCGCCGGGCAACGAGCTGTCCGGCTGCGTCGCGGACGCCAGGCTGTGGGCCGACACGCTCGCGCGCCTGGGCTTCGAGCCGCCGGTGCTGCTGATCGACGGGGAGGCCCGCCGCGCCGCCATCCTGGAACGGCTGGGCGCCCTGCTCGCCGAGAGCGTCGCCGGCGACGTGCTCGCCTTCCAGTTCTCCGGCCACGGCACGCAACTGCCGGATCTCAACGGCGACGAGGACGACAACCTGGACGAGGCGCTGTGCCCGGTCGACTTCGCCGGCGGCGCCTTCCTGATCGACGACGACATCGCCGAACTGTTCGCGCGCATCCCGCCCGGCGTCAATGTCACCTGCTTCATGGACTGCTGCCACTCCGGCTCGAACACCCGCTTCGCCGGCGGCGGCACGGCGCGCCCCCAGGAAGCGGACGCGCGGCCACGCTTCATCAAGCCCACGGCGGCGATGATCGCCGCCCACCAGGACTTTCGCAAAACATCCGGCGCGGGCCGCGCGCTGCGCAAGGGCGGCCCCGAGCGCATGAGCGAGGTCAGCTTCTCGGCCTGCCAGCCGCAGGAGGTGGCCTGGGAATCGGGCGGCCACGGCGCTTTCAGCCTGCGCGCGAACCGGGTGCTGCGCGCGGGGTTGGCCGGCGTCAGCAACCAGGAATTCGCCGAACGGGTGATCGGTGCCTTCGGCGACAAGCCCGCCCAGCACGTCTATCTCGACTGCGCCGCGGCCGCGAGATCGGCGCCGCTGCTGCAACCGCTGCGGTGAGCGAGGGCATGAGCTACGTCCTCGGGCCGGGCGTCGCGCGCCGGCCTGCGCTGCCCTACCGGCGGGTGCGCGGCGACCCGGTCTATCGGCCGCTGCGGATCTACGCGGTCGATCCGGCGACGCCGGCCGCCGAGGGTCAGGTGGCGCTGGTTCTAGTAGCTTACGAGCCGCTCGCGCCCGGTCCGGTCGGCGCCCTGTTCGCGGTGGACAACGAGGACGGCAGCCTGGGGCTGCGCTACCGGCGCGCCGACCTCGACGATCCGCTGGTGCTGATCCGGGACGGCTACGATCCCTGCCAGTCCGATCCGCGCTTTCACCAGCAGATGGTCTATGCGGTGGCCTGCAGCGTCGCCGAGACCTTCCGCAGCGCGCTCGGCCGGGACATCGCCTGGGGCTTCGAGGGGCGTCCCGGCGAGCCGGCGCGGCTGCTCCTTCAGCCCCACGCCTTCCAGGGCGCCAACGCCTATTACGACAAGGGGTCCGACGGCGGCCGGATCTGCTTCGGTTATTACCGGGCCGACTCGCATCCCACCGACCGGGTCACCCTGCCGGGCGGCTACGTGTTCTCCTGCCTGTCCCACGACGTCATCGCGCACGAGCTCACCCACGCCATCCTCGACGGACTGCGCGCCCACTTCGCCACCCCCACCAGCGCCGACGTGGTCGCCTTCCACGAGGCCTTCGCCGACCTGGTGGCGCTGTTCCAGCACTTCACCCACGCCGAGGTGGTCCGCGCCGCGATCCGCGCCTCGCGCGGCGACATGGAGCGCTCCGCCTTCCTGGCCGACTTGGCCTGCCAGATTGGCCACACCAGCGGCAACACCGGCGGCAGGGGCGCGGCGCTCAGGAGCGCCCTCGACCGGCGCGACGCGCAGGGCATGCCGACGCAAGGCTACGACGAGGCGCTCGAAGCGCACGAGCTGGGTGCCGTCCTGGTTGCAGCGGTGTTCGAGGCCTTCGCCACCGTGTTCAGGCGCAAGACCGAGCGCTATCTCAGGCTCGCCAGCGGCGGCACCGGCGTTTTCCCGCCGGGCGAACTGCCGCTCGATCTGCAGGGGCTGCTCGCCGAGAGCGCCAGCCGCCTGGCCGGACACTTCCTGGCGATCGCCATCCGCGCCGTCGATTACTGTCCGCCGGCGGGCCTGCGCCTGGGCGACTACCTGCGGGCGATGATCACCGCCGACCACGACCTGCTGCCCGACGATCCCTGGGGCTACCGCGAGGCGCTGGTCGACGCCTTCCGCCGGCGCAACGTCTATCCGGTCGATGTCGCCAATCTGTCCGAAGACGCGCTGCTGTGGCGCGGCCCGGTCAAGCGGCTCGATGCCGTCTCCGGGCTCAAAGGGCTGTCGTGCCTCGAACCCGGCTCGGCCGAACTCGCGCGCCGGGCCCGCGCGCTGGGCGAATTCGTGACCCGGCCGGAGCACCTGGATGAGTTCGGACTGGTGGCGTCAAACGATCCGCGCCTCGCGGGCGACGAGGTCGGGCTGCCGGTGATAGCCTCGATCCGCCAGTCGCTGCGCGCCGCACCCGACGGCCAAGTTGCCGTCAGCCTGGTGGCCGAGGTGATCCAGGAGCGCCGCGTCGGGGCCGCCGGCGGCGCGCCGGCCTTCTGCTATCACGGCGGCTCTACGGTGATGCTCGACGCCGACGGCGAGATCCGCTACGTGATCTCGAAGAGCCTGGTCGGCGCCAATCGGCGCGAGCGCCGACAGCGCTTCATCACCGGCGAGGCCGGCGCGCGCTACTGGCAGCAAGAGGACGGGCGCTATGTCCCCCGCGAGCACCTGTTCCGCTTGCTGCACGGGGAGGAAGGATAGGGCGGCAGTATGGAGATTGCTTCGCTGCGCTCTCCATGAACCCTCCTCTGCGTCCCACGGGGACTTCCTCCGGTCGTCGTTGCGAGGCCGAAGGCCGTGGCAATCTGGATCGCCACGCTGCCGTCACTGCGAGGAGCGGAGCGACGACCGTAGGAAGTCTCTGTGGGACGAAGCAATCTTGAGGGGTCATGGAGGGTCACCGGGGCGCCGGCTGAAGTAGAATCGGCGTTGCGCCCACGTCGGTCGCTGCGCATCCAGCCCAAGTCCATGACCCGCCCCAACGCCCATCCCGCCCGCCTGATCAGCCGCGCAGCACTCGCCCTCGCCGTCGTTCTCGCCCTCGCCGCCGCCGTCTGGTGGATGGGTCGGCCGAAGCCGATCCCGGTGGTGCTGAAGACGGTGGATCGCGGCCGGGTCGAATCGACCATCGCCAACACCCGCGCCGGCACCGTCGAGGCCTGCCGCCGCGCCAAACTGTCGACCACCCTGGGCGGGCGCATCGAGGTGCTGGCGGTGAAGGAGGGCGACCGGGTGAAGAAGGGCCAGCTTCTGATCAAGCTGTGGAACGACGATCAGCAGGCGCAGGTCCTGCTGGCGCAGGCGCAGGTGGTAGCCGCAAGCAAGCATCTGATCCAGGCCTGCACCGTGGCCGCCAATGCCGAGCGCGATGCCAAGCGCCAGAACGAGCTGCGCGCCAAGGGCTTCATCTCGGCGCAGGCGGCGGATGCGGCGCGCACCGACGCCCAGGCCAAGCGCGCCGCCTGCGACGCATCGAGAGCCGACGTCGCGCAGGCCCGGGCGCAGGTGCACGCGGCCCGGGTCGATGAAGGGCGCACGGTGCTCTACGCGCCCTTCGCCGGCACCGTGGCCAAGATCGTCGGCGAGCTCGGCGAGTATTCGACGCCCTCGCCCCCGGGCATCCCGATGCCGCCGGCGATCGACCTGATCGACGAGTCCTGCCTCTACGTCAAGGCGCCGATGGACGAGGTCGATGCGCCGAAAATCCACGCCGGCCAGCCGGTGCGGATCAGTCTCGACGCGCTGCCGGGTCGCTCCTTCCCCGG
>Ga0307375_10005564_pt1 | contig 11809 bp, 14 predicted proteins | sample TR1MG_FD_202531 | JGI IMG/M metagenome (GOLD analysis project Ga0307375, IMG submission 202531) | Soil microbial communities from Risofladan, Vaasa, Finland - TR-1 | ecosystem: Environmental > Terrestrial > Soil > Coastal area > Acid sulfate soil | place: Finland: Risofladan, Vaasa | collected... | reverse complement strand
GTACTACTGATACCAGCCAGAACAAAGGTTTTCCGATACAACGTAATGTAATGACTCCGAATCAGGAGTTTAACCAGAACGCACAAATGGGTTCCGCACCTTCACAGGCTGCGATACAAGGAGTATAAAATGGCACAGATGAACAGGGTTTATAGTAAGAAACTTGAGGATGCGTTAGCTCAGGGTAAATCTCTTGAAGAGGCCCAGAAAATAGCCACAGAGGGTTCAGATGTTGCGGCCAAGGCCGTTGAACTTGAACAGAATACTAAGAAGAGGTTGGCCGCTACTTTTGAGGGCAAAAAAGCTACAAAGGCCGGTTCTGCGACTCAGGTTAGGGCTATGAAACGCAGGGGCGGAACGATACCGGGTATCAATCAACCGGCCCCTCTAACTGAGGACGAGAAAAGATTGAAAAGGGCGGGTTTGTCCGACAAACAGATACGGGCATTAAAGGGAAAATAACAATGGCCGAATACACGTTTATCTGTAGAAATTGCGGGCACGAATTTGTAACCCACAAATATCAGGAACATTTCCCCAAATGTCGTGTGTGTGGCGGGACCACAAAAAATAGGGTTGGTATTGGTATCGCCTCTGGTGATTATTGTCATGTATCCGAGTCACTTGCTATAAACCCGAATCAGACTCAAGAACACAGACAGACGTTTCCCGATGTAGATGTTTTGCCCGACGGCAGATTACGGTTTAATAGTTTTCGTTCCCATGAGAATTATTTGAACAGAACAGGGTTTCGCAAACACCCTCAGAAGATAAGAAAAAAGTAACGAGGTCAAATTTAGCATACCCCCGGAATCCACCGGGCAACCTAAAGGAGAACAAAGATGGATTTACAAGACGCAGTACAGAAAATTGAAACACCAGAAGACGTTGTGGCGACGAAGGCCGATGAAATTCTGGCCGAAGAAACTCTTGTCGCCAACACACAGAAACGTCTTGCGGTGTTGACCGATGATGGTGTTGTTGATGAATATGAACCGAAGGTTGAATCTACCCCTGTGAAACAGGCAGAGGAGACCAAGGTCGAAGATGACTCTACCCCTGTTAAAACGGATGAACAGGCAGACGATTCGGTTGAGAAAGAAGAGGCCAAGGAAGCGGATGCAGATAATGGCGAGGCAAAACAGTTGCCCGATGCCTACTATCGTGCGGCCATCCATAGGGGTTGGACCGGAGAAGAGGTAAATGATTTCTTCAAGACCAACCCAGAACTCTGTCTTAGGACCCTTGCTAAAGTATATGGTGAGGTAAATCAGGCATCCAAGGATTTTGCGTTCCTTGGTCGTGCTAAGAAAGAACAGGTCGCCCCGGTCAAGGCTGAGGCTGAGACCAAACCGGTTGAGACCGTTAAACCGACTGTCGATGTCGAAGCATTGCGTAGGCAATACCCTGATGACCCGATAGTTGACATGGTGGCTGCTCTTTCCGAACAGAACTCCAGATTGATAAAAGAGATTGAGAAGGTCGGACCTGCAAAGCAACCGTCCGAATCTGTTCAACCGGCTCTGGACGCTGCACGACAGGCACAGGCAGACGTTATCTGCAAACAAATAGAGGGATTTTTCTCTGATGCAGATATGAAACAGTACGAGGAGTTTTACGGAAAACTTCCGTCTGCTAATGCACAGTGGACTACCCTGATGCCCGGACAACACGCTAACAGGTGGGCGGTTGTCGAGATGATGGACCACATCATAACTGGTGCGAAGGAACACGGCAGAGAAATTAACATAAATGATGCCCTTCGTATGGCACATTTAGCCGTTAGTGAACCGATTCGTGAAAAAGTAATACGTGAAACCATCAAGCAAGATGTTGAAAAGCGTAATAAGAACATTACACTCAAACCTTCGGGTTCTACGTCAAGAACCGATGAAAGAACAAACACTACCGACGGTTTGATTAGTGCTACTGAAAAGCGTCTTAAAGGCGTCTTTGGTGGTAGATAAAGAAAGGTGAAAAACTATGTCTGTTAAAAATGCGGACCTTGCAGACCTGATTGCGATTACCCTCAACGACCTGCCCAAGCAGGAGTTTGAAGTGGGTTGGGATAATCAGGATTACGAGTTCTGTCGAATATATCAGAACGAGCGTGTTCAGATTGACGGCGGACCGAATATCGAGCGTAAGGTTATGTTGGACAACACAGGTAACGCCCGTTACCGCAGGTTGTTCGATACTGACGAGCCGACAGTCGGCGATGTGATGCACACCATCACTGTTCCTTGGACCCAGATTGGTACGAACTATTCATGGGACAAGGTTGAGATTCTGCGTAATAAGAACTCGGCCAAGGGCTTTATCGACCTGATGAAAGTTCGTCGGACCGATGGCCTCTGGTCCCTCGCTAATCTTATCGAGGAAAGAGCATGGAAGACCCCGGATACAGCGACTGATGACCTGTATCCCTATGGTGTTCCTTATTACCTGACCCCGTACACCGACACCAATGGAACGATTAACTCCAGTGCCGGGTTCTTGGGTAAGGCAGTGAAGTTTCAGAATGCAGCGTACTCGTACACGTGTGCGGGCATCGACGCCAGTGCAGAAGCCAAGTGGCGTAACTATGCGGCGATTTACACAGCCGTCGATAATGCACTTCTCAAGGCGTTCAGACTGGCGTTTATGTACACCAGTTTCAAAGCCCCTCTGTTTGTCAACGACCCGTCAAATAAGAAGACTGCTGCGAAGCGAATTTACACCGACTTCGACACAGCGGCCCAGTTGATGGACCTCGCCGACCAGAAGGATGATAACCATACCGGCAAGGACGTTCTGAGTAACTTGACGGTTGACAGTGGCGGACTCTGTTATGTAAACAGGCTCCCGGTCGTGGGTATTGCACAACTCAATGGTGCGTCACTCACGCCTATTTATACTGTTGACTTTACGAAGTTCATCCCGTTTGTTCAGGATGGTTACTGGATGGAAGAGGGCGAACCGATGACGGACAGGGGCCAGCACACCACGTTCACGGTGTATCTGGACGGCTCGCATAACAACCTTTGTCTTAATCGAAGGACTTGCGGTTTCATTATGCACAAGGCTGCGTAATTGAACTAAAAGTTTCCTCTAACAAGGAGTTAAAAATGAGTAAAGGTAACATTCGTATTAACTATATGAATCGTGAAGGACTTGTCGGCCACTTAAATGTTCCCGACATTGAGTTCCTTTACGTTGCTTCATTGACTAAAGACCCGAAATGGAATGTCGGGGACAGGGTTGATTTAGCAGACGGTCGTGGATTCGTGTATTGTAAGGCTGCCGCAGCTTGTGTTAGTGGTCAGGGTGCAGAATTTACAAAGATAGGTCTTTATGGTGCGGTGGCAGATGTGGCAGGGGTTGTCGGAGATAAGAGTATCTCCATAGCCGCCGGAACCCACGATGCGGTTACACAAGACGAACTACGTGGTGGTTATGTGGTAATTCATTGTGCCGATGCTAAACAGCAGTTCAGGGGTATTATCGGAAATGACGCATCAGAAGCTAATGCTGCATTAAAGGTATATCTTGATGCTTCGTTGACTGCGGTGGTGTCCATAAGTATTCTGGTGGAAGTATTCCAAAATCCGTATGCTTCCTTACAGACCGGAACCAGTGTGGCCTCTGCAAAAGCCGGTGTGCCTGCTACTTATGTTTCTACAGCAGCGATGTATTTCTGGTGTCAGTATAAGGGAGTTTGTTTCGTAGCTCCGCAATCTGGTATAACCGGAAAACAAGTGGGTGCGTGTTGGAGACACGATGGTTCACTTGATACTGTTGATAATGGAGTAGAGGATTCAGAGTATGTATCTTCGCAATACGCCGGACACAGGGTTATGGGAACTGCGGACTTAATTGGTCCGTTGTTTAGTTTGAATCTATAACAAAGTCCGATTCAATGGGTGGGGGCATTTTGCCCCTACCCTTTCTTGGAGAATAAGATGAGCGAGCCGACTTCAATGTTGACGTTTGCAGAATTGGTAAAGCGTACTGCCGTAGAAGCCGGTATTGCTTATTATGGTCCGGCGGGTACATCCAATCCTTTGCCGCCTATTGATGCCCATGATTTACAACTATGCAAAGACGCAGTAAATGATGCTATACGTATGTTTATATCCGATGCCCCGGCAAAAGGTTGGCGATGGATGAGACGTATAATGTCAGTGACCCTTACAGGGACCAGAATAACTGGTACTGCTGATGCGGGTACTGGTGCTACCCTGATTGATGCTGCATTGAAAACAGTGTACGACGCGGATGACGACCTTAATGGTTATTATTGTTATATATTAACGGGAACAGGTGCAGGAAGTTACGCCAAGATAACTGATTATACGGCATCGACTGGTACTGTAGAAGTAGCGGATTGGCTTGACGCCTATGGTAACGCTGGCGGAACAGACCCGACAACCAACAGTACGTATGCCATAACTCCAGTAGAGACTGTTGGCGGTGACATATCACGTTATCCTCTTGCTGAGAATTTTGGCGGTGAGGTTGACGGTGAAATAAACTATGCGGCCTCAACGGGTCACAATGTTATACAGTGGGTTGATGAATCAACTATTAGGGCCAGACGTGCAATAACAGTAAACTCTGGCTATCCTATGTTTGCCGCCATTAGACCCCTTGAGTTTGTAGGTGGCTATAGTGGGCCTAAACGAAGGTATGAACTTATTCTTGACCCACAACCTGTGTCGGATGAAGTTCTCACGTTTCCGTACACCGTATATTTTGATGAACTCAGATTAGAGACAGGGTTGGCCACAGACGGTGGAACTGATAACATAACTGACAGTGTAAGAACAGAACCAGACGATTATTTCATTGGGTGGAAAGTTAGTATAGTAGATGGGACTGGCAAGGGAAGTTGGGCTATAGTAACAGATTATACCGGGTCCACCGGTACTATAACTGTGGACGATTGGCTTAAACCCGATGGTTCGGCAGATGGTATAGACCCTGTCGCAGATAGTGTTTATAATTTGACACCAGTTAGTAATTTGCATCCGGCTGGTATAAAATTCGACCAAGTTATTCTCAGTGCATGTATGGCTCAAGTTGAACTTACCATAGAAGACGAACCTACAGGAAAGTATAAGATTTACAAAACAGTTGACCTGCCAAACGCTATTAGAATAGATACACGTACAGCCCCGTTAAAATTGAGTAAGACTTCACGTATTCAAGAACGTACTTGGAAAGATATAACGTATAACTAAATCAGCCCTTGAAGGATTGGGGCAGTGTGGACAACGGATGTCGAGAAAGGAAAAAATGAGCAGAAGCAGATTTACACAGGCGTATGATTTACACAATATGGTTCCGGGTCCTGCATCTAATGCAGTACCGCAGGTAATCTACAGGTCAGAGGATGGCATTATGTTGTGCTATGGTCTTACTGCTGTTAATGCGGCCCCCCTAACGACTGCCGGTTTGTACGCACCCGGTTGTCTGTACATTAAGGCATTGACCGCCGGTAGTTCTATCCTATACCTGAACACCGGAACAAAAGCATCACCTACGTGGACTGACCAAAAGTAATGTAAACGCTGGCTTCGGCCAGCAGGAATTATAGATATGATTACATTAGTATTCCCGGTAAAAGGTGTTAATAGAGGTGTGGCGTCCATATTGCAACCAACAGGAACATCACCTGATTTGCTTAACGTAAGGCCGTTTGATACGTTGGGTAACAGACTGCGTGGTGGACAACGACCCGGCCTGAAGAAATGGGGTAGTGGTGTTCAAATAGGTAGTTCTGAACAACCAGTAGTGGCAATTTGTACTGTTAGTTCGGTGGAATAATGTCTGTACTAAAAGACTATTATATATCTGGTGAAGACGGTCAGTGGAGTACACCTTTCTATGAATTATTTGAAGGTGAATCTGGTTATATATGCAAATCTTTAGTTCAGACCTTTACACCCGTTACTTCATATACTATATACCAAATAAGATTAAAATTGTGGAGAACTGGTGAACCGGGTACATTGATTGTGGGCATATACGCAGTTAATGAATTAGGTTATCCTGATGGTGAAGCCTTGTGTTCCGTAACAACCGATGGTAATACTCTCGCAGAAAGTTCGGTAGGGGCTTTCTATAGACAGATGACATTTGCAACCGGTGTTTTTCTTACATCAGGTACGAAGTATGCTATTATGTTGACCGCCCCGGATGGAACCGCAGATACCGATAGGGTCTCTTGGAGAGGTGACTTCTCGTCACCCAATTATTCTGGCGGTAACGGTCTTGCGAGTGCATACGGATATATAGACGATGAATTTAAGGGTTGGATTGAAGAATTTACATATCCGTTTTTGACAACTTTTGATTTTACGTTTATAATTTTTGCGGATGATGGATTAACAGGTCCGAACAAACCAATAAACCCAACACCGACACACGAACAATCAGGATTTGAATTTGATGGTGTATTAAATTGGGAAAATGGTGGCGGGGCCACATCGTATGATGTATATGTGGGTGTTGATGGTGGTTTAACATTAGTGTCGGGGGGACAGGAAGCACTATCGTTTATTCTTAACGCCAATGGCATAGGGTTGTTCTTCTATATAGACCCCGTTACACATGAAATTGTCAGAAATAGTAATTGTTACTGGCGGGTTGATGCTGTTAATACATCGGGAACTACAACTGGTGACATCTGGTGGTTCGACCCTAAACCCACAAAGACCAGTAATCCAACACCGGCACATGAGGCTACGGATATAACACTTGACTGGACCGCACTTTTATGGGAATAACATACGACGTATATTTCGGTGATGACCCGGACAACCTTAGTAGGATTGTCGTAGATAATGTGTTGTTATCTGTTGCCCAAGCCTATCTAATATCTGTTCTTAGTTACACAGGTGATTACAGTAAAGATTATTACTGGCGAGTTGATATTAAGAATGACTACGGGTTGACCGAAGGTGATGTGTGGCAATTTTCTACGATAGATTTCGTTCCACCGTTAGCGAGTACGGGTCTTATATGGGACCCGGATACCGAAGAATTTAGAACTATAACTACAGGTGAAAGTGCCGTAGCCAACATTAAACGACTTGTTGCTGTAGCGGCAGACAGATTTTGGTTTGAAAATATATAGGAGAAAAATATGAGCCTTGCTAATTACGCGGAACTTAAAATACTGGAGCATATAGTTGGTAAAACATCATTTACCATGCCCACTATTTACATAGCATTATTTACCGCAGACCCCGGTGACACTGGTTCATTGACAAACGAAGTGGCAGCAGGAGATTATGAACGCATAGCAACGGCTGGTAGCGATTGGGACACTGCTGCCAGTGGGTCTATTGATAATGCACAAGACATAACATTCGCAGAGGCCGTAGCTGCATGGGGCGATGTAACACATTTTGCGTTGATGGATTCGTTAGTGGGGGGTGATGATAATATGATTGCCCATGCCGCACTTACGATTCCGAGAACTATAAGTGCTGGAGATACGGCGAAATTTTCTGCGGGAAATCTCGTTATAACTATAGATTAAAATGCCTTCTATTCTAAAAGATTATTATAATACTGGTAGTACAACCGGCATAGCGTCTAAGAATACTATCTGGTTGGCCCAGACATTTACTGCCGGGTCAACTTATCAGATAACCAGTGTTAAACTTTTGTTGTATAGAAGTGCAGCACAAGCACCCGGAACTGTTACAGTTAGCATACGTGCCGTTAGTTCTTCTCCATACCCGCCTGTAACACCTGATTTAACTTCGGGAACTACCGATGGTAATACATTAACAACCAATACAGCGGGAGAATGGCGTGAAATAACATTTAGTACACCTATAACCATTACGTCTGGTGTTAGATATGCCATAGTATTAAGGTGTACTGGCACTGGCACTAATCCATTGTATTGGCGTGTACATACAATATCCTCTGTTTATCCCAACGGAGATTATTGTAGAAATACAACGAGTGGGGCAGATGGATTGTGGAGTGTATTCTCTGGTTATGACGCTATGTTCGAGACTTGGGGGGCCGCAGTATCTATTGTTTCTCTTATAGGTTCTATAGATGTACTGTCTGGTACTGGTGGTGAATTAAATGGTATATTTGGTTTCGGTTTGTGTAACATTGCTATTCAATCGTCTTCGTCTGGACTGTTAAATTTACTGACATCGTGCAAAGGTTCAATATCTTCATTGCTTAGCATGACAGGAAAATTGGGAAATGTTTGGGTGTTGGCGGGTTCTGTAGCGATAGAATCTTCTGTAAGTGGTGTGTTGGGTCTTGTCAACATAATAAGAACGAGTACCATAAAAACATATAGACGACTTACAGTAGTTGGTAACAACCAGTTTTGGTATGAGGATATATAATGGCCGCAGGTGAGATGGTAGAATTAGTCGCCGCAAGGAACGATATAAACACCTCTGATAACCTAAATATATTTGAGGGTTATCAGAAGGTGTTCGTTGTTAATGGTGAAAATTTGAAGGTAGCGGATTTCGTAAATACCAAACTAACGTGTTCCGCACGCACTCAACCGCCTGCACACGGTGATGTTCTCACACAAGCCCAGACCGGTGGTAATGCTTACATGGTGGTTGATTTCGTAAATACCGCCATGACCGCAATATATGGTTTTGCGTACTATGACGGTACGGCTACTGCGTTTAATACAACAAATACGGTATCAAGTAATAATGCTATAGCTACTATGAGTGGTGCTACGTTTATACCGGCAACAGTAACACCAAAACCAAATTGGTATGATTGGACCGTATATCCAGACATTGTACTGTCAGAGGATAACTACGGTCAGGAAGCCGGTGCTACAAAATCATTCGGCACTATGCCTGAAAAAGCGTATATAGGTTGCCTATACAGAGGCCGTACTGTTTTAAGCGGAAATCCAAGATACCCATATCAATGGTATATGGCACGACAAAATAATCCTTGGGATTGGGCGTATCTCGCTAATGATTCTCAGGCTCCCGTTGCCGGACAGGATGCTGATGCTGGACAATCGGGGGATATAGTTAGAGCATTGATACCATACAGAGACGACTACCTGATTATTGGTTGTTCTACGAGTATGTGGATTATGGCGGGGGACCCGGCAATAGGTGGAAGTCTTAACGCAATGGACATGACGGTTGGGATTTTCGGACCGAATAGTTGGTGTTTTGACGGAGAGGGTAATCTGTATTTTTGGGGTACTAACGGAATATACAAGACAAATGTACCCGGAACACCGAAATGTATATCTGAAGTGGCACTGCCATCTTTAGTCGAGGACGAAACAGCAGACCCGGCGACTTACCGCATAACTATGGCTTACGATAGGGTAAGGAGTGGTATTGTAATATGTATAACAAAACTTGCTGATGGGACAAATTCAAATTGGTGGTTGGATTTAAGGACACAGGGATTTTTCCATGAATTGTACCCTGACGAATGTGGTGCGTATTCTTCTTTCTTTTATCCCTCTGGTAACGAAACCCAACAGGGTCTATTACTCGGATGTAAGGACGGGTACATAAGAGTATTCGATGACGATACCGTTAATGATAATGTCGGCCCTCTCGATGAGGCCATAAGCAGCCATATTGTGTTCGGTCCGCTTAAACTTGGTAAAGATTACGGAGATGAGGGGGTTATAAGTGGTCTGAATTTAACATTAGCTGGTGGTTCATCTGGTGGTAGTAAAGCGGATTCAGATGATGTTACATTTAATGTGTTCTCCGCTCTTTCTGCGGAAAACATCATGGAACAATTAGATGCCGGAAGTTCGCCGAGAATATCAGGTATAGTATCTATTACTTCACAACGTGGCGGTATAAGTAGGCAGACAGTACGTGGTGTATATGCCGGTATAAAGATTGAGAACAACAATAAAGACGAAACTTGGGGAATGGAATCAATATCGTTTAATATAAAACAAGGTAAGAGGTAAAAAATGGCGACTAAAGTACCTACTGTTCAGGACTTATTGACAGGTTTGCTTAGTAGATATGCACCCGGCGGAGAATTTGGTAGAGGTCAAGAAGCATTACTTGGAAGGGCAAAAACTAAAGGTGTGGCCGACATATCTCAAGGGTTGGTTTCTGCCGGTCTTGCGGGAACTACAATGGCCGCTGGTGCTGGAAAGAAGTGGGAAGAAGAAGTCGGGATGCCAGCACGTCTTCAACTCGAAGATATTAGAAGTCAGAGATATAGTGACATAGCATTGAATCTGGCCGGTTATCTTGAACGAAAAGAAGCCACGAATTTACAATTATCTGAACAGAAAAGAAAAGAGACAGAGGCCGCAAATGCCGCAGTAAGAGCCAAGAGTGCTATGAACGAAGCCGAGTCCAAAAATTATATGCAGAAACTATTCCCGGATATGTTCGGCAGTAGTACGCCGACGCCAACTAAATCTACGGCAAGTACGAGTATATATGGATTGACTCCGCCACAATTAAGCGGTGCAGTAAATGATACCCCTTGGCCTACTAATGCAGCGGGAACAGGTACATATTATGGTGCTGCTGCAACAAAACCGGGTTCAGATTTCGGGATGTTGGCGAGGAAAGTTACAGAATGGCTTTAGTACCGGTAATAAAAGACAACGATTGGGTTAGTGTTAGACAGGCGATAACTGCGTTGTCAACACTACGCATGGGTCCAAACGCACATCCTGTGTATGGTGGTCTGACCCTAACAGGATTAAATGGTGTGTTGAAGGCATCGTCTGGCGTTGTATTCGGTAGTGCAACTCTCGACGATTTGGGAGAGGGAACAACATATAAACGCCTTACTTCTGTTCAGGTTATAGACCTTACCGATGGCGGAGAAACTACTTTACACACTCACCCTGCGTCAGGAATAACTGAAATAGATTGGGGTGATATAGGTGGAACATTATCAGACCAGACTGATTTACAAGGAGCACTCGATGACAAAGCCCCGGTAAACGATATTCTTGCGAATATAGTATTCGGTAGTCTGACGTTAAACAACACCGGCCTTAGGTTGATGGATACCAACGCCTCACATTATCTAAATATCAGGTGTACATCTGACTTAACAGCAAATAGATTACTTAAATTTACTACAGGAGACTATGATAGAACCATAGTATTTTCCGGTACAGGACCGAGTTCTACTACACTTGGTGATTGGTTCAACCAGAGTGTTAAAATCGCGGCCACGCCTACGTTTACCGGTCTTGTATTAAAAGGTAGTGTTACTGTAGATGTTAATGGTGTGTATGATTTAGGTACTTCCAGCAAACGATTTGGTGATATTTATGTTGGTAAAATAACGTCAGATGAGATAGTGGTTGACGAAGATACTATTGCAGATGATGTAGGTGACTTACATATACGTTCTTCGGAAGATGTGTATATATTAGCAGGTCAATACGACGAAATTCATTTGCAAGCAGGTGGTAATACAACAAATTACATACGAATTTCCACCGCAACCAATCAAACAACTCTCAGTTTTGTAAGCCAAGATGGTCGTATAACTGCCGATGGTGGAAATATAAGTTTTGACAACGAGAATCTTATAACGAGTGGTGCAATAACCGGTGGGGCTATAACAGGAACCACTCTTTTTGCTACCGCTGCCGATGGTTTAACTCTTGGTACTGATGCTGCGACTAACATAGCCGGTAAGATTAAATTTTGGTCTGCCGGGGCAGTTAATTGGTCAACGACTTTAACCGCAGGGGTACAGACGGCTGACGCAAATTACACACTACCCTTAGCGAGACCGACTGCAAATTCACAGGCACTTTTAGGTACTAATGCTGACCCATCGGTATTAT
>Ga0307375_10005563_pt1 | contig 11813 bp, 15 predicted proteins | sample TR1MG_FD_202531 | JGI IMG/M metagenome (GOLD analysis project Ga0307375, IMG submission 202531) | Soil microbial communities from Risofladan, Vaasa, Finland - TR-1 | ecosystem: Environmental > Terrestrial > Soil > Coastal area > Acid sulfate soil | place: Finland: Risofladan, Vaasa | collected... | reverse complement strand
AGCACGCGCTGGCGGAGCAGTTGTTCGAGGGGCGGGGATACGGGGGCATGGTGTCCTTCGACCTGGCCGGGGCTGGCCAGCCAGAGGTCTTTCGCTTCTTCGAATCGCTGCGCCTGTGCCTGCCTGCTACGACGCTGGGCGACGTGTACACGCTGGTCCTGTATCCGGCCCACTCCTCCCATCGCGCGTTGAGCCCGCAGGACCGGGCGCGGATCGGCATCGGCGACGGGCTGGTGCGCATGTCAGTGGGGATCGAGGCAGTCGAGGACATCCTGAACGATCTGGAACAGGCACTGGATGCGCTGGGGTGAGCAGGGCCAGGGAAGAAACAAGACACCCCCCAATTCGACGACAGGAGAGTGCACTATTCATGGGACAACCGCTTGACCGCCTCCCCCATGACCAGCAATTGGTGCAGTACAGCCGACTGCGTTTTGAGGTCATCGAAGAAAGCGACTTTCGTGACGCCACGCGTGAAGGCAAGCGTCAAACGGGCAGCCTTGGCAATGTCGAGCAAGGACGACTCATCCCGTCGCATGGACAGGGACTCTGTCCTGAACCTTAACAACTACATATCTAGATATGCCCAGGTGCCGAGCATATGCCGAACCGCAGGAGGCAACCATCGGGCGCGGTGAATGATTGCGCGTTGCAACGCGCCACAACCTCCTCCAGGTCCTGCTGCTTGGCGGATTGCCAAAAGCCATCCAAGAGAACTTCAATGTGATCTGGGTACTTGACGACAAAGCCGCCCATCTGCACAAAGGGGGCCAAAGTCTTGTAGGTGGCACTGGCGTAGAAGTCAGGAAACACCATATCTCGTAGCCATTGCAGGGCGTTGGTCAGGCAAAGACGCAGAGCGCTCAGGAGTTGGTCCTTGCGATCATCCAACTCGTACATAGGATGGTCCGCCATTGCTTGCGTAATCTCAGCCAAGGCTTGTTGCTTCTGCTGTTGATCTTCGCGATAATGCTGCTGCTTATTCTGTTCCTTCTTGACTTTCTCGGCAGCGGCTTCCATACGTGTACGCTGAAGCTCTAACTGCTTCTGGATGCGCGTTTCTTCGGCCCGAGCCCACTGGTAGATGTCCAAAGTCGCATCGCCTTGGGCGTCACGCTGTTGAATTGCCTGCCTGAGAGCTTGCTGAACGGTTTCCCTTTCAGCCTGATAGCGCTCGGTGTGTTTCTGTAGCCGCCGTTGGGCGGCCTGCAGGCGTTCCTCGCAGGCGGGGATGTAGCGCTCCAGGGTCTCCAACTGAGATTTCAGTTCCGTCTTCCGCTTGGCCAACTCGCTGTTCTCGACTTTGCGCTTGTCGTAGCCCACGTTGACATCGCCCCCCAGAGGCAGCCACCAATCGCGGATGGCATTTTCTTGCTTCGGGTACCGACCACGATACCAATGCGCAATGTCAGCGGCTGGTGTCTCCCAATCGGGCGTGATAATGACGTGTAGACGTGCCTCGTCATCCGCTTCGTCACTTGCCTCATCAGCCGGTTTGCGCAGCAAGATGGCACGCAGCAGCAGATCATCTTCACCCTGACGGCGGTCTTTCATGATATAGCTGGCCTCGGTAATCTCCTGAACCACCCTGCCGTGTTGGTCATAACGGAAAGGTTGAAAGGAACCGGACAACTCAAAACTGTCCACACCTTCGTACTGGTTCGACCGCAAGCAGGTGATGAACTGGCGATCCTCATCATCCAACAAGTCTTTGAAGTGGGCCACGGACAGGCCTTCACGGTCGAAGATTTGATGGGTCAGACGTTGACCCTCAGCCAACCCTTCGTAGTAGACCGTGCCATCCACCATCCCATCAACCAAATGCGTGTCCCCTCGATAAGTGCGCATAAACAACAGATGACCGGCTGCGTCATGCAGCATCAGTTGTTTGCGGGCACCGACAATCCGGTCACTGGTACCGTGTTTGGTGCGCGGCACGTGATAGTCGGAGTAAACAGCTTTGACGTGCCAATCCCAGTAGAGATACGCTGGAGCGTCCGAGGTATCCAGCTCATCCGTTGCCCACAGTTGGGTGGCCCAGCTTGAGACATCGGCGGTTATCGGTTCCGTCCATCCCACTCGTACGCCACTCAAAATGAAATGCTCCATCTCATCTGCGCTGTAAGGACGATGTCGCTCGGTCAACAAGCCCAACGCAGTACCAGTGTAGGTGGTGAGATCGTGTGGCTTGAACAAATCCAGTGCTGGCGTCATCAGCAAAGTCAGCAAATGTCGCTCGCGGGCAGCCTGGCAGTTCATCCCTCTAGGAAGAGTCCCCACATTGCGTTGTGCAACCGTCCGTTCTAGCGAGTTGGTTAGCACGGCCCAGGCCTCACTGGCGACCAACCCGCCCAGAATCAGATAAGCCCCTGCCGCTTCGCAGCGCTGGATCGACCCCTCACTGAGGGGGAAAATCCTGCCCCGGATCTATCTCCGAAGCAGACGCTGCATCCTGTCGTGGGCCCGGACGGCCTGGTCTGGGCACGGGTAGGCCTAATTGGCGCCGGAGTAAGGTTACATAACCGGGATGCAACTCTACACCAAATTGAGCCTCTATCTCGCTCGCCAACTGGGAGGAGCGCACCTCGGAATCCTCTGCGCAGCGCTCACCCATCCAGTCTTGCACCTTGATGGTGGCCTTGTACGAGTGACCGTGTCGATTGTCAATCAGCGCTTCGTCCCCGTGCTCGCGCCACCTTTGGTACAGTTGCTGTATGCTCCGCCGAGAGTAGTTCAGACCGGATCGCTCGTTGGCTTCTTGCCAAGACATGCCAGTATCCATCAATTCCATTGCCTGGCGCTTGCGCTCAAGCAGTTCTTCCTGCCCACTCATCATTTGCCTCCTGACACATAGGCTGTGCTGGCACTATTATAGCCCAGCGGGACGAGTTAGGCAAGTCTAGATATGCAGTTATGTTAAGGTATGACGGACTCCCTGGTGATGTAAACTGGTTCAATCATCGGCTCCTGCTTCAACTCTTCAAACCAGACGAGTGTTCGGTCGCGCCATTGTCTGATCTCTTCTGCTGTCAACAGGGGGCTAAAGTCTCTTGGTTGCGCCGCCGCCAGCTTGAACCACACCTCCGGTCGCCAGGGCATACGGCGATACAGATCAAAGTCAATCTGGTCGGTTTCCAGATAGTACAGCGACCGCTCCTCCCGATCAGATAGGCCTGGAGGAATGCGCTTGCGGAACGAATCGATCACCGTCTCAACCCATAGGTAATCAGTCAAAAGATGCGCTACGTAGCCTTCGGCAAACCCCAGCGCCGTGGATCCATCAGACCTGTATCCTGCCAGCAATGGCCTGACACGTTCGTGATGTGGATCGTGTGTTTCAGATAGGTGGACGCGCCGCTTGTCATCGGGTCCCGCATTGGGGCGTACGTGGATGGCATCGGGCGCGATGCTTCCCAGGAGGAAATCAGGCGAAGGCGTGGTCCCCTCCAGCCTGTGCATGTGTACGGCGACTGCCAGATGAACCATTGGAAGGGGCATCATCCATTCCCTGTCTGACTAGAGCCCGGTTGATCGGCTCAACCCACGCCTGGTACGCCTTTACCACAGCCGAGGTCGAGTACAATATCGCCTGCCCGCAGACGCATCGTCCGCACCATCCGCGTAGCGAGATACAGTCCATCACCACCGGAGCAATCTTGATACAGTTCGTCGCGCGTATATCCGTCGAGTTCGGGATACTGGCGACGATCAGGCACACGAAAAGCGACAATGATGTCACGGATTTGGTCCGGGGTCAAGTTCATCTTCCTTTCCTCGCTTCCCTCTCCTTCTTCGCTCCCGTAGCGCCCCATACCTCGAAAAGTTGGCCAGCATCTCTTTCACCGACGTGCTGCCACCTGTGGGCTTTTCCCCACTGGATAACTTGGATACTGCCCCGAAAACCGACCTCGGCCTGATCCCCGCTTCTTCTGCTGCCACGTACAGTTCGGCCAGGGCAAGAAGGACATCCCGATAGTCCTTGGCACAGTTCTCTATCGAGATGGCAGCCAAGCCTCTCCGCAGCCACTCTTTGTCCAGCGGTGACTGGATCCGCTTCGCAGCCCGGTATGCGTACCCGAGCAGAGCGCTCAGCACCCCACTCTTGTCACTCACTGCCACCCTGACCGCCGCACGTCGTTCCGCCGATGCCTCGAGATAGGCCGGGCATAGCTCGTCCAGGAGCTCATAGATCGCCTGGTACGGATCGTACTTGGCCCGCTGTTTCTCCCTGACGGCCTCTACATCTCTCTCATAGTCGGCCGGCGTATACCCATCCCGATTGACCTTGAACGAGCTCTCCCGAATGACCTGGTTGATTGGCTCAACCCATGCCTGGTACTGCTCCTCCAGTTCATCCAGTCTCTGTATCAGTGTATCTAGCTCCATGACTCCGTCCTGTAGACAGGTGGCCTGACGGTGGGCGTCAGCCACCCGCCTGAATGCACACAACCATTCTACGCCAGGACCTTTTTCAGGGCCCCATAAGAGATCACGTCGCTGACGCTCTCGACGAACTTTATATTTTCCAACGTGCCGCTGGCAAGCGATCCGCGCAGGACAATGGGGGTCAGATCGAGATCCATTGCGCCTCGAACCGTGGATAGCACGCAATACTCTGCGCAAAAGCCGGTGATGATCACGGTGTCCACTGTAAGTTCCCGCAGTTCGTCCGCAAGCGGTGTCTTGTTGAACGAGTTCCCGTACGTCTTGTGAATGCGCAGGTCCGAGGGGAGCACGTCCAACTCTTCAGGCAACTCGAAGCCATCTTCCCCCGGCACGAGTTTCTCGTCCGCGTCCACGTGTTGGATGCAGACGATCGGCAGGTGCTTTTCCCTGAATAGGGCTATGGCCGCATTGATGTACTCGATCGCATCCTTGAGGGATTGGGCCGTCGTCGGACTGAACCCAAAAAACGCCTTCTGAACGTCAACAACCAATAGTGCCGGTTTCATGTGAATCTCCTTTCTATGATATGTTCAACCTTCCGGTGCTCCCCTTCCAGCGGGTGTTGGGCGGCCAGATTCCAGAACAAGACTAATCGTTTCCAGAGAGGGGACTATACTCGAGAATCTGATAGGCCCTCTCTTGTCGAAAACCAAGTTTGCGAGCCACTCGAATGGAAGCCTCATTGTCGGCATCACAACTCCAGTACGGTTGACAGCCTCGCTCCTCACAGGCCTGGATGAGATAAGCACAGGTGATTGGAGCGTAGCCTCGCCCACGATGCACTTTGCGCGTGACTGCACCAATCTCGGCCCTTCCTCCTCCCAAAGCTGACGCGTACGCCTCGACAATGATGTCATCTCCGTGCATCAAGCACAATCCTATCCCGTTTACCAGAAAGTTGTCCACACTGCCACAGTAGAATTCCATATCAGGCCGCCATTCACAACGCTCAAGTAAACGCCGGTCTATGGGCTGAATTTCAAACCCATCTGGCAAACGCCGCCGCCAATCGGCAAGAACCTGGCCACGCGAATCACAGTCATAGAACTCGAATCGGGGGGCGACACAGGTGTCTTCCAGTACAAAGGGTTCGAAAGTCGTGCTGGACGACCACACCAGCCAGACAGGACCTGTCTGCCTGAAGCGTGCAATCGCCTCAGCGAGAAACGTGTGACTGATCTGAGAACTGGCAAAGGTCAAGGCAGCGTCTGTTCTTATCACACACTGGGATGGATTCTGGATGCTGTCCACCAAGGCTCTGCCGGTGTTACGCCCTTCGAGCACAGACCATAACACAGGGCTATCGGGTACAGTTGGGTCAAACAACGCCGGAAGAGCAGGATGATCTATGGAACACTCGTGCACGGTGCTTCTCCTTGATGCCTGATGATGAGTGAGACAACGAGCCGCCGAAACCGGCCCACGGCATGCATCTGCAACTGTCGAGATCGGGTCCGTCATACCTGCGCGAGGTGGTCGACGAGTGGTGCCCCCGACCTGCATAATGGACATTCCTCGGGCGCCCACATCCCGCGTTCGAGCGACGCAAGCGCAAATAGCGGCACTCTACGTTGCTCTGCGATTTGCGATGCCACTTTTCCGAGCGCAAGCAGGGTCGCGAAGCCGGCCAGCTCGGTGCCGCAGTCCAGCAAGTCCGCCAGTGTTGCGAGCAAAGCCGAGCCCGCGTTGACCACGTCGTCTACCAGCAGGACGCGCCTGCCGTCCAAAGCCCCGCGTAGAGACTCCGGGATGCGGTATCGCACTGGCCCTGTTTCGGAAACGAATCGCTCGGCAAAGATAAAGCCGGCACCGATTTCTACCGCAAGCAATTGCGCGACGAAGGCACCGCCCGTCAGAGGACCACAGACGAGTTCCGGCCGGCAGGCGACCGCCCGATCCGCCAGGGCCGACGCCCAACCACGCGTGCGCCGCGCATCGACGAACAACGCATCCAGATCCAGCCACAGGTCACCATGGTGGCCCGACTCGTAGACAAAATGTCCGCGCGACGCGGCCACCGCATCAAGCACCGCCCTCTCGATCTCGGATGGCTCAGGGCCGATTTTCTCCATGATGCGTTCCTCACCAAAAAGCGCTCTACTCCATCCTGGCCACGATGGCGAATCCCGTCACGTACGTCCTCCAATGCGCCCAGCTTCCCGGGCGGGCCTGCGCGTTCGACTGTTGGTCATACTGCGCCTCCTCAACCTGTTGAATAGACAGCCCCACAGCGAGAAGCCCATTAAAGATATCGCCCAGATAATGCCGAAACTCTAGGGCGCCATCCGCGCGCCGGCGAACTCGCTCAGCATAAGGCCGGCTGATACGATACCCCTCTCCATCCCAGTCGTCGCAGTCCACGAACTCGGTAGCCGGATTGGTAAACTCCACCCGGTACACCCCACCGGGCCTCAACACCCTGGCCACCTCGGAATATACCCGCCGGACATCGGAGACATAGGCCATTGAGGGGGCCTGATAAACGAGGTCAAATGATCCATCATCTAACCGCGAGAGGTCTCGCATGTCGGCGAGAATGGTGGTTACCTCATATCCATAGTGTGCTGCTGCTCTCCTGTCCCCATCAAGCTGTCCCTCCACCAGATCCACCACCGTCACCCGCGCGCCAAGTAGCGCAAACACCGCTGACTGTTGTCCACCACCGGATGCGAGACACAGGACATGCTTGCCCTCGAGATCGGCAAGCACGCTGGAGGGGTACATCTCGCTCAACGGCTCTGGGACCTGTGCCAGTTGACCTCTCGCAACCTGGCAAATGAGAGCGCGATCCAGATCCAGCCACGGGCGCGTGAACCCGCACCCCTCTTTCACCATGTTTTCCCAATGTTGCTTGTTGACAGTTGCAACCTCGTCCTGTTTGTTCACGTCTCTCCAGCTTTCTGAACTGATCCGCTATCACCAGGACCCGGCATAATCCACTTTGTGCGGCGCCACGAGAAGCGTCGTATAGGCCCAATGCAACTCGACGAGCTGGCGCATGTGCAGCAAATCGTGCGCTACCCAGGAGGCAAATAGGTCCCCGGCCGAGATGCGCCCAAATGGGGCATCGCAGGTCGCTTCCCAGTCCGGCGACGAAAGCCCCCGCAGCCAGACGAGCGACTCCTCCCGAGCTGCCAGAAAGCTCTCCAGCGATTCCCGGGGGTCTCGTTCGTTGTATCTGCGCTCCGTGACCCAGCCTTGGGGGTCAATGCCAGGCCAGGGTTCATCGGGCCGATGAAGCGCCAGGTCCAGATGAACCCGGAAATCCTCCCGCTCCTCGTCGAGCAGGTGATTGACGGCCTCCAGGATCGACCAGGAGGCCGGATCGGGTTTCCAGCGTGCTTGGTGGTCGGAGACGCCTTCGGCGAGGGCGCGGATTCTGTGCGCGTTGTCGGTCATGTGGGATATGAGGTTAGCAAGGTCCATTTGTCTTTGTCCTAACGTAATGATTGCGCAAGCAGAGAGCAAATCGTCCAAGAACTTCGCTTTTCACAATTTTCCACAAGCCAGAAACCGCACAATTTAGCGGACGGAATAGCCATCTCTGCAAGTTATACCAACTTATTGCAAAATCCACTAACCACCCAGATTATTCCAACTATGGGGCCTGCAATGGAGTCAAGAACCAGTGTCGGAAGGCTCAAACCGGTGCCCTGTCCGCTCCGCTGTGCTGGATGAGCACCCTGGGAAAGTTGTGAAAAACAAGTTCTCTAACGAAACTACCTGGGATTGCGCAATTGCTACGCTAGTACCAGATGGATGTACGCCTAATAGCTGCGAATTGAGCCACCACGCGGGTGAGCTCGTGGGTGGCTCTGAACAAGAGCACCTACAAATGCAGAAAAGCCGCCAATACAGTGCGCGCGAAGCGCGGTCGGCTCCTATGAGACGTCAGGCAGCTTGACCTACGGTTTGGGATGGACCTTCCTTTAGCTTCCAACTCTCCAGCCATCAGGGGTGTTGATGTACTCCGGGTCTGTTCCTCCTCTAGATGCTCTGGCCATCTCAAATGCCACTTCGCCGCAGGTTACGTATAGCCTGCTACGTTCCACAACTGCCCTGACGTCAATATGCTTATACCTTTCCTCAACTATGTCAGACACAAAGACATCTAGAGACTTGTACTGTTGCCCTACCATCATTCCTATTCTCGCATAGTCTGATTTGGTCATCAAGTTGCGTCCGCCCTTGGCGAGTAAATACTGGCATATGAAGGTAGTCTTTATCTCCCTTCGCATCCCGTCGTGCCACTCTTGGATGGCGATCTCACCCCGCCACAACCGCTCGGTGAGATCACCAACTAGCTCGCTTGTGCGGAGTGTAAATTCATCGCGCAGACTCTGGATTTCCTGAGTTCCAAGAGCACGCAATACGACCACCGCGGGGTCAACGACTGAACTATCAATGCTTGCTTGTCTCCCAACACTGCCTGTTTCCATGAACTCCAAGATGTGAGGCAAGGCTGCCTCATCCAAACGATTCCGAAAAGGAACCATTATCTTCCATCCCTTGTGGGTGGCCTCAGCCAAGTCTCTTGAGATTCCCTGCCAATAAGCTTGTCTTTGTGAAGGGCTATATATCACTAATACCACAGGAAGTGGGTGATTAAGCCAATATCGAAGGTGCCGCAAGGAGCCTCTGTAGACAAATCCTCTCTCTGTTCGTTCTTTACAGTAACTCTCGCCCGCTTTTATCTGCAGGGCTAGTAGACTTCCTGTGGGTTCGCCATCCCTGCAGACTTCGGCATATGCATCAATACCTAAGTCGGCCTTGGGCTGCTCTCGGAACGCCCAGCGGAAATCGCGTGCAAAGATGAATCCAACTGCGTGGACTCCTTCATACTGAGTTGGATCGTAAGAAGCTTTTGCCATTTGAAATCAGTTGCCAACGGCATTGCTGCCTAGCGGGATGGAGATCACTCGTCAAGCGGGTTTACAGTGCACCTTACCTCCACCAGCCAACATACAATAACGAAACCAACTCCGAATTCGAGCAGCGAGTCGGGTAGCCAGGGGCCATTGCTGGCCCCCAGCCCCCTAAGAACCGTGCTTGAAAGTCTCCCTTCACACGGCTCAAGCATCTCAAACGCCCCTCTGGTGGGACGCGCCGCGACAAATACTGACTGCCGCGACTTTACGATACACGCTTGGAGCTGCCACGCGGATCATTCTGCTAGAGGGCGCACCAGCTAAGGCCATAGGCCCGCCGACATTTGCTTTCCCTCTTTGAGGCAGTTCGCCAAACTTTCTCGCAACGAGACACCAGTCGGAAGTCTGCACCCTTTCGAGTTGGGTATCTCCACCCTTCGGTGGCCCTATCCGCCCCATTACAGAACGGCCTTCGCTTTTTCCGACATCCTCTACCCGCTGCGCCTTCCCCTTTCCTTGCGGTCAGGATACCACTCCCCTGACGGGTGTGGGGCACATCGGGCTTACCCAGTTGACTGCTGTGGAGATGCGCTCCGGTTAGGTTGGGGTCTTTCTCCCGGTGGGGTCTTTGGGTGTTGCTGCCTGCGGCTAACTCAGACAGTCCGCCCCACGTTGCCATTTTGGCTACGGCCTATCAGCCTCTTTGGCCGCTCCCGACTCACGAGATGTTCAACCCTTCACATACGTTCAACCTTCCGGTGCTTCCCTAGACCGCCCCCGCATTGGGCTAGCAGGTTATGGTCGTTGTCCCCAGGGCTTTGCACAAAGCCGTTACCAGCGATGCACACCTGGGTAGGGACACCTGAACACCACAGGGCCTATATCAGATAGTACTCCTTCAACAATCCTTCTGGTCGCACTTAGCCTGGTCGGGTGCACTGCGGCAGTGGGCCGGGTGACCGACCCACTGCTGCTTCAGAATCCCGCGCGGCGGTTTCCCGATCACGGGGCTCCCCGTCACACGAGCCTCTGTCACTGATACCCTCTTGGGGCGATTACTCATCCCCAGGGCTTGGCATCTGCACGGTCAGAGTTGGACTTGCGTCCGGTCTTCACTATGCTTCGTTTCAGCGTGTGCCATAAGACCCAGACTCGTTCTGCCCCTGTGCCTTCTCGTGTGGCGGCCCCACGGCCTGCCCTGAGCGAAGTCGAAGGGTTAGCCCATCCTGGGCATGACCCCGGGCATTCGCTTCTTAGGGCATCTCTCCCGTCAGGGCATGCGGCCTGGCCGCCTGCTCCCATTGCTGAGAGAGCTGTTGGCGGGTAACTCCGTTCCGTATGCCCATACTGCGTGATTCTGGGTCGGCACTGTACGCCGCGTCCCTCGTATCGAGTGGATACCACATATGCGCATACTACGTGGCCGAATGGAGACGTTTCCCTTTTGGGCCTGCCGTTTGCCTGTTCGGGCGTCTAGCCGTTCGGCAGGTTCTAACTCACGACACTTGCGTGCCTTCGTCGAGAATCCTGACTATAGCCGCTCGCTTGAGGCATCGCCGTTTTCGACTAGCAGCTTATCGCCTTTCCCTCTTGCACTCCGACGTTTGATAGCCATTCTCCCGCTGTGGGATAGTGCTCTCTCCCCTTCACCTGGGGGGCAGGTGTCAAGTACAAACGATCGTTAACGGTCAGAAGTGCAGACGAATCGTTGACAGCTAAGGGCCAACTGTGCAAGCTGTTCGTTGACAGTTGTGCTATCCTTTCTAATGGCGAGCGCAAGTGCAGCCAACCTACCTCTCAGAAAGGAGCAAGCATGATGAACGAGTACGAACGACGTCTGGAAGTCATCCGCTGTCAACGTTCGATTTGCACTTGACAGGTAGGAGTTAGCGAGCAACTTTGCTCGTCACACCCACTTGGACACATAGTTGTCTAAGGTTCTTCAATGACCTGCGAGCCTTACCTGCTCATCCCCCGCACGCCGGGCGACTCTTGTCGCAATGCGCGGTTTCGGATAAACGGACCGCAGATGCGCTGGTTAGACATACCGCCACTTGATTTGCCCAACTGAACTATTCGAACAGCGGCTCGTCACCATCCATAGCATCGCCATACTCCACATTGCGGTACTTGACAATCTGTGCGCCAACCCCTGAAGCCCAGCCATCTCGGATCGCATCATATATTCGTTTGCTCAACCTGGAATGAAGGCACAGGAAGGCTTCTCTGAGATTATCATCTACTGCTACTTCTGGCAGAACACCATTATACTCCAGCGGAATCGGATATCTGCCCCAGTACGGGATCGCATCTTGAGCAATCTTGCACAGATGGCGTTCTCCCTCCGTCAGGGGGAAATCAGGAATCTTCGATATCAGACCGAGAAGGTTGTGGGACTTGAGTTCTTTGCTGAGCCTGCCCTTGTTGACGTGCGATGGGTCTGACGCTACAAGCACTCCCTTGATTAGGTTTTCTAGGGCAAAGCCCGCAAGCAGAATG
>Ga0307375_10005562_pt1 | contig 11813 bp, 23 predicted proteins | sample TR1MG_FD_202531 | JGI IMG/M metagenome (GOLD analysis project Ga0307375, IMG submission 202531) | Soil microbial communities from Risofladan, Vaasa, Finland - TR-1 | ecosystem: Environmental > Terrestrial > Soil > Coastal area > Acid sulfate soil | place: Finland: Risofladan, Vaasa | collected... | reverse complement strand
AGCTTTTCTATTTGTATTAAAGAATTGACCTCCAGGAGCAAATTCTCCTTTACTTTTTACGTCTGAGATTAATGACATACCATGTATGAGCTTCGGAGCCATACCTTTTTCATAAGCATTTGTAAGGAATTTATCTATTCGTTCATATATTCTATTACTGGTTATTCTGGTAGGGAGGGCAAAGTAAAACCCTTCATGATGTCCTTCACATAATAATCGATAAGTGGCGAATAAGGCAGCTTCAGTTTTTCCGTCTCCCATACTTGATTCAAGTATATAGACACCGGGGCCGTTCACACTGCTATAGAATTTTTTTTGCATCTCGTAGGGATTAAAATCAAAAATATCTTTAAATTTTAGGTTTTTACGAATAACACTTTTTTTCCATCCGAGAGCTCTAATTGCTTTTAAAATTTGTTTATGTAAATTCTTGATATTACCGGAAGCTCTGAACATGTTTGTGTCTGAAGCAATCCAGTCGCACAATGAGATATAAGCAGTATTGATATCCGCAACTTCCTGTGACAGGGGTCTGAAGATAGGGTATCCGAACTCTTTTATATAATATTTAATGAGTTCTTGGCGAAGAAATTCCCAGTTAACTCCACCATAAGCATCTATAGTAGATCCAAAGGGTTCTTGAGTTCTTCTTCCATGATGGGAGCCAATAATAGATGCGTACTGTTTTATTATATCAGGATTAGCTGTACCGTGGAAAGCATCTTTAAAAGAGGCTTCACTGATTACCGCATGATACTTTTCAAAACATTCATCTGGTATTTTGAAGAGCTCTGGACTGATAGTTTCCAGATATTCTTTGTATATTCTTTTTTGCCAGAGAGAAGCTTTACCGATATCATGCATGGCCGCAAGTGATGCTATATTGGGGATTAGTCTCTTTCTGACAAATGAGGATATGACTCTACGAAAGATTTTTGCGACTTCACCTGCAATTTTACCGTGTTTTTTCACGGTCATGCCTGGTGAGCCATCTTCCTTTGTTTTAGCAATACATCTTTTGAGGGGTAGTGCCGGAATAAGAACTTTTTTATTTAGTATTTTTGCCAATTAAATCTCCGCAGGTTTTGTGTTTTATGCGATCAAACTTTATGCTCGTTGTAGCCTATTTGTGTTTTTTCGCTACAAACTTAATTATTGACTTTAAAGTGCTTTCATTTAGATTATACTACTTTTTTTCAGAAATTATTTGAAAAAATAAAAAAAAGAAGGAAGAGAGGACTCTTTCTACATTTCTTTTACTTCACTGAAACCGTGTTCCATGAGGTTTGTTCCGGGGAGCCCTTCCTCTTTATTTTTTAGGAGGAGTTTTCTGAGTCTGTTTTGCGTTGCTTCTCGTTTTTCTCTTTTTTTCTGTCTCTCTTTTTTACGCATACGCGATAAGTTTTCTTTTTTTGCAATAGCCATAATGTGTTCTTTCTCGTCCGGTATATCCAGATCGTCTATTCTATTATTTTATTTACAACAAAATTACCTTTTATGATAGGAATTGGTTGACCACACACATTACACGGCACATTTTGTTTATTGTGTGTAGTAAATTTTTTCTCCACAATTTTTGTTAAAAGCGGAATTAGCTGTAATATGTCGTTAATATCTAACTGCATTTGATTATCCTCAGTATCAAATACAGAAACTACCCCATTTTCAAGTACCACTTTTAACATAATAACAACAAATTATACGTCATAAGTATCTTCTTCCTCGTCTGGAATGTCTAGATCGCTTATTCTATTTGAGCCGCCTAAATTTAATTCAGACACTTCTTCTTCATCCTCGTTTTCTTCTTCAAACGAATCATCGAAGGGCTCCCTTAAAATTTCATCAGCGTCATGGTTTTCGTCTAACATTTGAAATACCTCCTTTTTTTACTATTCCCAAATGAATATAATAAAAAAAAGTGAAATATGTTACTTTTTTTATTATATTCATTTCTTACACCTGCTCATTTTCTTTCCTCAATTAAATAATGCGGTAGCCCCTCTCCCGTTAACTTTTCATAGAGAGTTTCCTTATTAGGCCCTACTGCGCATACGTCAGCAAAAAAGATTTCCAGCAGGGTTCGCTGCCCTATTTCTATCATAGTCATTTGAGAATCTACCCAATCCAAAATCACCCTCCACATGATTCTATTGGCCTGAGCTTTATCATTCTTGAATTTCTTAGGTATGTCACCGGTATCTGCTTTTTCATTTAATATAGCAACAATTTTCTCAGGATGTGAGGGGAGTCGTATAGGAATAAAACCAGCGGGTACCTGAAGCCCATTGTATTTAATCATGAAAGTGAGATGGGTAATTTCCCCGTTATCGTCATATTCTTTCAGGATCTTTTTTGCACCGTACCGGGTCAGAAGTAATTCTATTTCATTTATTGTTTTATTAACAGATATTGTTGTCGTATAATTCTTGACACCTTTACGACTGGTTTTCGTTTTTGACATCGATCATTCCTCTTTTTTATTGCATAGGGGTTTTTTTTCCAGCCTGTTAATCACGGCAACCAGTTCTGATCTGCATTTATCAATTTCTGAGAATTTTCCGCAAAAGCGTTGAGCGTGAAGCTGGTTTGCTTGAACACTTACTCTACTTAAATCGGCTGCTCTTTGCCCTAGTTTTTTTCTGCGTCTGAGCCACTTTGCTGTGAGTTCTCGCAGTTCATTCATTTTTTATTTCCTTTCAATACATTATATACAGACGCTAATACAAGTTGAGGTTCCTCACATTTACATCGAGCATAATGTTTTCCACATGTCAGGCATTTATTATAATCGAAATGGCCGGATTGTACCGCTACGTCTAATCGTTTTTCTATATCTTCACAAGTACAGTCTTTTAGATCATTCTCACAATGGTTACAATACATTTATTTTTACCCCCAAAATCCAATTATTCCTTCATACTTTTTAGGCTTTTTCGCAGGTTTATACCCTCCAATTTTTCCTTTGTCTGTCATAGGCCAAGGGCCCTCCCATTTGTACCAAGTTTCTTTTGTAGGTACGTTTATTACTGTGCCTTCCTCTACTTTCTCTATGACTGCCCAACCGAATTCTCCTTCAAATATATCGCCCCAGTTTTCCAGTACAGACTGCTCAGCTTTCTTAAAAGAGGTGAACCATCCCCACGTCCGTCTGTTTTTTATGGTGAAATATTTTTCTTGGCTTGGAGATGTCCTTTTTAAATAAGATCTGAATATTCCGTCTCTGGAGCGCCTTTTATTAATGTATTTATATCCGAAATTTATTGAAGTGATTATATAAATTATAGGCAATTTCTTTTTCGGTTTTTTATAGGTTGTTACTGCAATTATAGATTCACCTTTTTTACGCTTCTTCAATTGTTACTCCTAAAGCTTTTTCGAGCCACTCAGCGACTATACGGCGGTGACAGAAATTACCGGGTTTTTCCCAGCATAGAAGAGTAGCATCTTCACCGAGTTCCTCGAAGGCTTCTTTCGGATCCAGCTTATCCAATACTTCCTTATAGTACTGTCTGGTATAAGATTCTTCATCGCCGTCTAGTTTGTACTTTTTAAAGAAGTGATATTTAGGTGCTAATTTTTTGTACTGTCTACCTTTAAACCAGTCAGGCGCTTTAGCAGCTATTGATACTGCGTTGGATTCACGCCCGGAAATATAATAATTAGATGTTTTCATATTACTATTCGTGTCTATGTTTTTTAATCCATCTGTTTAATTCTTCACCATTATGTACTTCAGGTGAATGTACCAGACATCTTTTACATTCGTAAATTCTGTTGTAATTATTTCCTACCCGTAATTAGAGGTTTTCAAGGATTTCTCTGGTCTCCTCAACTACCTGTCTCCATTCCCCCCATTCTTTAAAAGTCATTTGATGCTGGCTCGTATACCCAATTCAGTTAGTATTTCGTTTCTAAATAGTTGGGTTATTAGAATTAGCAACCTCATGGTTGTTGGACGCTGTTTCTCTGTGCCTCATTAAAATTCTTTCGGGTACGCTTTAACTCTCTTCGTGTCATATTTTTTAATTGTGCTTTTGTTGGTTTAAATATTTTTATTTCATCAGCTCCACGATTAAACGCTTCTTTAATCTGTTCAACAACTTTCATGCCAGATTCTAAATCAAGCGTTTCTGGTTGCCCCATAGGTAAATGATCTTGATAGGATTGCATAATATTTCCTTTCTGTTAATGGCATTTTTTATTGAAATACCTAACTTTTCAATAATGTTCAATTCAAAATCCAGCAGTCTTTGTGTCATCGTATCCCGTTCATTTTTTAATATTTCTATATTGAGTAAATTAGAATTTATATTTGATTTTATCTTATCAAAATTTTGGTAGCCAGGACGGTCCAACCCGTATAAGCACGAAGCTCGAGGGATTTTAAGTCCCTTGTGTATCGCAGTTCCACCACCTGGCCATTAATCCTCTATAAAAATCTCACCGCAAAAGAGCCCACTCCATATAAAACGAAAAACGTCAGAGAAACTGATCCACCCGAAAGGGATTCCAAACGACAAAACTACTATCCAGAGTAGCAAAGTGTATATCACAACTAGCCACCAACACACGAGTAAGAGAGCAAGAAAAATTGTCTTCAGAATTTTCATTTTAGATCTTTCAGTCTTATCAATTGTTGTCGGGTGAATTATTTTAGCTCTATTTCCTGGCTCTCGTAAGCAGCGCCAACTGTTAATTCTATGTCCAATTTAACATCTTTAAATAACCCAGAAACTTCTTTCTTTCTCTTTTTAGCGTAAGTTTCTGCATCTTCGACTATTTTATCAATATCCTGATCAGTATGTTTAGGGTCATGGTGAAAAAGAAGAAGACGTTTAACATTCGCGGCAAGCGCTGTATCAATGCCAATTTCATAGGTACTATGACCCCAGTCAAACTTAGGCATTCCAACATTACCAACATATTCATCCGGAGTATACTGAGCGTCATAGATAAGGATATCTGCGCCCCTGGCAATTTTGAGTAATCGAGGATCAAGGACATTACGGTGCTCAGTATCAGTAGCATACACAACACTCTTAAGGCCCTCTTCCGTGGATTCCTCTACTTTATAACAGAATACACCGTCAGGATGACTCAATTTAGTGGTGCTTACCATTACGCTGTTTCCAACATGGATATGCTGACCAGCGTACAGATCGGTGAAATCCATTTTCCCGCCATTTATAGTTATTTCATCTAACGATATTGGGAAATTAGGGTATTGTTGCTGACCTTTCAGAGTCTCCTCAAGAGAGATGCTAACTTTTTTCTCTCCATAAAGATGTACACAATTACCCTTTATGAATAGGGGTTCAAAGAAGGGTAGCCCCTGAATATGATCCCAGTGAGTATGTGAGAAGAAAACCCACATTTCAAGTGGGACTAGGATACCCTCTACAAACTGTATGTTTTTCATCATGTCAATGCCGAGTTCTCGCAGGCCGCTCCCTCCGTCAAGTATAATCAATCTCTCTTCATCTGGGTGCTCATCTGTATCCAGTACCACGGGGGGCTCCTTTACAAGTATTGAAACACAGCTTGTGTTGCCACCATATTTGACAGTGTTTGGGCCGGGACTTGGTATGCTCCCTCGGACACCCCAGAATTTAATTATCATTCTTGACCACCTTCCTCTAATTTCTTCGTCATGGCATCGGTGTCAGTCAGTTTAAAACCGGTCAGAGTACCTTTTTCTCCGAGAATAGCAGCGATTGGGCCGTAATGGTTACTGTCAATAGTTGTATAAAACGTATTATTTTATTACTTTGGTAGTAAACGGAGACTATAAACTCCCGCCAATCCTAAAGACTTAAGATTAAGTGCTCCAACTGTATCCGCATGGTTCTTGTAGTCACAACGAGTGCACTTAAATTCAGTATCTCTACGATTTCTCCTATCAATCTTGCCACAAGCAGGACACCTCTGTGAAGTCTTCCAGGGACTCTTAAATTCCATACGGATCCCAAATTCTTCACAAATTAGTCTCAAACTGTTTATGACCCTGGCATAATGCCAAAATGATAGCAGTCTATTAATTTTTCGAGAAAACTTTCCTCGTTTATATCCTTTAACATTTTTTAATTTCTCTAAAACAAGTACTTTTATATTTGATAAATCAATCTGTTTAACAAACCTATTTAATTCTGTCTGAACATAATGATGAAAACTTTTTCGTCTCTTTCCGGATTTCACTATTTTAGGCTTTAGTTCTTCTCCTATTAGTTCTCCGGAAGACAGAGCTATAGGAACCCTATATCCCAAATCACACCCGGTCACTTCTCCAATTTCTTTAAGTTTCGGCTTTTCTTTCTCATAAATTAAATCAATATAGATTTTTTTCTTTTGGATCCCCATACGGATAGATTTACTTAGAACCCAACCCGCTCCCCAGAATTTATTGGTATGTTTTGTTTGGTTGAAGGGAACTGTTAATTTTGGAAAACCAGAAGAAAGAGTCAGAGCCATGTCAAAGGAGCCGTTAAATTCTGAGAGTTTAAAGAATCGAGAATCTAAGTTTACAGAAATATGCTTAAATTTAGGCATTCTCTTTTTACACCCGGATTTTTTTCCTTGAGAGAGAATGATTTCTTTAGCCTGTTTAGCAGCTAATTGACTTAATCTGGCAGTAACGCCGTATTTTTCTACAGCTTTATCGGTGATTTCTTTTTTAGCAAGAGAATTAGAGAAACTCTTAGTAGACCAGAACATTTCAATAAAGTACCGGACAATTTGAGCATAGAGTTGTAAGAACTCAGTAAGTTTTTTAGTTTTATTTTTATTGAGGTCAATGAGAAAGATTCTTGAGGATCTTCTCATGAAGCCGGAATTTTTTCTACGGAATTTTTTTATCATTTTCTAATTCTTTAATTAATTTTTCTGTAGCTCTTCTACTTCGACGCCGTCCATACAACCGTGCTGTAAAAGATGTTACCAGAGATATAAAATCCTGCATTAAATCTTTTTCATCTTCAACATCTTTCAGATTATATTTAATTTGTGTCCTCATTAGATTCCTTTAACTTTATAATTCTTTGTTCTTCGAGCCGTCCGAGAGACATTTCTTCAGACAAGCGCTCTTTTTCAACAAAATTGGACTTATATTGGTTTTCCACCCATTCAAGATGTTCATTCAAACTTTTAATAGTTAATCGGTCTTCTGCAATAGGATTGGATTTCATTACTCTGAGGAAATCTTCTGCATTAAAATAAGAATCAGGATTACCTCCTGATGTAAGAGAGGATATGATGTTCACCCATTGCATTGATATTAATAACCGGGAAAGGGCTCCGTTAAATGTGCTAGGATTCTTTACCCATTCATTTATACGGGGCCATAACTCCCCTACAATAACTTCAAGGGGCCATTCATCAGCTGTTATAGATACTTTTCTTCCCGGTATTGGGAATATTTTTGAAAAGTCTACAAAATCGATATTGACATTAGGATCCATTTACCTGCTCCTTTTTAACTTGCTCACCTACCCCCTCATGACATACGCATACAAAGACTTTTTTATTATAAGTAGTCCCCGGATTATTGTAACCGGGACCTTTTATCATTTCCACTATACCCTCTTCCATATCCTTTTTTGTAACAGCTTTACCGCATATGAGACATTTGACTTCTTTAGTCTGTTCCATTATTTTCCTTTACCTTTTTTTATATTTCTTGATTCCGCAACTCGAAATGTTAAACGACTGAAATACCTGACTGAATAATTAGTTCCATTGATTTGTTGCCATTTTCCTGATAAGAGTATTTCTTGTTTTACGCTCCCTTTGTTTATTGTTAATATCTTTCCTTTTAGACACCATAACTCAGGATTAAGCATATTGACGTTTTTATCAAAACGCTTACCGTTATCTATATTGTATAGTTACGCCCTGATTTTGAAACAGGTATTCTTTCAAAGTTAATCTCTCGTCACTAATAATAAAATAATAAGAATTATAAATCGTTTCATCTTTTTACTCTGGAAGGGGGAAAGATTTTTTAATATCGTTGATTTCATTGAGAATATTATCTAAAGCTTTCTTTTCATACAGATCCTGAAAATACTGCGTTAAATAAAGACTTTTTTTCTGATCGGTTGAGCTTCCACTTTTTCCTAAAAAATACTCCAGAACTTGTAAGCGCCCTTGATAAAAATCCTTCTCTTTTACAAAACTATATTCTTCCCGGATTAGCTTTGAATATTTATCATATTTTTCAGGGTCACCGCCCAATATCGCCAGATCTAAATCATGGATAAATTTCTCATCCGGGGTTATTGGTTCCGTTTTAAAATGCTGTGTAGCCATGACTAAGCTATAAACAGTTGAAGCAATTTTTTGTCCATATCCTAACTGTACACAATCAAAGCGTGCCTTATCAGCGCTTATTTTCTCGCTGTCGAGGCTTCCTGGGATGTATATGACATCATGGTACCACCAGGCCAGTTCTACGAGATTCGGCTCCTCACAGAGCTCTCTGACGGTCTCAAAGAGAAATAATCCCGGCACGATATGTTCTTCATAGGTGTGATAGCGCCTGAAATATTGGAAATATTGTTTAATAATATCATCTTCGATGAAGTCAATGAGTAGTATATCTTTAACCGGTTTTATTGCTTTCAGTAATTCTTTAAATTCATTCATCTGATAATCCTATACATCTTTTAAGAGATGAAATAATTCTTCGTCCATTTCTTGCTTTTTTTTCTTTTTACGGAATTTTTCTATAAATTTATCTATATTTTCACGGGCGATACCGTATACAATAAGAAACATAAAGCAGAACCATACAATTTTAACAAAGAGCCCGAATATTCTTGTTATAAATTTAAAAAAATCTCTCATTTTCACTCCTTTAAAAGTTCATTTAATGTGTGCTTTAATTTCATCAATTAAATGTTTCCAATCGGTACAATGGGCGTTATTTTCGTCATATAAGACTACTCTTTTCAGCAGTTTAATAGCTTTAGACTGTGGAACTTTTAATGCAAATTTTACTATTTCTTTTACCTGACTTCGATGATATATTTGTTTGTCTATTATATTTTCTTTCCACCACTTCTCAGTTTGTTTATTCTCCACCTTCAACCGCCTTTGTTATAAGAGAAACCCATGAATTATCAAAGTCATGGGAATCCCAGCTCTCACACAGACCTGTTTCTCTCATAAAGTTCCGGACCTGCATTCCTTCACGGAAATGAACGGCATGAGGAAAACGACCTTCAGCGAATACAGCGTCATACCGGCCATGTTCTTTCTTCATTTTTGTAAAAAATTCAAGACCATCTTTGCCAAGCCATTTGCGTGTTTTCTCGACTAACTCAGGGCTTATTTCTTTTTCGCATTTCATAGGCTTCACGATTCATTAAAGGAGTGGCGCCGTTCTGTATAGCTTTCTCTCTGAATCTTTCTATCAGGTCAAAATGAACTATACCTCTTCTACTGGTCTGTATCCATTTTTTCTTTAATCCTATTTTTTCTGCAAAATCAAGTAATTCCTCGGAGCTTTTATCAGACCACATATGACAGTTTTTTACGATCCTGCCACGGATCTTCCAGAGATTATTTACCATTTCATCGACATAGATAGCCATTTATATATCTAATCCCGGCTCTGTTGGAACTTCAAGACCAACGACTTTTTTTATAGATTCCTTCCATTTTATTATAGGATCATTTTTGTACGTGTTATACAATACTTTAATATTTTCATCGGATTGTAGCTCTATTAAATTCCTCGCAACATCCATTATTTCTTTATTATCACCATAACCGTTTATCTTCAAGCGCTCAATCAGGAAGTTTGCTTTTCCCAACCAGATTGCATCAGTTACATAGAGGCGCACCATGTTAATTACATACGCAATATTTTCATCGAGCATTGGTTCACAGGAAATCGATGTTGCAAATCCCTTTCCATGGGCATATTTTAGACATTCAAGCCTTTCTTCAAATTTTGGGGCGTTTGGTTCCCAGAACGAGAGGGTAGCATTGTACCAAGAACCGATCGTAAACCGGAAAAGTATCTGATTTTTATACTGCTCAAGTTTATTACAGAGGGCGGAAATACATTCAAGGTGTGGTTTACTGACTATAAGGACATCATTTCCCGGTTTTAACATTTTTTCAAGGGCAATAATGATATCCTTAAGATTTTCAGGATGAATATCGTGTGTGGTGGGGAACATTATTGTTCCTTTACGTTTACCGTATCCTTTTACTTTTCTCAAGGCGGGGTTTTTCCAGTCCTCTATTTTCTTACCGTGTCGCGGGCTCATAGCTTTTCCATAGCAATAGAGGCAGTCGTGCTGACATCCGTACAGGATATTTTCATTTGAACTTGCCCACTCTTTTGTTCCAAATACCGGTTTATTCATAGATTATCCCTATATGTATGATACGAAAATAGAGGTGCAGAATTAAACTTTTTTATAATAATTCTCCAACGGGCATGCACACAGTTCTTTTTGCTTCTTCAGAAGTAAGAATACCTGTAGAGAGATGGTCAAAAATTCCTAAGTTCTGGCCGGTTTTTAAAGGTGCACTTTCACGTCCGAGCGCTCCGTGAAATATTGACCATTTTACACTATAATCAGCTCTGCTTTCAAAGCCGTATTTCAATAAAAGTATGGGAACCATTTCTTTAAAGCGGGCTGCACTATTATATTTTCTTGTCATGTCTTTTCTATTATAGATGATATCTACTTTTTCGCGTTCCAGTTTTTTTGCCTTTAGAAAGACATGATTACAATAGAATAAGCCCAGTTCTGTAGGTTCTACATGCCATTTCCACCATTTTTTATAAATCTTTATATATGGGGAAGGGATCCTATCCCATTCTTTCAGAGTCCGAGCAAATAGAGCAGGACTATGGAGCACGTTCTCTGACCCCTGGTTGTGTAGAACAACAGAACGGAGAAGATGAAGAAATACATGCTCATCTGTTATAGGTATTACTGAATGCCAGACACCGTCACCCATTAATCACTCCTTTTTATTCACATGAAGAAGCACGTCATTTCGTAATTCATATTCTCGTTCACTCCATTTTTTTCCGTATTTCTTTAAACCCTCAGACCATAGCTGACACGACTTATTTTCAATACAAAGATCAGAGTCTTTTTTCGTGAACGCCTCCATGAATGCTGACCATTCTTCGCGTTCTCTTTTTATAAAAGCTTCAATCTCTTCATCCATCATTTCAGCCTTATCAAAATTGTTTCTTCTCGTTCATATCAGTTTTTTTAAAAAAATTTTAGCTTGCCTTTCAGCTTCTTCAGCGGAGCCCCATTTAATGTCCCCGTCTTCATCGGCTACTTCAATATTTCTTATTTTAGCGTAATAATGCTTTCCTTCAGGCCATCTATTGACAGAAATATCATTTTCGGTGTAATCTCTTAAAGGCCAGGCCAAGATTTCTTTGTTCTCAGTTTTAAGGGTTTTTTTCTGAGTGTTTTTGATAGGTCTGATACAATCATTATAGGTAATAAAAACGATACCGTCTATTAGAAACATTTTAGAATAAGCAGATAAAATAGTATCTGCTATGCGTGTGCAATCATCAATAACTGTTATTACTGGTTTTTCCCTGCCATAGGTTAATGCTGTCTCCAGCATTAACTCATCTTTAGAAAAACAATGACCGGTAAATTTCTTCTCTTTCATTTTATAATATGTGCCCATTAGACTTTTTGCTCTTTTTTCCATGTATTCTTCAAGGGTATCTATATCTTCAATCACAAGTAGCCATTCTGTAAGATAATGGTCAGAATTTGGAACCTGCTGCCATTTAATAAGTTTAAAACAAAAGAGTGTTT
>Ga0307375_10005560_pt1 | contig 11818 bp, 9 predicted proteins | sample TR1MG_FD_202531 | JGI IMG/M metagenome (GOLD analysis project Ga0307375, IMG submission 202531) | Soil microbial communities from Risofladan, Vaasa, Finland - TR-1 | ecosystem: Environmental > Terrestrial > Soil > Coastal area > Acid sulfate soil | place: Finland: Risofladan, Vaasa | collected... | reverse complement strand
GTCCATCACGCAGAAGCTGTCCGAAGGCTTCGATAAGAAGGGGTTGATCGTGCCAACTTTCGATGAAGTCCACGGTGAACGGCGCTCGACCGGTTTCTCCCACCACGGCGCGTTTGTAGAGTCCGACGCTGGTGCGCGAGTTTTGGGGCGCCATGCAGATGGCTACAGCATGGGTCACACCCTCTTCCGCCATCTCAAGGACGGTATCGCGAATGTAAGGCTTCCAGTTGCGCATGCCGACGTAGGCGGGAATTCCGAGCTGGAGAGAAATGGCATCTGCCTGCTGGAAGGTGAGCTCGGTAAGCGGAGAGTGGCCAATCAGTTCGTAGCGGTGCTGGATCTCTTTCACAACTTCGGCGGGCAGAGGGCGTCCGCTGGTCACATTCTTCAGGTAGGCAGGAATGTCCTCGGGTTTTTCCGGGGTTCCATGCGCAAGAAGAAGAATGGCGGCGCTCTCCATCACGACTACTTCACTCCCTGGCTCCGCAGTTGCGCGGAGTACTCTTTCACAAATCCGGCGAGAGCTTTCACGTTATCCACGGGGGTCTGTGGCAGGATGCCGTGTCCGAGATTGAAGATGTGTCCGGGACGGCCGTTGGCCTGCTTCAGGATGTTCTCGGCGCGAGATTGCAGCTCCGGCCATTCAGCAAAGAGCAGGACCGGATCGAGGTTCCCTTGTACGGCGGTGTCGTGGCCGATCATCTGCCAGCCCACGTCGAGCGGAACGCGCCAGTCGAGTCCGAGGACATCGGCGTGCGTTTCCTTCATGGAAGGAAGCAGGGTCGTGCTGTCGGTGCCGAAGTAGATGATGGGCGCTCCGGTCTTCCGCAGGCGCTGAATCAATTCCGTGGTGCGCGGCAAAACGTAGCGACGATAATCTTCCACGCTCAGGCATCCCACCCAGCTATCGAAAACTTGAAGCACGTCAGCTCCGGCACGGACCTGATCGGCTGCATAGGCGGCAAGGACTTCGACCAGTTTGCCGAGAAGTTCATCCCACAGCGCCGGCGAGCGATACATCATGCGCTTGACTTCGACGTAATTGCGCGACCCGCCGCCTTCAATCATGTAGCTGGCAAGGGTGAACGGCGCTCCGCAGAAGCCAATGACCGGAAGCTTATTGCCCCAGTGCTTGACGCATTCGGCGATGCCCTCGGCGACGTAGTGCAATTCGGAGGCATGGTCGGTGGACAGCGCATCCACGTCCTCTGCCGTACGCACCGGGCGTTCGATGACCGGGCCTTCTCCGGCGGCAAAGTGGAAGGGCAAGCCCATCACTTCGAGCGGAAGCAGGAGGTCGGCAAAGATGATGGCGGCATCGACGCCAAGCGCTTCGGCGGCCGTGATGGTGACTTCGGCGGCGAGCTTGGGCTTTTTGCAGATGTCAACAAGGGAATGGTGTTTGCGGACTTCGCGATACTCGGCCATGAAGCGGCCAGCCTGGCGCATGAACCAGACCGGGGTCGATTCGGTGGGAAGTCCCTTACAGGCGCGGACAAAGGTGGATTCAGGAGCAGCCATGAAACTACTAATGTAGCACTGTGGATGAACTGAGGGGTGTGACTGGAATCACAACTGGCGGGTGCCCGGATGGGTCATTGTCGAACGGGAAAATCTCTTGCCGGACGGTTACAGAAGGCGCTCCGGAGCCCAGATCAAAACCTTCAACATGCGAGAAAAGTGAGCCATGGGTTCGTCGGGCAGAGTGAGGCCGAGCGGCTCGGTGAGCGTATTGCGCTCGATATGCACCTCTGCGGGCTGAAGCGGCCACGGGACGTGATGGATTTCGGTACGATAAAGGCGATTGCGATTGAAGGCATAGAGACAGTAACGCCCGGTGAGGAAATCGTCGAGACTGCGCGGACGAGGTTCGAAAACTTCTCCCGATGGACGATATGTGACGACGAACTCAGGCATGCCATCCTTGCCCGATGGCCCGTGAATCCGCTTCGAACGAAAGTGAATATCCTCTTTGGCTTCGAGCTTCATTGACGCATGCCAATACGGCAGACGATAGAAGATGCGCGCTCCCCAGACCGCCGACAAATTTCCCGCATCCAGACTGAAAAAATAGACGCCCGGCTTGCCGTTGTAGGTGACATACGTGCGGACGTTCAGCTCGGGAAATGTGGAGATGGACGGAATCGGCGGAATGCCCGGCGGACGGGTGTGCGCAATCTGGAAGGGAGTGATGGAGAGCCACGCCTGACCGCCATAAAGATCCAGGGTGAGGACATCCGGGACGATCTGCCGGAGCACCTGCGGTTCAAAGGCGTAATGGAGGAAGAGGAGGTTATTCCAGGATTGGGTCATCACCCACGGGGCATCGGGAGGGAGCCAAGGACGGTGCGAGACCGCGAAGAGCAGACTATCAGCCGTGATGTAACTTGTGTGGACTTCGGTTTCCATGACGCCTCTCCAGCACGCGACGGGAAACGTTACGGATCGGAAGTGGCCTTGCTGTTCCGCTGTAGGCTAATTGGCCGCCGCGCGGGTCTGGAGTGCATCAGCAGCGTTAGCCCCGCCGAACGTCTTCACTTCATAAGCCTTGTGCAAGATGGTGACGATCGCCCGTCCAATAATGCGGGCTTTTGCGGTTGAACGCAACATGGTCGGGACGGTGAAACCGTCCACGTCAGCAAAATCCTGCACGAACTCGACCTTGCGGACGAAGAAGGAAGGCGATTTTGCCAGCGTGCCTTCCATTCGGCGCAAACTGCCGGTATAGGCATCGACGAAGATCTTGCCCTTGAACAGGCCGGGCTTTTTGTGGCGCGGTTTGACCTGGAAAACGTGGGTCAGGCTACCGTTCACCGTATCCTCGCCCTTGTAGCTGAACTTGTAGTTCTGCTCGGTAAGGGCAGTGTCGGAGGGATTCCCCTTGTCGACATGGTCGACCTCCGATTGGAGCAACCTGATGATGACGTTCGTCTTGACGAAGCCATCTCCCGTGTAGTGAAGGCTGCGATAGGAGAGGGACCGGGGATCGGCGGTATAAGTCCGGACGAGTTCGTACTCGCCCTTCTGCCTGGTATCGGGCAGAACAGCCTCGATGGTGGTGTGGTCCTGATAACCGGCCAGACTGGCGGCTTGCACGGAGGAACGCTCGGTAAAGACCTTCAGGGCCAATTCGGGCGCCATCCGGGGGAGCGGTGCGGCCACAGGAAGCGACAGGCCGCTGGAAGGCGGATTCTCCGTCACGAGACTGAGCACGGGCGCACCAATGGTCTGGGCGCAGGTGATCCCCGCCATCGCAACAGAAAGCAAAAATAAGATTGCAGCTCGTCGAAACATCAAACTAATAAACTTGCATAAAATTTGAGATTAAAGAGTAAGTACGCACTTACCACTGTCTTTACTACTGTAACCGATTCGTAACGGTTCTGGAAAGTCGCACTCATACCAACGGTAACCATGCCCCTTTTGGGGTACTGGCCCTTTCCGCGAGTGATGGGGCTCTGCCGGAGGGGTGGAAATTCCCAGAGTTTCCACGGCGAACGCTGTTTAGTGATCACTCACTTTCCGGCTGGGGCATGCCCGGGGTAGGATGCACGCATGCCTGCATCGCAAGTCCAGCCCGACTCGACCCAACCCACACTCGAAACCCTGCCGGAGGTGTACTGCGTCCACGGCGTCGACCCTGAAGTTCAGGCGTATGCCATGGCCAAGTATTCGCGGTCGGCACTGTCCATGAAGGAGTCCCTGGCCGAACTGAATGAGCAGAAGGCGGAGAAGTTCCTCAACACCTTCTACTTCCAGTACGGACACCGCTCGATTGCCGATCTGGCACATATTGCGATGGCGATCGAACGGCTTTCGTTGCTAGCCGCCACCATCGTTGTGGATGAGCAGCGCTGGGACGGACAGGAACGATCGACCCGCTACCAGGACTTCAAGAAAAGCAGCTACTACACACCGGGCTTCGGCGGAGATGCCGGACTCGTCGGCCAGTATCGCGAGTCGATAGAGTTCCTGTTCTCCGAGTACCGCGAGTTTTCCGAGCTGATGTTTCAGCACCTAGTCTCGATCACTCCGCGTCCGGAGGAAATGAAACAGGATGCCTACGAGCGCACACTGCGGGCACGGGCCTTCGACATTTCGCGCTACATCCTGCCGCTGGCAACCAATACGTCGCTCGGGCAGATTGTGAACTCTCGCACGCTGGAAACACAGGTTTCGCGGCTACTGTCGCATACGCATCACGAGGTCCGGCAGCTAGGTCAACTGATGAAGGATGCGGCGCGCGGGGCGGCCTTCAATGTGAATCACGCGGCCTATCGCAACCTGGTCGAGGCTATACGGTCCAAGGACGAGACCCTGGGCGCGCTGGCCGAACAACAACTTCTGCGCGAGGTGCACGTTTCTCCAACGCTGGTGAAGTACGCCGAAGCAAGCGCGTATGAAATGGAAACGCGACGGGCGCTATGGCAGGCGGCCTCCGAAGCGATGAAGGGCGAACATATTGCCACGGCTCCGGAAGTGGACCTGCTGGACGACGAGCCTCTGGAGATTGAACTGGCCACGACCCTGCTCTACGAACACTCTCACTATCCTTACCGGCAGTTGCGGGAGTGCGTGAAAGCCATGGGCGAAACGCGGCGAGAGGAGATCATCGACCTCGGGCTTCGGCATCGCGGGAAGCATGACGAGATGCTGCGCGCGTATTGCTCAGGCCAGAAGTTTCGGTTCGACATCCTCATGGATATTGGCGGCTATCGCGATCTGCATCGCCACCGCCGCTGCGTGCAGATTCATCAGACGTATACGGGAGCACATGGGTATGACATGCCGGCGGAGATAAGGGATTGTGGGCTGGCGGGACGCTATAGCATGCTGATGGAAAGCGCTCGCCGGAGCGCCGCGCAGATTACGGCAGAGCTTCAGCCGTCGTTACCCGAAGACCACGACGATCGCGTGCTTCCCGGGCCGGGACATACAGCGCCGAGCCTGCAATACCTGTTGCCGCTGGCATTCCGCAAGCGGACCCTGTTCAAGATGGATTTTGCCGAGGTGGTGTACATCACGGAATTGCGTACGGGAGTCGCGGGACACTTCAGCTATCGGAACATTGCCTGGAAAATGTATGAGGCGGTCGCCGAACGCTATCCTTCGCTGGCGAAATATTTCCGCGTAACCGATGCGCGCGAACCGGTCGACCTGCTGAAGAGGTAAGTATGCGTACTTTCATTCGGTCATGTTGTGCCGTGCTGCTGCTGTTTGGAACGCTTGCCGCGCTGGGCCAGACCAAAGAGGCTCGCGACAAGTACAACAAGGCGCTGAAGGAGCTTGATCGCCGAAATCTTCCGAAGGCAGAAGAGTTGCTGAAGAAGGCCACGGCAGCGTCTCCTGACTGGGCTGCGGCGCAGATGCTGCTGGGAGATGTCCTGTTCGGGGAGAAGAAATACGCGGCTGCGGCGGAAGCTTACGGGCAAGCCCATAGAGCCGATGACGCAAAGAAGCAGCTTTCCGCGGACGACCGGCGGAACACGCTGGACCAGGAAGGCGTGTCGCTGGCTATGGATCGCCAGTACGACAAGGCGCTCGCCGTCTACCAGTTGGCAGTCAAGGAAGACGCGGAGTATCCGCTGTACGAATACAACTATGCCTGTGTCTACTCGGAGATGGGCGATCTGGATGCAGCACTGGTCCACCTGAAAAAAGCATGGGCGCTTCGGGCGAATATGCCGCAAGGACAGCAGTTTCCTGATCCTCGTCAAGACAGCTCGTTCAAGCGTTGGCTTAACGATCCGCGCTTCCAGGAAGCAGTCGCACACATGGTGATCTGAGCAGGCGATGTCCGCAACCTAGGGGATATTTCTCCGGTCCTTGGGCAGACGGATATTGATCGTTCCCGGCACCGCACGGCCTTTGCCCCCACCCTTGCCAATTTCGATGCGGCCTGTTTCGTCGGGATCATCCGGGCCGACGTAGATCAGCTTGTCCGGCAATCCGCGAGCTGGTTTGTCCGGGATTACTTTGCGGGTGAGTTCCTTTTCCAACGCCTTCACCAGCGCTGACTTCTCGGATAGGGATGGCTTGGCAAGTTTTGCCGGTTTCACCGGTTCAACGGATATCGTTATCTTGAGATCACGAGGTTTCATGTTCGCCTCCCGTCGATGGGACAACTACGAAAAACGACCACGCCTTGGGACGCAGTGGCCAGGTGGCCTGACAGACCACGCGCAGATGCAGCCTGTAGGCAGGGCTGGGTGGCAGGTTCTCGAGGTATTGGTCATCGCGAATTGATTCTTCGGGTTCGATCCACTCGTCGCGAAGAAAAATCTCGAGGATGCGCTCGGAGGTCCATTCCCGGTTCTCGCCGGAGCCCTCGAGAGAAAGCACCTCCAAGGCCGTGCCGCGCTGCCTGATGCGGAACTTTGACTTGCCAACATTCTTCAGCTCGACGTGGGCAGCCAGGTTACGCCCTCCGCTGGCAACGTCAAGCGAGCCGCCGAGATCGGCGCAGAGTTTGGGTTTGAGGGTGCGATGACGAAGAAAGAGGAAATACGTCCAGACCGCGCCTAGGGCGAGCGCCGCCATTTGCAGGATCGCCCCGATATTATCGAGAACGGTCTTGGTTGTTGGGTCCCGCAGCCAGTGAAGAATGTGCGGTAAGACCTGCATCATGGCAGAAGATACACCGGCGTTGGCTGGTCGGCAGCAACAATGCGCGGAAATTTTCACGGGCCCAGATTCGCTATTTGTTCGCCCATAGCAAATTCCGTGGTATGCTTACCCTTCAGTTTCACACTTCCGCGTTGAACGCCTTATTTCTGCTGCATTTTGGAGGCGTCTCGCGTATGGTATGCGGCTGGCCCGGAGCGGACTTCCGCCCGGTTCCTAGTTCATACACGGCCTGAATCACAACGGCCCAAGGAGCACTCATGGCGGACGATCGTTCGCGCGCAATAGATCTGGCGCTTGCGCAGATTGAAAAGCAGTTTGGCAAGGGTTCCATCATGCGGCTGGGGAACAAGGAAGCTATTGTCCCCATCGCAGTGATTTCGACGGGCGCCATTTCGTTCGACGCAGCGCTTGGAACGGGTGGCGTGCCCCGCGGACGCGTGGTGGAAGTGTTCGGTCCGGAGTCTTCCGGCAAAACCACGATCACGCTTCAGATCATCGCCGAGGCACAGAAAGCGGGCGGCATGGCGGCCTTCATCGACGCCGAGCATGCACTCGATCCGGCGTACGCCAAGAAACTCGGAGTGGATGTCGATAACCTGCTGGTATCGCAGCCGGACTATGGCGAACAGGCGCTGGAGATTGCCGAGGCGTTGGTGCGCTCGGGTGCAATTGACGTCCTGGTGGTCGACTCGGTCGCCGCGCTAGTGCCGAAGGCGGAACTGGACGGCGAGATGGGCGACAGCCACATGGGTCTGCAAGCGCGATTGATGTCGCAGGCACTGCGGAAACTGACGGGCATCGTCAGCAAGTCGCGGACATGCCTCATCTTTATCAACCAGATCCGCGAAAAGATCGGCGTGATGTTTGGCAATCCGGAGACGACGACAGGTGGACGTGCGCTGAAGTTTTATTCGTCCGTGCGTATCGACATCCGGCGCATCGCCGCCATCAAGGACGGTGATACCGTCGTGGGATCGCGCACGAAAGTGAAGGTGGTCAAGAACAAAACCGCCGCTCCCTTCCGCGAGGCCGAGTTCGACATCATGTATGGCGAAGGGATTTCGAAGGAAGGCGACATGCTGGACCTCGCCGTGGAAAACAACATCGCCGAGAAGTCCGGCGCGTGGTACAGCTTCAAGGGCGAACGGATCGGACAGGGCCGCGAGAACGCCAAGCAATTCCTGAAAGAAAACAAGGATATGGCGGCCAAGATGGAGGCCGAGGTGCGGAAGGCAGTTGGACTCCCCAACGGCGCGACGCCGACAGTCCCTGACCCGGTGCCAGCGTCACCGAAGGAAGTACAGGCAGCAAAAGCGGCCGTGCCGGCAGGTTCCAAAAAGTAACAGGTTTTTCTCCCTCAATGCAGCTTCGGGGCGCTCAAGGCGCCCCGTTGTTGTTTCTATCGACCTGCAAATATTGCTATGCGGCGCAGACACGACGAGCCGCCAGCGCACACCGCTCGGATTCATGCAGGGTAAGAATGTTAGTAAGGTGAGTAAGTTCCAACAGCTTACGAACCGGTTCCGCGACGCAGCATAGCACCAGCGATTTGTGTTGTGACCACGCCAGCGAGGCGCAGGCCGCGATTGCGCCCAGCCCGGCGCAGTCCAATCGTTGCAGTTCTTGCAGGTTGACCACGACGCGACGGTACGTCTTGAACAAGCTCGCTACCGTTTGCTTGAGCGCGTCTGCCCCCGAACCTGCCAGCAGTTCTCCGTGGCAGCGGATTACCGCAGCCTTGTCCGAGGTGCGCACTTGCAGCGTGAAACTCACGGGTACCTCCTTGGAATTCGTTCCTGATCGTTAGGTATGTATGGTTCCTTCCCGGTTGGAATCTTCTTCAGCCTACCGGAGCAGTATTGCGTTCTTATGAATGAGACGTGAAACACGGCAAATAGTTTCGCAACAAATTTGGTGCGCACACACACGTGCCGGGGTCTCCCGTTGAGTGCACCCGATGCGCTGCATCTTGATGTGACAAATAAAAAGGGAGGGCCGGGCGGCCCTCCCAAAAGCAACCGATGTTTTGGTTGTTAGAAGATGAACTTCAATGCCAGTTGCATGGTACGCGGCTGGTTCGAGAACACCTGGCTCGGCTGATTGAAGAGCGCGGAGCTCGGCGTTACGAAGGAACGCGTTGCGCCGCTGGTGTAACCAATCGAGTTGACCTGGTTCAGTGAACCCGGAACGTACTGGGCATGGTTAAGGACGTTGAGCGCCTGAACCTGGAACTCGACTGAGGTCTTTTCGTACAAGCTGAACTTCTTGACCACCGTCAGGTCCCAGTCATTCGTGCGCGGCAAGGGCATCGTGTTACGCGGGGCAGTAGCCAGCGCGCCAGCTCCGGCCACGATGTACTGGGCATTCGGATTGTTGGCGAGATAGCCGACAACGGCGCCGCTGCTGTTCTTTAGAGCCGTAACGCCCGATCCCGTTCCCTTCACACCATTGGGATTGATGATGGAGCGGTCAGACCAGGAATCGCCGTTCAGGTTCGAGTCCTGAGCGCTTTGTACGGTCACATATTCCGGCGATTGGAAGGTATAGATAGGTGCAATCTCCCAGTTGCCGAGAACGTTCTTGCGCAGCCAGTTGCTGTCCTGCTTGAAGAACGGCATGTCGTAGATAAGCGCAACGGTGATGCGATGGCGACGATCCAGTGCCGACGTGCCGTAGTCCGCTCCAAAGTTCTGGAAGTCCTGCGGGCGACGCGGGGTGAGGATGGTCGAGAATACATCGGCCGTGGAGTTGTCAAACATGTGGCTCCAGGTCCAGGCAGCCTGGAACTGAAGTCCGTTGGTGAAGTTGCGGGTCAACTGCGCCTGCAACCCGTGATAGAGCGACTTGCCGTAAGGCTGGAAGCTCGTGATGCTGTTAGTAAAGCCTGCGTTGGCGTATGCCGGCACGTAGTTGGACTGTGCCTCGATCGTATCCAATGTCGTCGTCAGTCCATCAAGCGTCGCGGGAGACGGGGCCGTCAGATACGTTGGCAGATACATGGAAGGTGTGACCTTGTTCTGACGGTCGATTTGCGTCTGGACCGGCAGGTGCAAGCCACGGGTACCGACATAGCGAACTTCCGCAATGTACTTTCCAGCAAAGGTGTGCTGGATGCCGATATTCCAGGTTTCCGAGTAAGGCAGCTTCTGGTTCGGAACGTAAGCACTGGTTGCGGAACGCGCATCGAGTGCATTGGCAAACGTCACGAGGCCACCCTTGCCGGACGGCAGACCGCCGTTGGCGAGGAAGCCAGTGTTGCTGTAGTAGCAGGTTGCGGACGGAGTGTTGCCCACGTCGCAGGTACCCTGCAACTCTGGGGGCAGCGAGAGGATTCCGAGATTGTCGTACAGAACGTCATACGCAATGCCGTAGCCGCCACGGATGGACGTGTTGCCGGACTTGCCCGGCGAGTATGCGAAGCCGATGCGAGGCGCAAAGTTCTTCGTCTGCGAGGTTGGAGTGGTGAAGTCGATCAGGCCCGGAACACTGGCGATCGCGTTGAGCGACTGCGACTGTTGCGCGGCAGGGACCTTGGTGAACTCGTAGCGGAGTCCGAGGTCAATTGTGAGGTGCGAGGTGATACGCCACTCATCGTTGCCGTAGCCGTAAATCGCATACTGGTCGGCGTTGTAAAGCGGGTTTCCAGTGGAGCGCTCGCCGAAGTCAGTCGGCGCAACGTCATTCAGGTAGTCCTGGGTGGTTGCCCAGTAGTAGTCACCGCGAACGCGCTGGGTGAAAGTCTGGGGGCTGATGTACTTGCGGTACTCCATGCCCAGTGTGAGGTTGTGCTTGCCGATCATCCAGCTCACGTTATCAGTCACCTGATACGTATTCTGGATACCGCTCTGCGGAGCATTCGGATCGGGCCCGATGTTAACTCCGTTCATGTCGTCAAGAGAGAGGTTCGGGAAAACGCTGAGTCCGGGGAAGGTCTGGCTTCCGACCGGGAATTCGTTGAAGTAACGGTTGTAACCGAGACGGAGCTCATTGGTCATCTTCGGCGAGAAGACGTGGAACTCGTCGAGGGTGATTACGTGGTTGCGGGTCGGGATTGGAATCCAGAACGTCGGCAACTGGGCAGCGTTGTCCAAGGTGCTGTTTTTAGAATAGATGTAACGGAAACGCAGTTGATCGTTCTGCGAAATGTTGTAATCGATTGAGTTTACGGTGGTGTAGGTGTTGCTGAAGAGCGATCCCTGGAAACCGATATCGCCGGTTGGGACGGTAACTCCGTTCACGGAGACGGAACCCGGGCATGCATCGCCTGCAGCAGTTGCCTGCGCAGAAGACGTGCCGAGGTACTGCTTCATCACCTTGTAGTTGTTACTCGAGATAAGACCGGCGCTGGCCTGCGCATCAAGCAAGGCATATCCGGCAGCAGTGGGAGCGCAACCGCTGGAGGAGGTCACTTCGCCGATTGGGTTGTATTCCTGGTTGGTGAAGAAGAACAGTTTGTCCTTAATGATCGGTCCGCCAACTTGTCCGCCGAAACGGTTGTTGTCGTAGCGGGTGTTGGAGGGATTCTGACCATTGCCTCTTTCCGCCATCGCAACCTGCGAGTCGATCGCGTTGAGGTTGCGGTTCTGGAAGTACTCGTAGAGCCGGCCATGGAACTGGTTCGTGCCGCTCATGACAACTTCGTTGAACTGGCCACCGGAAGAGTGTCCAAATTCAGGGTTGAACTGATTCTGCAGAACGGTGAAGCTCTGGACCGCGTCGTTCGGAACGGTGACGAGCGGGCCGGTGACGGACTTGTTGTTGTTGTCCACACCTTCAATGGTGAAGTTGTTGTTGCGAGGACGCTGACCGGAGACGGAAGGACCCGTACCGGCGCCGACGCCGCCGCTGGTGGCAACACCAGCATTCAACAGGGAAAGGTTCAACACGCCGAGGCCAACCGAAGCAGTCGGCAGGTCCTGTGTTTCCTTGGTGTCGTAATTGGTGGCGATTTGAGCCGTGGTGGTATCGATCTGCTGCGTGGCTCCGCTCACTTCGACGGTAGTGGAAACCTGACCGACTTCCATCGCGATGCGAGCCATGGCCGTCTTGTTGAGATCAACAATGATTCCAGTTAATACGGTCTTAGAGAAACCCTTAGCAGCCCGTGGTGCAAGTCTGAACCCACTGAGCAGAAAGTTCTGAAGTATCCACAGGCTCTGTTTGTAGAATGAGCTTATGGCGATGGGCACAC
>Ga0307375_10005559_pt1 | contig 11820 bp, 15 predicted proteins | sample TR1MG_FD_202531 | JGI IMG/M metagenome (GOLD analysis project Ga0307375, IMG submission 202531) | Soil microbial communities from Risofladan, Vaasa, Finland - TR-1 | ecosystem: Environmental > Terrestrial > Soil > Coastal area > Acid sulfate soil | place: Finland: Risofladan, Vaasa | collected... | reverse complement strand
GCAAGAAGTGGACAATGCCAATCCGGGACTGGAAGGCCGCTCTGAACCGTTTCTCCATCCAGTTTGAAGAACGGATTTCATCGAGTTAACTGAAACCCCCGTTTACACAAAATCCCGGACACCCCCTTCGAAACACCCGCAGAGAGATTTAACGCATGTGTTGCATCGACCGGTTGAGCTGGCAGGCGTATAGCAGACATCCAATCCGCCTCCCGAAAACTTCCGCAATGGCCGAGGAGCGTACCTTCATCGCGAGTATCCCCTTTCTGACTATCAATAACATCTCTTAGTGCTAAATGGATTTGTCACCTTCCCAATTTTGCCCACATCTCAAGGACCCTGTTTTTCCGATCATTGAGGTAATCCAATGCTTGAGTCGTCGAATCAACCTGGTCATCATGTTTTGCGCCCGGAAAACTTGTCAGCTCAAGCCGGTAATCATTCAGCCAATTGGCCAGTCGCGGCAGAAATACCTGCCCATTCTCGAATAAAGCGGTCTGCGCATACAGGCGCATGACCTTGTCCGTGCCGGACGGCGGCTCATATCCTATGACGTTGGGTATGCGATCCGCCTTCAAATCCTGAATCAGTGAAGTGCCTGACGCCTTATCTTCAATCAGAATGGTATTGGGTTGATATTTATTTTTCAGATCAATCACTGCCCGTTTCAGATCCGGATAATTCAGCCGCTTGCGAAACACGTCTAAAAGATAAAATCGGTCATCATTCCTGCGCCATGTGGTGCATACGCTGTAATCATTCAGTTCGTTTGATTTATTGGCCGTATCCCAGCTTTGCAGGATGAAGGGATAGCGGGAGGAGGGTGGTTCACCATCGTAATACTGTAGCCAGTCTATTTTTACGATGGCACCACCCACCGGAACGGGATTCTGCTGGTACTGACTGGAAAAATTGTATTCGCCGATGTTCAGGCGCGTGGTGGCCAGCATCGCCCGGGTTTCGCGCTCCTCATGCAACACATCTCCCGCCTTGCGCCTGAAAAGCCGGCTGCCCAGCATGCTTTCGATCAGGTATTCTTCATCGTTCTCGGCAATCGCCGGAAAGGATACCACCTCCCAATCCTCCTGGCCGAGCACATGCCCCACTAGATCATCCTGGTGCAGCCGCTGCATGATGATGATAATGCAGCCATTGGTTTTGTCATTGAGTCGACTGAGCAGAGTCCCGTCATACCAGTTGTTGACGGCGTTACGCCGGGTTTCGGAGAATGCATCATCAGGCTTGAGCGGATCATCAATGATAATGAAATCGGATCCGCGCCCCGTTAATACCCCACCCACCGACGTCGCCATTCTGAATCCCATTTCCGTCGTCATGAAGTCGTTAACGGCCTGCTTGTCGGGTGCCAGGCGGGTAGGGAATAGAGCCTGGTACCATTGGGATGAGATCAATTTGCGGCAATCCAGTGCCAGCTTGTCAGCCAGATCCTGTCCATAGCTGGCACAGATGACCTGTACGGTCGGACGATGACCGAGCAACCAGGCGGCGAAAGCGATGGAGGCGCAATGCGACTTAAGATACCGTGGCGGCAGATTGATGATCAGGCGCTTGATCTTGCCCTGCCGGCAGTCTTCCAGCTTTGCCGCCATGCTTTCGATATAGGGCGCGATGAGCAGCTCGGTCTGCGGGTTGAGCTCGTAAAATGACCGTTGTATAAAACTCATGAAATCATTTCTGAGGATCAGCTGGTATTCGCCGGATGAGATCATGATGGTTCTCCTTTCTTGGGCTCTTGGGAGGTTCTGGGTATAGGGTCTGCGGCAGATTCAGGAACACTCTCTGGCAAAGCGGGCGAATATTCGCGCAGGCGCTTCAGGATGCCGGAAATGACCAGCTGATCTTCCTGCGCAAAAAATTCCGGAATGGGCGAACCTTTCGCTGACTGACTTTGCTCGTCGTAGCGGGCCTGATTTAACAGAATCGACGAAGCCTTGAGGTCGCCCGCAGCTGCCTTGTTGACGATTTGCTTGGCAATGATCCGTCTTTTCTTGACGCGACTTTTCTTGCCGTTTTCATTGATGGGCACGACCGTGTTGAGTTCGCGGTCAATCTCGGTGGCGAAATTCAAGGATCCCTTGGGGCGGCCAGCCCGGTTGCCACTTTGGCCGGCCTTGAACTGCGTGGACTTGGGTGGGCGCTTGTAACCGACTTCATAGTCCGGTTTGTTGGTCTGCTTAGCCATAATGCACCTCCGCACGGGAAGCAAGTTCATCAAAACGCTGGCCGGATTCGGCGTGGATTGCGCTGTCGCCGCTATGCGCCTGCCAGCGCCTGATGGCGGTATCCACATATAAGGGGTCGATCTCCATTCCGTAGCAGATTCTGCCAACCCGTTCCGCTGCCAGCAGGGTGCTGCCGCTGCCCAGAAAACTGTCCAGGACAATGTCCCCGCGTGCCGAACAGTCCAGGATTGCATCGGCGATCAGGGCGACCGGTTTTACCGTCGGATGCAGTGCGAGCAGGTTTTCTTCACCAGATTTGCGGGACAGGGTATTGGCGCCCGGGTAGTTCCAGACGTTGGTGCGGTACCGGCCGTATTTGCCCAATTCAATATTATTCCGGTGTGGTGCTGTGCCGTGCTTGAAAACAAACACCAGTTCGTGCTGGCTGCGATACAGCGATCCCATGCCACCCTTGTCCTTGACCCAGACACAAATATTCTTGAGATCAGAATAGGCTTGATTACCTGCGGACATGATTTCAGAAACGTGTCGCCAGTCCATACAGATGTAGTGGATGGAACCGGGATGGCTGTGTGCTGCCAGGAGTTGAAGCGATTTCGTCAGGAAGGTAGTGAATTCCGCTTCGGTCATTTCGCCGGACGCCATGGCGAACTCACGGTGATCTTGTCCTGTAACATGACCCAATATGGCCACATTGTAGGGCGGGTCAGTGAACACCAGATTTGCTTGTTCATCTTGCATCAATGCTTCAAACGAAGCCTTTTCTAGCGCATTACCACACACGATTCGATGTTTGCCAAGGAGCCAGAGATCACCTGGTTGAGTGATGGGGGGATGATCTGGAACGTCGGGAATCTCGTCCAGGGCATCAGGTTTGCTTTCGAGGGAAAGCCCTTCGATGCGCAGATCGATTTCGCCCATGGTAAAACCGGTGTCTTCCAGGCCGAAGTCCAGATTCAGGGCGGCAAGTTCGACGAATATCTCGCCCAGCAATCTTTCGTCCCAGGTTGCGTTCTCGCATAAGCGGTTATCGGCAATTGCGAAGGCGCGAGCTTGCGCCTCGCTCAAGTCATCGAGCCTGATGACGGGGATTTCATTCAATCCGATCGATTTGGCAGCCAAAAGACGACCATGGCCGGCTAGGACTCTATTACTGCGGTTTATTATGGGCGGAACGTTGAATCCGAAGCTTTTGATGCTTCTGGCGATCTGTTTGATTTGTTTGTCGCTATGTTCTCGAGGGTTTCGTGGATCTATTTGGATTGCATCAATAGGTAAATATTCAACAAATAGGGAAGGGCGGGATTGGCTCATGATTTTCTCCACTGAGTTGCAGCATGGGAAAACCCCATGCGTGAAGAAAATCTTAAAGGGTCGTATTCGCGCTATCGGCTTAGCGCGAGGAAACTTTTTTCTTGGCTCTAGATAAACGGTCTTTCAGACCAGCGACCGAAGCGTTCTTGATACTGTCTTTGCCATTATTGAAGGAGATTTTTTCATCTTCGATATCGTTAACCAAGTCATGATCCACTTGATTTGTTAACTTATATAACATCTGACTGCTGGAAATTCTTGGGTTTAGTTGAACGCACGCAATAATATATTTCTGCAACCTATCTTCTTTAATTGCCTTCCCACCCTTTTGGGCAAAATACTTCTTTGATGCGTTGAGACCTGATTCGGCATCAGCCAATGCCACCTCAATTGGCATTTTCCAATAGATAGGGAGAAGATTTTCCCGGCTTGAATTCATTGCATTTAATGCATTTTCAACGATGAAATCATCCGTCAATCTTTTTTCCATGAGAACCTGCTGAGTATTCCAAAAGTCAGTGTTTCTCAAATTGATTGCAGCGATAGCGCTGTTTATTACAAAACCATTCATTTCTGGCTCCAAAAATTGTGATTAATTTTGCTAGTTCCTATTCAGTCATCAGAAAACTTGATTTGACTGAACATTGCCGGGTCGACCAAATCTTTCAATGGAACATTTAAGGCTTCCGCCAGCAGCCCCATATTATCTATGGAGATATTGCGTATCTCGCGTTCCACTTCGCTCACATAAGCGCGGCTCATTCCGGCCTTTAGAGCCAGTGCTTCCTGGGAAATATCCTGCATGCGTCGAAATCGGCGCAGGTTTTTAGCAAACACCTGCCTGGGCGTTAATTTTGCTGGTTTTTTCATGCAACCAGCTTCGCCCAAAGCCAATATCCAAACAACACTGTATCAAGTACGTATGGTAAAGTATAAGTGTCATTAAGTTGTTTGTATTAACTATTATGATCTTGATAAACGTCTATATGAAAGCAACTCATGGTTGATAATGATGCCGTCAAAAAAAGACTGGATACCAGCCTGGAATCTGAGGCAGCAGAATTCCTTGTTCTAGCTTGGCTGATGCTCAATAAAATTCCGACCTTCAAAGCTTATGTTAATTATCCTGGCTATGACTTAATCGCTACCAATGTTGAGAGAGGAACCCAAGTAACCATTCAAGTGAAGAGCAGATTTGTTACGGATTGGGATGGCTTTATCATTAATAATGATAAATGTGACTTTGTGGTATTTGTAGCGCTTAACAGGCGCTACAAAGTTAAAAAGAAGCAGGGAAGTGGAGAAGCTGATCCTGAATTCTATATCTTGCCGATTGATTGGGTTAAAAGGGTTCGTGATCCAAACAATAAATGGGGCAAGATTACGAGAAGCAGGTTATTGGGTATGGGTATTCAAAATTATAAAAATCAATGGGGCCAAATCGCGGCTGCATTAAACAGTTAAATATATACATCTCGCATAACATCGACCCCCATTAGTTGCTCTGTTTGCCGTGTCATTCACGGTGTTGGTTGAGCAAGGCTAACACTTACCGGGCAGTCCGAATTATCGAGGCCATTTCTGGCGTCGTCTCAGAAAACGGAAGATAAAGCGCGCTAAGCCAATATGGGCCGGCTTGCAGGTTGCTGCGCCCCCAAGGCTGTAGCCAAAGGCTCGCGGGCCAGATCAATGAAGGCGCGGAGGTAGTCAATACCGGTATCCGTCTCGCGCGTGCCTAGAAAGATCTGCTTGGCGATACCCGTGGACCCCAGGCGAACTGGAACCACGTCCATCTTGCCGGCGTATTCCTCCACCAGCCAGCGCGGCAGCGCCGCCACGCCACGTCCGCTAGCGACCATCTGCAGCATGATGTCGGTGTCCTCGATGACTTTGTGGCGCTTTGGACTGATCCCCGCCGGCTGGAGGAACTGGTTGTAAATGTCCAGCCGGTCGGTTTCCACTGGGTAGGTGATCAGTACCTCACTGAGCAGTTGCTCTGGCTCGACATGCATGGTCGAGGCCAGCGCATGGTGACGGCTCACCACCAGCACTTGCTCATAATCGAACACTGGCTCGAAGCGCAGCCCGGGCTTGTACAAGGGATCAGGCGTCACCAGTAGATCGATGTCATAACCGAACAGCGCGCCAATTCCCCCGAACTGGAATTTCTGCTTGACGTCCACATCGACGTCCGGCCACTTGGCTAAGTAGGGTGACACTACCTTGAGCAGCCACTGATAGCATGGATGACACTCCATGCCGATGCGCAGGCTGCCGCGTTTACCCTGTGCATACTGACGCAAACGCTCTTCCGCGCGATCCAGTTGGGGCAACAGTCGGTCAGCGAGCCCCAGCAGGTACTCGCCGGCCTGGGTCAACCTTAGGCTCCGTCCCTCGCGTAGCCAGATGTCGGTTCCAAGCGCCTGCTCCAGCTTTTTCATCGTATGGCTCAAGGCCGACTGGGTCAGGCACAACACGCTTGCGGCCGCGGTCAGGGAGCCTTGCCGATCCACCTCACGAATGATGGTCAGATGCATTTTTTCAATCATGGGAATCCATTAGTAAAAATAATTGATTGTTGAATAACGATCATTTTACTTCATGTTATTGCTTTCTTACAATGCCGCCATTCCTCTCACCATTCGAAGAAAAGGCAAATATGGTCACCACACATAACCTCGGTTTTCCCCGCATCGGCGCGAAGCGCGAGCTGAAATTCGCCCTCGAGTCTTACTGGAAAGACCAATCCTCTCGTGACGAGTTGAAAGCACTCGGCGCACAATTGCGCCAGCGCCATTGGCAGGAGCAGTCCGGCCTGAACCTGGTGCCGGTAGGTGATTTCGCTTTTTACGATCAGGTTCTGGATATGAGCTTTACGCTGGGCAATCTACCGGAGCGCGCCCGTAGCTTCCACGGCGATCCACTAGATAACTACTTTCGCGTGGCGCGCGGTCGCTCCGCCCATGGTGTGGAGGAACATGCGGGTTGCTGCGATGACATCGCCGCAGGCGAGATGACCAAGTGGTTTGATACAAACTATCACTACATCGTCCCGGAATTTACTGCCGCGACGGAATTCAAGCTGGATGCCTCGCGCATTCTGGAACAACTGGACGAAGCCAAGGCGCAGCGTGTCAAGGCCAAGCCTGTCATCATCGGTCCGGTCACTTATTTGTGGATTGGCAAAGCCAAGGACGATTCCGACAAACTGGCTTTGCTGGAGCGTTTACTGCCTGTGTACACCGAACTGCTGGACAAGCTGGCGGCACAAGGGGTGGAGTGGGTACAAATCGACGAACCCGTGCTGGTTACCGAATTGAATGCCGAATGGCAGCATGCGCTGAACTTTGCGTATCATCACCTCAAAAACAGTCGCGTCAAATTGCTACTGGCAACCTATTTCGGCACCCTGCAGGACAACCTGTATCTCGCCAACAATCTACCCGTGGCTGGCCTGCACCTGGATGCAATCAATGCACGCGATGAAATCCAGCCGCTGCTCAATCTGCTGCCATCGCACAAGGTGCTGTCGCTTGGGGTGATCAATGGCCGCAACATCTGGAAGACCAACCTCAGTGCCACACTCGATTGGTTGGAGCCGATCGCCGAACGACTGGGGGATCGCCTATGGATCGCGCCATCCTGTTCGCTGCTGCACGTACCTGTCGATCTGGCCGGCGAGCAAAAGCTGGACTCCGAGATCAAGTCATGGCTCGCCTACGCCTTGCAGAAACTGGACGAATTGAAAGTGCTGGCAACGGCGCTAAACAAGGGGCGCGAGTCGGTGGCAGCTGAACTGGCCGCCAATCAGGCTGCCATCACCGCACGTCGCACATCGCCACGGGTGACCAACCCGATGGTCAAGGCTGCTGTCGCCAGCATCAACCAGGCGCTAGGACAGCGCAAGAGTCCCTATCCAGTGCGCGCCAGGAAACAGGCTGCGCTGCTGAATTTGCCGCTCTATCCGACTACGACAATCGGTTCTTTCCCACAGACAGCAGAAATCCGCCAGGCACGCAGCCAATTCAAGGCAGGTGAGTTGGACGAGGTAGGATACCTGGCGGCGATGAGGGCTGAAATCGAGCGTAGCGTGCGCGAACAGGAAGCCCTTGGGCTGGATGTGCTGGTGCATGGTGAAGCGGAGCGCAACGACATGGTGGAATACTTCGGCGAGCAACTCGATGGTTACGCCTTCAGCCAATTCGGCTGGGTACAGTCATACGGCTCACGCTGCGTCAAGCCGCCCATCCTCTATGGCGACATCAGCCGGCCGAAGGCGATGACCGTAGAATGGATCAAGTATGCCCAGTCGCTAACCAACAAACCGATGAAGGGCATGTTGACTGGTCCGGTTACTATCCTGAACTGGTCCTTCGTGCGTGACGACCAGCCGCGTTCGGTGTCGTGCTACCAACTGGCGCTGGCGATCCGCGAGGAAGTGCTGGACCTGGAGAAGGCTGGAGTGCGCGTCATCCAGATCGATGAGGCCGCCCTGCGCGAAGGGTTGCCTCTGCGGAAGTCGCAGTGGGAACGCTACTTGAACTGGGCGATCGAGTCCTTCCGCATCACCGCCAACGGCGTGCAGGATGAAACCCAGATCCATACCCACATGTGCTACTCGGAGTTCAACGACATCATTGCGTCGATAGCCGACATGGACGCTGACGTGATCACCATCGAAACCTCGCGCTCAGACATGGAGTTGCTCGATGTTTTTGACGACTTCAAATATCCCAATGAGATCGGCCCCGGCGTCTACGACATCCATTCGCCCAACATCCCCACGCAGGAGCATATCGTGCAACTGATGAAGAAGGCGGCGGAGCGCATTCCGGCCGATCGTCTGTGGGTGAACCCGGACTGTGGTTTGAAAACCCGCCAATGGCCGGAGGTCATTCCGGCATTGACCAACATGGTGGCTGCCGCCAAAACTTTGCGCGCATTGGCTTGAAGCTGGACCATCCACCGTGTGCGGTGTTCATCGAACGAGTGACAGGCCACTCTGGCTCAATCTGCGATAAAAGTGATTGAATGTAATTGTGGTTTCAGGGAGAATTAAAGGCATTCCAGTAATGACAAATCTCATGATCCGCTCAGACCTAATTGCACGTTTAGCCGAGCTACACCCGCAATTACTCTCCAAAGATGCTGAACAGGTAGTTAAGACAATTCTGGATGTGTTATCCAGCACCTTGTTAAAAGGTGGGCGTATTGAAATTCGTGGCTTTGGCAGTTTTGGATTGAATTACCGACCATCACGTTTGGGGCGTAATCCAAAAAGCGGTAACAAAGTAAAAGTGCCAGCCAAGTATGTGCCGCACTTCAAGCCAGGTAAAGAGCTTAGGAAACGTGTAAACGAAGGTATCTAACACTATAAATACTGAGAGTCGCTGGATTCAGAACATTAGAATGACCCTGTCATGATCAGTTCGGCATCCGGCATGTTCTTGGAAACACGGCGGAAGTTTGCGACCATAGCCGCTATACTTGTCGATGAGCGTGGTGTCACAGTGGGTTCGTCAGGCAAAAAGGGTTCGGCTCTTCCGCTCTCCAAGTCAATGGTAAAATTTTCGCTATGATCTCTTCGAAAGAACGCTTCGTCGTCAAACTTCCGAAGCAACAGGTCGAAGCACTGCAAATCTCTGGCATTGGCCATCGCTTTGATCCGGGCCACGGTAGGCTTATGAAGGAATGGCTAGAACTGGAACCGGGATTCGAAAATAAATGGCTCTTCCTCGCGCGTGTGGCTTTGGGCTTCGTTGGCGAGAAATCATAAGCACCTGCAACCAAATACTCAGTAATGCGCATCCACTGTGTATGTCATTCAGCCAATTCGATGCGGTTGCGGCCGCTTTCCTTTGCACGATAGAGCGCCACATCGGCATCGCGGAATAGCATGGCCACATTTCCCGACGATGTTTCACGACGACATCCGCCAATGGAAAGGGTTACGATACCCCATTCCCCGTTCAGATCATGTTTAATATCCAGCTTACGCACAGATTCCAGAATGTCTGTGGCACAACCTTCGTAGGACGCGATTGTGGCAGCGGGAATCACGACAGCGAACTCCTCACCGCCGTAACGCGCCGCAAAGGCATCATTCGTCAAATCTTGGGTGTTGGTTCGAGCAACAGCTGCTTCGACGGCATGGGCGATGGCGCGCAAGTGTGGACATCAACCGCGTTTAGCAACAGTCAGGGCGATCGAGAGAACAGTACTGGTGCCTATCTCGCGCAAGATGACGGAAGTTCTAGGCGACGGGATTAAAGTTGATAAGCCCCTGTTATATTCAGAAAGGAAAAGGAGATTTACGTGACTAAAAATCAGATAGTAAATTCTGCTGGTACTATTTTCAGATGTATTCCTATGAAGGATAGCAGGATAGCGCACCGTTTGGAGAACATTGGGTTGAAGTGATGAAAAAGGATGGGTGCACCCTAAGTCTAGGTCGTAATAACAGTCCATTTGGCAATCTGAAAGAAGCTACAGCTTGGGTCCTTCAAAATTTTGAAGCGCCTGAATATTTATAACGTTAAATCTCTATCATTTAGAGGGGCGATGGATGCTGATCCTGGCGATTTTATGCTTGTAGATGCTGAGAGCCGTGCCGATCTTCACAGGGTTAACCTATTCTTGAAATTATGTGGGCGCATGTCGGTGATCCATCAGAATGGCAAATAGAATGAACCTCGCAATACGATGCGTTTGCTGAGTTGGATTAACTTTGAATGATGAGCGTTTCTGGGTAAAGTAGCCCTATCCGGGATGCAAGTTAACAGGGCCGAGTCTTATGCCGCATCAATTCTCTCGCCAGCAACTCTACGGCCTGGTCTGGTCATCACCGATAACATCGGTTGCAAAGACATTTGGAGTTTCAGATGTGGCGCTTGCCAAGGTGTGCAAGAAGGCTGGCATTCCGATACCACCGCGCGGTTATTGGGCAAGGCTTAAAGCAAACAGGCATGTTCTTGCAGCGCCGCTGCCACAACGCGGTTTTGGTGTATCGAATTCAATACACATAGGTGATCGATACGGCTATTGCGGCTCCAGGTTGGATCTTGATGCCGAGTTGCCCGCACCTCCAGCATTTTCAGAAACTGCTGAGGAAGTTATAGCTAGGGCTGAGTTGGCGGTGGCGAAAATCAGTTTTCCGAAGACCTAATCCAATCCGCACTCGTTGATCGAAAAGGTGTTGAAAGAAGATGAGCTCCGGAGGGAGAAAATGCTGTCGGACCGGTTTTATTGGAAAAAGCCTGTCTTCGACACTGCAGAGGGGAGGCGGAAGCTTAAGATACTCAATGCTATTTTCTTCGTTATGGAGAGAGTAGGGACGAAGCCCTTTCTTAATGCTACCGAGTCAATCAATGCGGGAGCCATAGTCGGTGATACACGAGTCTCCTTTGAAATCGAAGCCATCAACCGAAAGCAACAAACAAATACGAATGACAAGAAACCTCGCGTCAGGACTGGTTTGCAACTCAATATCCTGCATCGTGGAGAAATTCCTGAAGCTCAGATGACCTGGAAGGATGAAGAAGGAGTAACTCTGGAAAATCAGGCAAGGAAGATTGCAGCAGGTCTACTTGTGGCTGGAGAATTGCACTATCGTGCTCAAACCTACCACTCTTATAACTGGTTGGTTGAGCGAAAGACCGAACACGATGAAGAGAAGAGGATGGAGCTTGAGCGCTTGAACCGCGAGCGGCTTGAGCGACTGCTCCAAATTGAAAGAAGAAACAGACGACAACTTATTACGGATGTTGTGGGCTGGCGAAGGGCTGATGAAATCCGGGCGTTTGTGGAGGCGGTTAATTCGCGGGAAGAACTCTACCCCAGTCTGAATTCAAAAGAAAAACTATCGCAGTGGTCAGCCTGGGCATTGGCCGAGGCGGATAGACTGGATCCAATGAAACGCTCCCCTGAGAATCTGGTAGATTATTTGTGGGAAAACTCAGTGAACAAGATATAACGTATTACATTCCCTGTTCCATATTAATTAATTCCCTGTTATTATGCGCGCCCTTACGGAATGGGATGTTCTGGGTTTGGCGGTAGAACTACCTTAGAACAGTGCTTTCCCTTTAAGATGCACCGCAAGGATGTAGAAATACGCTGTAAATTTCCCTGTTTACGGGAAATTTACTAAGGTGGGTTAGCAGCAGACTAAGCCCACCGCCAAGGATCAAACAACGACGCCCCTTTCGGGGCGTTTTTGTATTTTTACCCCTCCCGCAACTTTTGACTGATCGGCTTCCGGCTATTTACTATGCCAAAGTCTTTATAGAAAAACCGCCACTCG
>Ga0307375_10005557_pt1 | contig 11823 bp, 7 predicted proteins | sample TR1MG_FD_202531 | JGI IMG/M metagenome (GOLD analysis project Ga0307375, IMG submission 202531) | Soil microbial communities from Risofladan, Vaasa, Finland - TR-1 | ecosystem: Environmental > Terrestrial > Soil > Coastal area > Acid sulfate soil | place: Finland: Risofladan, Vaasa | collected... | reverse complement strand
TGGAAGAACCATTAGATTCTACCAATTGAAATTGTGTTCCATAAACTCCTCCCCCGACTGGACTTAAATTTGGTCCTGTTGACGGATCGTTCCATCCCGCCATCAAAATACCCTCTTTATTAACGCCGAATATAAAACTATCACCGACTGTAGCAACATTAAATATTTCAATACCACTTGTATTTGAACCACTTAATGGAGTGTCTTGGCCTATACGCAACCATATATCAGTTGCCTCTTGCTTAACTCTTCGAATTGTTTCTACCCAAAGTTTGCCTTCAATACGGTAATCCCCAGTAAATACTCCAGTGTCTCCCAATAATGAGCCATCAATTGTTAAATCCTTTACAACTACAGGGTCTACAACTGGAATTCCTTGATGGTTTGCAACGACTGTGTCTAGAGTAGATACATCTGGAGAAGATAAATCCGTTAGAAAAAATATACTACAACCTATAGCATTTCCATCTATTCTATCTAAAGTACTACTTGAAATACTAGAGTCTACAATTTCTTCACTCAAAGTATCTGAATCATACTTGTTGTTAGGAAAATCGGATAATATGTAATTATATTGTGCCATTTATTATTATTTTAATTTGCTGTATCTGCTTTTCTAAATTCTAAACGTACGTTTCTAATATATGCGGTGGCTCCAGTAGTCGCAGAATATTCTACAGTTATCGTATGGCCAGAAGGATCTAGATCCAATTGATTATGTTGAAATCCACTCCAGTTACTATAAGCATCAGCTGTAAATGAAGCGATTGCAGCCTGCTCTACAATTGATCCGTCCAATAGAATTCTATAAAGTGAGTCCTTACCAACTTTACTACAAGCTATTTGAAGTGTCCAACCAATTCTATAAGTAGAGCTTTTAGCCGAAGGATCTGATGTTAAAGAAAGAGCCGTTATATAAGTTGTAGAAGTGGTGTTCTGTGCTGGTAAAGCATCTGAATATGCTGGATATAAAAGTGCCGTTGCAGATTGAGAAAAGGCTTGAGCAGAAATCCATTTTTTCTTAAATAAATCCTGAGCATCTTCAATTAATATTCTATCTCCATTATCAAGAGATGATGAATCTGGAAACTGACTCCAGTCATCTGCAGTTCTTAATAACCTATTCGTTAAATCATAAGAAGATGCATCTATTGTACCTGCTAATAGAGGATGTTTATAAAGTAAATTGTATGTAGAAGGCTCAATCCATAAATCACCCCATGAAGCATCGGGATTAGCATATTGATGTAAATGTATTTTTGTATCTGCATGAAGAGTCTTTTTTACACAAAGGTCTCCTCTGACTGTAGCTGAGCTATCAACTGATAGATTTTTTAATATTGAAACATCGGTTCTAAATAAGGATCTTCCTGATCCATTAACATATAAGCTATTTCCTATTGAAACATCTCCCTTAAAATAAGAGGAGCCATCTACATATAATGAAGCATTGATGATTAGTGATCCTGACATATTATCGCCAGTTCTTTTCACTCTATTATTAAGAGATCCATCTGTATAAATTCTTAGTTGATTTATAGAAATATCTTGATTAGCATCTTTAATTCCTAAATTAAGAAGAGAAGTATCTACATACCCAAGTTTTGTCCAGATGTTATTTAATGAAACATCCTGAGCAGCATTCTTTATTCCTAAATTAAGAAGTGAAGTATCTACAGAACCAAATTTAACCCAAATGTTATTTAATGAGGTGTCAATATTTGTATCTTTTGTTCTTAAAATAACTATCGATGCATCTTGAGATTTTTGATCAACCCATAAAGCATTTAGGGATACGTCCTGATTTGCATTCTTAATTCCTAAGTTATTTAGAGAAATATCTACTGATCCAAACTTAACCCAGATATTATTTAATGAAACGTCTTGAGCCGCATTCTTAATTCCTAAGTTATTTAAAGAAATATCTACTGATCCAAACTTAACCCAGATATTATTTAAAGAAGTATCAATATTAGCATCTTTATTTCTTAATGCAACTATTGAAGCATCTTGAGAAATGTTCCAGCTAGTTAAATTTGTTATTGTTCCAACTGTTAATCCAGTAGATGTATCAAATCTCCATTCACTTCCATTCCAAAATGCTAATCCTGTGTTAATTGGAATATCTTCCCTGGTCGCTACTGCTTGAGTATCTGTATCTTCATAAACTCCGGAGGCATCAGTTTCATTAACAATACCTATTCTAAATTCCTCGCGAGTTTCATCATATAAGAAAGCAAATGCAGAAGCATCTCCTCTCTCAATAACTATACCAGATTGTAACCATTCCGGAGGAGTTCCTGTTAATCCTGTATTTAAGTGAATCCAATTTATTGATACATCTAAAGTATCTGTGTGAATAAATGTGGTTGATCCATCGACTCTTAAATTTCCGCCGATTCCAACATCACCTAAGAATGTTGCATTATCTTGTACTCTTAAACTAGAATCTATGCGGAGAGGACCTGTCATAGTGTCCCCATCTTTTCTAACATAATCCCCTAATGAAGCATCTATTCTTTGTATACTCGCATCTTGAATATCGTTTTCTAAAAATAATAAATTAAGTGAACCATCCTGTCTAACATCTTCTGCTCTTAATAAAACAATAGAAGAATCCAACTGAGCAATTTCGCCATCTATCCTAACAATTGAAGAATCTAATGAAGCAGTGATATCGTATAATGTTGTGATGTCATCGTAATTCTTGACGATCGAAGCATCTTGTATATCGTTTTCAATAAACAATGCTGAAATACTTCCATCTTGTCTAATGTCTTCATTTCTTAATGTAACTATTGAAGCATCTTGAGAAATATTTTTTGAAAATATTACGTTTAAAGAACCATCTATTCTAACTATTGAAGCATCTTGCGCTGCATCTTTAGCTCTTAATATTACTATAGAAGAATCTTGGGCTGTGTCTTTAGCTCTTAATATTACTATAGAAGAATCCTGAGAAATATTTTTTGCTATTATAGAATTTATTGAAGTATCAATTCTAATTATTGAAGCATCTTGTTGAGCATTCTTTATCCAAAGATTATTTAGCGAAGTATCTACATATCCAAATTTAGTCCAAATAGAATTTATTGAAACATCTTGCGAAGCATCTTTAGCTCTTAATGCAACTATTGAAGCGTCTTGAGATAAATCTTTAAGAGTTAACGCTGAAATAGATGAATCAAATAAAGATTGATTAACTTTTAAATTAAGAGAGCCATCAATATAAATTCTTGTATAAGTATTATCTGCTAACCATTTAATAGAAACATCTTGTGCAGTTTGGTCAACATACAAATCAGAAATAGATCCGTCAATACTTTCAATTTGGGCACTCGAAGAATCAAGGATTTCTACAATTCTTTCAGTTGAGGTGTCTTTAACAATAAATAGCTGGTTTGTTGAAGAATTATAAATCAACATACCATCATGCCAATAGAGAGACACATCGTTAACATTGTTAACGACGTATCTTGCATCTAATGGTAAATTAGTGCCAAGTTGAAATTGTTCAATAATGCTAACTGGCATATCATTCTTTAATTATTATTCTTAAAATATAAAGTTAATATCAAATGTTGATGTATTAACTTTGTTCTTAGCAAGATAGAATCTGTATCTTACATTGTTTAGTCCTATTGATACATCTTCATTTTCAGTATCCCAAGAACCTGTGATATCAAACTCATTCTGATCAGTTATCTGTGTTAGTACTCCGAAATTATCAGGAGATGCCACTGTATCAGGATAAGCAAATAAGTATTTAACAAATCCTCCAGTTGAATTATCAAATGTTGCATTTAATGTACTTTCTCCTGCTAATCTTGAATCAATTAATCCTTTAATCATAGCAGAATTAACAGCATTTGCATTTGTATTTCCATCAACCATACCCCAGAATTGTCTGTAGTAGAATGTGAAACTCTTAGATGAACCAACCGCTGGTTGAGACTCGGTTGTATTATCATCAATAGTTACATTGTATGATATTGTTCTACTAGTTCCTCCCCAGTTAGTAATACCTGTTAAATCTGTATAAACTGAAGTATCTGAAGCAACCAATCCTAATGAAGCATCAAATATAGATCCTGCCCCTGTTTTAGTTATATGAACATTATTAAGAAGTGCTAATGGGTAATTAGCATTAGTAGCTGTCCAGTTAATAGAAACTTCAGCAAACTGGGTAGATATTAAGCCTTTTTCATAAGTTCCTGACGTAGGAACGGTGAATGTACTTAAAGTAGGAATTTGATATTCATATAAAATCTTGTATAAAATTTGTTTGAGTGTTTGACCGTCAAGATCAGTTCCTGCAGGAATCCCACCTAAATCATCGGTAGTAGTTCCCAATGAAATGTCCCATACTATATTGTTTGTATTAACCCATTTGCTTACATCTGAGTCCCATTCAGTAATTTGATGAGCATCAAGAGGTTCAGTTATTGTAACATCTGTTAATCCATATAATGAAGCATCTGTTGAAATAGATACGTCTATATACATCGTGCTATTATCAGAACTTAGAATAACCTGAGATGGCTGATTTGTATCAATTGATTTGAATGGTAAATCAACACCAATTTTAGAAACAGAAAGTCCTTCTCCGGATCCAATATTAGAAGCAGTGTTAACTTCACCGCCAGAGAATGAAGAATCTATAGCAAATGTTATTATATCTCCTGATTGAGCTACAACCACACCATTTGATCCAGCTAATTCTCTGAATTGTAAGGATCCATCATTAGTAATTCCTGCATAAACTTGTGCAGATCCATCACCGATATTAATAGCACCTAATACAGAGGTGTCAACTCCTAATTTAGAATAAATATCATTGATTGAACCATCTATTCTTACAATTGAAGCATCTAATTGATTAGTAATATTATAAAGATCTCCTATTGATCCGTCATGAATATTTAATATGTTATAAATATTTACTATTGAACCATCTATTCTAATTATCGAAGCATCTAATTGAGCAATATTAGTTTCATTAGTAGAAATAGAACCATCTTGAATCACATTATATGCATACAAGTCATTTAATGAACTATCTACGTTATAAATAGTTTGTGCAATTACTTCTCCAGTTGGAGTAACAACTAACATTAAATTACTTCCTCCCGCTAATTGAGAAAGATATAAACTTGCATCTAAAGTTAAAATATTTCCATCAAATGTAAATCCGGCTGAAGTATCAAATCTAAATTCTGTACCATTCCAAACTGCAACTCCATTTGTAGTTGGCGTATCTTCTCTTGTTGCAACTGTTTGTGTAGAAGAATCTAAATAACCTGTTGAAGTATTAGCTGCAATTCCAATTCTAAATGTTTGATTGGATTCGTCATAGATAAATACGTATGGCTCAAGATCACCTCTTTCAATTGCGATACCTGATTGCATTGAAGCTGGTGGAGTTCCTGTAAGGCCGGTATTCAAGTGTATAAATGCTGCAGATACATCAATTGTTTCTACACTGGTTACATATAATGATCCATCCACCCAAAGATTTCCACCTATTGTAGTATTATTATGAACATATAAATCTGAATAGATTGATACGTCTAAAGGATTACCAATTGTTCCCACAACCAAACCACCTCCTGTAATTGTAAGAGCACCGGACATTGTATCACCGTCTTTTCTTACATAATCTCCAAGAGAAGTATCTATTCTTTGTATACTAGCATCTAGCTGAGCTATAGCCGCATCTTGAACAAGTTGATCTCCGTAAATATCATTTATAGATCCATCTATTCTTACAATTGAAGCATCAAGCTGGGCTATATCAGATCTTAGATCTACTATTGAAGCATCTTGAATAGCTTGTCCTAAGTATAAATTATTTATTGAACCATCTATTCTAACAATTGAAGCATCTTGAATAGCTTGACCAAGATATAAATTATTTATTGAACCATCTATTCTAACGATTGAAGCATCGAGCTGGGCTATATCAGTTCGAAGATCAACTATTGAAGAATCTTGAGAGTTATTCCAGTTAGTTAAATATCCGACTGAACTCTCTAATAAAATTACCCTGGCAGTTAAATCACCTATTGATGCATCATGTATACTTAAAATATTATAAATATCTCCAATAGAGGCATCTAAAATGTTAGTGATATTATACAGATCCCCTATTGATCCATCAATATTAGTGATTGCGGTTGATAAATCAACTACTAAACTCCATAAATCATTTAATGAAGCATCTGATCCACTCCCCACTTCTACCCAATTTAATGAGTTATCTGCATACCAAATTGTATCAGTACTACTATCAAACACCTGCATACCAGCATATTTGTATACTGATATATCTGGATCTAATCTACCAGCACCGGGAACATATCTAATGTCTAAGGGTAAATCTGTGTTTAACGAAAATTGGTCAATTATAAATATAGCCATTTCTTATATTTTATTTTTCTTTATTTATATATTAAAAATCAGTTTAAATATCGAGACGTCAGGAGTAAAACTAATCCAATGACTCTTAATATAGACTTTATAGAAAACGTAAGGTCCTGGACCCGATAATCCAGACATTTTTACATTAACTACTGAAGCATCGAAAGAAGAGGTTACATTGAAATCATTTTTCACATCAAAAATGCTTCTTAAATCACTATAAGATGCTGGATATGCATAGACAAATTTTATCTTTTGGAAATTTGCACTAACATCATAACTAACTTCATTAGTTTGCTCAGGCATAATTATTTTATTTCCTAATCCTAATATATCTGCATTAGTTATGTTAGAAGCATTTACTGTTTCAGCAACAGTTCCATAAAAATATGGGTCTACCCATCTTAATCCTACTGATGTATCATAATTTGGCATAATAGTTCCATCTGTTAATTTATTCCCGAATTTAAAATCATAAGTTAAATCTGTTGAGGCGGTTCCTATATCAGGAGATACATCAAAGGTTGTATATGGTGGTATAGAAGCTAATCCACCCCACCCATCAGTTCTATAATATGCCCCATTTTCAAATACTGAAACATCCCAAACTCTAACTTTAGTAAAATCATTATTATTAAATGAATAAGTTAAACTGGCTCCATTTGCTATTGGAGTATCTACCCATTTTTCATAATAGCCTGTAGATGAAGTAGGCCCTGGGGAAGGATCTATTTGCATGGTTACATTAGGAGGAAAATACTCATAAAGTATATCTTCTAATATTTGAATAGAATTTGTTCCTGTATTTATAATATCTCCTGCTACTAATCCACCAACATCTGCACTTATAGGATCAGAATCTGACCATGTGCAAGGGTCAACTGTGATACTTGCATCACTATATAATACAATATTGTCACCTGAAGTTGAAACACTAATTGCTCCAGTACCTGTAATATTTCTTAAACTTGCAGTACCAGAAGAATCTATACTAGCTAAAACTAATCCGTCTCCTGATGGATTTATATTAACGATATTTTTAACTGATGAGTCAGAAACTAAATCTGTAGAAATAATTATTTTATTTCCTGAAGTTATAACGGTAGTGGCACCAGAACCATCTATAGTTCGTAATTCAATATTTCCAGAAGAATCAATAGCACTAAAAATTGAACCATCTCCACCACCGATATTTACAACTCCACTAATAGAAGAATCACCTCCTACTACGGAAGCATCTATAACAATATTATCTCCATCAACATATACACTTACACCACCAATTCCTTTAATAGTTCTTAATCTAGCTATTCCTAATACTGTATCACTGTATATGCTTGCTTCTCCACCAATATTGGACAATCCGTAAATTGATGAATCACCACCTAATCTAGAATATAAATCATTTATTGATCCATCAATTCTAATTATAGAAGAATCAACACTAAAGAATTTAGTATCAACATATATTGAAAGATCACTTAAATTTCCTTCTAATGAATAATATAGGGAATATAAATCATTTATACTTGCGTCATCATATGAAAAAGAAGCATCAACAGTAAAATAGATAACTCCATCCTGTTCGGCAATTTCTATGCCATTCCCAGAAACATCTATTGTATTGAATAAAAGATTTTGGCCTTCTTTTTGGTAAAATACTTCTATAGGACCTCCACCCCTGTTTTGACCATCAGTTACAGAATTCTGTATTCCTCCAGCTAAATTATTTAGTACTTTTTGTAAATCGGTTATAGTAGAAATAGGCTGTTGGCCTTTATGATTTGGACGCCATAAGTAATATTCACATGATTGCCCGCAAAGGGTTTGAGCATTGACTATTTCTGTAACACTTGGAACACATGGTCCAGAACCTCCATATTGTGGTGGTACTGGAGTTGGTGGTACCGGTACCGTTCCACCTGAATCTGGTGGACATGGTGTTCTTTGATTAGCTGGAATTTGATTGTAGCTTACTTCGAAGCTGGTAGCTTTTGCAGATGGATTAGATGGAGTGTATCTTATTTCTAAAAATAGATATTGATTTCCCCTGACTGCAATATTAGAAATATTTCCTTGATTTAAATCTTCCCACGACGCCCAATAAGACTGATTAAATGACCACCTGAATTCTTTTTTAGTAAAAGTTCCTGATGAATCATCCTTATAATATTTTAATGCCTCAACATATTCTATTGGTGCTGAGTTCTTAAAAAATATTTGGGTACCCGATACGGTTCTTGTGAAGCTGGAAAAAACCATTTAACACTTTTTTGTTATTTTATTTATTTATCCTTAGAATTATGACACTCAATTCTAAAAATAAAATAACAAAGCGCTATACGATTTTTCTACTTGTAATAAATCTATATAAGTCTAAAAGGCCTATCACTTTTATTCCATTTCGATTATTGAAATAATCTGATAAAATTATTTTTTGTGGAATATTGAAATAAATTGAATGATGATCTAAATGTGCTTTATGAAATTCAATCGAAGGATAAATTTTTTCAAAGAATTTTTTCTTATTTTCTTTTTCACCTACTCCAATTACTAAACCAGTTCTATTCAAGAAAAAAGTTTCTAAAATTTTCAATCTTTCCTCTTTATCATTATCACTGTAGTGCCCTTTCAGCATAAAATTCCACTTCCTTAGGTAATCCTTATCATTGATATTAGAATACACCCAGGTGTCTTGAGTGGGTCTAGGGAGTGGTCTAAGGTTAATTAAACATATATCCTTTTCTTGATTAGGAATACATATATGCTCATTTATAAAAACTTCTCCTTGTTTTGTAAGGTCGCCAACAAATCTTTCATCATTATGTTTTAAAGAAAGAGTCAGTCTTGAAATAAATCTAACAAAATCACTAGTAGTTGGTTTTGCATAAGAAGTTTCGATTAAAAATCCTTTGTCAACTGGAACTTTTTCTATTTTCTCTAAAAATTTAAGAGTATCTGGAATTGAAAGAGCTGCAGTTCCAGGTTCATTGCCAAAAAACACAAGGGAGGCGTTGATCCTCCCTTGTCCAATGTATTTATTTAATATTGAATACTCTTTTTTACTTATAGCGATTGATTTCATCTTTTGAAAGAGTTTTCATGTCATCAAATTTTGTGAATTGTTCTAGCTTATCGAAATAAGGGTTTTCCCTCATTATCTGTTGCTTTCGCGGTTTCATTTGATCCATTTGCTTAATACGCATGTGGTAAAAAACAAGTTCATGAACCTCTTCAGGATCACCACCCATTTCTTCAATCCAATCAGCATATATTTTTACAAGGTTTGCTGAAACTCTTTCATGACCAATTGCTGACCATCCACCTCTTTTATTCTTAGCAGTTGTTTTAGCTTTTCCAAGATCATGGAAAAAAGCAGCTAAAGCTAAATTAATATCACCAGTCGCTCTGGCTCGATCATATACAATTCTATTATGAATTCCTACACATCCTTCTGGGTGCCAGTTAGTTCCCTGTGGTGTATCATCACATGCATCCATATAACCTTTTAACTCTGATGGAGCAAGTTCATACATGACATCATAGTTAGGTATTTCATTTTCGTTTATAGTTTTTGCTCTCATATTAAAAATCGTTATATTTTGCTGCATTAAGCATTCTATGAACTCTGGGGTTTGGGATAACATAAGGGTTATCCTTTTTAAACCTTTCCCATTCTCCTTGGCAATATCCATTTATAAATGTTCCAACTGCTCCAGAACGAGAAATTCCAGCCATACAATGAACAATGCAAGTTTCTTTTTCTCTGTGTTTCTTAATAAATTCATAAAGCATCTTTGCTTGTAATTCACTAAATGCCCTTGTTTGTATTTCTTGAGTTGGAGAAGATTCTCCGTCATGTTCAACATCATCAAATCTAAGATTGATAACATTATCATGATCTTCCTTGAAATAAGGTCCTTCTTGATTTTGAGTATCAACAATAGAAATAAACATAATGGAATCAAATCTTTCAACTGTATCATCGTTGATTCCATTTTGTTTCATCAAACTATCAAATTCCATTTTTCCTAGTACATGTACTCTCATTTTCTCCAAGGTGATATTGCATCATCTTTTACTTTAGTCCATTTGTCAACAAATGACTGAGCTTTTTTCAAATGCTTTGTTTTATTTATAATAAATTCTATTTTTCTCAAGTTATATTTATCAGGTTGTTGTATTGCTATAACAGATAATCCAAAGAAAGCTTCTTTGTTATTAAATTTAGCAAAATAATGCCAAGTTGACTTATATTCATCTTCATAGACTTTAACAAGTTTTGAAACTCCTTCATCTATTGCCTTTATATAGTTATCAACTGCATCTTTTACTCTATCAACAAATTTAAAAGCATCTATATCTTCTTTTTCATCTAACTGTGATATAATATCATCTAATTTTTGCTCAAGATAATTTTTAATGACCCAATCTTCTCTAAATACATTCATAGTTCTTATGCCATGTAAGTTAAAGTACCATTCTGTCTTTATTTTTATCATTTGGCCATCTTCAAATTCAACTACCCATCCTTCTTTGTCTTCTTCCGTCTTAGATCTTTCAATCAATTCATCAAGGGTTACATTTTCTATTATATTAACAAATTTAGTACCATGAGACCAAATTGGAAAGTTCTTAGCTGATATAAAATCACCAGACATATTATCTCTAACACCAATAAATCTTAATTCTGGTTTAGAATATTTAAGCACTATTCTATTATCCCAAGAAACATATTCAAACAATGGAGTATAATCCATGTCTAATACACTTAATATAAATTCTCTTAAATTTTTGTTATCATCTAAGATTTTTCTTGCTGCAGTAGTTTGTTCATTATCAAAAGATCCAATTGTCTTTGGAAAAAGTGATCTATTTGGTAATTTCATAACTGCTATAAGCGATCCATCCTCTTTTTCAGTTATAGATCGTATTTTCTTATCTTTAACTGCACTATATAAAGTATTTTCAACTTGATTTAAGTTAAAAAATTTTGGCAGCATCAAAAATCTCTTAAATAATGACCCATCTTTGTTAAAAACAAAGGTCGCACCTCTCATATCATAACCTTTTATGTGAGGAGCTTCCTTTAAAGGAGTTTCAAAGTGTTTAAAATCACATAAAAAGTATGTAAAGGTGACTAGTCTATAGCCATCTAACATATATTCAGAAAAAGAAAAGTTAAAGTCATCATAAGCCTTAACTAATTTCATTCCATCTTCATATGTAACTAAATATTTCACCCTAAAATCTTTTTCCAGTTGATATTTTAATCAATTGTTCTCTAGTTGCGTGCCTAAGCCACGCACTGAATTCATTTAATTCACTTTGAGTTAACTTATTAGTTAACATCTTCGCTGTATCCTGAGTTAATCGAGAATTATTCGAAAGAATAATCATTTT
>Ga0307375_10005556_pt1 | contig 11824 bp, 9 predicted proteins | sample TR1MG_FD_202531 | JGI IMG/M metagenome (GOLD analysis project Ga0307375, IMG submission 202531) | Soil microbial communities from Risofladan, Vaasa, Finland - TR-1 | ecosystem: Environmental > Terrestrial > Soil > Coastal area > Acid sulfate soil | place: Finland: Risofladan, Vaasa | collected... | reverse complement strand
CTTCTGCCTCAGTAATTTTTGTCTGTGTATTGAAGCTTTCTGTAGTCTCCAGCAATGAATCAATTTCAGTAATCATATCTTGAGCATTTTTATTTAGCTTATCATTAGCCTCGTTATTCTCACTGATAATTTTCTTGTTCTTCTTCTCTTTTTTATGCTCTGGTTCTACACTATTACCAAAAACCATTCTTTCAACATGTAGACTAAATTCTTCTTCACTTAGTTTCGAATGTCGTTCTGCCAACGGTGGCATTTCACCACCACCTGCTGGTGCTCCCCCTAATTCTCCACCTAATGGTGGCATTCCACCACCTGCTGGTGCTCCACCCCCTAATGGTGGCATTCCACCTAATTCTCCACCTTCGGGTGGTGCTCCACCCATTTCAGTTCCACCGCTTGCCATTACCTCTTCTGGTGCGCCAAATCGCTTATCGATATCAGCAAATAAACCAGTTTTCTTAATACTAACAGGAGCATCTGCAAGTTCTTGCATAACAACCTTCTCCATTTTCTGTTGCTTGAGGTCATCAACAATCTCTCTGTCACTCATGTTGAATAACAGTCGTTTCGCCTTGGTATGTGACATTGCAGCAATACCACCTTCGCCACGAGTTAATTCAGCATATGATTGTGCTTTATCACGCAATAATTCGGATTTCAATAATTCCTGTTGTGTTGAAGGATTAGTAAGGGTTAATTCAAAACCACTTAAATCCTCACCACTATAACCCAATAAATATAGGTGAATCATCGCCATTTTATTGAGTTCCTGAACCATTGCTTGTTGAATACGATTTACTTTCTTAGAAAACCTGATATCATACTGTGCCATGTTTTTACCAGCACCTGCAGCATCTTGAAAGCTCAAGAATGGCTTTGGAATACCCAATCCAATGAACAGGTTGTCTCTAAGATATTCGATATCCTGAATTGCATCGAGATTTGATGCCCCGGGGAGCGTCTCCACGCCCGTTTGTGTGTTTGCGTTTCTTACTGGAAGGAAATAATCTTCATCATTTCCTAAAATATTAAATCTGTAGTCAATTTGACCGTCATTTGCGTGTACTTGCGCTGTTTTTTTGAACTTGGTCGCAACTTTATATACATATTCCTCAATATCTTCTTCATCAATGTTCCCAACATCAATTTTGAACACTTTTTTCTCACCAGCACGGATAATACGGTAAGTAAGCATAGCATCTTCAGCCATTACAAGCTGACGGAACACTCTTCTGACCTTATTTAAAACAGATGAACCATAAGGTAGATACTTATCATCACCAAGAAGCCTAAAGTGAGCGATTTCAAATACATTGAATTCATCTCCAGTCATCCTTTCCTTGAACTTGACGATTGGTTTACCGTTTTGTATTCTTTCGAACCTTTCAATTTCATAGTTAACCAATTGTTTTACGTGAGTAATACCTTTTTTACGTTCACCGTAAAGTAATACGAAATTATCACCATATTTTACCACATTTCTAACCCAGAAAGGCAAGTTAACATTCACGTTAACAATATCATAGAAGAATTCTTCTAACAGAGTCTTGATTCTTTCTTTATTGGAATAAATATTAAGCATTTTACCGTTTATTCCAATTGTAGTTGCTTCTTCCATGAATAAATCCAATGCGCTACTGATAATTGGGTAGTATTCCATACCCTCATAGTCGATATATGCGGGAAGTCTGGCTGCTTCATATTGAAGTGCTTTCTGAAAACCCCTATCGGTAGTCCTAAAGAATTTATTTTGTAGTTCTTTCTTCTGTTCAATTTCCAGACCTTTTCTGTGAATTTCTTCAGGGGTATTGCCTTTAATAACAATTTTAGCTTCCTTAGATGGTGTGCTTTGTGAGATAGATGGTTGTGCATCCTGAAATCCCATGCCATCAAGATTCAAAAGTTTATTAAGCTGTTGATATATTGTACCTCTTTTTTCTTGTTCAGCCATTTTTATAATTTATTATAGTTTTTTATAAATACTTTAATTTTTCGGAAAAGTTGATTTAACTATAAATACATTCTATCTTTTGTTTTTATCCTTAATTCCTTTAAATAACCAAGAGTTTGCTTGATACATCTCAGATGGATATGAGCTATGGTTAGGAATCATTGGTTTATTTTTGAAACCCTTGACTCTTTCCATATCGCTAATATCGTTCAGTGTAATAATTGAATTAAGTAATTTCTCAGTAATACCTTTACTTTGTTTATATCGAGCCATGTCAAAGTTTATCACATATAAACCAATAGACAATCCCATAATACTATCATCATGGAAGCTACGTTTATGGTCTGCAACACGGTTTCCAGCCACAGTAACAAACGTTTTCAATTCATTTAATAATCTTATTGACCTGATTATCACGTCTTCCATATGAATCGCTCTCTGCATCTCAAGAACAACTGATGCACGGTTGTTTCCAATGAAGAAACCGGGGATTAAATCCACGTTTATTACCGTACCATCAGGCATTACCTTCTGTCCCTTTTTAATGTAACCCTGTAATCTATCTCTTGTTGGTTTATGTGTTACCTCGGCATAATGAACATTTTCAAATCCAAACTCCAATAATTTTTCAATACTTTGAACCCCATAACCATTAGTTACATCAATAACAGTATAGGCATTATTATATCGTCTACCATATTGATATGCGATTTCTGCAAGTACTTGAGGCACAACTTTCCCATAATATTCAGCTACCTGCAATAATTTATGCTTCTTAATTTTAACTTTCTTAACCCTATCACCCTTTGTTATAATCTTTTCCTCAATTATCTCAGTATTCTTCAATATATTAATTGTTGAGTTGTCTTCTCCATGACCTGCTGAAGCATCTATCGTCATAATATAGTCTTCACCTACGATTGGGTCTTCCCATATCCACATATTTAAATCCATGTATTCCTGACGAATAGGTGTGGTTACTTCATGTTCTTGTATACGTAAAAGATATTCTTCTGCAATGAAGTTATCGCCAGAACCTAAGAAAGAACATAGAAGTTCTTGTGCGATTTTACGCATATCACCGTTGGCATCCCTTACCTGTTCCTCAAACCAAGGTGAACTGGCTTCCCAGCCATCATCCATCATTTGGATTCTGGTTTTATTATCCCAATTCTGGTCAACTAATTTCTTTTCGTTTTCCTTCCCTTTGTTTTTCAACCAAACCAAGTCTTTATTATATCTTGGGTCATTATACCACCAGAGTTCAACGGCTTTAAAGTTGTTTTCTTCTCTACGAGCACCATCAAATGTCTTGTAAAATACAGCATCAAGACCAGAAGGTGTTGAAACCATAATTGCAGCACCACCAGTCTGTAATGTTGGTTTAGCTGAAGTCCAGAACTTATCACTTTTTTCTGTCCATGCAGTTTCATCCCAGAATAACAAAGTTGGAGTATAACCACGAAGACCTCTCGATGAGAAAGCACCAAGACTTGAACCATTATCATATCGTTTTAGTTTCTGAGTATCTTTGAACTTATCGTTTGATTCTTTACCAGTTTTAGGTCTAAGCCACTCTGGACAGCTATCAATAAACATTACAACATCGTTCATTAATTCATCACGTGCGGTTTCGAGTTTATCTGCTACGATAGCAACACTACGATTCTGGTTAAACATTACGTACCATGCAATATACGCACAGGTCGTGGTTGATACACCAGCCTGACGATATTTATTGGCAACAACAAACCTATTATTTAAATATGTGTCAACCAGTGTATTCTGAAAATCAAATAGTTTGAATGGTACAATCATACCTGCTATACCTTGTGTCTGGTCGAAAATAGTTAAATAGGTCTCAATGAAATATACGGGATTTGTGGCGCAACGAACGAATTCATATTCTTGTTCAGGAATATTTAATTCGCTGGCTTTCTTTGCAATACCATCCCTTGTTACAATAACTGGTTCAATTTTCCCTGATTTTTTACGAAGTTCTGCTGCTAATTTTCTAACAGCTTCCTTCTCTTTTTCCCTTTGCATATCATATGGCAGAATGGGAACGTGTTCAGGAAATTGCGAATCATCATCAGGAATTATGTCTGGATTTTTTTTGACAGCCATTTATAAATATTTATAATAAATACTTATAAACCTAAAACAGCAAAGCACGATACGTATCTTGACGCACCGTGCTTCGATTTCCTTCTCCCAAATGGTGAGATGAACCCTATTTAAATCTTATTGAAGATGTTTCGATAAACTCATTATCCTTTAAAATGATTTTTCTACTATCCAATAAATCCTTAATTTGTTGTAATGTCATACCATAATGGAAAACCAATAGTGGTAGGTCATCATTGTTATCACCTTCGAATAGTTTCTCGTAATCACCAAACCCATTACCCTCAATTTGTCTTTCGGTTTCATATGCTAATGCATGTATTGTATGATAGCCATGCATGTACTCCCTATCAACTGCTTCATGTAAACAAAACAAATCAAACGAACTGGTTTTCAGATTCACAATTTTATTAACATATTCTTCGGTTGGTGGTAGTGCATTATCACAAGCAGGTGTAATGTCCCACATCCAACCCTCAATATCAATATTTTCTGGGTCAATCGAAAATACAAATTCATATAATCCCTCGTCTTTGGTATTATATCCAATCTTCAAAACATAAATCAGCTTTAATTTATTGTCATCGTAGTCCATAATGTAACTTTCCCATAAATACTGAAACATAAAAAAAGCCACTCGATGTGGCTTAGTTTTTATCTAATTGAAATCCAGTTTGTTTATGTATTTCACTCAACGTGATATCCAGACCCAAATCATAGTTATTCGCATGTCGTGACTGACGTAGCTTTAGATTGATTTGCACAATTTGAAGCACAATCAATATACCAATGAGAATAAAAAAGACGATTTGTATCTTAAAGAATAATGCGCAGAGTATCACAGTTAGAATACTTAGCTTCCGAACCAAATCTTGCCATGAAAGCAAGACATGTAATACGTCATTAAAATAAGCTGTGAATATTCTTCGGTATTCCAGCCAATCGCATTCAGAATTATCTTCTTTCGTACCCTGTACCTTTAAGAATGTCTCCAATTCTTTCTCTCTCGAACCACCAACGTAGGTTCTCAAGTATTTCTTGCCTTCAAAATTTCTGATTATCATAACACATATTTTGGCAATTATACGAATAATATTCAAGATATGTTACAAAAAAACCCGAATTTCTTCGGGTTCTTTAATTAATCATAATTCTTCAATTATTAGACTCCACCCAATTGGGTCTTTCCCTGTGTGCCACCTGAACTAAATGCGCTTGGAATTGCTGCATTCTTAACATCTTTTGGCGCAAACACTACACCTTCACCAGCACTTGTTCTTAGCGTTCCACCGCCTTGTTCAACAAACTGCTTTAATATTTCATATCTTTCTGGAAGTGGTGTTTTCTTGGCTGCATTAAATATCGCACCCATTTTCGGATTATTTAATATATCACGAAATGCCTGATAAAATAGTTTATTAACCCCTTGTTTATCATTTGGGTCAAGATTTGCAAACTTTTCCTTCATGCTCCAACCAAAAACTTCGTTTACTTTTTCTTCGTTAACTTTTTTTTTGGATTGAACGGTTTCGTGTAATTTGAATTGCTTATCGATTGTAGCGTCAAGCCTTTTAAGTGCATCGGATTTTTTGTTTTCGGTTAGAACGGGTTTTCTTAAACCAGCCTTTTCTTCAAGACGTGCACGAATGTACTTTCTTAATTTCAATTCGCTTTCAGATACAACTTCTTTTTTATCTTTAGCCTTCTCTTCTTTCTCATCTTCTTCTTTATCTTCGGCTTTCTCTTCGTGTTCTTCACCTTTTTTCTTATCGAAATTCCATTCTTTAAGATATTCATTGACTCCAGTTGCGATTTGCTTAATCAATTTAGCTTTAGCTTCACTCAATGTAACGCTAACGCTATCTTTAGTTACTTCAACACTTGTAGTTCCAGCACCTTCTGGTTTAACCACACCACCACCTAATGATTGTGCGGGAGGTGCAAAATTAATTTCATCTTCAACTTCGTCACCGACAACATCAACAACATCATCATTAGCTTCTTCAGCTTCATCATCATCATCTTCAGTTAATGGGGGTTGTGTTTCAAGACTTGCTGGGTCAATTGGAGCATTGGTTGCGTTTACGCCACCGAAAAGCTCTTCGAGTTTAGCAACACCTTCTTCTTGACTACATTCATTCATGCCTGTCACAATTGGACTAAGTTTTTCTGCATATTCTTCATGTCCGTAATCGCCTTTTAATTGGTCAAGAATTTCAGGGTTAATTATTTTAAGAACTAAGGCAACATTTTCCATATCACCATCATTCATGCCGTCATTATGAGCATTTGCATAACCATTTACAACATTACCCAATTCTTCATCACCACATTCCATAAGGTCTGCAGCACTTCCATAACCACGTGATTCCGCATATTGTGCAAAGCTACCACATTCTGCACACTGACTTTCAGCAGCCATTCCTAATTCTTCTGGTTGTTCAATACCAGCAGCAACTTCACTATCTTCAACGCTTTGACCTAAATCTTCCATATCTTTAGGTGGAACAATTTTCGTAATTAGTTCTGCAATTTTTTTCCTTTCATCAATCTCAAGGTCAGGGAGTTTGTCTTTAAACGCTTGTATAAATGATTTAAGATAACCTTGTGTTTGTGATGGTTCTAATTCTGTTTTTCTAATTGTATTGGTTATTTTACCAATTTGTTTTTCGAGTTCCCTTACTGTTTCACTTTGAGGGTCTTCAGTAGCATATTCTTCGTCATCAGCAACTTCTGCATCGGCACTAACTTCTTCTTCACCACCATCTACTGGTTCTTCGGCACTAACTTCTGCGTCAACTTCATCTCCACCTTCTTCACCACCTAATGATGCTTCTAAGTCAGCAGCAGCATCTCCACCTTCTTCACCACCTAATGATGCTTCTAAGTCAGCAGCAGCATCACCTTCACCACCTTCTGGTGCTGGTTCAGCACTAACTTCAGCATCAGCAGCAACTTCTTCACCACCTGCTGGTTCTGCTTCCAGACCTGCAGCCATTTCATCGCCTGCTGGTTCTGTTGCAGGTATTTCTTCGGCAGCAGTTGCTGCATCCAAATCACCCAACATGCCTTCAGCATCACCAATTTCTTGTGCTGCCTTATCTTCATTCAGGTTTACTTTTTTCTTGCTACCACTTGGGTTTACTTTTGTTTTAACACCCTCATTGACAACTTTCAATAGCATGTTTCTATTTTTATCTGCTTCGGCTAACTTACCAAATTGATATTCGGTAATATTTCCTAATCCACCGATATATGCAAAATCGGAAGCATCTGGGTCAGCTTTAAGACCACCCTTTTTAATATAGTATTGATGTTGTTCTTTAATAATACCATAAGCAACACCATCGGCTGCTCTCTTATAGTCGATTAAAGTACCTAAAGCACGATTTTTTGTTTCATTTACCGAAGTCTTATTTACGTTAGCTAAGTTTTTTAGTCTTTCGTAATACGCCTCTTGTGAAGTATGTTTTGCCATTTGAATATATTTTTATTTCTTTATTATTTTATTAAGCCTGTTTTACACTTTTTTATAAATACTTTATTAAGAACAAAAAGTAGTAATACTACAATATTTCGTAATCCTCATTTATTATTTTATGGCTAACAAGCATTTCATAAACTCTGGGAGTTATTAAATTTTTTCGTCTTAAATCATCAATAACTGATTGATTTGCCTTGGTATGTGAAACGTTTTCGGTCAAAAACTTTGCATTGGTATGCAAGCGTTCAACTATGTCATAGAAAGCCTTATCTGATTTCTTTCTCTCGACATACTCATTCAACTGCTCTTTTTTAACTATAAATGTTTTCATATTAATCCAAAAATTCGTTTAGACTTAATTCCTGTGTCAGATAATCATTTTTCATTTCAACCATCTTTTCAAGATACCCTGAATTTCTCAAAACTTTGAATGCGAGATTTTCTACAGAGTATTCACCACTTTTATCAAGTCCAGTCTGTCTATATTTTTTTATTTTATTTTTTAATGTCTCGTGTTTCTTCAGGAAATCATTTTCACTTTTGTTGGTTTCCAAATCATCAATTGCATTCATAAGGTCGGCAGATTTTAATTGCACGTCTGCACTATCAATGTTAACGATTTTCTTTGTTGGTCTTCTAATCCATTTGTTTCTGGCAAGAGAATATGTTCCTGATGAATGATGTGGTTCTGCACTGTCTTGAAAATACATTTCAACATCATGTCCTTTAACCTGAATTGGAAGTCTGTCTGCCCATAACGCCTTTTTTAATTTAAAAAAGTCACCAACAAATTCTTTGTTCTCTGAAATCTGGGTAAAATCAAGAATAACGTGAACATCTAAATCAGAATTTTCGTTGTAATTGTAGTTAGCCATGCTGCCTGTCAATATAATGTCTTTGAATTCAAGAGCCTCTGCATTACAAAATTCAATAAATCTTTTGGCATTCAATAATAAAGTTTCCCTAACTTCTGGTTTAATTTTTTCATCAGATTCCCAGATAAGCGGACACAATGTATCATGTGTTTGAATACTTGATACATCAACATTATCAGGTTCGACAATTTCTTTCAGAGTATCTGAAATATTGTGACCTCTCCAATATCTGCTTGACCATGAACGTGGGTTCTTCTTATTTCCTTCCATCTAATTCAATTATTTAGCTCCTGAAATTTTGATAAATGACATCATTTTCCAAGTCTACTGGTTGATTTCTTGGTGTAGATATTGGTACAACACGACCCATATCATACCCAAACCAACGACTTTTCAAACCATCCAGCCAGTCTTTAGCTTCTTGCTCGGTATTGTATTCCATTGCATTGGTTGACCAGACCATTTCTTTCGGTCCTGTTATCTCTGCACGATATTTTTCACCTAATTCTTCATCAATACCCTTTTTAAAACGTTTTGCTAATGCCTTGCGCCTTGGAGTACAAGTATCTTTAGTCATTGGTGTACAATATCCTTTATGTGCTGGGTCAACGGCTTTCTGAATCCACTTATCATCGCTTTCATTAATTACCTGACCTTCTTTCTCAATCCAGACAGTAAAATCTTCACCAAACGCCAACTGTGCCTCATTTTTTAAGGCATTTGCTTGTTCTGGGGTTTGAGCAGTCTCTACGAGTTGTGCTGGATGTCCCTCATATGACCCCATAATTTTAAATTCCTCATTTAAAACAGGTTTCACATGGTTAATTTTCTCAACCATTTCAAAAAGCATGCTTTTTGAAGATTTATACTTCATTTTCATATCCTACAATATATTATATAGTATTATTTACCTACTTTTGCAATTGCAGCAACAGGAACTTTGGGTTTGGCTTCATCCAGTTCCTTTTTTTCTTCTTCGGCTTCTTCTTTCTCTTCTTCCTTTTCACCTTTTTCGAATTCAGGACTTTCCTTCTTCTCGTGTTCCTTACCCTCTTCCTTTTCTTCGTCATCTTCTTCTTTCTTCTCGCCTTTTTTCTTATCGAAATTCCATTCCTGAAGATTTTCTATGTCAACATCAGTTTCTTCAGCTTCTGGTTCTTCTGCCTTTTCTTCACCATGAAGCATAGCATAAAGTTCATCAACCTTTGCTGTTAATTCTGCTATTTTTTCTTCGGGAGATTTTTCTTCAACCTCTGGAACATCAGAAACTTCAGGAGCTTCTTCACCAGTTTCTGCAGGTAATTCTACCTCTGCGCTTGATTCAATTTCTTCAAAACCTTCATCTAATCGGGGTTTGAATGTCTTATCGAGTCTACCCATGACTTCGAATAATCTTGTTCTACTGTCTTTTTTCATATTCTTGATTTTATATAAATACTTCTTAATTTTCTAATGCTCTAATAAATACACACCAAGCACATCTCGTCTATGTGCTGCCGTATCAGCATCTGAAGGTGTTACAATAACATTATATTGATTAGGTTGTCCCTCATCTTCAGGCATTTCATTAAACGTTAAAATACTGCTTGGTTCAATATCATATACCTCACCCATTTTTTCTTTAAAAGCCTTTAACGCCTTTTCTGAATTATAACGATATACTGTATCAAATACTGGTTTTAATTCTTTTTTTGTATTTTTTGCCATTTTCTGCTTACCTGTTTTTGGGTCAATTACTGGCACTTTCACAGTATGCATATATGGTTTATATAGCTCTTTTGATACTACATCCGCATATAAATCTTCTTTTCTATTGATTAAATCATTTTCTGGTGCATCAGCATCAACCGAATATCTAAAAATAAAATTTGATGGCAGACCTTCTTCATGTTCCTGTGCATACTTCTTAACATAACCAACCATTTTTGTATATGCGTAGTGTAATACGTTTGGTGTGTTATTTGCAATATCTATTGCGATTCCAAGATATCTTTCCGATATAAAATCACCAGAATCATGCCATCTAATAATAGTTTTTAATCCTTTTTTATCGTTTAGTGCTTCAGCATCAAGAATCTCGTTTAATAATTTTGATTTGAATGCATCATAATGGTTTATCAAAAAATTCAAAATTCGTGTTCTATCTAATGACGAATTCTCCCAAATAACAGGATTTCCTTTTTGTTGAAAACAATAAATTTTACAACCACCAGCATTTTGACACACATTAATAACCCTAATTCTATCACCAACAGGAAAATGTTCATCATAATATAAACCCTTGTATGCAGGTAATGAAATTTTTTCAATATTAGTTTTTCCTACTTTAGTATTAGTACCAAGAATTTTTAGTGGTCTTATTGTTGTCAATTTTCTAAATTCCTCTTCACTTATATGCTTACCATTTTCATCAACAACTTGTATTTTATTTATAGTAGAATTATGAATATATGGTGTGTTCCCTCTATATGTACCAGATTTTCTCGCATTAACAACATCATCAAAAGTCATATCTTTATCTACTGAAATCCCAGCTAAATTTGGATTATCTTCTTCTTGAAGACTACATTGCTTTACATAGTCATCTAACGACATACTATCGTCAGCACTAAAACCCGGTGGATACTGTTCACTTGTTTCAGATATAACGGATTCTATCAATGGCATACCGCCAACCTTATTCATCATTTCGAATAATCGCTGTTTACTATCTTTAATCATGGAACAAATGCTTTAATTTTGTTATTTATCATAAATACGGAACTATTAATTAAAGTCTGTCAGTATTTATGATAAATTCTTGTATAAAATGAATTTAGAATGTTTAAATGATATAATCACAGACAATTTGGCAATACACATTGACTTAACAGATGTTAACTCATGGGTAAACTGGAACACAGGTCTCACAGCATTTAGCTTAACTAAATGGAGCGGAGCGTATTCAGATAATATTAATCTAATCGATTTTGGATTAACAGGCTTCGATAATGGTAGGACGAATATCATGTGGAGTGGTATCACAGTTACACCAAGCGATACGTTATTTACCATGTACAGAGTTGGATACAATGAAGTCCATAATCCAACAACAGGTGAAACAAGCGGAGTTACCGCAACAACATTCTATTATCCTATAAGTGCCATTACATCAGGTGGAACTGAAAACTATTATTTCGACTTAACTGGCGGGTATTTACAGGGATTCTTCAAGCTTCAGGATTACAACTACATGTTATTTCCTGCAAGATATAATGCTGGAATAACAATTGAAACCATTCTCTACCTATACCCAGATTCACAAGGCATTTTCTTTATGATGGGCGCACGTGCAGAGGATAAATATAACCCGTACTTCAGTGGTGAAACAATGACTGGTACAACCAC
>Ga0307375_10005555_pt1 | contig 11827 bp, 16 predicted proteins | sample TR1MG_FD_202531 | JGI IMG/M metagenome (GOLD analysis project Ga0307375, IMG submission 202531) | Soil microbial communities from Risofladan, Vaasa, Finland - TR-1 | ecosystem: Environmental > Terrestrial > Soil > Coastal area > Acid sulfate soil | place: Finland: Risofladan, Vaasa | collected... | reverse complement strand
CGATGTCTTTCAGAGGTTCGGCCTGGACTCCAGCGAAGATAACAGGGACACCGATGATCTCTTGAGCTCCTACAGCATTTATCCGCTTGCGCACTCTAACTGTTACTGTTTCCCCTCCGGCCAGGTCGGAGGTGTCTAAAGTTACTACCATGGGCCTGAATACTCCCGCTGGGGCATCGTTGATATAGACATTATCCTCGTTGCCCGGGCCGGTGGTGGTAACTATGCCCCCAGTCTCGTTAAGCGTCAGTATGGCGTTGAGCATGTCAAAGATGGCGCCGCCAGGGATTAATAAGGCTACAATTACGGTTAGCTTCGTCTCAACGGAGGAGATGTTCAGGATTCTAAAGACAGTCCCTGCTACTATCTGGGTGAGACCCTGACCAAAGCCAGGAGGCTCGACAGTTATAGTTCCTGTCAAAGTAGCAAAACCTACGGCCCCAAGGTCCTCATCTCTAGCATCACCAAACATAATCAGGATGGTTTTTCCAGTAACAAAGTCATTTCTACCAACAAGAGTTGAGTCTATCAGGGTAGTGCCGTCGGCAGCCCCGTCAGCGGAGGTAATTCCCTGGTGAGCGGTGAGTGTTCTGATCAGCTCGTCTCTTGATAAAGCATGTCCTCGATTTTCCATATTAAACCTCTACTAGAGTTGACTCCTGCTTAATGCGTAAGCTCTGCTAACTCCTGGCTTGGAGCGGAAACTTCTATCCGCTCCGTAGGCTGTTCCTATCGAGTTAATAGCAAAAGCCCTGTAGTGATATTCAGTGCTGGGGAACAGCCCGAGTATCTGTTGGGAGAATGTTTGCCCTGTCGTTTTACTCTCGGTGGGGGTACGAGCACCATAACCGATATCCGTTCCCCACTCAAAGCCGCAGGTGCAGGGTTCTCCGCCATCCTGATTCAGGGTGCCATTAAAGGTGGCTAAAATCAGCCCCAGCCCTGTTTCCGGGTCGGTGGTTACAGTAGCCAGAATTGCTACTGCAGCGGTGACAAAGGTCCTGTCGGCGCCGGAGCTTGTCCCAAAACCAGTGGCAAGAGCCCTGAAGTGGTAGGTGGTGTTGGGAAGCAGCCCAGTTATCACCTGAGAGAAGCCCTCGCCGGTCTCCTTCTTCTCGGTTGGCGTAGTTTCACCATAGGCTATTGTCTCACCCCACTCAAAGCCACAGTCGCAAGGTTTAATCCCACCCCCACTATCAAGGGTGCCATCAAGAGTAGCTGATAGTGGCCCTATCCACAGAGCTGGGTCAGTGATTACCGCGGGGGCGGCAAGAAACGGATTTATCTCGGTTTCGAAAAACTGGTTCCAACCACCTCCACCCTCCCCAAACCAGGTTGGGTTGATTTCAATCTCGGGACCGAGTGCTACTCTACCGCCGCCGCCGCCGGCAACATAGGTCGGGTTGAGTTCAGTATCGGTAATAGCTACAGCCATACCATCACACCGTCACCGGTATAGTATAGGTCACTGTAATTGACCCGCCATCAGGAATATTGACTGCACCGGGCAGGACATCGCGCCAGGCAAGTCCGAATCTCCAATCCATGTCCATGTAAGCTCCTATTTCCCTAATACCAGAGATGGTTGCCCCGCTATTGTTCACAAAGATTCGGGTTACGGTGAAGGAGCAGGTAGTGCCTACCACTGCGGGGGCAGTATAAGTTCCTGCTTGATGGTTAAACTCATCCACTCCCACTCCTTCTGCAAGGGGAGTTTCAAGAGCAAAATCATCGATAGCAACGGGCGTGAAGCCCTTACCAACTCGGAGGCCAATGTCAGTTTCGCCAATTCCAGAAATGATGTCCATGCTCCTAGAACGAGGAGCTGCACCGAAAGTAGTGCCATCAGTCTGCCGGACGGTGTAGTTGCCTTGCTTTGCCTGGATATTGATTATCTGATTCCACTGCTCGACAAAGCAGTGAGACGGAGCGGAGATACGCTGTAGAACCCGCCCCTTCTTGTCTCTAACCACAACCGAGTAGGATAGGGACTCATTGGCTGGCTGTGCCTTCTGCTTATTCTTCATTCTGTCACTCCTATAGTCCAATCTATGGTAATTGCTCCACCATTTGGCACTGCCTGGGGAGCAACAAGAACATCTCGGGTCGCACAAAAATAGAAGGGTGTCGGCCCCCCCATCATATAGATTCCAGCTTCCCTTACAGTAATAACACCTCCGCTGTTATTCGCAATAGTGCGATGGACTACAAAAGAGCAACTTGGAGCGGCAACAACGGCGTCATCAACAGTGCAAATCAGGTGTTGCATTTGACCTGCAGCCACACCATTTAGAATGGGGGTCTCCACTGCGAAGTCTTCAATGTCAACCACTGTACTACCTGTTCCCACACGGATTCCGTAAGCAACCACGTTCGCAGCCGCAGTCATCCGAAAATTCTGGTCGTTGATAGCTAGAGTGCGAGCTACTCCACCTGTGTCATGCACAACGGTGGCGCTGCCTCCCCTTATGTGAGCAGAGATAGCTTGATTCCACTGCTCGAGAAAACTGTGAGCCTTACGCCGCTCTCGGGAAACAACCTTCCCCTGGCGGTCACGGACGACTATGGAATACCATAGCCTTTCCTTTTTCATGTCTTCTAGTGGACACCAAATCTCATGCTTCATGATTTACCCCTTTTACTCCTGAATTACTGTTCGTATTAGCAGGTTACCTGTTGTCGGGGCCACCGCCGTTATTATCCGGAGGCCGATAAAAGGATGCCAGTCATCCCAGGCCGGGCCGGCACTGATATTGCCGTTAGCAGCGCAGGGGAGCAGCCCATTGATATTTGAAGACAGATTTATACTATCGTCTATATTGCCCACAAGCTGAATCTGGCATGCCTGATCCAGTGAGGACTCTACTTTGAAGACTATCCTCTTACCCCGGGTCCACATAACCATCTTATCGCAATCGAAGGTACCTATTGACCTGATGGGGTTGTTATATATCTCCTCGGGCTCTCCGGCGACCCACGGTGTTGAGATACTAATCTCCGCCCCGGCGGGTTCTATCCCCTGGGCAGCCAACCACTGCTGTAGCGACTGATTCAGGGTAATTTGACCGGCAGCTACCTCGGCCAGCACTGGTATTAGAGCTGTCAGGAGCTCTATCAGGTAATCGATCTTTTCCTCGGGTGTTGCGGCCTCAGCCGGCCTCGCCTGGAGTAGTGCCATAAAAGCCGCTCCCAGTACGGTGCCTCCGATACCGCTAAGTACTATCGCCTGTTCTATTTTCCCTCGTTCTTGAGACATCAGAAGATACCTCCTTATAGCTTCTATAGGACTCCGGCCAGTACCTTATCATAGGTCTCTCCGGGTATCTCATCTCTGCTTACCAATCCGAAGCGAGCCCTCAGTATATTTGTCAGCTTAATCCTCTTAAAGGTGTACCGGAAGAGGTGAGCACCAACGGCAGCGCCAGCGGTTTGCGTACAGGTCAGCCTGATTTCTCTCATAGCGGGAATAAAGCAGGCTACCTCGCCGCCTTTGGTAAGAGCCATGGGGAATGTCTGAACATCGGCAAAGCCGGGGTCTTCATCCCTGTCAACAATCAGGTGAATAGTATTAGCTGGCGCAGCAGGAGCTGCCGCCACTCTGGTCAGGACGAGAAACTCACCATTGGGTTTGGGGTAAATAGTCTCCAGGGTATAAACGGTGTTGAGGGCGGCAATGTTGATGCTTCTTACGTGAGTTTCCTCACCCATGACGTAGTATTCCCTCTCAATTTGCTGGCTGAGCGGCAGAGGCAAAAGACCCTTCTCCACCGTGTTCTTGATACCCAGCTCAGTGGCAAGGGCCTGCTCATCGGGGCTAAGAGCGATGTTGTAGCGGAGTTTATGGGCGATTGTCGGAGGGAAGGCCCAGACCCCGTAGTGCGTTGGATAGTTGGCAACCGCTGCCAGGCCAAAGAAGTTATAGTAGAGAATGCTCTTAGCGGGAAGCCACCAGGCCCCAACCAGGTCAGCCCCAGCCGCATCCTGGAGTGTGGCAGCGTTGTTTTGCTCTATCCTGACGTCACCAAAACCATTATACCTTGCCCTCAGGTTTACATTAGCACTGAGTAGAGCCTGTACATTGGTGAGGATAACGAGATACGGACTGAACCTCCTCAGGTCAAGCACCGGCGGTGCCGATTCACCATTAAGCGGTACCGCCCCGTACCAGCTGTCCGGGATGAGCTCCGGTGGATATTTAACCCTCCTGATTATTGCATCGTTAATAGCCATCTTATACCCTCCTAAACATAATTGACTTCAATCTCCTCAGAAGTCCAAACTGCGCCTATTCTCTCGCCGGTGACTTTCCTGGCGAGGATGTTAATTTTGTAATACTGGTATCCCGGTGTCACTGGGACGGTCGGGGTATGAAAGTTCTCATAGACCACAATTCTGTCACCAGGCCCGAGGTAAAGCCAGTCACCCGGTGTAAAGAGATAAACCTGGAAGTAAGCGCCGACATCGCCGATATTCTTTATGTCCCAGGCAAAGCTAATATCGGTATCAGCCGGCCAATCATTCGGCCACCTGGTATAGACTGTCCTCCAATCTGCTAGTGCTGCCCAGTAGACCCATCCCTCCCTGAACTCGGCATCGATGACCTCTACTACTTCCTCCTCTTCCTCCTCTTCCTCCTCCTCTTCCTCAGGTGGCAGCTCCTCAGGCTCTCTAGTGGCAACATAAATTAGTGCCCCCAGACCAGTCAGCCCAAGCAGGCCGAGTCCAAGAACTGCTACCGCTCCTCCTTCGTCTCTCATCTTAGCTCTGCCCCCAAAATAACATTGCCTACCAACGAGTCCGCTGATAGGCAATCTTACTTCTCGATCACCTCGGCAAAGACTCCTCGGCGATATTCTCTTTTGCCCCTTACAGGCTAATCCTCAGGTTCGGGAGGAGGGGTAACCTCCACTTCTACTTCGGGTGCCTTCTCCTCCGCTACTACCTCGGCTACTGGTTCGGGTGCTGGCTCAACAGGCTCAGATTCAATTTCAACCAGCGGATAGGCAATACCACACTCGGGACAATATCCCATAGGCACATCACCCTTCCACTCTCCCACCTCTACATGCTTGCCAGATAATTGCTGCCCGCAGCGAGTACACCTCGTAACGGCGAATTGATATTCTTTTTCCATAATCTAAACACCTTTCTTATGGCGTTATCTGGAGAAAGATGAAGGGTGCCGCCTGGCCCGCTCCATTCGGGATAGTCATTACAAAGCCTGCGTGCTGCTGTTGCGATACCGAAGCATCGACTACGAGGGCTTGCAGGGTGCCGTCATGCCGGAATACAACGTTCACGTTATGGTTGCCCACCCCGACCCAAAGAGGGTCAGCACTTTGAGGCGAAACCCAAAGCGGCCCCCAGGTCTGATACCACAGGAACTGGTTGACCGTTGCCCCCATCATCGGTATTCCCATGATTGGCTGGCGTTCAAAGTTCCCTTGCCGGAGGAGCAGGTAGGGGTTTGCCATGCACTCAACATGGCTCACGAGCTCCAAAATGAAGTCGGTGGGCTTGTCCAGCGTTATCGTCATCGCTCCACCGGGAGCAGCGACAACGGTATTGCTCTTTATCATGCGGCGCATGGCATGATTGGCAGCATGGGGAGTGAGAATACAATGGCCGCCGGCCAACTCATCCGCAGCGATAGCGCCGTTGTGAGCCGCCCCATCACCAGCCCCCACTGTTACGATAACGGTTCTTGACCCCACAGGGGTGTCGGCAACTACAGCCCACGAGACGTGCTGGGTGAGAGCGATGTGAGACCCCACGTCGGTAATCTGAGTATTGCCCGCTTGTCCATAGTGGAATCTCCTCAAATCCAGGGGGTTAGCTATGGGATACCCGAAGCCGATGGGGTATCTCTGGATGTCACTTAACTCATGTAAATCCTGTTTCATTTTGTTGGTTCCTCCTTATGCGTTAGTTTTTTAGGCTATGACTGGCTTTGGCCAGCCCTTGACGCCTTCGGTTTAGCTTCTCATTTCCACCCTGATTCCAGTGACCGCCACGGTTACACCCAGCGGATCGGCAGGCACAGCGACCCCGTTATCCCTGATGGTCACATAGCCAATCTCATTCCAGATAAGGTATGGCCGGTTAAGCTTCGGGATCGCAACATAGATGTCGAGTGGCGCTACCGGGGCAGCGACGTTCAACACGATGGGGAGCCACCCGTAGTTAAGCTGGTTCATAAGGCCATCGGTCGGGAACATGCTCTGTCGAGTGGTCGGTCCCTTAGGATGGTAGTCGCCGTCAATCCTTAATCCTGTCCTGGCCAGGTTGGGGAATACCCCCGCGGGCGGCATCAGTGTATCAAATGACGGACTGATTCCCAATCCCTCAACCAGCAGGGCATCCTTGTCATCGAACTCCCAGTACAGGTTTTCGTTCTCATCGATAACGCCGGCCTGGGTGAAGCGGAACTGGTAATCACCCTGCAAGCCATCAGTTACCAGGGCGTTATAGGCATAGCGGGCAAACGGGTTAATCTTGGAGATCGCCTGGTTAACACCACCGGGCAGGGTCTGCCAGGTATCGCCATTGATGGGAATGTTCTGTGATTGAGTTACAGGATCAATTGGCTTATTTATGATAACGGTACGGTTTCGTGCAGTGTCACGGAGATAGGCGGGGAACTGCATCACACCACCGTTAAAGGCGGCGGGAAGTTCGCTTGTCTTGTAGACGTACCCCCACAGACGGACACGGTACTGCTGGGATGCCCCGGTGATGCCGGCCACAGCGGGTCCGGCCAGGCAGGCAACGGTGACATTCTGCTTGTACTTCAGCGTGGTATTCAGCAGGGGATTTGTGCTGCGGGGAGTGCCAAAACTATAGAGTTTTGCCCCCCAGATACGCTCTTTCACTGGTGCCATCAAGGTGGTACGGATACCGGATAGTGAGACATACTCTCCGACCTCGTGGCCATCCAAGATAATGACGACTTTCCGCAGATCCTCGTCATTGATACCGACGCCATCAACCGGTGGCTGGATTTCGGCGAAGACGACCTCACCGCGTTCATCAGTCTCCAGTTCTCCACCGACCGCAGCCGGTGTAGGTCTATTCCAGGTGTTGGCTGCCTGCACTGCAGGCGGAGCTGGCTGGGTATAATCAGCCAGTAACCTCATCTCATAGTGTTCCATTTTATCTCCTTTTCCATTGGGTAGATTTATAATGGATGTTCGACTTATTTAGTTCAGGCTAGAATTCTAGCCCGACTCTAGCCTGTTGCTGAATCCTCTGAGCTGCGTTGCCTGCGCCTTGTCCCAGTTGCTTAACGCCACCAGGATTGCCTTGGCCCAGTGCTCTCCGCCCAGCTGTCGGCATTACCATCTCTGGCAAGCTGTAGCCAAGAACAGCGGTACCGCCTGCAGCTATGCCCGCGAACAGGTCACCAAGCATGCCTCGGGTAAACAGGGCACCCATGGTTCCTAGTACTGGTGTCCCCAGAAGAGAGCCCCAGGTGAGAATAGGTGCCGCAGCGCCCATCTGTGGAGCCATCTTAACGATGACACCCTGAACCACGCCGGCAATACCTGCTCCTGCTAATCCAGTTACTACCTTGGTCAACTCCTCAGTTCTCGGTGCAGCAAATGCGATTGCGTCTGCCATCGGTTCATCCTCCTTTGTTTATTCAACCTCTTTGGGGGCGAACACTCGGCTAAAAAGGAGAGGGGTGAACTCCCCATGCCTCTCTAGCATTAGAGTGTTCACCCCTCTTGGTTGTTTTCTAACAATAAACTATTTAATTATCTTTGTCAAGCTCCCTCTTTTTAGGGAGCAACGACCTGGCAAATTCTGCCAGGTTTCCTATGGTGATAATTGGAATATTACACTTCTTTGCCAGGGATTTCAACTCCTTAGCGTTCATCATATCCCCGGAGTCAGAAACTAATTCGCATAATAGTCCCCCAGGATATACGCCGGCGAGCTTGCACAGCTCAACTACGGCCTCAGTATGCCCGTTTCGCCCGATTAGTCCATCAGGATGAGCGCCAAGCAATGTGATATGACCAGGGCGGGTTAAATCGGCTGGCTTGGTGCTGGGGTCGATTACTTTTCTTATGGTATATGCCCTATCCTTGCCTGAAATTCCCGAATGTTCCACCTCTTTAGCATCAACGGGGATAAAGAAGGGGGTGTCAGTCGCCCGGTATCTCGAGGGGAGAGAGTCTATTTCGAGCTCCTGAAGTCTTGCCCTGGATAAAGCCAGGCAGAGGAGCCCTGAGGCTACCCTGGCGGCAAAGATAATTGACTCGGCAACTATTTCCTGAGCCGGGATAGCCAGGTCTGCCTCCCCCTCATTCTCCGAGAAGATAATGACAAAACGCCTCTCCCTGAAGGCTTTTATGGCTGCTTCAATCCTGCTAAATAGTTTCATTTTACCCCGATGCTACTGCCATCAAATCGAGCTTGGTAATCTCATCCCGCCTGAGTGAAAACATCTCTTTTAATGCGCCGGGCCATAATTCTACCACCTCGAGGTCGTTAAAATAGAGGTAGGGCTTGTAATCTTGCGGGTCAGGGACCACTCGGGCAAAAGTGTAGGTGGTTTCCAGAATCTGGCCGGCTCTCTGACACCAGGCATGCCCGTAACCTCGATACATTCCCACAGCGACGTGGGCCTGGGTGAAATTCCGAAGCAGGGAGGTCAAGAGTATAGCTGTGTCCTCACAATCCCCATGCCCGCCAAGAGTTTCGTACGGCACCTGCCAATACTCACCGGCATCAAGGCGGTAGGAGATATTCTGACACACATAGTCGTAGAGAGCCCAGTAGTTTGGTCCGATTTTAGAATAAATGGCCAGGACATCGGGGTCTGAGGGTTGAATAAAATCTCGGAGGTCCTGCCATTGCCCTCTGACATTTACCAGGTATTCTCCCTCTCGATATTGGACTCTCCAACCGAGGCTGGTACGTAAAAGAGCCAAGGCAACAGAAAGAACACCAACGCCTATAGAGATTACAGGTATTGTACGATCAAAAGCTCGGTTCCATTCCTCTTCGGTTAGCAAGGCTACTTCCCTCTGGTAGCTAAAGCTATGGCTGCTCCTCCCCCAACCACAAGTATTCCACCAACGATAGCGATAGGCAGCCAGGCCACAGCAGAGGGTACTATCTCCTCAGCCAAGTTATCACAGTAAACCCGCAGTTCCTCGTCGGACATTTGTTCTAATTCCTCGGTTGGCGTTAGTGGGTGCTCCAGCTTTACCTCAAAATCGCCGATAAGTCTAATCAGGGTTTCCGATGACATTGCTTTCTTGATCTCCTCGTTGATTGGCTTATGCGTGAAAGATTTGGTGATGGTGTCTATTGACCAAGTTATCACAACGATAAGGAGAGCTATGCTCAGGGCAATAATTAGAATGGTTGCCCAGAGAGCAATACCGACCGGTACCCCTACCCCTTGAGCTGCCCCCAGTGGTAGCCCTTCAACCTCTATCCTGAAGTGTTCCCATAGGTCGAAGGGTCCTGCCTCATCAACGTAGACCTTTAAATCAATCACCCGCCCGCCCGCTTTCTCAACCTCGCTTTCTACAGCCGCGGCAAACTTCCCGGCTACCCAGTTGGTGGGGATAAACGACGGGGTCGTAAAAGTGAAAAGGGAGAAGTCAGTTTTACCATCATATACATAGGCATAGGGATAGACGGTGTGCTGAATAAGCTTAAATTCGGGAGGGACTTCAAGCGTGGTGGTGCATAAGTCCCCCTTGTAATAATCAACTATAACGGGGTTATCGGGGTTCATTAGCAAATCGACAGCTATGGTGTATGTCCCCTCTTTATTGAGGTCAAAACGACCACCGATAAACTCGTGGTTATCATCAGGAGGGGTACTCCAAGTCTCCCAGTCCTCATAGTTCTCAACTACTATTCCCTCGGGGTCTTTCGCGACCCAGTGGACGCCCAGCTTCTGGTTGATGGCCATGTCATTTTGCCCCCAGACATGGACTAGGCCCTTTTGTCCGATAGGCACACTAGCGCCTACAGAGAGCAACCCCGTTGGCAGGCCAGGTCTCCTAGTAGACGGGGATATCACCTCTAGTGCTATCATACTCCAGCTCCTTCTTGATGATGGTCCCGGCATACGCTTCGGCAACCTCGACAACCCTGCACAGGACCCCATTGTAGACGTCAACATTGAGGGGGTTATCGGGGTTCATAGACAGCCCTATTGCTATAGTCCAGTCTCCAGGCATGTCAATGTCGAAACGCCCACCGATAAACTCGTGGTCGTCACCAGGGCTGGTAGAGAAAGATTGCCAGTCCTCATAATCCTCAATTACTATCCCGTTGGGGTCTTTCACGATCCAGTGGATACCGAGTTTCTGGCTGGTATTCATGTCGTTGCGGCCCCAGACATGAACCAAACCCCTGCTAGTAGTGGGAACACTGGCACCTATAGCCAATAGCTCTGTAATGGTATCCGGTACGCTAATAAACGGGGATATCGCCCCTCGTCTCATCATATTCCAACTCCTTTCTGGCTATAGAGCCAGCATATATTTCCACGGGCACCTTCTCAAAGTAAGCCTCCACGTATTTGTCACTGTTCATATAGAGATTGTAAGTTGGATTCGTCCCACTAGCATCACCTCCCCAGCTGGTAAACCGATAGCCAGAGAGGGGATACGCTGTTAGCTTTACTGTGCTATAAGCGGGGTAGTCTCCACTGCCGGGGTCAATGTAGCCGCCTGCCGCCCAGGAAGGGACATGGACATTAAGATGATAGGTCGGTTCTGGTTCTGGTTCAGGTGGCGTGTAGTAGAGTGGACTGCCAATACTTCGCCAGTATTCTATAGACCCTGTGCCACCAGTTCTTAGCCAGTTGGCGTAAATTAGTTCTTCGTCTGTAGGAGTAGGAGGTTCCGTCGCCGGAACATAGCTGACAACTTTACTACCAGAACTATCATAAACCCAATGGTCAGAGGACCAACGCTCCACCCAGATAAAGACAGTAACATTGCAGTCGGGCATAGTAAAGGAAACATTACGGGTTACAGAGCTTCCACTCATAATAACCTGGTCTATGGTGTCGAGAACATAATCGGGGTAGCGGTCTGGGACCGCTTTTATGTCACCCTTGTACGAAGCGTGGTAAGACAAGGTGCTCGTTACCCGGACGGATGCCGAGACCCTTTCGCCTTCTTCAGCGCTACTGGGGACATCTATTGCGATTGTAGCCATTAGCTTTCCTTTAAGAACGCCTCAAGATTTTCAAGCTCCTTTTTCTTATAATCCTCTCTTTTTCCCATTATATCAGCAAGTTCGTCATTTTGTCCAGCGATTTCTTCCAGTACCATTCCCGGGGTCACCCCCAGCTTAGCCAGGGTATTGCCGTCCTGTCTAATCTTCTTCTTTTCCTCCGGAGAACAGCCTTTAAGATAGATACCGATTATGCTTTTGCCGGCGTCAGCTAAAGCTTTGAGGTTATCGAGACCTGCTTGTTCAATTTTCTCCCGAATCTCACGAGCAGCTTTTATCGCTACAAAGTGCCTGGCTGTCCTATTTAAGAAAGTCATGCTCCTCTTAGTTCCTCTATCGTATATTCCTTTTTGCAGCCTGGGCAGGCAACCTGTTTAAAGTCCCCTTTTGGTACCTGGAACTGCACGTGGCACTCGCCACATTCATAGGTCTGCGACTCCGCTGGTGTTGACTCTGCTTGTGCTGGTTGCTTGGTTCCAGGGCTAGCCTTAATATCGCCTGCCGCTGCCCTCAGAGCAGAAACACCATCGCCAAAGTTCTCTCTCACCGTCTTGACAAGACCCAGCAAGGCATCGTGGCGCCCATCAGCTCGCCGTTGCTCGTTCTGGAAATT
>Ga0307375_10005554_pt1 | contig 11828 bp, 18 predicted proteins | sample TR1MG_FD_202531 | JGI IMG/M metagenome (GOLD analysis project Ga0307375, IMG submission 202531) | Soil microbial communities from Risofladan, Vaasa, Finland - TR-1 | ecosystem: Environmental > Terrestrial > Soil > Coastal area > Acid sulfate soil | place: Finland: Risofladan, Vaasa | collected... | reverse complement strand
ACCTCCCATCCTTTCAGCCATTCACCTTTAACATCTGAAGGGATAGGCTTTACTAAGTCGGGCATAACAACCCAGAATTCACGAGGTCTGCCACCTACAATAATCGGCTGAATCAGAGAATTCCCACACAGCAGTTGGTGGGCAATGATGAACTCCATATTATCCTGCCCGGAGAATTCGGGGTTGGGCTTTGACCATGCCTTAGTAAACTCATGGTTCTCAATCAGCTCGCCTTTGTTATCTTGCACAATCCAAGGGATGGCCGAAGCCGCCTGAACGATTGTTCTCACTGCGCGGTAAACATAGACACTGATTTTATAGCCTTCACGGGTGGCTTTTCGCACCGTCATATCAGTGTAGACTGGGATGCCTGCACTCTGCATAGAGAAAATCTGGTAGGGAGTCAGGAATTCTGTGCTGACTGCCTTAGCTCCGTTTTTGGGAAGAAGTGCGCCTGCCATCCTTTTTCTCAAATTATCTAGCATAAATCATCTCCTATGCTGCCGTGCCTACCATGAATTCTAACCCTTGCTTCTCAAGGATGAGGTCGGTTATTGCCCAGACGAGGGCATCGAGCCGGTCAGGTGATTTGTCTCCAGGCACCCACTCGCATAATTGATCTTCTAACTCAGCAAAGGACCCAACGTGGTGAACTCTGCCTTGCTCATATAGAGCTGACACTGGTTCCGCTCTGATCGCCTTGCCCCGGCTGGCGTGGACTTTCTTGAAGGGTATGTTCTTGTCCACTATACGGATGATGGCCTCGACCATATCTCCGCCGAAGTTGACCTCGGCAACGATTCGGTCAGCCTTGAATTTGTAGTAGCCAGACACTGCTTCACTCGCCCACTTCTCAGGAGTTCCGCTCAGTGTCAGGTCGGCCAAGACAAAGGCTTCTTGCCGGTCAGCAACTTGCGCTACGCCGGCAACCACAATTCCTGTCGATGACGAGGTATCGCTATCGGTTCCTTGTGGGTCTATGGCCACCACTATTCTTTTCAGCTCAGGATGCTTATTCACCCTCAGCTCATCTATCTTAGCTCGCTCCCATAGAGCGTCTGGATTATCGTCGAGGATCTCGCCAGCCAGCTCTTGCCTGCCCAATCGAGTGCCTTCATACTTTCTTATGACATAGTTCAAAAAGTCTGGAGCCAGGTTGTCTTTATTCTCCAGCGTATGTCCTCGAGTAACTGCCGTTCGCTTATCTGCCATTAAGTCCTTGATGACTCTAATCGGTTTCGGCGTGGTAGTAACAACTGCCTGGGGTTGATTACCAATCCTCAGGCCAAACATCAGATTGTCCCAGGAGTCCTTCGGGTATTTGAACTTAGCCAGCTCATCGACCCATGCCTTCTGGTGCTGCGGTCCTCTGAGTTGCTCTGGCTCATCACCAGAATAGATTATGCCGAGGACTCCATTCGGCCATATCAGCCGTCTCTTCGATGGTTCGTATTCTGGCATGAACCGGGGGGCGCTTATATTAAGTATAGCCGAGTCGCCGACCTCAACCATGGTGTCCCGGACATCGGCCTTAGTCTGCCCTATCAGGGCTATCGGACCGTGTCCTTCCCTCGCCCACTTATTAACCAGCTCGGCACCGGCCCGGGTCTTTCCTCCGCCTCGACCTGATAAAAGAAGCCAGATATACCAGTCCCAATCAGGTGGCAGCTGCTTCGGTCGTGCCCAGAACTCCCAATCATAGAATAATGCCTCGGCCTCTTTGTCGCTAAGGGTTTGGATCGTCTTGGCTCTCTCCACCTCTGGCAGCATGGCGAGAGATTGCGCTAATGATTTTGTCTTTGTAATCAATCAATACCTCTATTGGCCTACCATCCTCACCACCAATCGGCTGAGTAACCTTGCCCTCCATTCTGGCCAGCAATTCTTCCAGATAGTGCGGGCTGTCAAGGGAACGCTCCACCCATTTCGCCGCAATAACTTGAGCCCAGGTTTTCGACCGGTGAGAGGGGTGCCGTTCCATGAGCTTTTGTCTGGCCCAATGCGTGATAGTGAACTCCCGGGGGACATTTCCCCGGGGGTTTCCTGATTGCCCCGGCTTAAAATTCTTCAGGTTTTTCCGTGAGTTGGGGTTATTCCCTCTTCCTAGTCCTGTTTTCATCTGAACACCACCCACTTAATAAGGCGTCCTATCGTTATGACGAAGGCTAGTCTTCCGAAGAAGACACCAGCTTTGTAGTAGTGCATTTCCCCTTTGAGGTCTTCGGCTTCGGCTATAGTCGTGTCGCTAAAGGCAAAACCATCTCCTAGCCCGATAACCCAAGAGTGCCACTCACAGCAAACCTGCTTGGTGGTCTTACCCCCTCCATGTAGCCAGGCTATAAATTCAAATAATTTCGCAAACATTGTTACACCATAATCTTGGTTGCGGGTTTGGGAGTTGAACCCAATCCTCCAGGTTATGAAGCTGGTGACTTAACCGTTTGTCCTACCCGCGTCGTTTACCCCTCCGTCATAATAACGAAATGGCCAGCTTAATGAGACACCACGAAATCACGCAATACGCAACCGTGATGGTCAGAAGGAATACTAAGATACACGCGAACAGCAATAGAATATCAGTCCTGTTTCCTTTCTTGGACATGAGCCACCACTACTCTTTTTTCTCCTTGAGGTGGGTGATGGTTCTCTCTCCGAAATACCAGGTGAAGGCCACGCCAGACATAGTGAGAAACCATGCCGGCAGCACTATGCCTTCAATCACTGCCTGAGCAATCACAGCAGCGAAGATGATGGTCACTGCCGGCCTTACTATGGCGCTGAGAATCTGCGCTACCGGGTTTGTGTTCATACTGTTTCCTCCTCGCAATACTGATATTCAGGTAGCCATACCGGTGTGTCAAAGCCTGATTCCAGGTCTCCGGTGAATGATTCACTCCACATTTGCACCTCCTGAACAGGAAAACCACCCCGAAAGGGTGGCCTTAAATGCAAAAAGCCCGGGTAACCGGGCTTCCAGAGCGTAATTCTACGCGCGTTCTCAGGGTATCAGAACGAACAAACTATGTCAAGTATGCTCCTGAAACTGTCAAAAAAGGGCAGTTTTTGACCTCCCATAAACCACTCTGAGCCATCTGCGAAAGGCAATCCTCTTTCGCCTGCGTCCGCTGACATACACAAGGATCGCCCGGGCTCCGTCGCTGAAGTTAGACAACGTGCGGCCATCCTCAATCTGCGTGACCAGCAATTCCCCGTTGTTGTGTGTCCTCTTGAGCCTGGCTTCGACTTCGCTGATTACTATGACAGCTCCGACAAAGTAACCCTCACTATGCACTTGTCGAGAACCACGAGAATCGTCTGAACCGTCAGGGTCTTTTGGCCAGTCGCCAGCCCTCAATGTCTCGGAGCTTGAGACAATCCAGATAATCTGCAACGGGCAGAAGCGGATTTGCCCATAATGAAACCACGAGCCATCGTGTTTACAATCCCGCCACCGCTTGCAGGTCCGGCAGTCTAGGTCAGGCATATTTCTGCTTACCTCGCCGGCGTAGCCTGGACAGCAGGGCTCGAACCCAGGTGACGATCCTGCGAACCTTGGTCATATTCACCCCCATAATAGTAAAGCTATGCCAACAAGTGCCCCAGCAATTGAAACCAATACGCACCAACCGACAAAGACTTTTTCCAGATCCCTAATGTCCATTGTCACCCCCTATATGTTGTGTTTCCTGAGCTCGTCAAACCACAAGTTGTGTCCCAATATCGTCCCAGCTAGTTCTACTCTCACATGGCAGCCGGCTCCTCAGAATCCTGGCTATCTCCTCGATGTCGTCAGGTTTCCACAGGTAAACCTCCTGGCCACACGCTGTCAGTTCGTCCAGCCATTCTCGCTGGTACTCAGTGACCTTGCCCTTCTCGGTCTTGAGCTCAGCATAGATCACGCGCTGCCTCACCTGGCAAGCGAGAACAAGATCAGGAAAGCCCTTGGGAGAGTGTATGCTGGTCCAGGAGAACGACATCTTCCATCCGAAGAGCTTGCACAGGTCCCGGACTTGCTCGCGCAGGTCGCGCTCGGTGACTACTATCCGGTCAATCTTTCGTGCCATTCTTACCTCTCCAGCCTGAATTGATACCGCCACACCCACGGATTGGTCACAAAGGGATACTTGGGATTGATGGAGTCCCACAAATGAGCGAAGCTATCTCGATTCACTGTAAGGTGATGATAATAGTCCTCATTCGGTTGTAACCTTCGCATCTTAATCCCCTCTAGGCTAATATCAGTCTGCCCAATTTGCTGCAATCTCTCCGCCCTGACAGCTTCAATGAGGATAAAGTGCCGGGCTGCCCATGCTGGCATGAAGAGGGGAGAACGCAACTTACCTAGCCAATAAGGAGCAGGGATTTTATCTTCGGGGTCGCCGCCAAACGGATAGTAAACACTCTCCCCATGTGGAATATCAGACGGTTTTGTATTGTCCCATTTCTTATCTACTTGCCACGCCTCTTTGATATAGACAGTCTCGCCGACGTGGTAGCGAGGCTTAATTCTTATGTTTCTTAAAGTCAGTGGATTGTAAAAGCAGAATTCCCTTCCAAGAGTCTCAGTGCACGCCCAAATATTAGGCTCTTTGTTGATTTCCCTTAAACTAGCCTCAGCCCTTCGCGTGTTCGTCTTCCTACCCTCCACGGTAGCCCGTAGCATGTCTGCCTTCATCAGGATTCCTTGCATTGCTTCACCTCCTCCGGCATCTCCTGTCTGTAGCAACCTTCACTATCGAAGGCGAAATCTGTGTCAGGTGAGTGGTAGTTGACCAGCTCCAGTAGGTTGTCCTTCAGAAACACGGGTATCCCCGCCTTATCCGCAGCCTTTACGATCTCCTGGACCCACTCAATCTTCGGCAAAACTGCGGGCTTTGTCTGTGCGCCGATGATCAGCCAGTCGATGCCACAATAGGCTAGTCGCTCGATTGGGATACAATTGAATGGAATAGCCTCAAGTAACGGCTCAAGAGAGAGGTATTTAACCTTAGCCTCTATTTCGCCAAGATAATATAGGGCATTGTCCATCATCTTAAAATTACAAGCCGTCACCCCGACATAGCAGTTATCGGGGAAGGGCGAGAACTTGCGTAATTGCGCAGGTTGCTTGGTCAAGAGGTAGAAGCGGTGCTGAGGGCACCCTTTAATAGTATCCATAGTCTCAGCCATATACTGAATGGTTTTGTCGTGAAACAGTTCTATCGTAGAGCCTACAAATATACCCGCTGGTTTCTTTCGTTTACAGATAGCTTCCAATTCTGAAGGGTAGAAGCGAATATCTTTGTGCCAGCCATACCTAGCCCTGAATGGCTTGACATAGCAATAGGGGCAACCTACTGGACAATCACCACGAACAGGATTGGAAGTATATCCCGGGCTGCCGTCGGGATTCTTGACCCACTCGATCTTTGTTTCGTTCATTGCTTAGTCCTCCTTTCGTTGCTCTATCTCTACGTTACAGAGGAATTTCAGCTTCTCTATCGGCTTCCAGTAGATTGCTCTTTCTCCGCCTTTGCCGCGTTGTGCCGAGCTATCATCCGGGCATTCTCCGCATCGATCTCGGCACACTCCTCTGGCGTATATTCTCGGCGCTTCTTTCGCTTGGCCTCTCGATAGGGCTTCTGCCGATCATACTCAGTAAACTGGTAGTCATCAAAGTGTGTCAGGAAAATACCGTGTTCGTTCTCGTATATGCTATCGTCAGCAATAGCCTTTTCAAGTGCAGCATCCAGGACCTCGAGCGGACAGCAAGCCTGGTGTGCGACGTACTCGTGTGGCATAGCGCGGAAGTCATTGTCCGAGATCAGCCCGGGGACAGGGCCGAACTCATCGGCCATAACTATCAACTTTGAGAAAACAGCGATTTCGTCGAGGTCCATTCTGTAATTGATTGAGCTAGTGAGCCAGGCTTTACGCAAGACAACCCAGCCTCTTTTCTTTGAGCCTCGGCTCTTAGCTTCTGTGATCTTCTTTTCGATAACAGAATCCCACTTATTACTCATAGTTTGTAACCCACAGTTACACTTTTCTGTAACCTTTTCTTGTAACCTCTTCTATTCCTTTCCTTTCTATTCTTTTCAGTTCCTTTCTATTCAAGAAAGGGGGATACATAAGGGGGAAGGGACAGGACACATGGGCCTCCGTCGCCACCGGCATAAACAGGGGGCGACTGCCGACGAAGGCGTAATCATCCCGTGGTGTCATGTTCGTTTTCCTGGGGAAGACTCGGATCACTTTAGAACCTCAAGCATGTATTTCCCTATGAACTCCGTATAGGCTGGGGGGATGGCCTCATCAAGTTCTTTCCGGGTCATCCAGTCTATCTGCATAGCCTTACGGACTTCACCTACCCGATACTCAAGCCGCCCCGTTTTACGCCTTGTTGTTCCCGACACGACAACCGGGCATTTTATCCGCTGACATCCAGGTAAAAGAGGATAACAAGGTGGTTTTATCTCAAAATATCTGTGCCGGTGGGTTAGTAAACCGAACATTGTCCCACAAAGCATAAGCGGATTATCCAGCAGAAACAGCGCATCGGGGACATTCTCTATAACAAAAGGCCTGCCTGTTGCCTTCAGAAGATTTCTTACAGGCTCAATCAAATCCGGGTGATTATGTTTATACTCTGGCGGGGTCAATCGGGTGTAAGCCTGACATGGTGGGCTGGCATGGTAAGCATCAAAACCTTCTAGTGGGAAGGTGAGGGCGTCTGCCTGGTGAAACTGGAAGGGGAAGTGAGGCTGAGGGTGGATATCCACGCCAACCACTTCAAAGCCAGCGCGATGATAGCCCATGGCTGCCCCGCCAGCCTTGCAGAATAAGTCTAAAAGTTTTGGTTTAGTCATATCCATTCTTTCAGGACTATTCGGTCTCCTCGCCGTCGTAATCTCCACACTCACGACAGACGCTACTCGATATTCCTCTGATAACGCCGAGCACACCAATGCCCGGTTCCTTCCTATTGCTTATGGGTGGGAACGTGTGCCCCCGCTTGCAGACGACAGTGTTGCCTTTCACGATGCCATTCATGCAGTCGTAGGTGAGGCGATGCTTTCGCCGCCTCTCCCTCCTGAGTATTGTCAGCTCGTTCACTTTGGGTCTGTTAAAGAATATGTCGCTTATCATCCAGCTCGTCTCCTACCTTCCTATTCTCAAAGGAATGTCAGGTTCAAAAAATCCTAGTTTACCTTTGCATGGTATCGGCTCTTCGTAAAGGCACCCATCTCTCACTACATATCCGAATAAACCAAAGAACCAAGGGCTCACACAGGGGTCGGCATTGGTCACGAATATTTCCAGCTCCCTTTGTTGTGACCCAATATCTACGCCGTCTGATTCCACATAAGAGTGTTTTCGCATCTGCTTTGTTATCGTGATTTCCCCGATTATATTACCTCTGACTCTATCCCAATCTACATCACAAAACTCAGCCCATTGGTCAGCGGTGAGATGCTGTTTGATAAAATCTAGCTCATCATAGCTATGCTGAACATGGTCACTTTTGCTGGCATGAAGATAAATTCGCACTGGCAGGTTAATTGCTATCTCCATAGGCAATGACCTTGGGCGATTTTCAATATCCTTCCAATTCTTTGCCATCAACCAAAACCACTCTGCGTAGCCAGATAATGCTTTCATGTTCACCTAGCCATTCTTTCAGGAATGGCCATTACTCCTCTATACTCGGCGGGGCGGGTGAGATCGAGGACTTCTCACCATATTCGACCTAGTCCCAGTCTGCGGTGGGCCATCCCTCTATTCGCCCCGCCTTGTTCGCCTGAGCCTACTGTACAGCCCCAGTGAGCCTACTCTCTTCGGCTCAGGCTTTGTGCTGGCTCGGTTATCACGCAGTACCGACAGACCCTCGTCGGAGATATGACAGGACACCAGCACAGTCCCAGCCAGTAGCCAATCCACTATTACTACTGCTGCCCTGTCGCTTAGTGCAGTTCCTGAAGCTGTGGACTTACAAGCCACATTCAAGGGCTATCTACCGAGAACCACTTCAGGCTTAGATAGGTTTTCTGCCAGCCTGTCCCCAATAACTACAGACTTGAGTATTGGCAACTCCCTATCGGTGGCTGGGATATTCAGTTGTTAAGGTACACTCGGTAGCGGGGGGTGGTCAGTCCCCCCGCTACCATCAAAAAAGGAGAAAAATGAAAAGGGGTAGTAGTCATTGTCGGCTAGCCGGGTACGCCTGTCAGCTCCTCTAATGGTTCGGCTTCAAATTCAGTAGCTTCTACTTTAACTTCGGGCACTTCGATAGTCCCCATATCTATAACTGGTATCTGTAAATCAGGAACTTTAACAGTTACCTTGAATTTGACAGCGACTTCATACGGCAATAATGATGGACTACTCTGCCGTAGCCTCATATTTCCGTCTCTCCAATTTATTATGAGATACCCCGCGTAACTCTTTTGTGGCATTGCTCCCTCCTTCGTTATTCTTATCCTACATAAACCGGTTTGCCCGTTGTCTCCTGCACCCGACGTTTGAACATATCGGCGTCAGAGTTGTTGTCGCTCAGGTGAAGCAGGTGTATCTCTTCGACCGTGCTCAGGTCATTTGCCCGGAGCATATCAAGCAGAGTCTCCAAACTCATGTGATCCTGGAGAATTGATCGCCTTAACTCCGACGAGTCGGTGTTTTCCTTCAGCAGAGGCGCGCTGAAATTTGCCTCGAGCATAAGATGGGTGAGCCCTTCAAACCTGTAGGCGACATAAGCCGTATCAGTGACGAAAAGCAGTTTCTCGTGGGATTGGTTAGCCATTAGAAAACCGAGTGGCTCAGCGGCGCTGTGGTGCATCTGGAAGGGTTTTATCGCCCAAGTGCCGATTCTGAATTGCGTCAATGCCTCAATGATGTGCAACCTGTGGCCAGATAGTCTAAGCGCTTCAGCAGTTCCGCGGCTCATGTAACAATCTATCCCGGCCCTCATAATGTCCGGCACTGCCCTGGCGTGGTCTTGGTGTTCGTGCGAGATAAGGCAGCCAGCTATCCGGGATACCTTGAAGTTTAAGCCTTGCTGAATGAGGCGAAACGGAATGCCAGCCTCCAGGAGCAACGGCGTTTTGCCATCGCTCACAACGTAAGCGTTACCACTGCTCCCGGAAGCCAGTACCTTTATCACCATCTTAATGCCTATGGTGCGGACAATAATCAATATCACTGCCAATATCTGGTCTGTGATGCTTATGGTCTATACAAAGGGGTAGGTCGCAAGTTCTCCCATTCCCAATCGGTGCATCACACCGATAATCGGCAGCCTGTCCACAAAAGCTACAAGCAATGATGACGGGGCCGCAAACAATGGTTGGGTTGCTTTGTGACCTCGGGTTCACCTTGCGATAGAAGAACTCCATAGGGAAATCCAAGAATGCGGATACCTCAAATTGCGTGACAAAATCAATGGGCTTATTGTGCCGTCTCGCTTCAAGTAGGGCAGGTATCCGCCGATATAACTTTTCCATAGTCACACCCCTAGCCTCAGCACCTAGTGCTACCATTTCGGCATTGAAGGTTTTTATCTTCTTGCCTATAGATTTTCCTCTGATAAATGCACAGCCCATAATCTAACCTCTCTCCCACTTATCTTGATAGTATGGTTTCACCTTAAAAATCTGGAATCTCCTCGGGTCCCTTCTCGGGTCCTGCCATGACTGCCGCTATCCGTCTGTAGCAATCTGCCGGACTTTCCGTTATCTGTGTGTGGCTAGAAACTCCGAGTTCAGCCAGCACTTGTTCTTTTTCCAAACGGAAGTCGTCGTGACATGCGTTCAACATAGCGTTGATCGTTTTGAGGCTCGCAGGATCACGGCTCGGCTTTGGTGGCTCCGGCTTCTCTGCCTCTACCCGTTGCTCCTCGTGAATCTCCCCGGTGCCCGGGTCCACGTCGAGCATTTCCTGATTGGCGTTCTCCGCAATCTCAGCTATTATCTCACCCTCGATTGCCTCGTCATCGGCAGCCTCTACTGCCAGATAGCTTTCGTTCACCTTCCGGGGGTCAACTTGCAACTTCTCAGTAACACGGAGCACTAGGGTTTTATACCTCATTTCCACTGGATTCTTTGTCCAGAAGTCTTGAGTCTTTGCCATCGCCATCGAGTTCTGGAAGTCCTTTTCCGTTACAATGACCAACTGGTTTTTGTGGCTATCGGCATATGCGATATACCCGAATCCACCAACAATCTCCCCGCGGTCAAACGGCGTCGTCACCTCAAACTCATAGCTCTCGACAGCATTATTCAGAGTTCGCTTGATAGGGCGGAACGTGTCCGCGCTATAGACAAGCTCGTAGATGATGTTTTGTGGCTCATCTACTGCCATCCTGCGCCGGTAAAAGTCCTTGCCTGCATACCCTATTCTCAGGTCAAGGTTATACTTGCCTTCCTTGCCATTCCAGTAAGGGATAGGGTGAATATGATTGGCGATAAGGGCATCTAGGCCGAGGTCTATTCTGTGAACGGCATCGATGGCTAATTTATTCAAATTGATATTGCTCCAGGCCACTGGCTGCCGGTCGCCGCTGTGCCTTGCCTGTAAATCCTTCAATGTGGCATCGATCTTAATGAAAAGATGCTGTGCCAAATGCCTCTGATATGGCGTCATATCAAGGGAATCGCCTATCGTTGAACCGAACTCCCTGATGACCAGGTTGGTGAAGTTTTCCCCTGGGGTTGGTTCCCGCTTGGCTACTACCGTGTCCTTTTTCTCCGTTGTTTTAGTCTCCATGATTCGATTCCTCCCTTTTATTTTGCTCTTTGCATTGTGTAATATGTTGTTTGATAACTTCTTGGCACTCCTCTTTGGTTTTCTCTCTTCCCGATAAATAAGATTCCCCGCAGTATCGGCACTTCCCACAATCACACCAGGGGCAAATAACAGTCCCGCCCATTGAAGCCTCCATAACAGGTTCACCACAGACAATACAAGGTGCGTTCTCATCATACTCTACGGTGAATGTTCCTCCACCGACCTTGTTATAAGTTGCTGTTTTCATTTCGCCTTTCTAAGTGCATTCCGACTTATAATCTCTCTTTGTCCGTTCTCAAACTCTGCAAGGCAACTATTCAAAGCCCCTCTAGCTATAACCCTACAATTTCGCCCTTTCAACGTGGCTCTTTTAGGGTTATTGCCCCAAGTATAAATATAGCTTGTACCTTTAGCTTCCATTAGCTGCTTCAATTCTAAGCACCTTGTCGGCCTCGCTCACATATAGCCTGATTTGCTGCCCCGTCGTCGGTAGTAACTGAGTGACGGCCTCGGCGTTATCTATAAATATCGGAGCGACAAATTGGTAATGCTCGCTCAGGGTGTTGATAATGTCGAGGCCAATGTTTATTCGTGCCGAGTTGTTAAGCGCTGAGCTATACGGGACCCCGAGGTATATCGTTTCGCATACCTCCTCGACCCCGCCATTCACTAGCTGGTCGAACAGCCGGAACCTTGCCATAGCGAAGCGCGTGTTTATCCTGCCCTCGAGCAGACTGACCTTAGTCCGAACAAACTGCTCGGTGAGGTATAGCTCCCTGTCCAGCCTCTCGAATTCCTCAGCCAGTGTTCGTTCCTGAGACTTCAATTCCTCAATGCGCTGTAGGCCGGCTTCACGCTGCATGATCCGAGCCGTTCTTGATTCGTACTCCGCTATCTTTGTGTCAATGGCAGAGAGAATCAATCCCAAGGCTTCAACTGCCCCCGTATTAGTAGCCCGCAGCTTTTCAATATCCAGCTCTATGTCGGTTTTCCGTTGTGTCAATTCGACATAAGCGGGACCGGCCGGCGGTTCTTTATTCTCTATGGTAGCGAGAGCAGCCCGGGCG
>Ga0307375_10005553_pt1 | contig 11829 bp, 8 predicted proteins | sample TR1MG_FD_202531 | JGI IMG/M metagenome (GOLD analysis project Ga0307375, IMG submission 202531) | Soil microbial communities from Risofladan, Vaasa, Finland - TR-1 | ecosystem: Environmental > Terrestrial > Soil > Coastal area > Acid sulfate soil | place: Finland: Risofladan, Vaasa | collected... | reverse complement strand
CAAAATACACAACACAGAGCGCTACCGCAGGAAGGACCCAACGAATACCACGCGACATGGCCGAATCAGAGAAAAGTGACTTGGGAAGCGAGAAGTGGGCGCTCCACAAGCACGCGTGGAGCTGCCACACACACGCCCCTTCTTCGGTTCGGGTACCTCTGTCAGAAGCCCTTGTTCAGCCTCCGGTGTCCCCCTCCTACTCCTTTCAACCAACTCAAAACTCTCTGTCCCAATGCAAAAGAGTGTCCAAGTTACATTTAGGATGCATTCCACAAACAGAAAGCTCATTCTGAGCGCGTACATCGAGCAACCGACCAGAGAGACGCTCAGCGCTGGAAGGTTCCATCCTTTAGAGCCAATTGTGATACTCAAATCGTGGAGAATGAGGGGCTAAACTCGATGGAGAGGCAGAGAAGTGGGAAGAACGCCAGGAATAGAACACCCGTGTTCGAACCGATTGAGTTGAGTCGTCTCGCAGGAGTGGCGGTTTCCAGGACTCTCTCTGTCTCAGATCACGATTTCGGAACCAATGGCGCCTTCTTTGGAGGAACTTCTACCGTCCATAAGTCCTTTGCAGCGAGCACTTGCACTTTGCCGCCTGCATGCTGCGTCGATTCTGCGAGCAAATCGTCCACCGTTTTCACGCCTCCGTGGTCCATATACCGAGCTGAGAAGTGAGTGATGATAAGTGTCTTGGCTTTAGACTTGATTGCGCAATCTGCAGCCATGTGGGTGGTCGAATGTTTGCTCTTGAGGGCTAGGTCGGCCAACGATTGTTCAAAGGTCGTCTCGTGCACAAACACACCAGCATGCTTTGCGCCTTCGTGAAGTGCTTCATTGCAGGTATGCGTATCGCCTAAGATGACAAGTTTGCGCCCAGGGAATGGATGCTTCAAGCAATCGATGCGTTTCACGATCGTTCCGTCTGCCAGAACCACCGAATCACTCTGAGCCAGTTTTCCAATGTCCTTGCCATTTACTCCCTTTGAAATAGCGAGAGCAGAATCGAAGGCACCTTGTTGCATCTTTTCAGAGAAGACATACCCAAAGCAGTCGATGCGGTGGTCCAGGGGATACGCAACAATGTTCCAGTGCTGCTCCGCTTCCACTTCCTGAGCGTCTGGTGATGTCTGAAGAGATGAAGAGGCCACGCTATCGCCAGTAGTAGATGAGAAAGGCTCATTAGACTCCATATCGTCATCATTGGAGGCAGAAGAAGAGGATCCAGAGGCAAAGGATGGGTGCAAATTGTGGGAGCGCCATCCGAGCTCGTGAACGCGCTCGGGTTCCAACTCACGGACGCTCAACTTGAATGGCAAATAGAGCCTCGACAACCTCGCCGTCGTCTCAATCAACTCCTTAATTCCAACAGGTCCGACCACTTCTACAGGCGATAAGATCTTGCGCATACCGCGAAGCGCCAACAAGCCCACAATATCGTAGCAATGATCGCCGTGAAGATGCGTAATGAAGATCTTGTCCACTCTGCCAATCCACATGCCAGCCTTGATCATTTGATGCTGAGTTCCTGCTCCACAATCCACAAGCCATATTCTTTTGCTGGGCAATTCGATCGCCACCGACGACATGTTGCGCTCTGCGGTAGGGATGCCTGTTCGAACAGAAAGCAGCACCTGTCAGTCTTCATCGTCATCAATAGAGGTAATTCAGAGGAGCATTGGAACGTACCTGAAGAGGTCCCTAAAAAGGTGATCTTCAACATCTCATACAAAGAGTCTACACATGGGAATGGTCCAGGCTTACTTCTCTGCCCAGCAAGGTGTGTAATCCCGATTCTCTCACTTGAATTGAAGCACTTGAGCTTGCCTACTTTGCTTTAGTACACGGTTCTATATGCTCTTTACGTTTGGGAGGTGATCACTCGGATTCGATGGGTTCAGGGTCTGGAAGAGAGCCAATGTTGAGGAAAGCTTCTCTCTGCGCTTGTAGTCGGTCATTCTGCCACCTGTCGAATTCGTCGAACTTCTCGACTCTACCCTTGTGTATGAACCTGAATTGCGAGAGGCAGTGGTGTTGGATGAAGTTGGGAAGGTGTGAGGGGTAATCGGAGGGTTTTGGGATGGTGAGCGCAGCAATGTACTTTGGAAGTTGATCTACTCCCGAGCTCGTGAATTGGCCCTTCGAGGAGTCCAGGGTGAGAAGGGTGAGTGCTCGCGGCAAGTTGGCGAGGTGATGATTGCTGAGGGACGAGAGTCCGTGGAGGATGAGTGTCTCGAGGTGTGGGAGTGAGCTGGGGTTGAAGTGGAGCATGACGTTGGCATGGATGGATTTCGGACTGAAGCGCAGATCTAGAGAGTGGAGGGTCATTGGGAGCGAGGGACGCCAAGCGGAGTGGAGATCTTCGATGATGATGTGGTCGATGACTACGTTGGCCAATTTGGGTAGGTGCGAGAGTGAGTGCAATTCCAAGCTGTGGCTTCCATTGAGTCGCAATTGCGTGGTGGAGGGCGGAAGGGAGAGGGCCACGGAGAGCGAGGAGGCGCCAAGAAGTGCGATTTGAAGATTGGGGAGCGTCTCTAGTGCTTTGGCTGCCTCAAACGAGGTGAACGACCACACGTCAAGAGAGCGAAGGGAAGGGGGGAAGCGCCACGGCTTGGGAGGGTGGAGGTAGGAAGTATCGATGAGAGCACGGGGCGGGGGAAGTAAGGAACGAGAGGCTCCGGAGGGCAACGCATCTCCGTTGCTATACAGCGAATCTGCTACCAATGACTCCAACGTCTCTGGAAACACTGCTGCCAGTTCTCTAGTCACTCTTCCAAGACGCAGGTATCGAATGAGGGGAGGGAACCAGAGGAGAGCTTCACCAATTTGCATCAATCGACTACTGATGTCCGATAGCGTCTTCGGCAACGCACACAGCGCACTCTTGTGATCCAAGAAATCGATATCGTGAGGCGAGTAATCCACGTGCCGCAGGCGCAACGAAGTCAAACGAGGCGGGAGAGAGGCCAAAATCTCTTCGAAATGTCCTTCGCGTGGATTTAGCATCACACACATCAAACGAAGCGTAGTCAAGTCTCTCGGCAATGCAGATACCATTTTCAAGGTCAAAGGGGTACTTTCGACCGAGCTCACCGTCAATGAACGCAACCGACGAGGAAGCAAGTCTAGATTGGCCAAGTTGAAGTTTCCATCCTCCCACCACATGGTATGAAAGCCATATTGAATTGAGAGCGTTTTCAATCCAGAGGGAAGATGTTCAATGGAGCGAGAAGAGAGCACGTTCGAGAGGGATAGCGTGGTGAGGTCTGGAGGGAAGTTTGGATTCTTGTGCCACGATTGGCCTTGCAACTCTAGTTCCAGCTCCAATTCGCGCAAAGACCGAGGCAAGCATTCAATTTCATCCACAGGAAAGGGGCCAACATACGTGAATCTGGTGAGAGTGTCGGGTAAAACGTTCAGAATCGAGAGAGTCATGGTGCTTTCTTCGTGCATGTGAAAGTCGATGGTTTCCAAGGTTGGCCAGAAGCGCTTGAGGTCTCTAAACGTAGCCGGAGACTCAGTGTCCAAGCAGGGTTCAAAGAGGGACGCATAGCCATTGAAGAAATTCAGACACAAATGGCGCAATGTGGGCGCCAAGGTCGATAAGTCGACGTTTTGTACAGCCACTAACGCTCCAAATGGAGCTTGCTCCAACGAGAAGTCCTCAAGAGTATGGAAGTGTCTCACTAGAGACGGCCAATGCATCTCCACAGAACAGCGGAATTTGAGCGCGAAAAACTTGACGCCTCCTCGTTTCGTCATGTTCAATATCAGCGTTCGAGTGCCACATAGATATAAGCGAGCAATGCATTGAGCATTCAGATACGAAGTAACGTGACAGAGCACTTCTGGAGCCAGAGAAGCCAAAGACAAGAAGGAGGACATTTGAAGCTTCAAATGCGCGACATCTCCGTTAGTGACGGAATCATGGAGGAAAGAATTCAATGAAAGCAGATGAAGAAGGCGCCAAAGAGGAGGGAGAGAGATGGAAGAGCTCAGGGGAGGGATGGGAGAGGCAAGACGAAGTCCAGTGTCGCTGCCTGCGAAAAAGCTCCACTTCCAGACCTCCTATTCTCTGACTTCCAACCAGTGGGCCTCCAAGGAGTACACAAACGATAAGACGTGGGGGCAAATATTATACGAACCATACACTGCAGCAAGGGGACTACTGGTAGTCGGCGTTCGTTTCTCTCCCCAAAACAGCTCTACGTGCAGTATGAACGTGCCAACATCGGTGACGCTATGATCAACGTTCTTGTATCACGACGCAGAACTTGGACTTCCAACCCTACTACGATCAAACCAACCCTTGCAGCGTCCAAACTGGAGGTTTTCACTGCGTGGCGCCAATTCAAGCTTCTCTCGGATCTTCATGCTCCTTCCCAATCAGAATCCACATCACAATACCAATCATTGTACATTTCATTCTCAATATCTGGTTTAGAGAGTACGTTTACAGGAGAAGGATGATGTTCTTTGCAATCCAACCCAAACTGACCCGTTTCGCTGCATCTCCCCCTCAAAGACCTCTTTTTCAGAATCAACATCTATTCCGATGACGAAAATGCACCTGTCTATACGCCTTCCAAGTACAAGCACAGCGAAGAGGTCGTGATTCCGCGCTTGGAGGTGTCGGACCACCTTTTCTCATCCTTCTCTCTTCTTCCTGGGTTCAACTCCCCAAAATCGTTGCTTCAAGGCCTATCCGTGCCTTGTCAATTGCGCGCAGCTATTCAATCTTGGAAACAAGTTCATGTTTGGTGTGATTCGCCCCTTTTTCAGGAAACCGACCGAACCCCGTCTCCTTGCTTCCTTCGGTCTTCTTTCGATGGCATTGCTCTGAAATCTGACGCTTCTCTGCCCTTATACTATGGAACTGGCACTTCTACAATGATGAAACTGAAATGTGTGTCAGGAAACGACTTGCAAATTGGCGTCGTAGACACTTCTACTCTTGTGATCTTCGGAGATCCCGCTCTTGAACTACATTCTTCTCCAACATCCGCACCGATGAGTACTACGTATCTTGTAGGTAGGGCAAAAGACGTCGAGTATCTCTTGCGACAGGCTCGAGAAAAGGTGAACTTCCCTGCAAACGCGCTTCTCATCCATGGTCCACCTGGTACAGGCAAATCGCACCTCGTAAAGCAAGTCACGCATCATTTGGGCTACAATTTGGTCCACATCACCGCCTCTCACATCTTGGATTTGCGCGTTGCGAACCCTTTTCAATCTCTTCTTCGACAACACCTCCAAATGCCTTCTGATGACGGATCAGGCGATACACTCAGTGGCAATCTCATGGATACTGTGCTCTTCTTCGACGACATTGATGTGTTACTGGCAGACGATGAGGTTGCAGACCTGGAATCGCAACGCAAAGTTATCATTCAGTTTGAGCAGTTCCTCGAGAGCCTTCGCCAACAACTACCCATAGCAAGGAATTGTGTTTCCATCATTGGTTGTACACATTCTATCGCCTCATTGAATCCATCAACAAGAAGGCTGTTTGAGCGCGAAATAGCTGTCGATCTTCCGCCACCAACATCGCGACATCTGTTCCTCAAAACCATCCTCTCTCAGTGCAACTCCGCCTCTGAAACGATATCTGAAGCAGAATTGAAGGAATTTTCGGAGGTATGTCATGGATTCTCGCTCTCGGATTTGGAAACTCTCGTGCGTGTGGCTTCAACTCAGTCGGTTTTGCGTTCTGTAAGATCTTCAAGTGATAGGTGTTTGTTAGATTCATTTCCCAACGAATCAAGCCAATACACATCTGACGAAGATGATGAGACGACCATCGACGATTCTGAACCATTGCCTTCTCTCCCGCCAATTCAGGCTGATCCTGGCCATTCATCCTCTTCATCTTCTTCGTATACCACTATGGATGATCTTCGATATGCCAAGTCTCTCGTGAAGGCCGAGAGTCTGAAATCTGGTTTGCATTTGTTGCCATCGAATTCGTCTCGCTTTTCGGTGTCAGCAGTGAGTGGTTTGGATGAAGCGATGTCTCATTTGATTCAGAGTACTACCTGGATGTATAAGTATGCAGATAAGATGGCGTCTCTTGGTGTTTCAGCGCCGAAAGGAGTGCTTTTGTTTGGTCCGCCTGGAACTGGTAAAACGATGCTTGCCAAGTGTGTGGCGAGTGAGTCGAGTGCGAACTTCTTATCAGTGTCGATCTCTGATCTGGTTCGAGGAGAGATCGGAGGATCCGAGATGGCGATCGCAACACTCTTCAGAACGGCGAAAAGCGTGTCTCCATGCGTGATTTTCCTGGACGAAATGCAAGCCCTCTTTGGCGCCCGTGACGCCTCCAGCGCCCACGGCAAGAACATGATCGCACAGCTAACGCTCGAACTCGACGCATTGACCAATGATGAGCACGTTGTCATCATCGGAGCCACCAACAGACCGGATTGGATCGACCCTGCACTCCTTCGCCCTGGCCGCTTCGAACGCTGCCTCTACATCGCTCCTCCCTCGGAAACCACACGCGCACACATCTTAAGGAACACTCTCAAGCGATTTGCGGTAGAAGGATCCGAAATGGGAGAGGCATTCATCGCGGAATTGGCGAAGCGCACAAACAACTTCTCCGGCGCTGATCTCAACAACTTGTGCCTAAAAGCAGCTTGGAATGTCATCAAAGAACGATATTTACCTCCTGACTCATCACAATCGAAGCAAAGCGGCCAAAGGACGCCCACAAAGCGATTCACGACGAACTCCTTCTCCGCATCGCCATCCTTCTCCTCACCTTCCAACTCCTCTCCATCGCACCATTCCACTTCTTTCCTGTCAATCCACGATTCTCTACAGTCCAAGCCGCCCACAACGAAGAATGACGCTCTAAGTGAAACAAGGGACGGAGGGGTTCGGCATCGCGACGCCATAGCACAGCGACACATCCTGGAAGCACTCTCAGAGTTCTCACCAACAATCACAAAGGAGATGCTCGTTCTGTATCAACAGTTTCAGAACAAGTATGGAAGAGCTGAACTTCAAAGAGCTTCACACGGAGACCCGTACGATTCGCCCATCACCCCTGCTCCATCTGAACATCAGGACACTTCACCTGCCTCTGCGCAATCTAGATTCGAGCAGATGAAACTAGATCGAATGAGGCAACTATCGTTAAGAAGAGGCGGCAAGGAGTCGTAATCCGGCGTAAGTTCCAGGAACTCATCCCCGGGTGCATCTGAAGAATCCTGCTGCGCAAGCTTGGCACCGAGTTGGAAAATGTAAATTGGATCCAGTCTCAACTGGAGTACGAGTGAAATAGGCTCATGCATATGCATTCACAGGGATGACATCGAGACACGTCCACGGAAGCTCAAGTCCCGCCCGCGTCCGCACGCATACAGCCCCTGATAACCCCCCATAGTAGATTATTGTTTGGATACTGAGATAGCAAGAGCTTTTAGCTGCATAAGGGACATGAAGAGTTCATCAGGTGTGTAGGAACCCTATAGAAGTGGGGGTGGAGGGAGCTGGGTGCTCTCGCTTCACTGAGGCTTGCGGAAGTGCTCTCCGGCGTACTTGCCCTTGGCGCCGACTTCTTCCTCGATGCGGAGGAGTTGGTTGTACTTGGCGAGGCGTTCAGAGCGGCAAGGCGCGCCGGTCTTGATCTGTCCGGTGCGAAGTCCGACGACGAGGTCCGCGATGGTGGAGTCCTCGGTCTCTCCGGATCGGTGGGAGACCATGACTCCCCAGCCGGCCTGTTGCGCCATTTTGCAGGCTTGGATGGCCTCGGTGACGGATCCGATTTGGTTGACCTTGAGGAGGAGGGCGTTGCAGGCGACCTTGTGGATGGCGGTCTCGATGCGCTTCGGGTTGGTGACGAGGAGATCGTCGCCTACGATTTGGATGGAGGTGCCGAGCTTGGCCTGCATGGTGTGGTAGGCGTCCCAATCGTCCTGATCGAAGGGGTCCTCGATGGACACGACGGGGTAGTGTTGCACGAAGTCCGCGTACACGCCGAGCAACTCGGCGGGCGTCTTCTTGGAGGAGTCCGCCGCGTGCGCATTCTTGAAGTCCAAATTGTACTTGCCCTCCTCGAAGAACTCAGAGGCGGCCACGTCCATGCCAATCTTGATCTTGCCAGTGTAGCCGGCCTTCTCGATCGCGGTGACGAGCAGATCCAGACCCTCGCGGGCATCCTTGATGTTGGGCGCAAAGCCTCCCTCATCTCCGACATTCGTAGCATCCAAACCATACTTCGCCTTGATCACCAACTTCAAGTGCTGATACACCTCCGTACCCATGCGCATCGCATCAGTGAAATTCGCCGCTCCAACTGGCAAGATCATGAATTCCTGGAACGCCAACGAGTTACCGGCATGAGATCCACCATTGATCACGTTAAACGCAGGCACGGGCAAGACGAAATCCGCAGTGCTGTGACCACTCAACTCCGCGAAGTGTTGGTAGAGAGGAACTCCCTTCTTTGCAGCACCAGCCTTCGCTACAGCCAAGGAAACACCCAAAATAGCATTCGCACCAAACTTAGCCTTGTTATCGGTACCGTCCAACTTGATCATCAACTCATCAATCTCAGTCTGCTTCGTGGGACACATTCCTACAATCTTAGGTCCCAACTCCTTGTTCACGTTCTCAACTGCCTTCTTCACACCTACCAGAAGACACATTCCATTCATGAACATGAAGATGAATAGTGGACCCATGTCAAACACAAACGAGCAGAGAAAGAGGCGGACGTTCGAAACCACACCCAATGTCAGCAATCCAGACCATATATGACAATAGAATAGGATTCAACACATGGAAGAGATGAGAATTCCGTCTTCTTAGCCGACAGGGGAATTTCGACCGGTACTCCGGTGGGCAGAGATGACGAAGGGAAGAAGGTCACAACACACAGAAGCTCACGAACCTTTGCCAAAATACTCGCCCTTCACACCATCACGCAACTCGAGAGCCTCGTGGATACCTGTTAGCAGCACAGCAACCGTGTTAGCATGCTCTATCAATTCCGGGCAGTTTTGGACCTGTATCAACCAAGCTTGGGTCTGCAGCGGGGCTTTGAGAGAAGTGGAGGTCCTCACCAGCTCCACCTCCCCCCAGTGCCTCTCATGAACATCGCTTAGGAGGTGGATGAACAGAAGACACACGGAAAATGCGACATCTCAGTTGGAAATTAGTGTTCGAAGCAACTGCGTACCAGTAGAGGCTCCAGAAGGAACGGCCGCGCGGAACAGACCTTTCTCGGTCACAACATCGACCTCTATAGTGGGGTTACCACGAGAGTCAAAGATTTGACGGGCTTTAACAGACTTGATGGGCATGATAGAATGGCAGGAATCGGAGTGACGCCTAGACTGGCTCAAAGTGTCTTTGTGCACAAACGAGACCTTCCGCCACCGAAGGCGCTTCGTTGACTTCGTCAACGGTCTCAACGACTTTCCTAACAGATTCAACGCGCACTTTTTACCTCCTCTTTGCAGCATTGAGTGAAGCTGAGGCCTAGAAAGCGAGCTCCATCGATGTCGACGATTCCAGACACCACCTGCCTGCAACGCCGGGCTCGTTTCTCTCTTCTCTCTCGTTGTCCGAAACTCTTCTGGCACTTCTTCTTGCACGTCCACAATGACTTCAGACAACCGACGACGATGGACAGTGGTCCTATTTCAGATGTCAATTGGCACCCCGGGCCTGAAACTATTTCCACATGTACCATATGATGACATGGAAAACAGCACATGGGAGGAGGCATTCCCCAAGGAACTTGTGCGTACGGGACACCGAACTGTATTGAGTACATTGAACACGTGCTTCAGATGGCCCTTACACTGGAATTGAAGGCACGGTAATATCGTAAACTTGCGCTTGAGTAGTTGGGGTGGCAAGATGTCCATGAGCGAGGAGCCAATCGATCCACTTAGAAACGAACGAACAGTCCATCTCTGGAACTCCTTCATTGTACATGTGCTCATATACGAAGTTGTCGAGTCTTTTAGTCGATAGGTGGGGTGACCGTGAAGGGAATGAAGGAGAGGAGAAGTACTCGTCGATCATTGGAAAGATGGGATTCTCCTCAGACGCCTTCTGTTTGATTGTTTGTAGCCACTCAGAATATGGTTGAAGATCGATAGAGAAGCCCTTTGAGATGAGCCCATTGACAATGAGATCCAGAGTGAGAGTACTGCTGTTGTGCTCGATATGGAAACACTTTCCCAGGCTCTCCTGACGGTTCTTGGCAATTTTGACCACCATCTTCGATGCAAAGTCAACAGGCATGGCAATTAGTTTCGTTTCTTGGGCATGGGGAGCACATTTGAGTTGAGAGATGCCAATGAGCAGACGATTGTCGAAGTCGTTCGCGTTTGCAAAACCGCTCGTAGAAGATGAACCAATGAACCCACACCGTACGACTATGCACTGAAATCCTTTTCCAATTGCGTCCCAGACCAGATGCTCAGCGACGAACTTGGAGGCGCTATAACCACTGGATTTGAGGAGGAGATCCATCGACACGGTCTCTATCGACGGAAGAGGCAGTTCCAACACCCTTGAGGAGGTAGATGATTTAGATGTCGTTGTAGAAGATTGAGAAGAAGGCAAAGGACCAACCAGATTCAATACACTCGTAGTAGAGACATGAACAAGCAGCTTAGGTATTCCCAGTGTACACAGCTCGATAGCAGAGCGAGTTCCCTCGACATTGGCGGGTGCGAGTCTCTGGTAAGGGAGAACAGAATTCACAAGAGCACCACAATGATAGATGCAGGATACGCTCGTGCTGAGGAGAGTCCAACTCTCATCATCCAATCCGAACCTTGGCGCTTCCAATGAGCCTTGAACCAACTTAATTCGCCGAGGCATCCATGTATCCAAGTTTTGAAGAAGAGAGGAGTCCAGGAGTCCACAATTCCGGAGACGAGAGGCGAGTACTTGTTCCCAACTTCCAGGACTTGATCTTCTCGCTACCGATGATCTGTCTCTCACCAAACAGTGTATAACGGCGTTCGATGATGATATGAGTCTGCAGAGGATAGCAGTTCCCAAAAATCCGGTGGCTCCAGTCAAGAAGACGTGAGTGGAAGTCTCTTCAGCGATTGGTTCTGCAATGTTGGCGACAGGGCGCCAGTAGCTAGAAATACGGCTCGAATTGATGATTTCTCGATCGGATGGAGTGGAAGAAGACTGCAACAGGTTGTTTGGGGATGATACGATGTCTGCAACTCTATCGATGTTCAAATTGGGCTCAAGCAGTAGTTGAATTGGAATGGAGACGTTGAAGTTTCGTTTGATCATGTTGCGGAGTCTGATGGCAGATAGAGAATCACCACCGACTTGGACGAAGTGGTCGCGTGCTCCGATTGCTCTCTCAGATGTTGAAGGAACCAGATTTACAGATTCGTAGGAAGGTACAGATGGCATGGGAGGAGGTATTGGATCTGAAGAGGATGTGTGGGGATCTGTGTGAGCAGGAGGAGCCAGACGCTCGAGAAGGAATTTGGAGACCATATTCTTCATGTCGGCACGCCTACAGTCGAGTTTTCGATACATCTCATCAATCTCTAGGCGGAATTGTCTGAAAAGTGCAAGTCGCGCGGGCTTCTCGCTTTGAGTCATGAGACCGTTTTCGACGGAGAACTCGATCGGGGTGAGATGTACGTCGGCCGGTATTTCAAATGATCTTAGTCGATGTTGTTGTCCTATACGTGCGCATTCAGCCAGTAGGAAGTCTCTGGATTGAGGAAGAGCGCATAGATCGTTCGCTTCAGTTGGCACGGACAGCTGCAGGAAGTGTCTCTTCAAATGAGTCTTGAGAAGCTCGGTATGGGGCACAATGACAAT